>Ga0247822_10002766_pt1 | contig 11283 bp, 10 predicted proteins | sample 13C_Cellulose_Da_FD_192423 | JGI IMG/M metagenome (GOLD analysis project Ga0247822, IMG submission 192423) | Soil microbial communities from agricultural site in Penn Yan, New York, United States - 13C_Cellulose_Day30 | ecosystem: Environmental > Terrestrial > Soil > Agricultural land | place... | reverse complement strand
TCTGCGCCGGTGGCGTTGCCGCGCGGGTCGACAGCGGTGGCCTGGCGGCCGTCGGCGTCGTAGGTCCAGCTCTCCTTGTGGCCGAGCGGGGAGGTGCGGCTGAGCAGGTTGCCGTCGGCGTCGTAGACGTGGGAGGTGGTTTTGCCCAGCTGATTGGTGCTGCTGGTCAGCCGGTTGTTCTTGTCGTAGACGGAGGTGACCGTCTCGCCCGCGGCGTCGGTGATCCTGGTGACGTTGTCGTTGGCGTCGTAGGTGTAGCCGGTGGTGTGGTCCAGCGGGTCGGTGACCGTGAGGGGCCGGTTGATCGCGTCGTAGGTCGTGGTGGTGGACGCGCCGGTCGGGCCGGTGACCTCGATGGTGTTGCCGGCCGCGTCGTAGGAGTAACTCGTGGTGTGGGCGGCCGGGTCGGCACCGGAGACGTTGCCGCGCGGTGAGACGCTGCTCAGCAGGCGGCCCACCTTGTCGTAGGTGTAGGTGGTCTTGCCGCCGGCCGCATCGGTCTCGGAGTCCAGGCGTCCACTCGCGTCGTAGGTGCGGGTGACGGACTCGCCGGACGGGTCGGTGGTCCGGGTCAGGTGCCCGGCGTCGTCGTAGGCGAACGTGGTGGTGTCGCCCGCCGGGTTCTTGGCCGACGTCAGTTGCTCGGCCCCGTTGTACGCGTAGGTCGTGGTGCGTCCCAGCGGATCGGTGGCCGAGCTGAGCAGCCCGCGGCCGTCGTAGGCGTACGTCGTGGTGAAGTCGGCCGGGTCGGCGCCGGTGACGTTGCCGCGCGGGTCCGTCTTCGTCAGGATCCGGCCGGTCTTGTCGTAGGTGAACGTCGTCTTCTCACCCAGCGGCGTGGTGACCGAGGTCCGGTTGCCGGCCGTGTCGTAGCCGTAGACGGTGACCTTGCCGCGCGGGGTCGTCACCGTCTCCAGCGAACCGAGCGCGGTGTACGTGTAGCCGGTCGTGCCGCCCAACGGGTCGATGGTGGACGTCAGTTGGTTCGAGGAGTTGTAGGTGTACGTCGTCTTGTTCTTGCGGCCGTCGGTGTGACCGGTGATGTTGCCCGCACCGTCGTACGTCCAGCTCTCCGAGTACCCGAGGGCGGACGGCGCGCTGCGGGTGAGCATCCGCCCTGCGCTGTCGTACGTCATCTCCGTTGTGTTGCCGCGCTGGTCGGTGATGGCGACGGGCCGCAGGTGACGGTCGTAGTCGTAGGTGATGCTCTTGCCGTATGGGTCGATCGTCTCCATCAGGACGTTGCCGGCGTACACATCCGTCCATACGCCGCCGTCCGGTGCCGTTGTGTGCGACTCGCTCTTACCGTCCCAGGTGAACGTGGTGGTCTCGCCGTTCTGGTCGGTCTGGGACGTGATGCGGCCTGCGGAGTCGTAGACGTTGGTGACCTCGCCGCCCGCCGGGTCGGTGTAGGAGGACAGCCGCTTGTTCGCGTCGTACTCGTACGACGACGCCTTCCCGGCCGGGTCGGTCACCGAGGTCAGCAGACCGCCGGTGTAGCCGTACGACACCGACGTACCGTCCGGCAGGCCCACCTTGGACAGCAGCCCGTCGGCACCGGGCGTGAACGTGGTGGTGCGGCCGGCGGCGTCCTTGACGGAGGCGAGCGTGCCGGACGCGTACGTCAGGGTCAGCCCCTTGCCGGCTCTGTCGGCCACGGATGTGAGCCGGCCGCTGCTGTCGAACGTCCGCCTGGTGTGGTCCGGCGTGGTGATCGTATAAGTGCTTGTGCCCTTGACCAGCTTGGCCGCCGACCCGGCCGGGGCGGCGTACGTGCCGTCGCTGTTCTGTGTGAAGACGAACGACGCCCCGTCGTCCGTCCGGTAGGTCACCTTCCCCGTCGCCGCGGTCAGCTTGGCGTCGAACGGCGTCGCCCAGCCGCGCCCCAACAGACCGACGGCACTCGAGTCGGAGCGGTAGGTGCGCTCCAGGGTCAGCGGCACCCCGGGGCTCACCAGTGAGGCGTCGGTGAGCTGTTCGAAGAACATGCCGGTGGCCGTGTTGACCGGGTCGGCGCGGTGCGCCTGTGCGTAGCAGGTACAGATTCCCGCCTGCGCTCCGGGGATCACCGGAGTGTAGAACGCCTCCACCAGCGGCGAGGTGGTGCCGCCCGGACTCGACGTCCCGTCGGCGCTGTTGAGGAAGACCCAGGCGTAGTACTCCTTGCCGTCCTCGAGAATTCCGCCCAGCGCGCTGCCGGCCCACCAGAAACACTGGTCCGTGGGATAGGAGTTGCTCGCCCACCAGTCGTAACACCAGGCCCCGGTGTCCGGGGTGTCGCCGCTGGGATCGTCCGTGGACTTCTTGATCTCCTGCTGCACGACGGGGTAGCCGCCCTCATCCAGGACATACAGCCACATCCCGGTGTACGAATCTCCCCGCTTGGGCAGCTTCACCTGCCCGCCGATCGACAGCATGCCCGGGTACGCGGTGGCCCAGGACGACACCCAGGTCGGGTTCTCGGCCGCCGCCGCGAGGGGCTGCAGAGCCACCTTCGACTCGGCGGCGGGACCGCGTTCGACGCGGTTCGTGTCCGGTCGGCTGTGGGGCTCGCCCTTGGGCTGCATCCGCTCCGGTGCGTTCATGTAGTCGCGCATCGGCGACCGTTCGTGCCGGTCCTCGTCGACCTGCTTGCGGCGCTCGGCCAGCGTCATGGCCTTGGGGGGCTTGGGCAGGTCGGCGGCTGTCCGGGCCTGCGCGTGTGTGATGGCCGTGGTGACCGCGGAGTGGGGCCGGTCCACGGGCGACGCCCACGAGGGGGCGAGCCCGGCCGGTGCCAGCAGAGCCAGGGCCAGAACGACCGTGACAAGTCTTCGCGCTTGTGTGCGCACAGTGCATCACCTGTGGGTCAGGAGTGAAGAGAGGTCGCGGTGATGCATGATCAGAACAATCTCGAACTAACGTGCCGTGGAAAGCGGGGCCGAAACGCGACGGAGTCCCCACTCGCCCTGGCCATGAGAGGGCAGGCTGAGCGGACGGAGGGCTCCGCTTGGCCGCGCGTTTTGGCGCGAAGGTGATCCAGAGCGCGAGGTGGCGCGGGTAAACGGATCCTGGACGGTGAGCCAAGGAAAGGCAGCGGACCGGCGGCGACCGCCGGGTCGACGCCGCCTGCGCCGCCTCGTGTTCACTCGCCTGCGCGTCGATCCCCGCACCCAGGCGTACTACGAACGCCGCACCCAGGAGGGCAAGATCCGGCGCGAGATCGTCCGATGCCTCAAGCGATACGCAGACCGCGAGGTCTGCGACCTGGTGGACCGGATTCCCGCTGAGCGCACCGTTGGTTTCGGCCCTGAGGCGACGGGGCCCGTCAGAGCTGCCGTGCCTGTCCGCCTCTCGTATCGATGAGGATCCGCGCCGCCGTACTGGGATTGCCGGCCACGACGGCCTGGGCCATCGCCGCGCGGGCGGCCTCGGGTGTTGCATCCGGCGGGACCAACAGCAGTGAGAACAGGTCGTTCTCGCCCCGGGTGATCAGGACGGTGTCGTCGCTCACCGGGAACGAGTCGATGTGCACCACCCGGTCGTCGGCGACGATTCGCGTCGGCAGCCCCTCCCAGGCCGCGGCGTCCAGCCCGACGCGCGTCAACGGGCCGAGGTGTTCGGTGAGGGCGCTGAGCAGCGCGGGCAACTCCGCACCGATGTCGCGCGACCTCGGCCACCACGCCCCGTCCAGCACGCCTTCCCGCGATGCCGTCGTCTCCAGCCGGAGCAGGGCGCATCCGGGTCGTACCGCCGTATGGACGCCACCTGGCAGATGGCGGGAACCGGAGGAGGTGCCGGAGTCGGTCATGAGAACCAACCGTTCAGGGGTCCGGGACGAAGGCTCTGTTCCGCTCGCCCCTGACCACGCTACTCCTCGCTGGGGCGAGCACCGGCGTCGCAGAGAACGGCGGTGACAACCCGGCATTCCGCCGCGGAAGGCCGCATGCGCGCAGTCGGGCGGGGCACCCGAACGTGGGGCGCCATGAGCGAGGCCGCAGGGCCGGCTGCCTGTCGGCGTCCGCAGGGCCGGCCGCAAAGCCTTGGGAGCGCCGGCCATGACGACACTCCGCGATCGCAGGGCCTACCGCCACGCAGTCCTGCGATGCCTGTACGGCGCCATGGAGCGCAACCGTCCCGAGGTCAGCGGGACGGTCAAGCTGCGGCAGGTCTCCGAACAGATAGTGGACTGGCTCCACAGCGAACAGATGTCCGACGAGACCCGCGCCGCTCTGGACAAGGCACTGGCCACCGTGCGGTCCATCTGACCACGGCACAGTTCCCGCCGCCCGCTGTCTGGAGTTCCGGACGGTGAGGACGAGCCGGGAACCACCGCACACCTTGGCCAGGACTGATCCCGAGGAGTCCGCCGTCCCGGGCGAGTGGCTACTCCTCGGTCATGTCCCTGCCCTGCCCCGAGGACGGCACCCGTCGAGACGACAGGCTGTCGAGATTCGGCACTCGTTGCCTGGAGGGGAGGCGCTGTCGTCCCGACTTCTCATCGGATTCGGGCCCGAGCAGGGCAACCACAGTCCGCGATGCCGGACTGTGGTCCCCTCACGGATTGACGCCGACGGCGGCGGTTCCCAAGCTGGTGGGAGGGGCTGGTGGAAGGGACCACGGTCGTGAGTGGTGAGCAGAGTGGACTTCCCCGATTGCTGACGGCAGCGGAGGCGACGGCGCCGGCGGACGCAGTCGATGTGATCGCGGAGGATCTGCGACGGCGTTTCGACGCCACGAGGGTCTCCTTCCTCATTGTGGACCTGACAGGAAGAGCGGTGGCGCGGCTGTCCACCGCTGCCGCGGAGAGCGAGCGGGAGACGGAGCGGATCCCCCTGTTCGGCAGCGTCTACGAAAAGGTCATCCGCACCCAGCGGCTGTATCAGGAGGCGACCGGCCAGGGGCAGCGGGTGATCTCGCCGGTCACCAACCGGGGGGATGCGATCGGGCTGCTGGAACTGCTCCTGCCGACGAACCCGGGCGAGGACGTCCTCGAAGAAGTCGGGGAGGCCGCTCACATCCTGGCTTACGTCGTGATCGCCAATGGGCGCTTCACCGACCTCTACACCTGGGGGAAACGCTCCCGTCCTCCCACGCTGGCGGCCGAGATCCAGTACCAGCTACTGCCTCCGTCACTGTCGTGCGAGGCTGCGCAGTTCACCCTCTGCGGGAATCTTGAGCCCTCCGAGGACCTCAGCGGGGACTCCTTCGACTACTCGCTGGACCGTGACACCCTGCATGTGTCGGTGACCGATCCCATGGGCCACGACATCGACGCCGCCCTGGCCGCCACAGTCCTGGTGGGGGCGCTGCGCGGCGCCCGCCGGGCGGGAGCCGGCCTGGCCGAGCAGGCCCTGCGTGCCGACAAGGCACTGAACGACCACGGCCAGGGCCATGCCACCGGACAACTCCTGCGGGTCGATCTCCGGTCCGGGCGGGCCCGGCTCGTCAACGCGGGTCATCCCTGGCCACTGCGCATGCGTGGGGGCGCTGTGGAGGTGATCACCTGCCAGGTGGACCATCCCTTCGGGCTCTCCGAACTGACTCCCCGGCCGTACCGTGTGCAGGACCTCGACCTGCGGCCCGGTGACCGCCTCCTCATGATCACGGACGGCATGCTCGAACGCCATGGCGAGAAGGTCGACCTGCCCGCTCTGCTGGAGCGCACCCGTGGCCTGCACCCGCGGGAGACCACACTGGCAATGACGTCCGCGATCCGCGACGCCGCCGACGGCCGGCTCGAGGACGATGCCACCGCCGTGTGCCTGGACTGGCACGGCCCCCAGGAGACCCAGCGGCATGTCAGTTCCGGCGCGGATACGCTGCAAGCCTCAGCCGTGCGTACGAAGCAGCAGCCTGGGTGACTTGTACCGGACAGCTCCGCACCACGAGAACGAAACCCCGGCCGCGGGACCGGAACGCGGGGCCCACCCGGTCTGTGCTTCCACCATCGTCCGGACCTCAAGATGCCACGTGTGCCACAACACCGAGGTACGGGACAGACAGCACGCTCAACCCACTCGGTGTACTCCACCCGGGCGCACTGTGCGGTCCGCCCGCTGTCGTCGGTCGCCCCGGTGGGCAGCGGGCGGACCGCACCGGACCAGCCCACCGGCATCACCGCTGGTCCCACGATGGCGAGGCGGGCCCGAACGCCCGGACATCCGGTGCTTTCGAGCTGTTCGGGGGAGTACGGTGGGGTTACCGGGGGTTCTTCGCGCACCGGCTCCGTACCGGTGCCGTTCCCGGTGACCGACAATTCTGGGTCCGTACGGCGGTTCCCGGGGACAGGTCCGCGCCATGACCGTGACCATCGACCGCACGGCATCCACCGGGCGCGCCCCATCGCCGCGGGCCCGCGTGTCCCTGACAGCAGCACCGGGCAGCCTGGACGGCGTGTGGTGGCCGCGCTCCCGTGCCCTCACCCGTGAGCTGCCGCCCTTGGCGGACGCAGTGGGCGGCGCTTGGGGCCGCATCACCGGCATCACGGTGAGCCCCGCCCACTGGCCCGTCATCCCGCGTTGGGTGTCCCTGGCCGGGCGCACCGTGCGGGTCGACTGGTCGGCCGAAGGACAGGACCCGCACAGGCTGACCCTGGTGTCCGCCGGTGGCCGTAGGGACATGCTGGTGATCCCGCCGGAGACCGGAGCGGTTGCCGCAGCGCAGCTGATGGGCCCTGCCGCCGTGGTCCCGCACCGGGAGCGTGCAGTGGACGCGGCCGATGCCCGCAGCCGAGAGGAAGCGTGGGAGACCGACGGTGGGGCGGGCCGCGCGTCATCCCGGCCCGGGCGCAAGGGACCGGCCGCGGCACGGCCTCCGGGCGCTGGAGGTGAGTGGTCATGACGGTTACAGCCATCACTGTGGTCGCGCTGCTCTCCCTGATCGCCGTCGGAGGCGTTCTGATCCACCGGCTCAACGTTCAGCACGGCGAGCGGATCGCGGCCTTCCCCTACAGCGACGCCCTGCCGGGGGTAGGCCGCCGGGCCCGGCGGCATCGCCGGTCGGAGGCGGACGTGATCGCGGCACCCACGAGGGAGACCAAGGATCGCGGCGCGGGCGAGGACGACCGGCGACAGCATGTCATGGCGATACTGCGCGAGCGGCAGGCATACCGTGAGAAGGTCATGCGAGCTCTGGTCCGAACCGCCGGAGGAGATCGCCAAGGCGGTGTCGACGGAGCGAAGCTCCAGGACGACCTCGGTATCCCCGAGCGGGACTTCCTCGTCGCCTGTACGTATCTGGCGGACGAGGGCTGGATCATCGTGGACCGCGGCCCCGGCGACAGGCCCACGACGATCAGGCTGACGCCTCGGGGAGTCGGATGGCCGCGGGCGGGAACGGAGCGTGCGGCTGAGCCGGCCGCCCCGCAGCGCCCCGAATGAGCGGGCTGCGGGTCGGCGGGAACACACGATGACCGACTACGACTTCCCGGTGGTGCCCGCAGGGACCCCCGCCGCACGGGCTGCGCGGGGCGCGACCTTGGCGGTCAGGTGTAGGCCAGGAGTCTCCCGGTGATCGTGACTCCCGTCCACGAGGTGAGGGAGATGACCGCAGCGCAGCGGGCGGCGACAGGGGTTGGCTGGTCCGCGTCCCAGTCGGCCACGCTGCGGTAAGTCCGCCGGTGGAAGATCAGGATGTTCAGGCCGGCGAGGAGGATGAGGCCGAGTTTCCACGGGGCACTGCCCCGGTCGGCGATGAGGTTCGCGCCGGGCAGGAACATGGCCACGCCGGTGGCGGCCGCGATCACGAAGCCGAGGTGGGACAGGCGCAGGAGGTAGCTGGCCGCGATCGTCACCCGCAGCGTTCGCCGGCCGACGCCGAGGAGGCGGAGGTCGAAGGCTGCGGCCGGGCCGATGAGGAGAGCGATGCCGATGATGTGGACGCTTTCGAGCACCGGATACAGGTAGGCCGTGCTGCGGATGACCTCAGCGAGCCAGGTGTCTTCCAGCCAGGAGAAGACGTTGTCCATGACGGGCACCATCACGTCCGGCGCGAGCGGGCGCGCAGGTAGAAGGCCCCACCGGTGATGACGGCGACCACTACGGTGCCGAGCGCGGCCCACACCGCCACCGGTGACGTGCCCGCGGAGTCCGCCGAGGCAGACGGCGCATCCTGGTCGGCGTCGGAGGGGGACGCGTCGCCCTGCGGGTACGGGACCGGCAGCGGTTCCGCCGGGAGTTCTTCGTTGAGTACTTGGTTGACGGGCTGCCCGTCGTTGACCCAGAACACGACGGGGCGGAACTCGTCGTTGTGGCTCTTGCCGATGTAGCCGACGGCTTCGACCCGTTCGCCGCCGTCGAGCTTGCGGTCCAGGCCCCACATCGAGGTGAAGCTCGGCGGGGCGATGGTGACGGCCAGCTCGTCGTGCGAACCGCCGTAGGAGGGTGCGGCGTTGATCGGGTCGCTGTCGGCGGCGTCGCGCAGTCCGTCCGGCAGATCGTGCTCGGGAGTGTCAGCGGGGAGGCCCTCTTCGACGGTCACGGTGAAGTAGGAGTGCGGCTCGCCCCAGCGGACCTGCGAGACCGTGCCGGCGATGTAGTAGAGGCGGTCGGTGTCGAAGTCGTCGAACCCGTGGTGCGCCTGCGCGGCACCTGCCGAGAAGACGAGGAGTGCGGTCGCGGAGGCCAGCGACGCCGTCGCCAGCCTTGTGCGACGGATGCCGGTGCGGGCCCGCGGTGCCGCGGTGGTGGTGGAGCGCATGTCGAGTCGGTCCTTCCAGGCATCTGGTGGTGTTGAGGCCAGCGAACCTCCTGCCGCGGGACGCAGGGAGTTCCTGTTGAGGGATGCACTGGCAGGGCATCCCTCCATGGGGGATCGGCGCGAGTTGCGGATACTGGCCCTCGGACGGGCACTCCTCAGCGGGCGGCACCCGTGCGCAGAACGGCAGAAGAGCTGTAGGGCGGCAACACCGCCGTCCGTCAGCCGGTGGCCGACCGTTCAGTGTCCGGGCTGGCTTCGTTGGTGGCGGCCCAGGTGGCGAGGAGGCGCAGTCCTTCCTCGGAGGGGGAGCCGGGTTCGGCGGTGTAGATGGTGAGGGTGAGACCGGGGGCAGCTGCCATCTCCAGGCCCTCGAAGGCGAGGGTGAGGTCGCCGACGGCCGTGTGATGGAAGTGCTTGGTGCCGGTGCCGTGGTGGCGGACGTTGTGCGCGCCCCAGCGGGTGCGGAAGGCGTCGCTTCGGGTGGACAGCTCCCCGACCAGGTCGTGCAGGTCCTTGTCGTGGGGGTTGCGGCCGGCCTCCGTGCGCACGATGGCCACGGTGATGTCGGCGAAGGAATCCCAGTCGGGGTAGAAGCAGCGGGCGGCGGGGTCGAGGAAGGTGAAGCGGGCCAGGTTCTGCTGATTGCCCGGTGTGGCGTAGAGATCGGTGTAGAAGGCACGGAAAAGCTGGTTGGCGGCGAGGACGTCCATCCGGCCGTTGCGGACGAACGCCGGTCCGGCGGTGACCGCGTCCAGGACCCACTGCAGGCTGCGGTGCGGCTTCCACTGCTCCTTCGCGCGCCGGCGGCGGGGGCGGGTGAGGACGTCGGAGCCGTCGGCGACCTGGGCCAGGTTCACCAGGTGGGCACGCTCGGCGTCGTCGAGCTGGAGGGCCCGGGCGAGGGCTTCCAGCACGGAGGGGGAAACCCCGGCCAGGTTGCCGCGCTCCAGTTTGGAGTAGTACTCCACGCTCACGTCGGCGAGCGCGGCGACCTCGCTGCGACGCAGGCCCGGCACCCGGCGCCGGGAGCCTGCGGGGAGCCCGGCCCGGTCGGGGGTGATCTTCGCGCGCCGCGAGGTGAGGAACTCGCGGACCTCCTCACTGTTGTCCATGCCTTCGACGGTACGTGCCGCACGCGGCCATAGGGATGTACTGCCAGTACATCCCTTGTCAGTGACTCGCTCCGCGCGTGACGAGGGAGTTTCCTGGACAGCGTGGTGCTCCCTTGGGCCTCCCCCGGACCGGACGGGAGCTCCGCGCCCGGAGCGTGGGCGGTTCGCCGCCCGTGCTCCGGGGCTCGCACTCTGTACCCGGCAACGCGAAGGAACCCCTCTCATGCGCGGCACCGTGATCCACGCCCCCGGCGACATCCGCTTCGAGAACCTGGAGGACCCCAAGATCCTCAAGCCGACCGACGCGATCATCCGCACGGCCGTGACCTGTGTGTGCGGGTCGGACCTGTGGCCCTACCGCGGCGCGGAGCCCACCGACGCGGCGCACCCGATGGGCCACGAGTACGTTGGTTTCGTGGAGGAAGTCGGCTCCGAGGTGACCGCGGTCAAGCCCGGTCAATTCGTCGTCGGCTCCTTCGCCACCTCGGACGACACCTGCGCGAACTGCCGCAACGGATACCAGTCGAACTGCCTGAACCGCGAGTTCATGTCCACCTGCCAGGCCGACTACGTCCGCATCCCCAACGCCCAGGGCACCCTCGTCGCCACCGACGGCATCCCGGACGAGAAGTTCTGGCCGGGCCTGCTGGCCGTCTCGGACGTCATGGGCACCGGCTGGTGGGCCGCCGACGCCGCCGAGGTCAAGCCCGGCACCACCGCCGTGGTCGTCGGCGACGGCGCGGTCGGCCTGTGCGCGGTCATCGCCGCGAAGGAGCTGGGGGCGGAGCGGATCATCGCCATGTCCCGCCACGAGCCGAGGCAGAAGCTGGCCCGCGAGTTCGGGGCGACCGACATCGTCGCCGAGCGCGGCGAGGAAGGCGTCGCCCGGATCAAGGAGCTGACCGGCGGGATCGGCGCGGACAGCGTCCTGGAGTGCGTCGGCACGCAGCAGTCCATGAGCCAGGCCCTGCACTCCACCCGCCCCGGCGGCAACGTCGGCTTCGCCGGCGTCCCCCACGAGGTCGCCATCGACGGGCAGGAGCTGTTCTTCTCCCACGTCGGCCTGCGCGGCGGCCCCGCCCCCGTCCGCCGCTACCTCCCCGACCTCATCGACCGCGTCCTCGCCGGCGCCATCGACCCGGGCAAGGTCTTCGACCTCACCCTGCCCCTGGACCAGGTCGCCGAGGGCTACCGGGCGATGGACGAGCGCCGCGCCATCAAGTCGCTCCTGACCCCCTGACGCCGCCCCGCCACACACCCGTACGAGGAGTCTCTGTGCAGATCACCCGCAGCTCGATCGACACCGCCAAGGGGCCGGCGGACTGGTTTACCGGTGACGTCTACATCGACGCCGTCGCCGCGGCCCCCGCCCCGTCGAGGGTCACCGCATCCCTGGTGCACTTCATGCCGGGCGCCCGCACCCACTGGCACCGCCACCCGCTGGGCCAGACCGTCTACGTCACCGAAGGGATCGGCCTGTGTCAGCGGCGGG
>Ga0247822_10002764_pt1 | contig 11289 bp, 14 predicted proteins | sample 13C_Cellulose_Da_FD_192423 | JGI IMG/M metagenome (GOLD analysis project Ga0247822, IMG submission 192423) | Soil microbial communities from agricultural site in Penn Yan, New York, United States - 13C_Cellulose_Day30 | ecosystem: Environmental > Terrestrial > Soil > Agricultural land | place... | reverse complement strand
ATGGATTGTCATGCATCCACATGACGGCGCCACCAAACAGGGTTAGTGCGGAAAAGGCGCCGATGATCGGCCAGGGATCGGGCGCCAGAATGTGATAATCGTGATTCTTCGTACCGGCCATGGGATTGTCCTTGGAATCTCGTGGATGCGCTCTAGCCGCCGTTTGCGGGATTTTCCACCGGGTAAAATGTATAGCTCAGGGTGATCTCGTCGATCGTCTTGGTATCCTCATCCTCGCGGATCTTCGGGTCGACGTAGAAGATGACCGGCATGCGGACGGATGCGCCGGCCTTCAGGGTCTGCTCGGTGAAGCAGAAGCATTCGATCTTGCTGAAATATTGCCCCGCCTGGGAAGGCGTGACGTTGAATACGGCGCGGCCGGTTGTCGGGCGGGCGACGAGGTTGGTCGCGCGGTAATAGATCGTCGTTCGCGCGCCCGGATGAACCCGGACGGTGTTCTGCTCCGGTTCGAACTTCCACGGCATGGACGGCTCGATATTGGCGTCGAAGCGAATTCCGATCTGGCCGGCGACGGCGCCCGGCGCCCGGTCTGCGACCTGGGTCGTCCCTCCAAAGCCGGTGACCTGGCAGAATACCCGGTAAAGCGGCACCGAAGCGAAGGCGAGCGCGAGCATTGCCAAGCCGAACAGCCCGGCGCGAACGGCGACCGTCTTGTTCTTGTCGGCGATGGTGGTCATTGGGCGAAGGCCATCTTGGCGATGGTAATCGCGAACACCAGGATGACGAATCCGCCCAGGATCAGGGCCGTGACCCGGGCATTGTCGCGCTGGCGGCGTCGGATCAGGTCTTCGTCGTCCGGGGTCATGACAGCACCAGCCGGTCGGCAACGATCGCAGCGAACAAGGCGAACAGGTAAAGGATCGAAAATCCGAACAGTTTCTTCTCCGGCTTCATTCCGGCCGGCTCTGTCGCGCGGTTACGAGCGACAGCAATGGCAAGGCCCAGGAAGATAACGTTGAGGAGGATCGACACCAGGCCGTAGATCCAGCCGGCGAGCCCAAGCGCCCAAGGCGCGAGTGCCGCGGCGATCATCGGCAGCGTATAAAGCAGGATGTGGCGCCGGGTAACTTCTATCCCCGAGACGACTGGCAGCATCGGCACGCCGGCATTGGCATAGTCGGTTCGAACGAACAGGCTCAGCGCCCAGAAATGGGGCGGCGTCCACAGGAAGATGATCGCGAACAGCAGCCACGGCAGCAGGGGAGTATCACCTGTCGCCGCCGCCCAGCCGATCAGCGGCGGGAATGCGCCCGCTGCGCCGCCGATGACGATGTTCTGCGCGGTCCTGGGCTTCAGCCACACGGTATAGACCAGCACGTAAAACAGGATCGACACGGCGAGCCATGCCGCCGCCAGCCAGTTGGCCGCAAACCCCATCAGGATCACCGAGAAAACGCTTAGGCCGACGCCGAAATGAAGCGCCGACTGGCGGTCCATCCTGCCGCCCGGAAGCGGGCGGTTGGCGGTTCGCCGCATCTTGGCGTCGAGGTCCGCTTCATACCACTGGTTAAGCGCACCGGCCGCCCCTGCGCCGAGCGCGATGCACAATACGGCGGTGAAGGCGATCACCGGGTGGATAGGTGCGCGGGCGGCAAGCAGGCCGCACAGGCCCGTAAAGACGACCAGGCTCATCACGCGCGGCTTGGTCAGCGCGAACAGGTCGCGCCAGTCGGCGGGAAGCCGCTGCGTTTCTTGAACCGGCAGGCTGGTCACGGGCCGGGCCTATAAGGCCTTGGGCAGGATTGGAAAAGGACGATTCAGGTTCGGCTTGCTATGACCCGTACATGACCCCGCGAATCCTCCTTGCCGCCTTGCTTGCGGCCGCCGCCCCGACCTTCGCCCAGGCGCCTGCCACCGCAGCCGAGCAGGCTCCCGCGCCCGCCGCGGCGGAGGACCTCGTCACGGTCGCGCTGGAGACGGAGAAGGGGCGGATCGTCCTTGCGCTCGACAGGGGCCATGCTCCGGTCACCACCGCGAACTTCCTCGCTTATGTCGACAAGGGCTGGCTTGACGGCCAGCCGTTCTACCGCGCGCTGAAATACGGCGAAGGCGGGATCATCCAGGGCGGCGTCCGCGACGGCACCAAGCAGCTTCAGCCGATCAAGCACGAATCGACAGCGGCGACCGGCCTAAAGAATGTCGGCGGGACCATCGCCATGGCGAACGCCGGCGCCGGCACTGCGCGCAGCGACTTCTTCATCATGACCCATGATGTCCCGGCGTTCGACGCAAAAGGACCGGACATCGGCTTCGCGGCATTCGGGCGGGTCATCGAGGGAATGGAGGTCGTCCACGCGATCCTCGCATCCCCCACCAGCCCGACCAAGGGCGAGGGTGTGATGCGCGGCCAGATGCTTGAGCCAGTAGTGAAGATCGTGAAGGCGAGCCGCGTCAAATAGCGTCGAGTTCGTCGCTGAGCTTGTCGCAGTCGGCCGTGAATTTCCGCTCCATCGAATCGCGTTTCTCGCGCAGCGTATCGATTTGCAGGTCAATGGCCGCCAGTCTTTTGGCATGGCGTTTTTCCAGCGCGGCCATACGCTTTTCGATCTCTTTCCTCGCCGTGTCGGATTTCGACGGATTCTTCGGCTTGGGCCTGGCGCGCTCGGCCCATTCCTTCGTGGTGCCGCGCTTCGACGTGACGATGGTGCCGGGCTTTTCGAACGCGGCCTGGCAAATGGCGGGATTATCGACTCTCTCGGCCAGCTTGGCGCCGAACAGGTCGGTGGAGGCGCCCCAGGCTTCGAGCGCTGCCTTCTGGCTCGGCGCCGCGACGTAGGCGTCGTGAAAACCGATTACCGTCTTGAACAGCTTCAACTTGCCCTTCCGTGTCGCAGTCTTCGCTTTGGCCATGCTCAGTCCTTCAACTCGATCCAGACCGGCGCATGGTCGCTGGTCCCCGGCCAGCTTCGCGGTTCGCGATCGACCCCCGCGGCCTTCAGGCGTCTAACGGCGCGTCGGTTGAGCAACGCGTGATCGATCCGGATGCCGGCGTCGCGCTCGAAGGACTGCCGCCAATAGTTCCAGAACGTGAAGGGCGGCTTGCCCTTGAAGTACTTGTTCAACGCGTCGGTCCAGCCGTCGGCGAGCATGGCGGAGTAAATTTCGCGAGCCTCCGGGGCGAACAGGGCGTCATCCTTCCAGCGCTCGGGCTTGTAGACGTCATTTTCGGTCGGGATGATGTTCCAGTCACCGATCAGGACGACCGGCGCCTTAGCCGCGAACATCGTCGCCGTGTGGCGACGTAGCTCCTCCAGCCAAGCCAGTTTGTAATCGAATTTCGGACCCGGCCACGGATTCCCGTTGGGGGCATAAAAGCCGGCGATGAGCACACCGTTGATTGCGGCTTCGAGATAACGCGACTGCGACAGGTCCGGGTCGTTCGGAAGCGCGCGCCGGATTTCGACCGGCTCGATACGGCTCAGGAGCGCGACTCCGTTCCACCGCGGCTGGCCGTGCCAGATCGACTGGTAGCCCGCCTTGGCGATGGCAGCGGCAGGGAATCGCTCCGATGGACTTTTCAACTCCTGCAGGCAAACCACGTCCGGCCGGGTCTCATCGAGCCAGCGCAACAGGATGGGAAGGCGCCCATTGACGCCGTTCACGTTATAAGTGGCGATCTTCACGGATGAGAGAACGCTGACGGAAGGCGCAAGTTCGCCTTAATTCTTTTGAAGCCGGGAAGGATCAGCGCGGGCTGACGAACTCTCTGGGTTCGGGCGGAGCCCTTGTGGAGAAATCGCCCTGGAGTTTTCGGACGGCCTCGGAAGTGTCGGTCCACATCCGGTCCCATTCGCGCTTCGGCAGGCAGACCTGGTGAACGATGATGCGGGTGCCGGTCTCCTTCAGGTCGCGGCAAAGAATCCGGCTGTCGTCGTTCAACGGGAAGGCCGTCTCGCGCCCTAACGACGCAGATTCAACGACCGCCTTTTTCTTAGGCGTGCAATAGCGGGTCGAGGAGCCGTGGCAGGCTTCCCACCGCCGCCATTCTGCTCGGGTCCTGCACACCTTCATGGCATAAAGCCGCGAAGACGCGTTGTTCATTTCCCTGCAGATCCGGGTCGGCTCTTTCTTCTGCTCCGACGCTTCGGGCAGTGCGGATACGCTGGACGCAACAGCGATAGACGACATCACGAGTGCAAGCATGGCGGCCTCCCGCGTCGAGAGAATGCTTCTACCACGACTGTCAACGAATCGGAATGTCTGGCCGGTCAGCTCGGCGCGCGCGCCCAGCAAGAAGGTCGCCTTGCTCCATGCAAGACGGCCTCCTTTGCATTTGGCTTCCGATCAGTCGACCTTCGGCAGGGTCTCGAACTGGTGGAACGGCGGCGGGGAGGACAGGGTCCACTCCAGCGTCGTCGCGCCTTCGCCCCAGGGATTGTCCGGGGCCTGCTTGCCCGCGAACATCGACCACAGAATGTTGACGAAGAAGATGCCCATGCCCGCTGCCATGATCATGTATCCGACCGTCGACAAGTAGTTCCACTCCCCGAACGCCGGGCTGTAGTCCGGGATACGGCGCGGCATGCCGTCGAGGCCGAGGAAATGCTGCGGGAAGAAAATCAGGTTCACGCCGACGAACATCACGAAGAAGTGAAGCTTGCCGAGCAGCTCGTTGTACATGCGCCCGCTCATCTTCGGGAACCAGTAGTAGAAGCCCGCGAATAGCGAGAAGACTGCACCCAGCGACAGCACGTAGTGGAAATGCGCCACCACGTAATAGGTGTCGTGCATGTAGTTATCGACACCGCCGTTGGCGAGGACGACTCCGGTCACGCCGCCCACGGTGAACAGGAAGATGAAGCCGATCGCCCACAGCATCGGCGTCTCGAAGCTTATCGATCCGCCCCACATGGTCGCAATCCACGAGAAGATCTTCACGCCGGTTGGAACGGCGATGATCATCGTCGCGGCGGTGAAGTACATCTTCGTGTTCACGTCCATGCCGATGGTGAACATGTGGTGGGCCCAGACGACGAAGCCGACCACGCCGATCGCGACCATGGCGTAAGCCATACCGAGATAGCCGAACACCGGCTTGCGGCTGAACGTCGCGATGATCTGGCTGACCATGCCGAAGCCCGGCAGGATCATGATGTACACTTCGGGGTGACCGAAGAACCAGAACAGGTGCTGGTAGAGCACCGGATCGCCGCCATTGGCGGCATCGAAGAATGCGGTCTGGAAATTACGGTCGGTCAGCAGCATCGTGATAGCGCCTGCAAGCACTGGCAGCGCCAGTAGAAGCAGGAAGGCCGTAACCAGCACCGACCAGACGAACAGCGGCATTTTGTGCAGAGTCATGCCCGGCGCGCGCATGTTGAAGATGGTGGTGATGAAATTGATCGCGCCGAGGATCGAGCTGGCGCCCGCAAGGTGCAGCGAGAAGATCGCCATGTCCACGGCCGGGCCGGCCGAGCCGGAGGTCGACAGCGGGGCGTATACGGTCCAGCCGGTGCCGGCGCCAAGGCCGGTGCCGCCGGAGACGAAGGCCGAGCCGAGCAGCAGGATGAAAGCCGGGACGAGCAGCCAGAACGAGATGTTGTTCATCCGCGGAAAGGCCATGTCCGGAGCGCCGATCATCAGCGGCACGAACCAGTTGCCGAAGCCGCCTATCATCGCCGGCATAACCATGAAGAAGACCATGATCAGGCCGTGGGCGGTAATCAGCACGTTCCAGTGGTGGAGCGCCTCGTCGAAGTTGGCGCTGCCGGCGCCGATCGGCCAGGACTGGGTCAGATATTGGATACCCGGTTCCATCAGCTCGGCGCGCATAATGCCGGAGATGGCGCCGCCGATGATCCCCGCGACGATCGCGAAGATCAGGTAGAGCGTTCCGATATCCTTGTGGTTGGTAGACATGAACCAGCGGGCGAAGAAGCCCGGCTTGTGGTCCGCGTCATGGTGCGCGTCATGCGCTTCGTGAGCCTTGAGCGGAAGCGCGTCGGCGGGAATGGTGCTCATGTTGGTCTCTCGTTTCCGCTTAATTCTGGGCCGTCGCGGCCTGGTTGGTCGCGGGCTGCTGGATGGCGGTTCCTGCCGGGGGCTGGCCCGTCGGTGCGGCTGGAGCGGCTGCGGCCGGATTAGCCGCCGTCGTTACCGGCGAACTGCCGGTGCTGTCCGCCGCCGGTGCAGGCCGGGCGCCTGGCATCGTGCCGCCCTTCGAGGCGACCCAAGCGGCGAACTGTGCCGGGGGTACGACCTCGACCGCGATCGGCATGTAGCCGTGACGGGCGCCGCAGAGTTCACTGCACTGGCCGAAATAGACGCCCGGCTTGTCGACCTTCACCCAGGTTTCGTTGAGACGGCCGGGGTTGGCGTCCATCTTCGTCCAGAAAGCCGGAACCGCGAAACTGTGGATCACGTCTTCCGACGTGACGATGAACTTTACAACTTTGCCTGCCGGGATGACTAGGCGCTCGTCGACTGCCAGGAGCGTCGGGCCGTCGGCGTCGGTGCGAATGCGGGCGCCCGGCGCGAGGCTCGGATCGCCGGCTTCCTTGAGCATGTTCGAAACGATCTCGAACCCGCCATTGTCCGGATATTGGTAGGTCCAATACCATTGGTGGCCGATGACCTTGACTGTGAGGTCGGCAGGCGGCGGCGAATATTGTTTCGCGAGCAGCCGGATCGAGGGGACTGCGATCGCCACCAGCACCAGCACCGGCACCAGGGTCCAGACTACTTCGAGAAGCGTGTTGTGGCTGTTTCGCGAAGGGGTCGGGTTGGCGCGGCGGTTGTACCGCATCAGCGTCCACACCATCAGCACCAGAACGAGAAGGCTGATCAATACGCAAAGCGTCAGCAGCCAGTAGTTATGGAAGTCGGCTGCCTGCTGGCCGAGTTCCGTAACCTGATCCTGGAGGCCCATGCGGCCGTCCGGCATTCCCAGTCCCTCGACCGGTGCGGTCGCCGGAGGCGCCGGGGTCGTCGCTGCGGCTGGGGCGCCCGCGGCCTCCGCCGCGGGACTCGCGGTCGTCGCCGCTTCCGCCGTCGCTACATTCGCCTGCGGTGCGGCAGCCGCTGCTGGAACCATCGCCGCGGCTGCAAGGGCAATCGCCCAACCAATCCGTCTCATTCTTGCCCCGATCATGGGTTGCTGGGAGCGGTCCGGCGCAAGCGCGGACCCCTTGAAAATCGGCGGCCTTATAGGCGGGGAGTTTGCGCCTCTCAAGGGCGGTTGAAGCATTTATCGGGGCAGCCTAATTGGCAGGCCTCGAAAGCGGCCGGAAGAAGTATGACCGAAGACCAGATTTTGGCGGAATTCCGTGCTGCGGATGCGCTCCTCGAAGGACACTTCATCCTTTCGTCGGGATTGCGCAGCCCCCGCTATCTGCAGTGCGCCCGAGTGCTGATGGACGGACGGCGCGCCGAGCGGCTGGCGAACGCCCTTGCCGCAACTCTTCCCGCCGATCTCCGCCTTGGCATGGATGCGGTCGTATCACCGGCCATGGGCGGAGTGATCATCGGCCATGAAATGGGCCGCGCATTGGGTCGACCGGCGATGTTCCTCGAACGCCCGGAGGGACGATTTCATTTCCGCCGCGGCTTTGCGCTTCCGAAAGGCGCGAAAGTGCTGATGGTCGAGGACGTGGTGACCACCGGCCTGTCGTCGCGCGAGGCGATTGCGGCTGTGGGCGAGGCGGGCGGAATCGTTGTCGCGGAGGCGGCCTTGGTGGATCGCTCCGCAGGCAAGGCTGACCTCGGAGTGCCTTTCTATCCGCTGATCCGGATCGACGTCCCGACCTACGACCCGAATGACTTGCCGGCGGAACTGGCGGCGATTCCAGCGATCAAGCCGGGGAGCCGTGCGGCTTGAGCCAAATGCTCCGCACCAATGCGCTTCGGCTGGGCGTCAACATCGATCACGTCGCCACGGTCCGGAATGCGCGAGGCGCAGGCTACCCGGACCCGGTGCGCGCTGGCCTGTTGGCGGCCAAAGCCGGCGCCGACGGGATTACCGCGCATCTTCGTGAAGACCGGCGGCATATCACCGATGACGACATAGCCAGGCTGTCTGCGGAGCTTCCGGTGCCACTGAACTTCGAGATGGCGGCGACCGAGGAAATGCTGGCCATCGCGCTTCGCCATCGGCCGAAAGCCGCCTGCATCGTTCCGGAAAAGCGGGAGGAACGCACCACCGAAGGCGGCCTCGATGCGTCGGGCAGCTTCGCAAGATTGCACGATTATGTCGCCCGCCTGAGCGATTCGGGAATCCGCGTTTCGCTGTTTATCGAGCCCAACGAGCGTCAGATCGACGCCGCGCTTCGCCTCGGCGCGCCGGTTGTCGAATTTCACACCGGCCATTATGCCCATCTCGACGGCGACGCTCGCGCGGAGGAGTTGCGGCGGATAGCTGATGCAGCCGCGCTGGCCGCAAAGAACGGGATCGAGCCGCATGCCGGTCACGGCCTGACTTACGAGAATGTCCAGCCGATCGCCGCCATCCCACAGATCCGCGAGCTCAACATTGGGCATTTCCTGATCGGCGAGGCCATCTTCTCCGGGCTCGAGACAAGCGTGAAGCGAATGCGCCAGTTGATGGATGAAGCGCGGTGATCGTCGCAATCGGTTCCGACCTCTGTTCGGTCGAGCGCATCCAGGCATCGCTCGACCGGTTCGGCACGCGTTTCGAGGAGCGCGTATTCACGACGGTCGAGCAGGCCAAGGCCGCGCGCCGGCCCTTCACCAAGGCCGGGACACTGGCCAAGCGCTTCGCCGCCAAGGAAGCCTTTTCGAAAGCGGTCGGCACCGGCTTCAAGCGCGGCGTTTTCATGAAAGACATTGGCGTGGTCAACTTGCCATCGGGCGCTCCGACGCTGCAAGTCACTGGCGGTGCGAAAGCGCGGCTTGACGCGTTGACGCCGGCGGGCCACGCCATGCACGTTCATCTGACGATGACCGACGATCACCCCTGGGCACAGGCCTTCGTAGTCCTCGAAGCCCGCAAGCTGGAGTCTTAGTAACTTGGCTATCGAGAGCGCCGAAATCGCGACCGGCACGCCCGACGCGGAAGCACCGAAGGAGCGCCGTGGCTCGGCACTGTGGCGCGAGATAAAGGGAATCTTCTGGGTGGTTCTGGCCGTGCTGGCATTCCACAGCTTCATCGCCAAGCCGTTCTACATTCCATCGGAATCGATGATGCCGGTTCTGCTTAAAGGCGACCGCCTGGTGGTGACCAAATATCCTTACGGCTGGTCCTACGTTTCCCTGACCATTCCCAATCCGGCGGCGATCTTCCGATCGCTGGTTCTCCGCGGCGCGCCCGAGCCATGGGGGATCACGCTTCCGCCGATGAAGGGCCGGGTGTTCGGCAACACCCCCAAGCGCGGCGACATCGTTATCGTCACTCCGCCGGGATCCAACGAGGATTACATCAAGCGCGTTGTCGGCCTTCCGGGCGACACGGTCGAGTTGCGCGGGGGCCGCCTCGTCATCAACGGCCAACCGGTGCGGTCGCAGGTCCGACCCGACACGCTCATTCCGGTCGACGCCAATGCTCCCTGTGGTCCAGCGCAGTTCGCTGGCCAATATGTCGAGGGGAGCGATGGGAAGGCCTATTGCCGCCTGCCGATCGTTCACGAGACGCTTCCCGGCGGGGTCAGCTACGACACGATCGACCTCGGCCCCAGCGGCGGTGACGATTTCGGCCCGCTGACCATTCCGCAGGGCCACCTGTTCCTGATGGGCGACAACCGCGACCGTAGCGCCGACAGCCGGTTCGAGCTCGGACCGCCGGCAAACGGCCTTGGCGGCCCGGTCCCGATCGAGAATATCGGCGGCCGCGCCGAGTTCATCACCTTCTCGCTCGACGGGACCACCACCCTTAACCCCGCGACCTGGTTCTCTTCTTTCCGCTCGGGCCGGGCCGGCACTTCGCTTCGCGGCGACACGTCCGAGGCCGCTCAGTGACGAAAGCGAACGCGGCAGCACCGGAACAGCCCGGTCCGACCGAGTTCCGCGATCCGCGTCTCGCTTATGAAGCGAAGCGCGCAGCGATCTGGCTTGGGATGGCCCTGGCCATCGCCGGCGTCATTGTTCTCGCCCAACCGATCATGCTGATCATCGGCGGGCTGGTTTTCGCCGTGATCCTCGATGGTGGAACCCGGCTGCTGGGAAGGGTGATGCCTGCGCCGCGCGGGGTGAGGCTCGCAATCGTAACGCTTGCCGGCTTCGGCTTCGTCGCCTGGGTTTTCTATTATGCGGGAACGACGCTCATCGCCCAGGCCGAGAATCTCCGGCTGGTCATCATGGAGCAGGCCAATCGCTTGCTTGGCTGGGCGCAGAGCATGGGTTTCGTTGACAAGGGCCAGCGGTTCGACTTCAGCAATCAGGTCCTTGGCGGGGTCGGGCGGCTTACCAGCGCGGTCAGCAGCGCGATCGGCGCCGTCACCTCGCTGCTGATGGTGGTCGTCATCGGCATTTTCGTCGCGATCGAGCCGAAGCTCTACGACCGCGGAGTGGCCTGGATGCTCCCGCTCGAAAAGCGTGCCAGCTTTTACGAGATTTCGAATAGGGTTGGCTTCACGCTGCGTCGGCTGATGGCCGGGCGGCTGCTCGGGATGTTCGTCGAAGGCATCGGCACCTGGCTGCTGCTCTTGTGGGCAGGCGTGCCGATGGCCGCCTTGCTGGGCCTCCTGACCGGCCTGCTCGCCTTCATCCCCAATATCGGCGCGCTGGTCTCCGGCGTGCTGATGGTGGCGGTCGGCTTCTCGGCGGGTGCCGAACAGGGCCTATGGGCCATCGCAATCTACTTCATCGTCCAGAACGTCGATGGCTACCTCATCATGCCGTATGTCGCGCGCAAGACCGTCGACCTGGCGCCGGCACTGGTGCTTGGCGCGCAGCTGATCTTCGGCGCCTTGTTCGGGATTTTGGGGCTGTTCCTCGCGGATCCGATCGTCGCTGCGATCAAGACCGCGCTTGGCGAAATCAGCCGGACCGGACCGGCTGACTCGAAGAGGGTCAGTTCCCTGGCTGGGGAGCCGCATTCCCGGGCCGCTGGCCGCCCATCATCAACGCGGCGTCGCGAACGACCTGCCTGATCGTGATGTCGAAGACGAGGTCGCTGTTGGGCGGTATCTTCCCGTCCGGTGTGCCGGTCGCGCCATAGGCCATGGCGGAGGGGATGCGGACCCGATAGCTGCCGCCTTCGCGCATTTGCTGAAGTGCTTCGCCGAAGCCCGGGATGACCTGGGACGGGATCATCGCAGCCGGGCCACGGCCCTCGGTGGAATCGAAGACGGTGCCGTCGAGCAGGCGGCCTTCATA
>Ga0247822_10002763_pt1 | contig 11290 bp, 5 predicted proteins | sample 13C_Cellulose_Da_FD_192423 | JGI IMG/M metagenome (GOLD analysis project Ga0247822, IMG submission 192423) | Soil microbial communities from agricultural site in Penn Yan, New York, United States - 13C_Cellulose_Day30 | ecosystem: Environmental > Terrestrial > Soil > Agricultural land | place... | reverse complement strand
ATGTTGGTGTCTCGGCGATTACTATCTCGCGCTATTTCAAACAGCCGGATTCAGTGTCGGAAGAGTTGCGCGCGCAAATCGCGGCGGCCGTAACGGAGTTGGGTTATGTCCCCAATCTGGTCGCCGGCGGTTTGGCTTCGGCTAGCTCGCGTATTGTGGGAATGGTGATCCCGAATATCTCCGGCCCCATCTTCGCCAATACCATCCAGAGTTTTAGCGATATCCTCGGCCAAAACGGCTATCAGCTGATGTTGTCGTCCAGCTACTTCTCGCCCGAGCAGGAAGAAAACGCCGTGCGCAGCTTTCTCGGCTGGTCGCCCGCGGCTTTGGTACTCACCAGTTATTTCCATACCGAAGCCACCGAAAAGATGATCGCGCAAGCGGGCATTCCGGTGATTGAAACCTGGGACTTACAGACTGAGCGCGCCCCCATCCAGATAGGTTTTTTGCATCAGGATGTCGGCCGTATGGCTGCGCGCTACCTGATCGACAAGGGTTACCAGCAGATTGCTTTTGTCACCAATAGTATTGCCGGTGACTTCAGCGCCCTGGATCGCCGCGATGGCTATGTAGAAGTTATTGAGCAAGCGGGACGCACCAGCCGGGTATTTACCCCCAGCGCGCAACAGCCGCTCGAAGCCGGGGAGGAGGCTTTCAAAGCCCTGATTGCTAACGATAATCCGGCCGACGCCATTATCTTCGCCAACGATAACCTCGCCTGCGGCGCGCTGCTAGCCGCCCAGCGCGCTGGAATAACCATACCCGCGCAGTGCGCGATTGTTGGTTTCGGCGATTACGCCATCGCCGACAAACTCTACCCCAGCCTCACCACAATTCGCCCACCCGCCACCGAAATTGGCGAAGTCGCGGCGCGCAGGATTCTGGAATTGGTCGGCGCCCTGCCCGAGCCGGAGCATTCGCCCACCCACTTTCACTTACAGTGCGAGCTGATCGAACGGGAAAGCAGCTGAACTTTCCAGTTGCTTAACCGAGGCGATTAGCCTGCAGTCGCCATCAATCTCACTTTTTGTGCACTGGTGCACTATCGCAAACGCCATAGCGCTTGTTATTCACCAGCCTCCGGCACTACCATGTAACCGATTACAAAAAATCGGCAAAAACCTTCTTAACAATAACTAGAAGAGCCCATTCTCCAAGGTTCCTCAGAGTTGCCGCCCATGTAATCGTCAGGCAGTACGCAGTCGCCAAATCCCAACAATAACCTCCATTTGCAGCAATCCAGCCTGCAAGGACTCTTTTGCTGCGCCAAGGATAACCACTATGAAAAACCTAACGACACTCAAGAAACCGCTTTTGAAAAAAACGGCGCTGGCGCTACTTGCCTCCGCCATGGTCGCACCCGCGTTTGCCGGCTGGTCAGTCAACGGCACCCAGGTGCTCGACCCCAATGGCAACACGTTTGTGTTTCGCGGCGTAAACCATGCCCACACCTGGTACACCGACCGCCTCACCCAATCGCTTAAGGATATAGCCGCGACGGGCGCCAACTCGGTGCGCGTGGTGCTGAGTAACGGCACCCAGTGGACGCGCAATAATGGCGCCGATGTCACCAATGTGATCAACCAATGTAAGGCCAACAAGCTGGTGTGTGTGCTGGAAGTGCACGACTCCACCGGCTATGGCGAAAGCGCCGCGGCAACCCATATCAGCAAGGCCACCGAGTATTGGTTGAGCAGCGATATCAAAGCCGCGATCACCGGTCAGGAAGATTATGTGATCGTGAATATCGCCAACGAACCCTTTGGCAATAACACCGCGGCCGCGACCTACACCGCCGACCATATCACCGCCATTAAAGCCCTGCGCGCCGGTGGCTTGACCCATATGTTGATGGTCGATGGTTCTACCTGGGGACAGGATTGGCAGAACGCGATGCGCGACAACGCGCCTAGCATCCTCGCCGCCGACAGCCTGAAAAACGTGCTCTTTTCGGTGCATATGTACGAGGTCTACAGCAGTGCCAGCATTGTGCAGACCTATCTGAGCAGCTTCCAAACTCGCGGTTTGGCGATTGTGGTGGGTGAGTTTGGTGGTGAGCACAATGGCCAGAATGTGGCCGAAGAAGCGATTTTGCAATACGCGCAGGATCAGGGAATTGGCTATCTGGGCTGGAGCTGGTCGGGCAATGGCAGCTGCTGTGTACAGCTCGATATAGTCAACAACTGGAATGCGGCCTCGCTCAGCACCTGGGGCAATTACCTGATCAATAGCGCCAATGGGATCAAGGCGACCTCAAAACTGGCGACCAATTTCGGTGGCGTAAGCAGCAGCTCCAGCAGCGTCCGCTCCAGTGTTGCCTCCAGCGTATCCTCATCAGTTCCGCGTAGCTCATCATCAACGGCGCTAAGCTCGTCATCCGCAGCGCTAAGCTCATCATCAACAGCGCTAAGCTCGTCATCAGTAGCGATTAGTTCATCATCAAGAGCCGCCAGCAGCTCGTCCATCGCCACTGGCAGCACCTGTAACTGGTATGGCAACCGCTACCCGATTTGCGTTAGCACCGCGAGCGGCTGGGGCTGGGAGAACTCACAAAGCTGCGTCGGCCGCACCAGTTGCGCCGCTTTGCCCGCACCTTGGGGAATCGAAGGCAGTGCCAGCTCGGCATCCAGTTCGAGTGCGGTCTCCAGCAGCAGAAGCAGTGTGGTATCCAGCTCTGCGCCAGCGTCAAGTTCAGCACCCACCTCCAGCCGCGCCTCGTCCAGCGCTGCCAATAACGGCGGCGTGAGCTGTACGTATGTGGTGAGCAATTCTTGGGGTTCAGGCTTTACCGGCGCAATCCGTGTCACCAATACCGGCACCAGCACCAAATCCGGCTGGACGGCAAACTGGACTTACGCCGGTAGCAACCGCATCACCAGCTCATGGAACGCCACCCTGACCGGTAGCAACCCCTACAGCGCAACCGGTGTAGGTTGGAACAACAGCATAGGCGCAGGGCAAACCGTGGAGTTTGGCTTCCAGGGCAACACCAACGGTGGCAGTGTAGAAACACCGGCGGTAACCTGTAACTAATCCCTGCCGGGACAAAAATCCGCGCAAAAAAAACGCCGCTGGTAGCAACAACAGCGGCGTTTTTTTGTGACAGGTGATGCAGGACGGCAACACAATTACATCACTTTCAATAATTCCTTCAGATTGCTGACGTGGCGGCGGCTGATTACCGGGCGCAAATCGGTATCGGCCAAACGTACCTGGTACTGCCCTTGCGTATTGCGCTCCAGCGCTTCGATATGTTTTATCGCCACCAGTGAATTGCGATGCACGCGCACAAAGCGCGCGCCGAATTCTTCTTCCAATTCTTTTAAGGTTTCATCGAGCAAATGCTCGCCAGTGCGATGATAAACGGTGACATATTTATGATCGGCAAGAAAATAACGCACATCGTCGAGCGCAATTAATTCCACCCCGCGCCGGGTTTTGGCGGCAATGTGGGTGCGCTGGTTTTCAGTTTTGGGCGCAACCTTGGCCTGCGCTGCAACGCGTTGGATTTTGTTGAGTTTTTTGGCCTTTTCCAGCACTTGCAATAACTGCTCTGCTTTCACCGGTTTAAGCAGATAACCCACTGCATTGGTGCCGAATGCATCCAGTGCGTATTGATCAAACGCGGTGCAAAAAATAACGGCGGGCGCATCTTCCAGCTCGGCAATATCCTGCGCAAGACTCAGGCCATCGCGCCCCGGCATGCGAATATCGAGCAGCACTATATCCGGGTCAGATTGGGCAATGGCGACCAGCGCATCCTCGGCATTATCAGCTTCGGCAATCACACAAAAGCCTTCGATTTTTTCCACCATCCGCAGCAGTCGCTGCCGCGCGAGGGCTTCATCATCAACAATTAAAATATCCATCGTGACTGTCTCTATTATTAGTTCAATGCTGTGGATCTTATTGTGGTCATAGGGTGAGTGGACAAAAAATGTAAGTCGTAAACACGCCATTTTCTGCGCTGCTGGATAAGCGCGCGGCAGTACCAAAATGGGCGGTCAGCCGGCGGCGAATATTATCCAGCGCCATGCGGTTGTGGCGTTGCGCATGTTCACTATTGCGCTGCGGTTTTTTCGCCAACAAATACGGATTGCTAATAACAATGCTTAACTGCTTATCGTTCTGCGACACCTTAAGGGTAATTTTCCCGCCTTTGGGCAGCGGTTCTATGCCGTGAAAAATGGCGTTCTCCACCAGCGGCTGCAACATCAAACTGGGAATTTTTATATTCGGATTGCAACTGTTAATTTGCCAATCCAATTGCAAGCGGCGCCCCAATCGCAGCTGCTCTATTTCCAGATAGTGCTTGCACAATTGCAGCTCGCGTTCGAGCGGAATCAAACTCGGCTCGGCCAAACTGGCACGGAATAATTCCGACAAATCTTCGACTACGCGCTCAGCCGTATCCGGCTCTGTCGCAATCAAACTGGCAATCGAATTCATACTGTTAAATAAAAAATGCGGGCGGATACGCGACTGTAATGCCTGGATACGCGCCTGCATTTCCGCCTGCTGTTGATTGCGCAATTGCTGCTGCAAATACAAATAGCGCAGCAAGATGCCCGCTAAAATCGCGGCAATCACCATATTGTTGAGCAGCAGCCAGCCATCAAAACTAAAGTGCTGCTCATCGATAAATGCCAAACCGCTCGCGCCGTAAATAATCCACTGGCCTGCGATGCACAACACCAAGGTAATCCCCAGCACCAGCGCATAAGCCACGCAGCCGGCGCGCACATGATCCTGTCGCCCCAGCCAAAAACGCAGACGGCACAGGGCTATCGCACTGAACACCACAATCCACTGCACCTGCACGGAGATCATGGCGAGCTTGTCCCAACTGAAATGCTGCAAGCCCGATGAGGCGCTGATGGTCAGCAATACCGCCAGTAATTCGGTCACCAATACCAACAGGAAGACCGATTGGCTGCTGCATAAATCCGGCAAAAACGGGCTGGCCGGCTCTGCCGGTATAGGGCGCGGCGGCTTGATGCGGATGTTGGCGGTAGTCTCTGTGTCTGGCGCTTTCATTGTTACGGCAACAGCTTCCATCTATCTAATGGGCTAATAGGTCTTTTAAAGAGGCATTGGGCTATAATGCGCGGCCCCGGCACCCGCAGCCTCACTAGCAGAGGCGTAAAACAGGAAATGCCAAGGTGAATGGTAGCCTAATAGCACCAGTCGCCTCCTTCATTCTTTCAAGATTGTGGACACATGCTCATGAGCCAAAACGATCAGCCCATCAAACCCTGGGGCGGCCGCTTCAGTGAAGCCACCGACGCCTTTGTTGAGCGTTTTACCGCCTCTATCGGATTTGATTACCGCCTCTACCATCACGACATTAACGGCTCTATCGCCCACGCCACCATGCTCGCCAAAGTGGGCGTGCTGACCGACGCCGAACGCGACCAGATCATCACTGGTCTGGAAGAGATCCGCGCGGAAATCGTCGCCGGCAAATTTACCTGGTCAGTGAGCCTGGAAGATGTGCACATGAACATCGAAGCGCTGCTCACCCAACGCATCGGCATCACCGGTAAGAAGCTTCATACCGGTCGCTCGCGTAACGATCAAGTGGCGACCGATATTCGCCTGTATATGCGCGACGAAATCGATGCAATCGCCAAAGAACTGACCCGCCTGCAACAGGGCATGCTGCAATTGGCCGAAGCCAATACCGATACCATCATGCCCGGCTTTACCCATCTGCAAACTGCCCAGCCGGTGACGTTTGGCCACCACATCCTCGCCTGGTTTGAAATGCTGCAGCGCGACTATGGCCGCCTGCTGGATTGCCGTAAGCGCATGAACTACCTGCCACTGGGTGCCGCGGCCTTGGCTGGCACAACTTACCCGATCGACCGCGCTTACACCGCACAGCTGCTCGGTTTTGAAGCGCCGACCGAAAACTCGCTGGATTCCGTAAGCGACCGCGACTTCGCTATCGAATTCTGCGCCTTCGCCAGCATCCTGCTCACGCACATGTCGCGCATGAGCGAAGAGCTGGTGCTCTGGACCTCATCGCAATTCAAGTTCATCGACCTACCCGACCGCTTCTGCACTGGTTCATCGATCATGCCGCAGAAGAAAAACCCGGACGTGCCCGAGCTGGTTCGCGGTAAAACCGGTCGTGTTAATGGCCATTTGATTGCATTGCTGACGCTGATGAAATCCCAGCCATTGGCCTACAACAAGGACAATCAGGAAGACAAAGAGCCGGTGTTCGACGCGATTGATACCGTGAAAGACTGCCTGCGCGCTTTCGCCGATATGGTGCCGGCGATCCAGCCGCGTAAAGCGGAGCTGTACGAAGCAGCCAAACGCGGCTTCTCGACCGCGACCGACCTGGCGGATTATCTGGTGCGCAAAGGCGTTCCCTTCCGCGATGCGCACGAGATCGTGGGCAAATCAGTCGCCTATGGCGTACAGACCAACAAAGACCTGTCCGAGATGAGCCTGGAAGAGTTGCAACAATTCTCCAGCGTGATCGAAGCCAATGTGTTTGAAGTGCTGACACTGGAAGGTTCAGTGGCTGCGCGTAACCACATCGGCGGCACCGCACCGGCGCAAGTGAAAGCCGCCGTTGGGCGCGCTAAAGCGAGCCTCGCAAACCGCTAATCCGTATCTGCCCAACCCAAAAACGCCGCATAACTCGCAGGTTGTGCGGCGTTTTTTTATGCCTCGCATTAACTGTCATGGCGTCAAAAACCCTACCTAATTACATTCTGCAGCTGGTATTTGCACCAATCTGGACTAGGCTTTAATTCCGGCAGCGTGTTTTTTTATCCGAATGTGCCGATGCGCGCAGAAAGCATATGGATAGGTTATGACTAAAAAGTCATTACATTCAGGCAATACTGAAGAGGAACTGGCAGCCAAAATCCGGCAGCTGGAGGGGGAGCTCGCGCTCTTAAATGATCGCGATATGCGCCATCGCTATGCGATGGAAGCATCCAGCGACGGCCTCTGGGATTGGAACCTGCTGACCAACAAAATTTATTTCAGCCGCAGTTACCTGCGCATGCTCGGTTACGATTACGAAGAGTTACCGGGTAATCTGGATACGTTACGCGATTATTTTGTGCATCCGGACGATCTGGACAATATGCTCAGCGAATACCAGAACGCGATTGACCAAAACCAGGATTCGCTGCAATTACAACTGCGCATGCTACACCGCAACGGCAGTGAAATATGGGTGTTATCCAAAGCCAAATTCTTTGAAGCTGACCACAAGGGCCATCCCACCCGCTGCGTTGGAGTCAACACCGACATCAACGATTTTATGAGTGCGCGCGAAGAGCTGATCAGCGCCCATGCGCAAGCCGATCTCGCGAGCAAAACCAAAAGTGAATTTCTCGCACGCATCAGTCACGAAATCCGCACGCCGATGAATGCCATTATTGGCATCAGCTATTTACTGCACGACACCCGGCTCGATGAGCAGCAACTGAGTTATCTCTCCAGCATTAATTCAGCTGCCGATTCACTCCTGCAAATAATCAATCAGTTGCTCGATTTTTCCAAAATTGAAGCCGGGCGCGTCATCCTTGAATACGCGCACTTTGATCTCGACCAACTATTCGAAAAAATTTCACGCCTGTTTGAAATCAGCGCGCTGCATCGCGCAGTCGATATTGTGTATGACATCAAACCCGATGTGCCGCGCTTTTTGCGCGGCGATGCCTCGCGCCTGAGCCAGATTCTCGGCCATTTAATCAGCAACGCGTTTCAATACTCCAACACCAATCAAGTGCTGGTCAGTGTGCGCCGCCATCGCCAGGCCAGCAAACAAGTGCTACTGGAATTTACCGTGGAAGACACCGGCCTTGGCATGACCGAAGAGAAATTAGCGCATATCAAAGAGCGTTTACTGTTTAACAAAAACACACCCGATACTGAAAAAAACACTTACGGTTTAGGCATCTGCAGCCATCTCGTTCATTTAATGCAAGGCGATTTCAATATTGACTCGCAGCTCAACCAAGGCTGCAAAGTCACTTTTAGTGCAGCATTTGAACACAGCCATCTGGGCGAAAAAACACTGGTTAATCATCCGCGCGATTTAAATAATATTCGCGTATTGATTGTCGACGACAACACTATTGCGCGCACCATTATTGCCAGCACCGCGCGCAGTATCCATTTACAAGTCGATGAAATCGATAACCCCATTAGCGCCATCGAACGTATTCGCCAAGCCGACAATTTGGGCCAGCCCTATCACTTTGTGCTGCTCGATTATCGCATGCCCAATATGAATGGCTTGCAGCTCACCGGCCTGATCAAATCCGATCACAGCCTTAAACAAAAACCGCGGGTGTTTTTAATTTCGGCGTACCATCGCGATGAAATTTCCAGTGCCGATCCCAATGCAATTTTAGTGGATGAATTTTTAAGTAAGCCGGTGAGTGAATCCCGCCTGTTTGATGCAATCAGCCAGGCCATCGGGCGCGAGCAGTTGCTGCAGGACATTAGCCCGGAAATTATTACCCCCGTGGATATTCAAGCACTGCTGGAGAATGCACACATCCTGATTGCCGAAGACAATGTCGTTAATCAACAAGTGATCCGCGGCATCCTCAAAAAGAAAAACATCACTCCCGCTATTGCCGCCAATGGTATTGAAGCCTTGAAAATGCTGGAGGCCGCAACCGATCCATTTGATGCCATTCTCATGGATTTGGAAATGCCCGAGATGGATGGCATTGAAGCAACGCGGCGGATTCGCGCCGGTCAATTGCGCTCTAATGCGCAGCATCAAGCCATTCCTATTATTGCCGTTACTGCGCAGGCAATGCGCGGCGACCGCGAGCGCTGTTTAGCGGCGGGCATGAACGGCTATCTCTCCAAACCCGTCAATCCGGAATTGCTCTATTCAACACTCGCCGATATTTTGCGCAAGAAAAAAATCACCAATAGCAATCCACAACGCTAACGTCTATGCATTCGCGCCCAATAGATATTCATAACATTGATGATGGTGTTGACCGCAAACAACTCACCCAACTCAAACAACGATTTTTAAATTTAAATCAGCTGCGCCATGAGCGCACCAGTGCCGCCCTGCCTGAGCGCCAACAACAGTTTTTGCACCTGCTACCACTCTTATTCCATGTTAACCACCCGATGCTGCCCGGATATGTTTCGCACAGCACACCGGCAGGCATTTATCGCTATACCCCCGATAGCGAACAATTGCGTTTGGCAAAAGTGCTCGCACGTAGTTTTCAATACAACCGCGACCTCACTGAAAAACACTATTCAATTGATGCCTTATTTCTCATGGGCAGCGTTGGCACCATTGCACAGAGCGATGCCAGTGATCTTGATATTTGGGTATGCCACAGCCTCGACGATAGCCATCCTTTTTTGCCCGAACTTGAAAAGAAATGCCAACTCATCAGCCAATGGGCAGCGCAATATATTAATTTGGAAGCGCATTTCTTTTTAATGCGCAGCGATGAATTCTCCGGCCAACGCAGCCAATCGTTAAACAGTGAAGCCAGTGGTTCAGCACAACACTATTTATTGCTCGACGAGTTTTATCGCACTGCCTTGTGGCTCGCCGGGAAAATCCCGCTATGGTGGTTTATTCCTGTATCCCAGGAGCAGAACTACGTTCACTATCGCGAAAAATTATTGGGCAAGCGATTTCTCAACCGCGAAGACGTGATCGATTTTGGCGGATTACCGGGAATACCCACCAATGAATTTATTGGCGCAGGCATTTGGCAACTCTACAAAGCGATAGAGTCACCGTATAAATCCGTTTTGAAATTATTATTGTTGGAAGTGTATGCCAGCAGTGAAGCCGAAATAGAGATAAACTCCGGTGAAGATCTTTCTGCACAACACACGCTTGCGCAAGGCGACATCAGTAATTCACTGAATAATCCCGACACACCAATTAACCCGGCGCAAGCAATTAATGCCGAGCCGCTTGCACTTATTTTCAAACGTGCGATTTACGCGCAAGTACCGGATGCAGATACGCTCGATCCCTATGTGATGGTGTATCGGCACATTGAGCAGTACCTGCTCAAGCACAATCAACTGCAAAGGCTGGATTTAACCCGGCGCTGTTTTTATTTTAAAGTGAACAAGCCGTTATCGCGCACCAGTCGCCAGGTGAATAAATCCTGGCAGCGAACATTATTGGAAAAACTGGTCAGTGATTGGCAATGGTCATCGCACCAACTGCATATGCTCGACAATCGCACCTACTGGAAAGCGCCCCATGTCATTAGCGAGCGTGCCCTGCTGGTTAATGAGCTCAATCACAGCTATCGCTTACTGAGCGAATTAAGTAAACACCAACACGGCGATGTTGCCATCAGCAGCGATGAACTCACGATCCTCGGGCGCAAACTGCACGCAGCGTTTGAACGCAAAGCGGGGAAAATTGAATGGATCAATCCGGGTATATCACGCGACCTGAGCGAAGATAACCTGTGTTTTATACAGGAGCAGAATAACAGTGGTGAAAGCTGGCAAGTCGTGCGCGGCAGCCAAAATGATTTAGCCCTGCGCAATATAGATGTAGAGCCAATAAAACGCTCACGCAACTTATTGGAATTATTGCTCTGGTGTTATGCCAATGAAATTTTAGCGAGCCACACCAAGGTTGATATTCTCGGCAAACAATTTTCACTCAGCGCTAACCAAAAACAATTGCTGATACAGGCACTGCACCAATGGTTGCCCGTCCCCCTACATATTGACCATTACCAGTTTACCCGCCCGGCCGTTATTGAACGCCTATTGATTATCGTCAACACCGGTGTTGAACCTCAGGCTGATTTGCATAAAAAGGGAATGCAAATGCTTAGCAGTCAGCATGATGCGTTTGGTTATAGTGGCCTGCGTGAAAATCTCATGATCAATGCCGATGTGATGCAAATTAATTCCTGGGGCGAATTGATTTGCCGCCACTATGCAAGCGATGCATTGATCAATTGTTTGCAACATTACTTCCGTTTATTTCCACCAGGAAAGCAATTCAGCCTGCCTGAATTAAGCGTGCGCTGTTTTAGTACAGGGCAAGGCAATAATATTGCGCAGCGCCTGACTGAGCTGTGGCGCGACCTGATCAGCTGCTATTACTCCGGCACGCATCCGCGCACTTGCCGCTATATTTTGGAAATGGGCGATGAATACCTGCTTTTACAATTTGCGCAGCAACAATTGCAGATCCAGCGTTTTAAACGCTATGAAAAATTATTGGAACGGCTCGCACAGGCACAAACCGATTTCAGCCCCATAGTGATTGACCGCTATGGCT
>Ga0247822_10002761_pt1 | contig 11291 bp, 7 predicted proteins | sample 13C_Cellulose_Da_FD_192423 | JGI IMG/M metagenome (GOLD analysis project Ga0247822, IMG submission 192423) | Soil microbial communities from agricultural site in Penn Yan, New York, United States - 13C_Cellulose_Day30 | ecosystem: Environmental > Terrestrial > Soil > Agricultural land | place... | reverse complement strand
CTGCGCCGCCCGCTCGACCACCGCCGCAGCTCGCACCGCGTTGAAGCCCTTGCCCGGCGCCAGTTCGCCATCGCGCGAAATCGCGTCGGTGCCGTACAGCGCATCGTAGAGGCTGCCCCAGCGCGCGTTGGCCGCGTTCAGCGCGTAGCGCGCATTCGACACCGGCACCACCAGCTGCGGGCCGCAGATCGAGGTGATCTCGGGATCGAGCCCGCTCGTCTCGATGGTGAAGTCCGCTGGTTCGCCAACGACATAACCGATCTCCCTGAGGAAAGACTGGTACTTGTCCGGATCGGCCGCAACCGGCCCGTTCGTCTTGTGCCAGTCATCGATCTGCGTCTGGATCCGGTCGCGGATCGCGAGAAACTCCCGGTTCTTCGGCGCGAACTCGCGCACCAGCCCGGCGAACCCGCCCCAGAACTGCTCGGGCGTCACGCCCGTCCCCGGGATGGCTTCCTTCTCGACGAAATCAACCAGCAGCCGATCGACCTTGAGGCCCGATTTCTCGATGTAGTCAGCCATATTCACTTCCTTCGCTCATCCAACTCGTCTGCTCCCCTCCCCCTTGAGGGGAAGGCCGGGGGTGGGGGGCCATCGGCGATCACTGGACCATCCCGCCCCCGCAAGAGGGCAACGCCCTACTCGGGCATCACCGTTTTCATGCCCGGGCGCAATCCCCCAAAGGCGCTAACCGCGCTACCTTGGATCAGGCCGGCAGTGCCGATTTCATCGGCTTGCCCATCACATAGGTCTCGACCACCGCCCGATCGTCGCCACAGGTCTGGAGCAGGAACAGCTCCTGCTCCAGGGTGTCGACAGTCTCCATCCGGAGCTTCATTTGCGGCGTCGCGCCGGAGTTCAGCACCACGATGTCGGCTTCCATCCCGGGCGCGATCGAGCCGATCCGGTCCTCGAGGCTCATCGCCCGGGCGTTGCCGAGCGTCATGTGGTAGAAGGAGCGGAGCGGCGTCAGCCGTTGCCCCCTCAGTTGCATCACCTTGTAGCCCTCGTCCATCGTCCGCAGCATCGAATACGAACTGCCGCCGCCCACGTCCGTGGCCGTGGCAATCCGCACGCCGCGCTCGTGCTGGCGGTCGTAGTCGAACAGCCCGGAACCGATGAACAGGTTTGAGGTCGGACAGAACACCGCCACCGACTTCGTCTCGGACAGAACCTCGGTCTCGCGGTGCGTCAGGTGGATGCAATGCCCCAGGAGCGTCTTCGGGCCGAGCAGGTGGTACTTCTCGTAGATGCCGACATAGTCGCCGAAGTTCGGATAGAGCTCGTTGGCATAGGCGATCTCGGCGAGGTTCTCGCTGACATGCGTCTGGATGTGGAGGTCCGGGAATTCCTTGGCCAGCGCCTCCGCCATCGCCATCTGCTCATGCGTCGAGGTGATGGCGAAACGCGGCGTGATGGCGTAGTGCGCCCTGCCCCGCCCGTGCCACTTCGCAATCCCGGCCTTAGTGTCGTCATAGCCCGACTGCGGCGTATCGCAGAGCCCCGGCGGGGCGTTGCGATCCATCATCACCTTGCCGCCCACCATCAGCATCTCGCGCTTCTCGGCCTCGCCGAAGAAGGCATCGACCGATTGCGGATGCACCGAGCAATAAGCTGCCGCAGTAGTCGTCCCATGCCGGATCAACTCGTCGAAGAACCGCGACGCAATGCGCTCGGCATGCGCCCCGTCCGCAAACCGCTGTTCCTCGACGAACGTGTACGTGTTCAGCCACTCCAGCAGCGCCCCGGCATAGGCGCCGATCACCTGCATCTGCGGGAAATGGATGTGCGGATCGATGAACCCCGGCAGGATCAGGTGCGGCCGATGGTCGACGATCCGGGTGTCCGGGGCATGCGCCCCTTCGAACGCCCCCACCCTGACGATCCTGCCGTTCTCGATCTCGACGGCGCCGTCTTCGATGTAGCGGTACGAGCCATGGTCGTCGCGCGCCTGCGGCTCGCTGACGAAGGTCAGCACCCGCCCGCGCAGGATCTTCATGCTCACTTGCCACCCTCGCGGAACCACGCAACGATCACGGCACGCTCCTCGTCGGTCATCTCCGTAACATTACCCGGCGGCATCGCGTGCGAGTAGCCCGACTGGATAGCGACATCGTGAGCCCGGTTGGCGATCGCCACCGGATTGTCGAGGATCACGTTCTTGGGTGCCTCGACGACCCCCTCCCACACCGGCTCGGCGGTGTGGCACATCGAGCAACGCGCCAGCACGGCGTTGCTCGCAGCCTCGAAATGCGGGCTCTGCATCAGCACCTCGGCCTGCGGCGACGGCACCGTCTCGGCGCCGGTCGGCAGCTTCGGTCCACTCGACAGCCACGCGATCATCAGGAAGATCACGATGGCCGCGGCCCAGGTCCAGGTCGGGTTGCCCTTGCGCGCGTGGCGCGTGTTGAAGAAGTGCCGGATCAGCACGCCCTCGAGGAAGATCAGCGCCGCGATCAGCCAGTTCCACTCCGTCGCGAATGCGAGCGGGTAGTGGCTTGAAAGCATGAAGAAAATGACGGGCAGCGTCAGGTAGTTGTTATGCAGGCTCCGCTGCTTGGCGATCTTGCCGTACTTGGCGTCGGGCACCCGCCCGGCCTTGAGGTCCGCCACCACGATCTTCTGGTTGGGGATGATAACCATGAACACGTTGGCGCTCATGATCGTCGCCGTGAACGCCCCCATGTGCAGCATCGCCGCCCGGCCGGTGAAGACCTGAGTATAGGCCCAGGCCATGGCGACGAGGATCAGGAACAGCACCCCCATCAGCCCATAGGTCGAGTTCCCCAAGGGCGACTTGCAGAGCGTGTCGTAGAGCAGCCAGCCCAGCCCGATCGATCCCAGCGAGATGAGGATCGCCACCCAGTTGGGCACGTCCAGCACATTCCGGTCGATGAGGTAGAGGTCCGCGCCCACATAGTAGACGACCACCAGCAGGCAGAACCCGCTCAGCCAGGTGAAATAGCTCTCCCACTTGAACCAGGTCAGGTGCTCGGGAAGAAACTCCGGCGCCACCAGGTATTTCTGGATGTGGTAGAAGCCGCCCCCATGCACCTGCCACTCCTCGCCATGCGCCAGCGGCGGCAGGCTCGGCGTCTTCCTGAGGCCCAGATCGAGCGCGATGAAATAGAAGCTCGAGCCGATCCAGGCGATGGCCGTGATCACGTGCGTCCAGCGCACCGCAAAGCTCAGCCACTCCCAGAAGATCGCGTAGTCTGTCATCGTCTCAGCCGTCCTCTGGTCGCGCCACTCGCGTGGCGCCGCTCACCCTAACCCTCTCCCTAGGGGGGCGAGGTACGCGCTTCTGCACGGACAGTGCCACATCGCCCCTCTGGGGAGAGAGGCGATGTGAGGGGCAACCCCTGCACCAGCCAGCCGTGAAAAGAGGCGGACTCGCGCCCGCCCCTCGTATTGGGTCCGAAGCTTACGCCTCGACGCCTTCGGCGTACCAGTCGACAGCCCAGAACTCGCCGTCGTCGATCACGTCACCCGCTGCGACACGCTCGGTGCCGGCATTGTCATTGATCGGGCCCGCGAACGGGTGGAGCGTGCCGGCGGCGATGTCGTTCTTCACCTTCTCGGCAGCAGCGACCACGTCGGCCGGGATCTTCTCGTTGTACTTGCCGATCTCGACTTCACCCGAGGCGATACCGTCCCAGACGCTGCCTTCGGCCCAGGTGCCGTCGAGGACCGACTGCACGGACTTCACGTAGTGCGGGCCCCAGTTGTCGATGATCGCGGTGAGATGCGCCTTGGGCGCGAAGGCGCTCATGTCCGCGCCCTGGCCGAAACCGCCGACGATGCCGCGTTCCTCGGCCACCTGCAGGGCCGCCGGCCCATCGGTGTGCTGGGTGATGACGTCGACGCCCTGGTCGATCAGGGCACGAGCCGCGTCGGCTTCCTTGGCCGGGTCGAACCAGCTGTCGACATAGACGACCTTGACCTTGACCTCGGGGTTCACCTTCCGCGCGGCGATCGCGAAGGCGTTGATGCCCATGCGCACCTCGGGGATCGGGAACGACCCGATATAGGCGAGCGTGTTGGTCTTGGTCATCATGCCGGCGATCGTGCCGAGGACCGCGCGGCCCTCGTGGAACTTGGCGTTGTAGATCGAGACGTTCGGCGCAGTGGAATTGCCGGTGGCCCACTCGAACTTCACATCCGGGAACTGCTTGGCGACTTTGTGCACGTAGTCGCCATAGCCGAAGCTGGTTGCGTAGATCAGCTTGTGGCCCTGCTGAGCCAGTTCGCGGAACACGCGCTCGCTGTCCGGACCCTCGGCCACGTTGGTCACCACGGTGGTCTCGACCTTGTCGGCACCGATCTGGTCCAGCATGTACTTGCGGCCGGTGTCGTGGCCGAAGTTCCAGCCGTTGTCGTCCGGCGTGCCGATCAGCACGAAGCCGACCTTGAGTTTCTCCTGGGCGAATGCGCGCCCGCCGACCAGAGGAAGCGCCGCGGCGGCGCCACCGATCTTGATCAGAGTGCGTCTGTTCAGAACTGTCATCTGTCTCTCCTGCATGACGAGTTGTCGTTCGGGCCGGCTTTCCCTGCTGCTAGCCCGTTGGAAGGAACGGCTTGCCGAGGCAGGCCGGTGCACTGGAGCTGCCGCCGCGCCGCATGGAAATCAGCACTAGCACCAGAATTGTTGCGAGGTAGGGCAAGGCCGCCCAGAGCTCGGACGGCAGCACGCGGAACCCGCCGCCCGCCGCCTTGGCATAGACCTCGAGCGTCATCACGAGGCCGAACAGATACGCGCCCGCCAGCAGCCGGAACGGCCGCCACGCCGCGAACACCACCAGCGCCAGCGCGATCCAGCCGCGCCCGGTGGTCAGCCGCTCCACCCATTGCGGGGTGAGGATCAGGGGGAAGCAGCTCCCCGCGATGCCCGCCATGGCCCCGCCGAACGCCACCGCAAGGTAGCGCACGCCAATCACGGAATAGCCGATGGAATGAGCGGACAGGTCGTTCTCGCCCACGGCGCGCAGGATCAGCCCCGCTCGCGTCCGCTGCAGGAACCACCACACCGCCACCACCATGATCAGCGAGAAGTAGACCAGCGGCGAATAGCCGAAGACCACGCGCCAGACCGGATCGGCCGCCAGCTCCGGCGGGAACGGCGAGCGAAACAGCGGCACGGCCTTGCCCGTATAGGGCTGGCCGAACAGGGCCGAAAATCCGGTGCCGAAGATCGTGAGCGCCAGCCCCGTCGCCACCTGGTTGGCCGAGAGCGACAGCGTCAGGAACCCGAAGATCAGGGCTGCCGCCGCGGACGCACCGGCTGCGCAGATGATCGCCAGCCAGTGGTTGCCGGTGAGCAGCACCACGGCGACGGTGATCACCGCGCCGATCAGCATCATGCCCTCGACACCGAGGTTGAGCACGCCGCTCTTTTCCGCCACCAGTTCGCCGAGGCCGGCGAGGAGGATCGGCGTCGAGGCGCCGACCAGCGTGATGATGATGGGAATGATGAGGTCGAGTGTCATGCCGCCGCCCTCGTCGCTTCGGGGACACTCCGCTTGAAGCGGTACCGCACGAAGATGTCGCCCGCGAGCAGCAGGAACAGCATCATCGCCTGGAAGATGCCCACGGCCGCGAACGGCAGCTGGATCGTCGTCTGCGCCACCTCGCCACCCACGAAAGTGATGGCGAGCGCCGTGCCCGCGATCAGGACGCCCAGCGGATGCAGCCGCCCGAGGAAGGCGACGATGATGGCCGTGAACCCGTAATTGGTCGGAAACTGCGGCACGAGCCGCCCGAACGGCCCGGTCGCCTCGAGAATGCCGGCGAGCCCGGCAAGCCCGCCGCTCACCAGCAGCGCCAGCCACACGGTCCGGTTGGCCGAGAACCCGCCATACCGCGCTGCCGCCGGCGACGCGCCTACCGCGCGCACCTGGAAACCGAACACCGAGCGCGACATCACGAACCAGACGAGCAGCGCGACCACGATCGCGATCGGCGTCCCCACCTGCACGATCGTGCCGGGGATGATGTAGGGCTGCGACTGGTCGGCCGAGAACAGCACCGTCTGTGGCTGCCCCATCGAGGTCGGGCTCTTCCACGGCCCGAACACCAGGTAGTTGAGCAGCTGCACCGACACGTAGGTCAGCATCAGCGTGGTCAGGATCTCGTTGACCTTGAACTGCGTCCTGAGGAACGCCGGAATCGCCGCATAGGCCGCCCCGCCGGCAATGCCCGCAAGCAGCATCAGCGGGAAGATCCACGGGCCCGTCATCGTGTGGGTAAGCAGCCCGACCCCGGTACCGGCAATGGCGCCGACGATGTACTGCCCCTCGGCGCCGATGTTCCACACATTGGCCCGGTAGCTGACCGACAGCCCCACCGCAATGATCACCAGCGGCGTCGCCTTTACCGCCAGGTCCTGCCACTTGTAGGAATTGGTCAGCGGCGTGAAGAAGATCTCGCGCACCGCCGCCAGCCCGTCATAGCCGAGCAGCGTGAACACGATCGCGCCCAGCACCATGGTCAGCGCCACGGCCGCGAACGGCGTCACGATCCGCATGGTCCGGCTTGGCGCCGGACGTTTCTCAAGCTGGAATTGCATCGCGCTCCCCCGGCACGATATGCGTTTCCGCGGCCGTGCCGTGGATACCGCCCATCAACAGCCCGATCTCTTCGATCGAGACTTCGCCCACCCGCATCGGCGCGCTTAGCCGCCCGCCGTTGATCACCGCCAGCGTGTCGCAGAGCGCAAGCAGTTCGTCGAGGTCCTGGCTGATGATCACCACAGCCGTCCCCGTCTGCGCCAGCTCGACGATCGACTGGTGGATCGCCGCCGCCGCGCCCGCATCGACGCCCCAGGTCGGCTGGCTCACCACCAAGACGCTCGGCTTCTGCAGGATCTCGCGCCCCATGATGAACTTCTGCAGGTTCCCGCCCGACAGCGAACCCGCCGTCGCCCCCGGTCCTAGCGCCTTCACTGCGAAATCGGCGATCACCTTGCCCGTGTAGGTCTTCGCAGCCCCGCTCCGGATCAACCCCGCGGTGACCATCCCCAACCGGTTGCGGGCCGTCAGCACGCTGTTGTCCGCGAGCGTGAAGTCGCCGATCGCGGCATGCCCGTTCCGCTCCTCCGGCACCGCGCAGAGCCCCAGCCGCCGCCGTGCGTTCGGCGATAGCTCACCCGCCGCCTCGCCCTCGATGCGGATCGCATCGGGCCGCACCTGCACCTCGCCGTCGAGCGCCAGAAGCAGCTCCGACTGCCCGTTGCCCGCCACGCCCGCGATGCCGAAGATCTCCCCGGCCCGGACGGTGAACGAGATGGTGTCGAGCCCCGTCCCGAACGCCTCGGTCCTCGGCACCGTGAGCCCCTCGACCACGAACTTGTCGCCCCCGAACGAGCGGCCCGGCGCCTTCTTCACGTCCTTCAACCCAGCGCCGATCATCTTCTCGGCCATCGAGCGCGAGGTCTCGACCTTCGGATCGCAGGTCGCAACGACCTTCCCGCCCCTGAGGATCGTCGCCGTATCGCACAGCGCCTTTATCTCGTGCAGCTTGTGCGAAATGTAGAGGATCGAGCAGCCTTCCCGCGCCAGCTGGCGCAGCACGACGAATAGCTGGTCCACCTCCTGCGGCGTCAGCACCGAGGTCGGTTCGTCCATGATGAGCAGGCTCGGGTTAAGCAGCAACGCGCGCACGATCTCGATGCGCTGGCGCTCGCCCACTGACAGCGTCGACACGGTCCGGTGCGGATCGAGCTGCAGCCCGTATTGCTTCAACACCTCGCGCACCTTGGCCTCGAGGTCGCGCGCCGGCACCTTGCTGTCGAGGCCGAGCGCGATGTTTTCGAGCACCGTCATCGCCTCGAACAGGCTGAAATGCTGGAACACCATGCCCACGCCCAGCTTCCGCGCGGCCTTGGGATTGTGTACGACCACCCGCTGCCCGTTCCACCGGATTTCGCCGGCATCAGGCTGCATGATCCCGTAGATCATCTTGACCAGGGTGGATTTGCCCGCCCCGTTCTCGCCGAGCAGCGCATGGATTTCGCCCGGCTTCACGGAGAAACCGACATTATCGTTGGCCAGCACGCCCGGAAAGCGCTTGGTGATGCCGACCAGTTCGAGGCGGGGGATGAGGCTAGTCTCCAACGACGGCTCCCGACTGTGTCGAAACCGGCTCTGCGACTGAAGCTTCCCGGTGACCAATGTGGATCATTATCTCGGCGGCCGCCAGCGCGGCGATGACTTCCGGACGCTTGTCCCCAAGCCCTTTGGGGAAGGCCCTGCCGCCAATGGGCAGCACCAGCCTCTCGAGTCGGTCAGCAGGATACCCCTCGCCCAGGTACCACGAACGGAAACGGGCCCGCTTCGTCTTCGAGCCCACCATACCGACATAGGGCGCGTCACCGCGCTGCAATGCCTCGGCACCGATCAGGAAATCGAGCGCGTGATCGTGGGTTAGGATGACGTAGGCGCTTCCCCGCGGCGCCGATCGAACCACCGCTTCCGGCATGGGCACGGCGTGCCGCTCCACTGCCTCGGGCAGGTCGACCAGCTCGTCGGGCCGCGTATCGACCGCGTGGACCTTCAGCGGCAATGGCGCCAGCGCCCGCGCCAGCGCATGCCCGACATGCCCCGCGCCGAACAGATAGACATGCGGCCGCGCCGCTTCTTCGCGCGCAAGGCGCCCCACCAGCGCCGCGGCAATCTCCGGCGTCAGCCGCCGCAGCGCCACATCCACGCGCCCGCCGCAGCACTGCCCGATCTCGGGCCCCAGCGGGATGTCGAGGCTGTCCCCCGTCTCCCCGGTCCGCAGCACCTGCCGCGCCCGGTCGATCACCATGTACTCGAGCGCCCCGCCCCCGATCGTGCCGACCTGCCGCTCCGCCGAGATCATCATGAACGCCCCGGCCTCGCGCGGCGACGATCCGCGCACCGCCGTCAGCTCGGCAACCACCGCCGCCGGGTTGGCGGCAATGAAGGAGCGGAGGATCGTGGCGGAGAAGCTCATCGTGCTGCCTCACCCTCATCCGGGCTTCGCCCACCTTCTCCCATCAAGGGAGAAGGTCCGACTGCAATGTCGGCGAGGTGGCCTTCCCCCCTTGTGGGAGAAGGTGCCCGAAGGGCGGATGAGGGGGGAGCCCCGCGCACCGCCATCTCAGCCTCGCGCCTTCCGCATCCGTTCGACCCCCATCAGCACCCGCTCGGGCGTCACCGGCGTATCGAGCTGCGGCGCTACCCTGTACTCCGCCATAGAAGCCACCGCCATCGACAGCGCCTCCACCACTGAGATCGCCAGCATCAGCGGCGGTTCACCCACCGCCTTGCTGCGGCCGATGGTGGCCTCCTTGTTCACGCTCCACTCCGCGAGCGTCACGTTGAAGATCGGCGGCACGTCCGAGGCGAGCGGGATCTTGTAGGTCGAGGGGGCATGCGTCCGCAGTTGGCCCTTGCCGTCCCACCACAGCTCCTCGGTGGTGAGCCACCCCATCCCCTGTATGAAGCCGCCCTCCACCTGGCCCTTGTCGATGGCCGGGTTCAGAGATTTTCCCACGTCATGGAGGATGTCGACGCGGTCCACCTGATACTCCCCGGTGAGCGTGTCGATCGTCACCTCCGAGCACGAGGCGCCATAGGCGAAATAGTAGAACGGATCGCCGCGCCCGGCCGCCCGGTCCCAGTGGATGCGCGGGGTCTTGTAGAAACCGGCCGCCGAAAGCTGCACGCGGCCCACGTATGCCGAGGCCACCAGCTCGGCGAAGGTCACGAACTTCTGCCCGCAGCGCACGCCGCCCGGCTCGAACGTCACCTCGGCCTCGCTCACCTCGTAAACCCGCGCCGCATGGGCGACGAGCCGCGCCTTGATCTGCCGGCAGGCGTCGGCTGCCGCCGCGCCATTGAGGTCCGTGCCCGACGAGGCCGCAGTGGCCGAGGTGTTGGGCACCTTGCCCGTCGTCGTCGCGTTGATCTTCACCGAGGCCAGCGGCACCTGGAACTCGTCCGCCACCACCTGCGCCACCTTGATGTAGAGGCCCTGCCCCATCTCGGTGCCGCCATGACTCAGGTGGATCGAGCCGTCGCGATAGACGTGCACCAGCGCGCCCGCCTGGTTGTACCAGGTGGCGGTGAAGCTGATGCCGAACTTCACCGGCGTCAGCGCGATACCCTTCTTGAGTACCTTGCTGGTCCGGTTGAACGCGATCACCGCCTCGCGCCGCGCCTGGTAGTCGGCGCTCGCCTCGAGCTCCTCCACCACGCGGTGGATGACGTTGTCTGTCACCGTCTGGTGGTAGGGCGTGATGTTGTTGGTGTCGGTGCCGTAGAAGTTGGCCTTGCGGATCTCGAGTGGATCCCGGCCCAGCGCATAGGCGATGTCCTCGATCCAGCGCTCGCAGCCGACCATGCCCTGCGGGCCGCCGAAACCGCGGAACGCCGTGTTCGAGCAGGTATTGGTATAGAACGGCTCCGACCGCGCCCGCACCGCCGGGTACCAATAGGCGTTGTCGCAGTGGAACAGCGCACGGTCCGTCACCGGTCCCGACAGGTCCGCCGACCATCCGGCACGCGCCGCATAGACGGCATCGACCGCCTGAATGCGCCCGTCGTCGTCATAGCCGACCTCATAGTCGACACGGAAATCGTGGCGCTTGCCGGTGGTCTGGAAATCGTCGTCCCGGTCGGGCCGCAGCTTGATGGCGCGGTGGAGCTTCTTGGCGGCCAGCGCCGCCACCACCGCATAGAGGTTCCCCTGCGTTTCCTTGCCGCCGAAGCCACCTCCCATGCGGCGCACGTTCACCGTCACCGCATGCATCTCGACACCAAGCACGTGGCCGACCATCAGCTGGATTTCGCTGGGGTGCTGCGTCGAGGCGTAGACCGTGACGTCGTCGTCCTCGCCCGGCACGGCGAGGGAGATCTGCCCTTCGAGGTAGAAGTGTTCCTGCCCGCCGATCAGCATCGAACCCTTGAGGCGCCTCTGCGCCTTGGCAAGCCCGGTGGCGACATCGCCGCGCTCGAGCTTCAGAGGTGCCGTCACCAGCCTGTTGCCGTTGGCCCGCGCCGCATCGACATCGGTCTGGTGCGGCAGGTCACGATACTCGATGCGCGCCAGGCGGCTCGCCCGCCGCGCCGCTTCCCGCGTCTCCGCCACCACCGCAAAGAGCGGCTGGCCCCAGTACTCTACCTTCGTCGTGGCAAAGACCGGCTCGTCATGCAGGTGCGTCGAGGAGATGTCGTTCTCCCCCGGGATATCGTCTGCCGTAACCACGTCGACGACACCCGGCGCCGCGCGTACGGCCGTGAGGTCGATCGAGGCGATCTCGGCATGGG
>Ga0247822_10002760_pt1 | contig 11295 bp, 18 predicted proteins | sample 13C_Cellulose_Da_FD_192423 | JGI IMG/M metagenome (GOLD analysis project Ga0247822, IMG submission 192423) | Soil microbial communities from agricultural site in Penn Yan, New York, United States - 13C_Cellulose_Day30 | ecosystem: Environmental > Terrestrial > Soil > Agricultural land | place... | reverse complement strand
GTTCGACACCCCCGGCGCGGCGGGGTCGAGGCCTTCGACCTCGCCCAGCATGAACCTGAAATGATTGCGGCGCGCGAGCATCAGATAGTCGAGGCCTTCCTGCCTCGAGTCCAGCGAGCCCGCCGCGACTTCATGAAGGGAGGGTTTCCACAGATGAAAGACCGCCCGGTCTATGAGGAGCACTTTCCGGGGCCCCTCGTGAGGGCCCAGCCGGCGTCCGAGAAGGGCGGCCAGCTCCAGGCCGCCTGCGCCGCCGCCCACGATCACGATCTGGTTCTGCATCCTGAAACAATCCCTGCCGCCAGCACGGGTTGCGAAAAGACCGGCGCCCTTCTCCCGGCCCCGATTCAGGCGAGGCGCTTCGTCCCTTCTTCCGTCAGTGACCAAAAGCGGTCTCTGGGCGCCGGGGCGCGAACGACGGGCTTTCAGTCCCGTCTCTGGTCCAGAAAGAAGGAGGGTCTGAACATGCTCGCCGGGCTTCGCTATCTCGACAGCTGTTTCAGGGACCATCTTGAATCGGAGACGGGCGCGAACCGCCCGGCCGAACTCTGCCGGCTGTTCGCCATGGTCTCGATCATCCGCGAGGAACTGCTCTACCCGCGCTATGTCGATATCGACCGCACCGTCGTGGACGACCTGATCACGATCATGGACCTGATGCGGGTCATAGCCGGCGAGGTGGAGACTGCGACCCCGTCCGAAATCCTGGCGACGCGCGCCTGGATCCGGCAGTGGCGGCGCCTGTGGCGGGACCACGCCGCCTTGGAGAAGGATTCGAACGGTCCGCTTGAGCGGCTCAACGCAATGCCCCTCGACAAAAATTGCGAGACAGACCTGAAGGAACGCCTGGCCGGGCTGGAAAGCCTTTCTGACCTTCCCGTTCCGGAGCCGATTTCCCTATGGAAGTTTCGTAGCCATCGCCGCCCTTCGGGTCTTGTGATCGACGGCGTCGAGCTTGACCCATCCTAGACCGGCGCCCTTGTCAGCCTCAGATAGGTGGGATCGAACTCCGCCTGCCGGACCAGGCCGTCCCAGTCGCAGATCTCGATGGCGCGCCCTGTCCATTTGACCAGTTCCGCGCTCCGGAGCTGGGCGATGGACCGATTGACGTGGACATCCGACAGCCCGAGGACGTCTGCGAGCACGGCCTGACTGAGTGGAAGCTCCATCTTGCCGCTTCCGGCGCGATGGACGGTTTCCAGGCGAAGATAGAGTTCGCACAGGAGGTGGGCGAGCCGCGCCACGGCGGTCCGGCGTCCCAGGCCTGCGATCCATTGCCGGTGGACTGCGGCGTCGATCAGGGTGTCCATCCAGAGCAGCCGGGTCAGATGGGGTTCGGTCTCTGTCAGCTGGCGCAGGTCCTCATGAAGGGACCGCGCCACCGTGCAGGGAGTGAGCGCAACCACCCCATGATCCATGGGGTTCATCATCAGACTGTGCAGGTCGACGAAGTCGCCGGGCACGCTCAGTTCCGTGATCTGCCTGGAACCGTTCATGAGCACGACATACCGGGCGGCGAAGCCGTCGAGGATCAGGGTGCTGAATCGGGGCGATGAATGCTGCCTGACAATGTCTCTTCCCGCCGGAACGACGACCGGAGGCTGGAGCAGCGTTTCCAGAACCTCTCGCTCCCGCGCGGAGAGTTCGTCACGACGCGACAGCTTCTGGATCAGGGGACTGATCAGGACGGTCTCCTCGCCTTAAGGGTCGCCGTAATAATCCCCATGCGCCGCGCGCGTTCCGTCGCGGCGCCGCCGACGAAACGTCAAGATATCGGACTGATCCCGCCGCCCACCGTCGCCACGCACCTGGCGTCCGTCGAGACGTTGAACCGCAGTTCCCCGTCCTCGAACACCCTGGCTTCCTGAAAAAGCCGGCTCGCCCCCAGACGACGCTTCACTTGGGCGATCGCCGCCTGCGCCTCTTCGGCGACGACGGACTCGGTTCTCGCCACGCCGGTCCCACGTGCGCTGTAGCAGACGGTGTAAAGGGCCATGTCGCCTCCTGCTCGGGAAGCTTAATCGGGCGCCTCGCCCCCCGCTTCATGCACCCTGATCCGCTCTTTGGCGGAAAACACGACGCCCGCTGCAAACGCCTTTCCAGTCTCCTCCGGCTTTTCCTAACCCATGTAAGTGCGGCTCGCGCCCGGTGCGTCACTCTGTGCTCAGGAGTCCGACATGCAAACTATGATCAGCCTCACCAATACAGGTTGCGGTCTTCATCGTCCGCACCTGGACCTGGTCGACCATCCTGTCTTCCAGGCGCTCCCGCGGAGCATCCAGTCGATCGCCCAGGCTCACAGCCGGCTGATGACGATCCCTGCCGGCCAGCCCCTCGTGGAAACCGGCTTTCTCTCCTTTGTTCTCGCAGGCGTTCTGGGCCTTTTTCCCCATGGCGACCGCATCTGCGTCGCGACCGTCGTCGCCGGGTCGGTTCACGGATGGGACGACGCCCTTGAGCCCGACGCCGACCGGCCAACGGCCAGGGCCCTGATCGACACCACCCTATGCCGTGTGCCCGCCGACTGCATCGTCGACGGTCTCGGCCGAGACTGGCTTAACCGTCTGGTCGCCCGGCAGTCTTCCAGACGATTGAGCGGGCTGGCCGCCGAAGCAGCCTGCAACGCCTCCCACCTCGTCCAGGAGCGGCTGGCGAAGTGGCTGGTTCGGCTGCATTGCGGGGCCAATGGCGAGCCTCTCCGCCTGACCCAGGCCGATTTCGGCGGCATGCTCGGCGTGCAGAGGACCAGCGTCAACGCCGCCGCGGGACGCCTGCAATCCCTGGGTCTGGTCCGGTTCGGACGTGGAAAGGTCCAGATCCTCGACCTCGCCGGTCTGCGCGCCGCGTCTTGCGGCTGCGGCGACAGCAGGACGCCCTCGACAACCATGGTCGTCGCCCCGCAACGCCCTGCGGAGCCTGCAAGCTGGGTCTCCAACGACGCTCATCGACGGGATACGGCCGCCTGATCAGGGATGACCGGAGCGACCGATCCTGAGCGGCCTGCCGCCTTGTTCAGCAGGTCGCCCCGGGCTCCTCTAAGAAGATTCAGACCAGCAAGCACCACGCCGGCCGTGGCTGGAAAGACTGTGCGGACGCCAACCGCCGCCAAGGGCCCGGCGCGGCGTCTGCGGCCTGGGCGCCCCCTGTCGGGCGACGAAATGACGACGCCCATGTCTCCGACCCTTGTCTGGATCGGGAACGTCGGGAGTCGCCGACACTGCCATCGCCCGATAAGGGAGGGGCGCCGCTCCGGTCAGGAGAGACGCCCCGGGATTTGTGAACGGCGTCAGCGGTAGCGCGCGCGTTCGGCCCTGATCTGATCCGGGCTATAAGGTTCGCCACGCGGATCGAACTCGGTCCACCCCGCCTGACGGTAGACGCCGCCTCGCGTGACGGCATCCAGGCCGCGACGATTGTCCAGAATGGTCTCGATCCGCGCGCGATCGGCATCAGACGCCTGGACGCTGACGAGCGTGCCCCCGCGCCGAACGCCCTCGGCATAGACGTGAGCGTCTTCGTCGCCATGACCGGCTTCCTTGAGCGCGCCGAGAAGACCGCCGGTCGCTCCGCCGGCCGCTGCGCCCACGGCGGCGCCGACGGCTGTCGAAGCCAGCCAACCCGCAGCAACGACTGGGCCCAGCCCCGGGATCGCGAGCATGCCGAGGCCCGCCAGGACGCCGGCCCCGGCGCCCAGGGCTCCGCCCGCAGCCGCACCCTTGCCCGCCCCTTCGCCGACCTCATTTACGCCGTCGCCATTCCTGTCGCCCAGGGCGGAGCCGGCATGGTCCCTGTGTTGATGACCATCATGCCATTCTTCCGCATTGTTGGAGACAATGCTGATGGTCGAATGATCAAAGCCGACGGCCTCGAGTTCAGAGACGGCGGCCAGGGCCTCGGTGTGGTGGTCGAACAGACGCGTAACAACAGGCATGGAAACTCCTTGAAAATCAGTTGTCGTTGAAGGGTCAGCGACCCGGCACGGCGGCGCTCACGACGCCCTTGTAGTCGACCGAGACAATGGCCTCGGCGCCGTCCCGGGTGGCGGAAGCGCTCCACAGGCCCTGGGCGTCCTGGCTCAACGGGCCTGCGATGACATAGCCCTGCTTTTCAATCGCTGAGCGCGCCTGGGCCTCCGTGAAGGAGTTGGCTCCCGGGGTGAGCGTATCGCCGCCGCCCGTATCGACGGCTGGATTGCGCGGCGTTTCAGACCCCGAGACCACGGGACCTTCGACCTGCCCGCGATCGGAAGAATGGTCGCCGCACGCGGTCAGCATCAGCGTCGTCGCGGCGAGCGCGGGAATTAACAGCTTCATTCAAACACCTTTCGTTGTGAGCGATTTCAAGCGATCGCCCTCCGAAGGGTTGCCGGCCGAAATTTCCGCACCTCCGGCGGAACCCTCCCAATTCGCTCGAAGCCGGCTGAAATCGGCGATCAAATCTGCCTTTCGAGATTAGTGTCGGGTTTTGAACATTGCGCCGGAAGCGCCGTGGGGCCGTGGAAAACGCCGCTCAGCCGAGCGGCTTCTGGTAGATGTCGCCGCCAGAAGAGCGGTCGATAATACGCGCGATCTCCTTGAGCATGGCGCGCTCCCCGGTAGCGGCTCCGGAGGACCTGGCCGCCTGGAGAAGAGCGTCAATTTCGCCCAGTTTTCCCGGAAGCGCCGGGAGGTCTTCAGTTCTGAAGGCTTGGTCGTGCATGCTCATGTTTCTGCTCCTGATGACTTCCGGAGCAACGCCGGGCCGTCCGTCTCGCTCCAGGCGCCAGGGAAATGCTCGCCAGAAGGACTGCTCCGCTTCTGACACAAGCCGATAAGTCCGGAACCCGACGGAGGGAGCGGCGACGACGGACGCGACGTTGTCCGGATGCAGATCCTTCTTGGGGAGAAGATCGGCAGACGGCCGGCTCCGCGATTGCCCCCCTTTGGCGTAACCGGCCGTCTTCTCCACCTCCGGGCCGGGCCTTAATGAGCTGAAGCGCCGACCCGGCAGATTTCCCGTCCTTCGCTCCGCACAATGATCTGGAGCGAGAAGGCGCCGCCTTCCCGCACGGGCTCCTCGCGCAACATTTCCGAAAGAAAGAGGATGGCCTCCCGCCAGGCCTCGGCGTCCGTGGACGCAGCGCCCTGAAGGGGCGTCTCGGAATCCACGCCGCTCAAGATGAAATCATAAGTCGCCATGAAGACTTCTACGTTCGGGGAAGTCGGGCGGGTCCCGAGTGGCCGATACCGGACACAGGGGGCAAAGGAGAGGCTTCAGGCCTCCGGTATAGGAAACCTCGAAAATCGCCATCGAGTTTCACCGGGGATGATTGTAAGATGCCTCGCGCCCCCGAAGCCAGAAAAGCCGCACTCGCCCATCTTCTGGCTGCGCGCATCCCACATATGCGCCTCTTTCAGGCGGTGGAGATAGCGGACGCCGGCGCCGCCCAGGGGTTCAAGACATGGCTGAACGAGGAAGGGCTCCTTCCGTCTGGCGGCCTTGTCTACGGAGCCTCGCCACGCGCCTCCTAGCGCAGCTGGCTGTCCTTGCTGCCGCGTCGGTTGATGCCGACGGTCACAACCCGCGCGTCCCTGCCGGACTGACAGGCAACACAGGTCACCGCCCCTGGCATGGCGCGGCGGCGCGCTTCAGGAATGGGGTCGCCACATTCAAGACAGGCGTCACGCCCTGGACCGTTGGGTATACGGGCGCGTGCGGTGAGGACGCCGTCAACGACGGTGTCATGAATCTGGTCGAGCACCGCGCCGTCCCGGGTCCAGCCTCCAGCCATGGATGATCGCTCCGTCCTGATGATGAGGTTGGAATATGGGTAGGCGGCTCCTATTCCCAGCTTGGCTGACCCGCTTGATCGCGCTCTCCTGACGCTTTCAGATTGGCGACATGGCTGGCCCAAGTCTGAAGGGCCGCCCGCTTCTCCGCCATATAGCTGTAACGGTCATAGACGCCCGTGACGGTCGCGCCGTCCCGTACCGTATGGCCCAGCAGGTGCCCGACGATGAAGCGCCCTACCCCATACCTTCCGGTCAGGGTCGTGGCGCCGGACCGACGCACGTCGTGAGGCGAACCGGCGGGCAGGTTGCGACGCTTGCAGGTGCGGACAACGGCCCTGGTCAGGGCCCGTGCGTCTACAGGGCCTGTCCTGTTGCGTGGCGCCGGGAAGACCCAGGGGCTCTTCGGATACAGCGCCCGGGCCCGCCGCAAGATGGCCAGAGCTTCGTCCGGAAGGGGCACGACCTGAACATGTCGCGCCTTGGATCGGTGCGAAGGAATCGTCCACACGGCGCTGTCCATGTTGATCTCGCTCCAAAGCGCCTCGGCGGCTTCCGATCGACGCGTCAGGGTCGTCATCAGGAACTGGATCGCCAGGCCCGTGGGCGCATCAAGACGCGCATGCATGCCGGCCGTTTTCTCGCCAGGCGCGCGGGGCGATGACGCCAGCGAGGCCTCGTTCCACAGAACCCGCAGCGCCTCGTCATCGAACATCCGTTCGCGGGGCGTGAGCGCAAGGGGCCTGGTCAGTCCATAGGCCGGATTGGCTTCAAGGCGATCCTCGTAGACCGCAAAGCCCAATACGCTCATCAGGACGCCCCCGACCGAAGCGAGACTGGCCGGGGCCAGCCCGCTTTCCGCCGCCAGGTCCCGCATGAAGATGCGGATATCCGTCCTCCTGACGGCGGCGAATTTCATGTCGCCCAGAACCGGCCTTATGTAGCGGCGGAAAAGCGAACGCTCGGACTCGATGGTCCTCGCCTGTTTGGGACGTCGCCGCCCGCCGTGCAGTCCCTTGCTCGCCGCCCTCCAGTAGGCCTCAGCAAGTTCTTCAAGCGTCTCTCCTGTTCTCGCTTCCTCGCGACGCGCACTGCGGTCAGCAGCCGGATCAGTCCCGCCTGCGACAGCGACGCGCGCTGTAGCGGCCAGACGACGAGCTTCCGCCAGGGTGATGTCCGGATAGGCGCCCAGCACATGACGACGCCGTTTGCCGTTCTCGGCAGTGTATCGAAGTTCAAAGCCCTTCGCTCCGGTCGGCCATACGCGGACATACAGACCGCGGCTGTCCGCAACGGCCACTTCATACCGCGCCTCCCGTGATTTCAGGGCGGCGATCTGACGATCTGTACGCACGGGATCCTGAGGCATCTGTCCCCCAAATCACTTCTGACCCCCTCATAATACACCAAGGGGGGCGCAAGGGGGGCGCCCAATACGAAACTGCCTGAAAACACCTGAAACGGCGAAACTTAAATAAATTACATAAAAACAATATGTTGTTTCAAAAATCGAAACCGCTTGAAAAGGCCTGAAATGGTTCGAATAGGATTCACACCGAGGGGGTCACAGGTTCAATCCCTGTCGCGTCCACCACCCTTTTCAAGAACCAGTCAACCGTTCTCGGCTCAGATCCCGCAGTGCTTCCAGGCATCTCGCGGGGGCTCAAGGCCGCTACAAACCGTCTGTTATGATCGCAGCTCATGACGAGCGTGGCGCAGATCAGAATCAACCGGGCCATGCCTCACCTCACAGCGGCATAACCGGCGATTGTGGACAGATGCGTCGACCTGTGGCGTATCATCGGTATGGCTCCGCTTTCCCAGCACATATTCGTGGTGGTCTATACGACCGCGCTCATCATCGGCCTGGTCGCCTTGATGATTGCCTCGCCCCAGACCGCGCATTGGGCGGCATGGCTGCAGGCCATCGGCTCGGTAGGAGCCCTTGGAACGATGGTTTACGTCCAGCGCGAGGGAGTGCTGGACGGCCAACGTCGAGAAGACAAAGCCCGACATCAGCTGGCCCGCGCCCAGATCGACATCCTCGTCATCACCCTTGCCAACTTCAACAGCGTCCTGGCTGGTTGCGAAGCCACGAGCGCTCAAGACGCCTGGACCCGTATTCAAATCCGTCGTCGCACAGGCGAGTTCGGCGCCATTGTAATGGATTTGCAGAAGATCGAGTTCAGCCGGATCGAATGCGCTACGGAACTGACCCTGATTTTCCGAACGCGCAGCCTTGCCTTCCAGGCTCAGGCCGTTTTGGCAGAGATCGGCCTGAACCTGACCTGCCCCTCCAACCTGACCGCCTTCGCGCTTTGCCGACAGCGCTACGAAGAAATTTGGCAGGAAGCCGCCCCGCTCCTGCCTGATGGGGTCAGCTAGGCTTCCAGCCGCGCTCGCACCCGGAGACATGGCCCGGGTCATCGGGCGCCTGCAACCGCGCAAGTCTCGTGGATGCCTTCTTTCGTTCGAGCGCCGGCGCTGCAAGCTGCGGAACCTCGACACCGTGCTCCAGGAGGATGCGCCGGGCGAGAGCCGGCGCTCCATAAACCGGCATCGGCGTCCCGAAGTGCTTTAGCCACAGATCGGCAAGCTGCGCGTCCTCATCCCTTGGCAGCAATCCCATCTCGCCCGTCCCCTGCGTGATGGGCCGGCAAGCTAGGCCATAAGCCGCGGGATTTTTGCAAAGCCCTGTAACGCGGAGCTGATCTCGTGAAACTAGCCCTCGCCCAGGCGGCTGCTCCGACCGGCGCCCATGCCCAGAACGATCAGAAGCCCGCAAAGCACTCCGCAGATCGCCAGCACCGGCGTCCAGCTTCCGGTCTTGTCGTGCAACGCGCCGAACAACACAGGCGCCGAGGCCGAAAGCACATAGCCGACCGACTGGGTCATGCCTGAAAGCCGCGCGGTCTGGTCCGCCGATCGGGTCCTGAGACCAAGGAAGGCCAGAGCAAGAATGAAGGCGCCGCCGACGCCGAAGCCGAAGCCGGAAACCCAGAGCACAGCCCATCGAGGCGCCAGACAAAGACCTGCGATCGAGACCAGACCCAGGCCGACCAACGCCGCCGCGATGCCGCGCTGATCCCGCGTCCGCCGGACAAGAGGGGCGAGCAACAGCCCCGGCAAGGCCGTAGCGAGCTGCATGACGCCATGAAGGCTCCCCGCCATCGCCTGTGAGAAGCCTGCATCGGCCAGAATGGACGGCAGCCAGGTTGCAACGGCGTAGTAAACGGCGGAGTTGACGCCGAAGAACAGGGTGACCTGCCACGCCAGCAGCGACCGCCACACCACGACGCCGTCAGCAGCCTGCGGCGTCGTCGGACGATCCGGATCCGAACGTCGGCCCAGTTGCGGCAACCACAGCAAGGCGCTGGCCAACGGCAGTATAATGAAAGCCCCCAGCGAGAACCGCCACCCCACAGCGTCGGAGAGCGGCACGACGACCACGGACGCCACGGCCGAGCCTATCCCCATGGTGATGGCGTAGACCGCCGTGAGCCTGGTGAGTTGATCCGGAAAATCTCGTTTCAGAAGGCTGGGCAGCAGGGTGTTGCCGACTGCGATCCCGGCGCCGAGAATCCCGGTCCCGAGATAGAGCGCCCACAACGGCCCCAAGGCCCGGACGATGATTCCGAAAGCCATGACCCCGAGCGCCAGGAAGAGCGCCCTCTCCAGCCCCAGAATGCGCGCCAGACGCGGCGCCAGCGGCGACACCAGACAGAAGACCACCAGCGGCAGGGTGATGAGCAGTCCGGCCTCGCTCGCGCCCAGGCCGAACGCATCCTGAAGCGCCCCGAGCAAAGGCCCGACAGCCGTGAACAACCCGCGAAGGTTGGCGGAAAAGAGCAGAATGCCAGCAATGATCCAGAACGATCCCAGGCGCGAAGATTGGGGCATGCCGCGTGCGTCTCCTCAAATGACGCACGCCAGTCTAGGGATAGGCCGTCTCTTAAAACTTCGATATTATGACAAAAAGTATCGATAAACGGACAACCGTCATAGCCTCTGACCATCTCTGTCTCGAGCAGCTTGACCCTGACGCCGTCGACCGCACGGCTTTCGCCATGAGCATCGGCGTCAGCGATCATGAGTTCGAACTGCCCATGCACGCTCATCGCCGGAGCCAGCTGGTGATGGCCCTGCGCGGCGGCGTCATGTGCCGGGCGGAAGACGGCCTGTGGATGGTGCCGCCGGGCAGCGGCGTCTGGGTTCCCGGATCCATGCCGCACAGCAACCAGGTCACGCCGAACGGCCGCATTTGCCTGCTGTTCGTGGACCCGGATGTTCCGGGCCTGCCCGATCACTGCTGCACCCTGTCGCTCACCCCCATGGTCATCGAGATGATCCGCCACCTGGCGACCCTCTCGCTCGAAACCGGCGCGGAAGACGGCCATACCCGAAGGATCGTCGACGTCATTCTGGGCGAGTTGCGGCGCATGAAGGTGGCCGCCCACCACCTGCCGATTCCCGATGATCAGACCCTGAGCCTGATCGCCAACCGGCTGATCCGGACGCCCGACGACCGCGCCTCGATCACCGAATGGGCGGGTCGCGTCGCGATGAGCGAGCGGACACTGGCGCGGCTGGTGGTTCGCAAGACCGGAATGACCTTCGGACGTTGGCGCCAACAACTTCAACTCATCCTGGCGCTTCAGAAACTGTCCGCCGGCGCCACGGTCCAGTCCGTCGCTCTGGACCTGGGCTATGAATCTGTCAGCGCCTTCGTAAGCATGTTCAAGGCGGCCATGGGCAAGCCGCCTGCCCGCTACATCGCTGACCAGGCAGGAAGCACGCAGGCGCCGATTACATCAGACGCAACGCGCCTTTAAAGACCGTGCGGATTCCCCTGCACGAGGCGGATGACGAGATGTCCTTCCGAACTTGTGTCCCCGACGCGCAACACCATCTGATCGCCAGAGACCTCTATCACGGCGCACTCGTCCATCCGGAAGCCTTTCGGCAAGCCGTCCAGGCAGAGTTCTTCCCTGTCGTTCAGGCTCCAGGCCACGACCACCGGTTGCGCATCCTGCTCGATATTCACCCAGACAGCCGTACCGTCACGTCGCAGATGGAGTTTGCCGTCCTGGGTATCCTTCGACGGCGACGCCAGGGCGACGACCGCCGTATTCCCGACCAGTTGATCAATGGCTTGCCGGCCTGAAACAGCAGACTGCGCCTGCGCATGAACCGGCGCGAAGCACGCCCAGACCAGGACCGTGACAGCCCCCAGGCCGCCGAAACGCGATGCGCGTCGTTCAATTTCCATCCTCATTGCACTTGCCTACCATCCGCCTTGGGCGACGCCAATGCGTGTCGCCGCTCGCCGTCACCGGCCATCTGCGCCGCGGTCAAGACAGCTGGTCCGGGCAAGCGGCGACAGCGGCGAGCACCACAACGTCTTGTCAAAAGCAGGCATTACATGTGTAATCCCGAACAGGAGGCGCCGATGAACATCACCGAGGCCGAGTTCAAGGTCATGGACGCCCTGTGGCGTCGCGAGCCCCAGTCCGCCGAGGAGCTGATC
>Ga0247822_10002759_pt1 | contig 11304 bp, 8 predicted proteins | sample 13C_Cellulose_Da_FD_192423 | JGI IMG/M metagenome (GOLD analysis project Ga0247822, IMG submission 192423) | Soil microbial communities from agricultural site in Penn Yan, New York, United States - 13C_Cellulose_Day30 | ecosystem: Environmental > Terrestrial > Soil > Agricultural land | place... | reverse complement strand
CGGCAAAGTGAACCTACAGGACAAGGGGCTCGACCTTTCTATAGACTCCAACGACGAAGCTTCCCTGGATCTCGTCCGGGCGTTCTCCCCGACCTTCCCGGTGCGCGGCAAGGTCAGCCTGAACGCGCTCGTGCGGGGGACGTACGAGCGGCCGGAGGTCCTGGCCTCGGTCACCGGCACCGACCTCCTGTTCGTACTCACGCCGACGGACAAGGACGTCGCGCGGGCGGCGGAGGCGTCCGAAGCGCGCATCGCCGAGGCGGCGCGTCAGGGAAATGTCGTCACGGACCCCGACGCCGTCGCGCCCGAGCGCGAGGCGCTCCAGCAGGTCCTGACGCAGGCGGAGAACCCGCGCGGCATCCGCTTCTCCCGCCTGCGCGCGGAGGGCATCCGGCTCGGGCCGGGCGAGGACGGCCAACCCGTCCTGGAGATTCCCTCCGTTCTGATCTCGCGCGAGGAGGGGGCGGAGGTCCGGGTCACCGGGCGACTGCCGGTGACGTACGGGGCGGATAGACCGCCGCGGGAGGGCAGGGAGTACCCGCTGATCGCCATTACCGCGAACCGGCCCCTGCAGGTCGAGGCGGTTGTGCCGGAGCAGGATCTGAGCCTCCTCCTCGGCGTCGCGCGCGAGGCGGGCGTCGACCTGACGGGAGGGGACGAGGCGCAGAAGCCGGTGGTAGGCGGGCGAGTGGCCGGAACCGTCTCGCTCGGGGGGACGCTGGCGAAGCCCGAACTGGGCGGCGGGCTGGATATCACGGACGGCTCCCTGCGCCTGCCGAAGGTAAACGGCCGCGAGGTGTTCAACACGGTCGAGGACTTCGACCTCCGGCTCGCCCTGGTCACGCCCGAGGACGCGACCGCGCCGCCGCGTATCGAGGTCCGCGAGGGGGTGCTCTCGCTCGGCGCTCCGGGCGGAGGGGACGGGAGCGGGACGCTGACCCTCGCCGGGAACGTGGAGGTCAGTGACCTGCGCGACCTGCTCAACGCGATCGGCAACGGGCGCGTCCTCGCCAACGGAGATACGCCCGCCGAGGCCCCCGCTTTCGGCACCGGCACGCGCCTCGACCTGACGCTGACGGCAAACGGACTGCGCCCGGAGGCGAGCAATCTGCTGCGGCGTGGGGAAGGGTTCCGGGCGAAGATAGACGGCGAGGTGCGGATCACGGGGTCTCTGCGCTCGCCCCTGATCGCGACGCCGAACGAACGCCCGCTGGAGATACGCGACGCGCGCGTGCGGATGCCCTCGATCAGCGGACCGGAACCGAAGCCGCGCGACCCCGATCTTCCGAACCCCCGCTTCGACATGCGGGTCACGCTCGCGAACAAGGCCACCATCGAGAACACGAGTCTGATCTCCTTCGCCTTCGACGCCGTTGGCGACGTGAACGCGGGCGGGTCCCTGGCCCGGCCGGACATCACCGGGACGTTTGAGACGCTCGGCGGCTTCCTCCAGTACTTTACGGCGCGCTTCCGGGTGCAGAAAGGCGGGGAGTTCGGCTTCCGGCTCGCCGGGGGCGACGCCTACCTATCCTTCGAGAACGTCACGGCCACGGCAAGATCGAACCGCACCCTGCGCGGCGACCAGCGCGTGAGTGAGCGCTACACCATCACGGCCACGCTGGACGGTCGGCTGAATCTGGGCGAGGGCGTCGAAGCCACCGAGATCGACCCGGCGAGCCTTCTGACGCTCAGCGCGGACCCGTTCCTCTCGCAGCAGGACATCATCGGGGTCATCGGAAGTCGCGACCAGTTTGAGGCCGCCGCGCGCGGGGACATCGGCCTGGCGCTGCGCTCCGGCTTTGAGCAGGTCTTCGCGTCGGGCGTACTGCCGGGACTGTTCGCGCCGATCGAGGAGCGTCTGGCGTTCTCGCTCGGGCTGGAGGAGTTCGCGGTGGAGTACGCGCCGGAAGCGCCGCTGACGCTGCGCCTTTCGAAGCGATTCCCCGAGCCGTTCGACCGGTTCCTGGTCTCCTACTCCCGGTCGCTGAGCGACAGCGGGCGGCAGCCGGGAGAGCCGCTCCCGTTCACCCTGGGACTGCTCTACGAGTTCGCGGAGGTGGGGCGTGGCCGCCGCTACGCGCCGCGCATCTCGGTGGGCGCTTCGACCGACGAACAGCGCGATCACACCGTCTCACTGCGGGCTACGATAAACTATTAGGCGGGGGTTGCGTCTGAAGTAAAACGTGGGAAGGATACGAGCGCGGAGAAGGCGCATATTTCCCAAATGCTGTCACGAACGAGAGCCGGTACTGCGTCGGATTAAAGACGCTCCCCGAGGCGTTGCGCTGCCATGATATTCGCCATCAAAACCCGAAAAACGGTGGGGGAGAGTCTTGCGGAACCCCGCAAGAACCGGAAACTTTCCCCGGGCGAGGCTGTCTACTCAGGGGACGCAGTCGAGCAGCCGACGTACGGGGCAGGAGAAGGCGATACGGGAGCGAAGCCGGGGGGAGGGGACTCTCCCGAGGCGGTGCAAAGACACTCCCTGCCGGGACTTCCCGCCAGCGCCGCGGTCGCGTCGCCGTCAGAAGCGGCGGAGGCAGAGGCGGCGGTTCGGGGAGGGACCGGGTTGGGGGAATCACCGCCGGCGCAGCCGCCGACGACCGGCCAGCCACAGGACGACGACCGGGGGCTGACGTTCGAGCAGATCCACCGGAAGTACGAAACGAAGATCTTCAACCTGATCCTGCGCATCGTCGGCGATTTCGACGACGCACAGGATCTGACGGTCGACACTTTCGTGAACGCGTTCCGTGCCTGGGATCGGTTCCGGGGCGATTCCCGTATCTACACCTGGCTCTATCAGATAGCGGTCAACAACTGCAAGAATCGCTTCAAGCAGCGTGACCGCCGCCGGGAGCGCGAGCCGGTTTCCCTGGACGATTCCATCGAGACTGACTCGGGGGAACTCTCCCGTGAGGTCGCCGACTGGTCGAACTCTCCGGAGCGTATGCTGCTGGACCAGGAGTTCGCGGACCGGCTGCGCCGCGCCGTGGACGCGCTCCGTCCCGAGTATCGGGTCGTCTTCGTCCTCGTGGAGATGGAAGGCCTTTCCTACGAGGACAGCGCACGAGTGACCGGGCTCACGGTGCCCGCGGTCAAGACCCGTTTGCACCGTGCGCGAAATATGATCCGGCAACGCCTCGAACCATACTACCGGGGCTGACGCCGGCAGGCCGGACCCGTGCGACAACGGGACGGTTCGAGGAGTTGCTGACTCTGTGATTGACGTTCGTTCCCACGCCGTCCCGTTGTTGACGGCTACTCTCGCCGCTGCCGTCCCGCTCCTCGCCGCCCCGCGGCCCGCGTTCGCCCAGGAAGGGCAGATCGTCGCGGAGGTGGAGATCCGGGGCACGCAGAAGACGAATCCTCTCGCCGCCCGCCTCGCGGCCACGTCCGCGGGCATCAAGGAGGGGCAGCCCTTCAAGAGCGACGCCCTCGCGGCGGCGCGCCAGCGCATCCGCGAGGTGGGGCTCTACGGCGCGGTCACCGGGCGTACCGAGACGACGCCCGACGGCAAACTGCGGGTCATCTTCGAGGTGACGGAGAACGCGGTGATCTCGCAGATCGTGATCACCGGGAATAAGTCGATCCCGTCGGAGGAACTGCTCCCGCTCCTGGAGACCAAGGCGAGCAACGTCCTGAACACGACCACCCTGGACCAGGACCTGCTCAAGATCCAGCGCTACTACCAGGACAAGGGCTTCCGCGCGTTCGTCACCAACGAGATCGGCATCGACCCCAAGACGGGTATCCTCACGATCCCGATCCAGGAGACGATCGTCGAGGAGATCACGATCGAGGGTCTCCGCAAGACGCGCCCCTACGTCGTGACCCGCGAGATGAAGACCAAGCCGGGCGAGCCGCTGAACCTCACGGTGCTGCAGCGGGACCTCGGCCGCATCTACAACCTGAACCTGTTTTCCGACGTCCAGAACGCCCGGTTCGAGGACGGATCGGACCTCGGGCGCGTGAAGATCGCGATCCCGGTCCAGGAGCAGCGCACCGGCCAGGTGGGCGTGGTCTTCGGCTACTCCGTGCGCCAGCGGCTGACCGGCACGCTCGAGCTCGCCGACACGAACTTCCGGGGGCGCGGCCAGGCGGTGAACCTGGCGTGGACCGTCGGCGGCATCTCGTCGCGCAACCAGTTCGACATCGGCTTTACGGAGCCGTGGCTCGACAAGAACAACACGTCGCTTTCCGTAAACCTCTACAACCGGTTCGCCTTCCGCTTCAACCGGGTCCTGGCCAACACCGCGACCCTGGGCACGAACGACGATCCCTACTTCGAGGAGCGCCAGGGTCTGTCGATCGCGCTCGGCCGTCCCCTTTCGGAGTTCACGAGGGTGGTCCTCGGCCTGCGGACGGAGGCGGTGCGCGCGAACAACCTCGAGGCGAACTACGACACGCTCACGCCCGAGCAGATCGACCTCATCCGCGGCGCTCTGGTGCAGGACGGCAACGTCTCGTCAATGACGCTGCGCTCGATCACGAACACGCGCGACAACGAACTCGACCCGGCGACCGGCTTCTTCTTCGCGCCGTCGCTCGAACTGGGCACCGGCTCCTTTAACTACCAGGACCCGCGCTCGAACCCGGACTACAACCCGGCCCTGCCGATCTCGGACGCCAACCGCAAGTACTTCGTGGACACGCGCAACCAGCGCGGCGCGTTCACGAAGGCGAACATCGACCTGCGGCGCTACATTTCGCTCGACGGCAAGCGCACCGAAAGCCTGCGCCAGCCGAAGAAGGTGATCGCGCTCCGGATGCTGGCGGGCACGGCGGTCGGGAACATCGGCTTCTCGGAGCAGTACTTCATCGGAGGCGCGGATAACCTGCGCGGCTACGCGGACGACCGATTCTGGGGGAACAACCTCTTCCTCGCCTCCGCCGAACTGCGCGTCCCGCTCGACCGCAAGAGCGGCACGATCAGCGGCGTCCTGTTTGCGGACGTCGGCGATGCCTGGAGCGCGTCGGACCTGAACCGGGAGGAGATCCCGGGCTTCAGCCAGCACAAGGGGTTCCGCCCGAACTTCGGCTTCGGCTTCGGCCTGCGCATCAAGACGCCGGTCGGACCGGTACGCCTGGACTACGGCATCGGTGAGACGAACCGGACCCACTTCGCCATCGGCCAGTCGTTCTAGGAACGCCGTGCCGACGGACAGGACCAACCCGCCCGCCGGGTTGGTCCTGTCTTATGACCTGTCACTTTGTCCCCCCACGCACTCGTTTTCACGAAGGAGAAACTTTCCGTGCGAAACGCATTCCAAAGAAGTGTCCCGCCGCTCGCGGCACCCGTGCTCGCGGCGTTCCTGATCGGAGCTGTGCTCGCCGGCCCCGGAGCGGTGCGTCCCGCCCGGGCGCAGAACAACCCGGCGGCGGCTGCCGCGCCGACCTTCGGCATGATCGATGTCGGCAAGATATTGAACGACTCGAAGGCGCGTCAGGCGGCGGCGACCGAACTGCAGCAGTTCCAGCAGGCCCTGGTGGGCATCCTGCGGCGCATGGACCAGGGCACGGCGCGATTCCTCGAAGAGGCCGAGGTCATGGAACTCGGAAAGCTCTACGAGAAGACGGCGCAGACGGATGCGGACAAGAAGCGGATCTCGGATCTGGAGCAGAAGGGGGACCTGTCCAAGGGGCAGCTGACCCGGCTTCAGAACGTGGCGAGCCCGACGCCGGAGCAGAACAAGGAGCTTCAGGACCTGGCGGACCGGCAGGAGAAGGGCGCGGCCCATCTTCAGAAGTATGCCGACAGCCTGGACAAGCAGCTCAAGGACCGCGAGCGCAGCATCAACACGAAGATGATGGACGACGTCAAGACTGCCGTGGCGAAGGTCGCCAAGCAGAAGAACCTGGCGGCAGTCTTCACCGGCGATGTGGCTATCTACGCGCCGGTAGATATCACGAACGATGTCCTCAAGGAGATTAATAAATAGCCGGGGGCTGAGGCTGGGGGCTCTTGCCGCCGCCGTCGGGTTGACGGCGGCGATGCTGCCGACCCTGACCGGGTGCGGCAGGAGCTCTCAGCAGAGGCAAGGCGGGGCGGCGCAGCAGCAGCAGACGCCGCCCCGCCGCGCCTCCGTCCGCCTGGGCTCGCTGCTGCCCGCGCACCCCCTGTGGTCGGAGATCGGGCGCATCGATGCCATGCTGGCGCGCCTCGGCGCGGTCTCCGATCCCGCGCGATCGCCCGACGGGGCCTACACCCTGCCCGCGCTCGACGCGCGGCCGGGCGACGGGGAAGAGCGGATACGTCGGCAACGGGCGAACGAGCAGGCGGCCCTGCGCCAGACGGCGGACGCGAACCTGACGGCGTTTCTGGCGGCGCTCGAGTACCGGAACTCGCTCCGCGTGGCCCAGCGGCGCGACGAGCTGGAGGCGATCCTGCGCGGCGAGATAGCCGACCGCATGCGCACCGGGCGTGCCGAGATCGACGCGGAGACCTGGGCCGGTATCGTGACGGCCAGCAACGACCTGCCGGACGGCGAGTTCGGCCAGGCCAACCTGATCGCCAAGCGGGACGCACTCAGAAATAACCTTCGGACGCCGCCGCTGCTGCGATCCCTGACCGACGCGGAGAAGCTGAAGGAAGACATCGCGCGCGTAGACGAGGCGAAGAAGCGCGCGGGCCAGCCGCTTGGCTCGGCGAACCGGGTGGACGCCGTCCCGCCGGAACGCCGGGCCGACCCCGCGGAGGGCACCCCGAAGAACCTCGCGAAGGCGCAGAGTCCCCCGGAGCCGCTGAAGGGCGCGGACGGGACGCCACTGGTCGTGAGCGACCGCGCGCGGGTGACGTCGGACCTGAGAGAGGTAGAGGCGCGGAGAACGGCGCTCGCGGCCCGACTGGCGGCTCTGGAGGCGGAGGGGCGGGAGCGGATAGCGCGGCTGAACGCGGACCTGGAGCGGGAGAAGGACGACCGGATCGCGAAGACGCTGGCGGCGGAGCGGGACCAGGACCGGGAGGAGAACCTGGTCGGGGAGCTGCGCGAAAAGCGGGACGAGGACATGGCGCGGGAGGCGGAGATAGCGGCACGGTATCGCGGGGCAGGCGCGGCGTCAGGCGCCCTGACGGCGCGGGGCGGGCTAGGGAACATCCGACTGGCCGACCCGCTGCCCGTGGAGGCGTTCGGAGCCGGGGGCGCTGCCGCGGGCGGGGCGTCGGCCAGGGCGCGGCTTCTGCGCGAGCGGCAGCGGCTCGAAGCCATCCTGCGGGCGGATGTCACGGATGCCGTGAGGGACGCGGCGTACGTTCGCAACATTGCCGTGACGATCGTCGAGACGACGGCCACGAAAGACGACATGACCGAACGATTTCGAGTCTGGATACGCCCCGCGCTCGACGCGGGCGATGGCGGCGGCGGCGCCAGCACCAGTGGCAACACTCCCGGTGATTCGCGGCGGGCCGAGCAGCGCGCCGCGGAAGCCCGGCGCAGCACGCAGCCCACGCAACGGTATGTCCTCGGAGGGTCGATAAGGTGAAGGAAACCAGATCGCGCACGGTCGGCGAACTCGCCGACGTCGTCAAGGGGCGCGTCTACGGCGACCCGCAGACCGTCATCCGCGGAATCGCCGCCATCGAAGACGCCCGCATCGGGGACATAACCTTTGCCGAGAGTCTGCGCTTCCTCCAGAACGCCGCGCAGTCGGAAGCGTCGGCCATCCTGACGCCGGAGGCGGTCGAGACGTTCGCCGCGGGCGCCGGGGGGGCGAAGACCATCATCCAGGTCTCGAACCCGCGTCTGGCCTTCGCGCAGCTGCTGGACCTGTTCGCGCCCGAGCAGTACGCCGGACGGGGGATCGATCCCACGGCAGTGATCGGGGCGGACTTCCGGTGCGGGGGCAACGTCCACATCGGGGCGAATTGCGTCCTCGGCGAGAACGTCCGCCTGGGGGATAACGTCACGATCCACCCGCTCGTCTACCTGGGCGACGACGTGGAGGTCGGGGACAACACAGTCATCCACCCGAACGTTACCCTTCTGCGCGGCACCGTGGTCGGCTCCGACTGCGTGCTGCATTCCGGGGTCGTGTGCGGTGCGGACGGCTTCGGCTACCTGACGATGGGCGGCAAGCACCGCAAGGTGCCGCAGATCGGCAACGTCGCCATCGGCGACCGCGTCGAGATCGGGGCCAACGTCACCATCGACCGGGCGCGCACGGGCACGACCCGCGTCGGCTCCGGCACGAAGATCGATAACCTTGTCCACATCGGCCACAACTGCGATATCGGCGAGGATTGCCTGATCGTCGCGCAGGTCGGCCTCGCGGGCGGGGTGGACGTCGGGCACCACGTCGTCATCGCCGGTCAGAGCGGCGTCAAGGAGCAGGTCAAGATCGGCGCGGGCGCGGTGATCGGGGCGCAGACCGGCGTGATGGGCGACGTGGCCCCTGGCGCGTTCGTCTCCGGTTACGGAGCGAAGCCGCACAAGGAGATGCTGCGCTCACAGGCCGCCATCCAGCAGCTTCCCGATCTGATGAAGAAATTCCGCGAGATGGAGCGACGCCTCAAGGCGCTGGAGGCGCAGGCGGGCGGCGACGGCGGGAGCAGCGAGAGCGGCGTTTCCGGCGAAGACGAGCCGGGCGAGGGCGCGTGAGCGCGGACGATTCGCGAACACGGTCCGGAAGGACGCTGAAGGCCAGCACGGATTCGATCGAGGGCGTCGGCATTCATACCGGCGTCCTCGCGCGCGTCACGCTGCACGCGGCGGAGCCGGGCTCGGGCGTCGTCTTCGTGTCGGCGGGCCGCCGGATTCCGGCACGCGCCGCGCGCGTCTCCGACACGTCCCGCTGCACGGTCCTGGCGAGTGAATCGGGCGGCGTTACCGTCTCCACGGTGGAGCACCTCCTTTCCGCCCTCGTCGGCCTCGGCATCACGGACGCCCTCGTCGCCGTAGACGGGCCGGAACTGCCCATCGGCGACGGCAGCGCGGCCCTTTGGGTCGATGCGGTGCGCTCCGCGGGTACCACGGACACCGGGGAGCCGGTCGTCGCGGTAGCCCTTCCGGAGCCGCTGTTGGTGACCGGGAGGGGAGGGGCATTCGTCGCCGCCTATCCGTCCGACGTGCTGCGCCTTACCGTCGCCATCTCGTTCGAGCACCCGCTGGTGGGGACGCAGGTCGCGCGCTTCGACGCCTCCCGGGACGACTACGGGTCGGCGGTCGCTCCGGCGCGCACCTTCGGCTTCCTTGAGGAGGTGGAGGCGCTGCGCGCCGCGGGACTCGCGCGCGGCGGCTCGCTCGACAACGCCGTGATCGTGTACCCGGACCGCTACTCCGCGCCGCTGCGCTTCGGGGACGAACTGGCACGGCACAAGCTGCTCGACCTGCTGGGCGACCTGAGCCTGGGGACCGGCGGGGCGCCGCTTCCCACAATGGACGTCGTGGCCGTAAAACCCAGTCACCGTCTGAATACCGAACTTGCCGCCCGGCTGGCTGAGGGCGTTGGCGCGTCTGGTACAATGGCGTAGCGAGCGCGTCTGCTTCCCTGCAACCGCCGAAACGGACCGAGGTTCAGTATTGGAAATCTCTGCCAAAGAACTGCTGCGCATCCTGCCGCACCGTTACCCCTTTCTTCTGATCGACAAAATCCTCGAAGTTGAGCCGGGCGTCCGCGTCGTCGGCCTGAAGAACGTCACCATAAACGAGCCGTTCTTCGTCGGCCACTTCCCCGACCACCCCATCATGCCGGGCGTGCTGCTCGTCGAGATGATGGCGCAGGCGGGGGGGGTGATGATGCTGACGCTGGACGAGCACCGGGGGAAACTCGCCTACCTGGCGGGCGTCGAGAAGGCCCGATTCCGAAAACCGGTACTGCCGGGTGACACCGTCACGGCCGAGGTGACGATGCTGCGCACCCGCAGCAGCGTCGGCTGGGTCAAGGCGGAGGCCCGCGTGGACGGCAAGGTCGTGTGCGAAGCCGAGATGTCGTTTGCGCTCGTGGAGCGAAACCCCGCGGACGCGGAAGGCCATTAGTTAAGGAGCGACAGGGAGTGAGCATTCATCCCACCGCAGTCATCGACCCTTCCGCCGAACTGGGAAACAACGTCAGCGTCGGAGTCTATTCGGTCATCGGCCCCAACTGCTCGGTCGGCGACAACACCGTCATCGGCCCGCACGTCGTGCTCGAAGAGCACACCCACATCGGCAAGGACTGCCAGGTGCGCGCGGGCGCGGTGCTGGGCGGCCCCCCGCAGGACCACAAGTTCAAGGGGGAGCGAAGCTACGTCCGCATCGGCGACCGGAACCTCATCCGCGAGTTCGTCTCGATGCACCGGGCGACGGGCGAGGAGCAGGCCACGGTCATCGGCACCGACAACATGATCATGGCCTACGTCCACATCGGCCACAACTGCGTCATCGGCAACCACACCATGATCTCGTCGTACGCCGGGCTCTCCGGGCACATCGTCGTCGAGGACGGCGTGGTCATGGGCGGCCTGGTGGGCATTCACCAGTTCGTCCGCGTCGGCACGCTCGCCATGCTCGGCGGCTACAGCAAGGTCGTGCAGGACGTGCCGCCGTTCATGCTGGCCGACGGCCGTCCGGCGGACGTCCTGGAGCTGAACGTGCGCGGCCTGCGCCGTGCCGGGATCAAGCCGGGGGTGCGCGCCCAGCTCCGCCACGCGTACAAGCTCCTCTACCGCTCCAACCTCAACCTCTCCCAGGCGCTGGAGGCGATCGAGGAGGAGGTGGAGCCGAGCGACGAGATCAACTACCTGGTCGAGTTCCTCAAAAGCATCAGCCTCGGGCAGCAGGGGCGTCAGCTCGACCGGCCGCGGCGCTGAGGCGGCGCGGCGCGGCGCGACGCCCCGCGCCGGGCGCGCTCGCTGGTGTCCGCCGCTGGGGTGATCGAACGAACGAGGTCCGTATCCGTCGTGAACGTCGCCATATTCACGGGTGAAGCGTCGGGTGACAGGGTCGGGGCTCAGCTGGTGCAGGAGATGCGCCGCCTGCGCCCCGACTGGGGCTTCTGGGGCACTGGCGGGAAGTACCTGCGCGAGGCGGGCGTTGACCTGTTCCTCGACACGAGCCGCTGGGGCGTCGTCGGCATCGCGCAGGGGCTCGCGCTGGTGCCCCGGGCCGTCCGCGCGCTGAACGCCATCGAGCGCGAGCTGGAGCGCCGCAAGCCCGACCTCGTCGTCTGCATCGACGCGGGCGCGTTCAACGTCGGTTTCGGCCCGATCCGCGGCGTCGCCCGCCGCGCGCGGGTTTGCCTTCCCCGCACCCCCGTCTTCTACTACTTCCCGCCCGGGTCGTGGCGGCGCAAGCTGTCGCGCACGGACCTCGCCGATCTCGCCGACGC
>Ga0247822_10002758_pt1 | contig 11314 bp, 5 predicted proteins | sample 13C_Cellulose_Da_FD_192423 | JGI IMG/M metagenome (GOLD analysis project Ga0247822, IMG submission 192423) | Soil microbial communities from agricultural site in Penn Yan, New York, United States - 13C_Cellulose_Day30 | ecosystem: Environmental > Terrestrial > Soil > Agricultural land | place... | reverse complement strand
ACAGGAGGGCCGCTATCACGTTGTCTTGCGTGGATTACATAATGGGCAACGGGTAGATGAAGTAAGACTGATCAGCTGCCTGAATGAATTTGTCGATCCTTACAACGCTCACGAAAAGTTCCTGTCGCTGGCAGATCTGCCGTCTCTTCAACTGATTATTTCAAACACGACTGAAGCAGGCATCATGTTTAATGCCAACGACGCCGATAAGAATTCCGCACCGGATTCCTTCCCTGCTAAAGTAACTCAATTGTTAGCTCGTAGATTCAGAACATTTAAAGGAGATCCTTCCAGGGGACTTACTTTTCTGCCTTGTGAATTAATTGAGAACAATGGAGAGGCCCTAAGAAAAGTTGTGCTGCAATATGCAGAACATTGGAGCCTATCGTCGGAATTCATTGATTGGGTAAACAAGTCATGCACTTTCGCGAATACGCTCGTTGACCGGATCGTCACCGGCTATCCAAAGGAGTACGCGCAGGAGATCATGGAGCGCACAGGGTACAAGGACGAACGTCTCGTTGCTGCAGAGCCATATCATCTTTGGGTAATTGAGGCGGCAGCAAATGTGAATGATGTGTTTCCTGTTGCTGCCACTGACCTTAATGTCAAGTTTGTTTCCGATCTCACCCCCTATCGAACCAGCAAGGTTAGAATATTGAATGGCGCTCATACGGCAATGACGCTCGTCGGGTATCTCAGGGGACTGCGCACGGTTCGCGAGGCAGTTGAAGACAGTTGGATGTCTCAGTTCCTCGGGCAACTCGTCAGGGATGAGATCATTCCAACGATACCACTACCCGAAGATGAAGTTGTTCAATACGCGGATGTCGTGTTTGAAAGATTTCGAAATCCTGAAATCAGACACGAACTGAAAAGCATTGCATTAAATTCAGTTTCAAAATTTCGCGCCCGGCTTCTGCCAACATTGCTCGAACGGTTCGCAGCAACTCAACAATTGCCTGTTCATTTAATACAGGTATTTGCTGCATTGATCGTGTTCTATCGCGGCCATTGGAAAGGTGAACAACTTCCAGTGAGCGACAGCCCAGAAGCGTTACAGGCGTTCAGTGTTTGCTGGCAACGACCACTCCCAAATGTGACGAGTCTGTTGAAGAATGTGTCCCTTTGGGGATCTGATCTTTCCGCAATCAATGGACTTCCTCAGGCACTTGACACCGCAGTGAAAGCGTTGATTGAGAATGAATGAACGATACGTGTTTAGATTACTGGTACATTAGTCTGGTACCAACGTCTTCAACATTCGCTTCAAAGACACAATTACGGCAAGATTTACGCGCAGCCGCTCGTTGCCGGATATCTTCGCTGCAAGGCATCACAGGAATGCAGCGACAAACCATAGAACATTGTATTTTCTTGCAGCGTTAATCGTCCTTAATCAGGCGTCACCATCTTGATGATGTCGTTCGCGAAGATGAAGACCATCAAGGCAAGCAGGAAGAGCATTCCCACTTTTTGTGCTGTCTCAAGAAACTTATCGGAGGGCTTGCGCCGTGAAATGATCTCATAGCTGAGGAACATTACGTGGCCACCATCCAGTGCCGGTATCGGGAGCAGGTTCATGAATGCAAGCACCAGCGAAAGCACACCGGTTAATGTCCAGAAGCGTGCCCAGTCCCATTGATTTCCAAAGGCCTTCATTATGCCCAAAGGACCGGAAATTGATTTCTGAGCGGATAGCTCACCCGTTATTACCCGGCCGAAAGCCTTAACGTTCGCTGTGAGCATCGAAAATGCGCGTTTGGTTCCGAGCGGAATAGATTCGACCAGGCCATACGTTACGCGTTCTTCCGCGCGCTTGATGAAGTCGTCAGATGGCGTAGGTTCAACAGCGATTCCGATCATCTTTTGTTTCCTGAAATCCGCTTTCACTGCCAGCTCCTGATCGCCGCGCTTTACTTTCAATACAAGCGTATCCGAATTTCCAGAGACCGAGTCACGCACCATTGCCTGCACTTGCTGATCAATCTGGTCCTTGTATTGTATAGGGGCCCCGTTAGCTTCTATTATTCTGTCACCGGCGCGAAGTCCCATCTTTTCAGCAGGCGTGCCCGGCTGAATTTCAGCCACCACAGGAGCCATCCGAAGGCTAAGGAATTGGCCAGGATTACTCTTGCTGCTGCTAAAGTTTTCGATAAAATCAGCTGGTATGGCGATGTCGATCTGTTTTCCATCGCGCTCCACAGTATAGGATCCGTTGGTACTAAGCAACGTCTCCATGTTGAATATATCCTGCAGATACTTGAATTCTTTTCCGTTGATCTTAACGATTTGGTCTCCGGTTTTCAGACCAATTTGTTCGCCAATCGGCCCCACCAGAAATCCACCTGACTTATTTATTTCATCTTTGAGTATATAGGTATCGCCTAGGAAGAATGTAAGACCGATGAAGATGAGGATCCCCACGATGACGTTTACAACGATGCCACCGAGCATAACAATCAGACGCTGCCATGCCGGTTTGGAACGAAACTCCCACGATTGCGGGGGAAGCTTCATCGCTTCGGTGTCCATCGATTCATCGATCATGCCCGAAATCTTCACGTAACCGCCAAGGGGTATTGCGCTAATCGCATATTCTGTATCGCCCTTCCGAAACGACCATATCTTTGGTGGAAAGCCAATTGAGAACTGTTCCACGCGCATGCCAAAATATTTTGCCGCAAGCAAGTGGCCCATTTCGTGAACTGCCACCAGGAACGACAGGCTCAACAGTAGCTGAGCCAACATAATCATCCAATCCATCTTTTGTTGTTGTCTTTTTTTAGCGGGAGTAGACCTGCAACTTCTTCACAAGTTCGTTCGCCCTGATTCGTGCCTCTTTGTCAGTGTTTACGTAGTCCTCATAGTTCGGAGCCCTGACAAAAGGTACACTCTGCAGGCATTTCTCTACGATTTCCGACATATCCAGAAACCCAATCCTATCCTTCAAAAACTCGGCCACGGCCACTTCATTGGCGGCATTAAGGATGCACGGCATGTTCCCAGCCTGCTCCAGAGCCTCGAAGGCAAGTGCAAGATTACGAAAAGTTTCCGTATCGGGCTTTTCAAAGGTGAGCGAAGGGTAATTTCGAAAATCAAAACGCGGAAAATCCGAACGCAACCGATCCGGATAAGTTAACGCATACTGGATCGGCAAACGCATGTCGGGTAATCCAAGTTGCGCTTTGATCGAGCCATCTTCGAATTGAACCAGTGAATGTATGATCGATTGTGGATGAACCACTACTTCGATCTGGTGTGCCTGCAGGCCAAACAGCCATTTTGCCTCGATGACCTCGAGTCCCTTGTTCATTAAGGTGGCTGAATCGATCGTAACCTTTGCCCCCATGGTCCAGTTCGGATGCTTCAGTGCTTCTGCTTTTGTGATCGCCCTTAGATCTGAACGGGTTTTTCCCCGGAATGGCCCCCCTGATGCTGTAAGAATGATCTTTTCAATCTTGTTGTGAAATTCTCCGGCGAGACACTGAAAAATGGCCGAGTGCTCGGAGTCAACGGGATAAATGTTCACTCCGTGATCATGGGCGAGGCGCGTGATCATTTCTCCGGCCACCACCAGGGTTTCCTTGTTCGCCAGGGCAATTGTCTTTCCTGCCTCAATTGCTTTGATCGTAGGCTTTAGACCCGAATATCCGACGGTGGCTGTTAGCACGGTATCGACGCTTGACATCGAAACAGCGCTGCACACAGCACTTTCACCGGTATAGACCTTTACGAGCTCGCCCCGCAACGCTTCGGCTACAGTACGATAGTGCGCTTCATTGCCGATAACAACCGCGTTGGGTTTGAATCTTTTCGCCTGTGCAACAAGCAGCTCGGCATTGTTGTGCGCAATTAATACCTCTGCTTCAAAGGCATCCGGATGCTCTGCAATTACTTCCAGTGCTTGTGTTCCAATAGATCCCGTTGACCCAAGGATCGCTATTCTCTTCGCCATTCCGTCAATCCGGATTGTTGTTATTTCTTAGGTGCGCCACCAATGTTCTCTTGTTCGATACTTAAACCTCAGCCTTGCAGGTTAACCAAGTGATCGGCAATCTTTCGGTCGTTCGAAAGGCGGGGCACTTTATTTTGACCTCCAAGTTTTCCCTGCGATCGCATGTAATCAATGAAGCCCTGCTTTCTGACGTCATGAATGCGCAGCGTGCGCAGAATATTGCCACGGATTAAGTCGTCGTAATATACGTTCAGTTTACGCAATTGATCATCCAATTCCAGCGCAAACGCCTCCGGATCGCGTGGAGCGCGCGCAAATTCGATGAACCACTGATGATGCGGAAGTCCATCTGCAGGCGCAACCATTGGCGCCACGGTGAATTCGACGAGCTCCACTTCGCTGAATTTCTGCATCGTAAGTTTCATCGCCTTCTCAACTTCTTCGCCAATCACGTGCTCTCCAAAGGCCGAAATAAAATGTTTGATGCGTCCCGTAACCACCAGGCGATAGGGAAGCTTTGAAACAAATTTTACCGTATCACCAATAGAATAACCCCACAAACCGGCATTACTGTTTATGATCAACGCATAGTTTTTCCCAAGCTCAACTTCTTCAAGGGTAAGGCGTCGTGGATTTTCATTGAAGTATTCTTCAGCCGGCACAAATTCAAAAAAGATCCCGGTGTTTGCCAGCAACAAGAGGCCAGGCACACGCTGCGAATCCTGATAGGCGATAAAGCCTTCTGATGCCGGATAGGTCTCAATTGAATCGAGTTGTTTCCCAATCGATTCAAACAATTTGGCCCGATAAGGCTCGAAGTTCACGCCCCCATAGATGAACAGTGAAAAATTCGGAAATACGTCTTTGATCTTTTTCCCTGTGCGGGCGTGTATACGATCAAAATACATTTGCGCCCAGGGAGGGATGCCTGAGATCATGCGCATGTCGGATGCGAGTGTCTCGTCAACAATCCTTTCGAGTTTCTCTTCCCAATCCTCGATGCAATTGACTTTATAGCTTGGCCGCTGGTTGCTTCGGATAATTCCTGGCACCTCGTGATTGACGATTCCGGATAGCCTTCCCGTTTTGATGCCGGCTTTTACAGTGAGCTCCGGACTACCAGACAGAAAAATAAGATTGCCGTCAAGAAACTCAGATCGCCCGGTCTCGTGAATGTAACTCATCGACGCGTCGCGGGCACTGTTGAAATGATTGGATACCGACTCGTGCGTAATGGGGATATACTTTGTGCCCGAGGTAGTGCCGGATGTCTTAGCAAGATACCTGGGTTTACCTTTCCAAAGAACGTCTGATTCCCCTTTGACAATGCGGTCAAAGTATGGCTTCAGGTCTTCGTAATCCCGGACGGGAATATTCTTTTTAAAATCATCATAAGTCCTGATCGATCCGAAATCGTGGTCTCTGCCGAACGCAGTTCCTGCAGCAGACGACACAATATCACGCATGATCTTTTGCTGATATCGAAAGGGGTCGAGAGACCACTTTTTAGTTTTGGAGGCAATCAAGGCAGCAAATGGCCTGGCAAGGCTGGAACGCAATCCCATATCTTGCAAAACTAATAAAATAGATTCGTTCACGGCATTGGCAACCCGCACGTTTAACCGGCGCTTATTTCCCGCCGACTGGCGCGTCATTTGAAGTGAAAGTCGGGTAATATCCTGAGGGGTTGATTTTTTGGTCCCGACTTACCAACATTGCCGTAAACTCAGGCGTTAGTTGACGTACATAGACTATTAGATATGAAATCCACGATTCGAACGATTTTAATCAGTTTTACCGCAGGGATTGCAGGAGCCTACTTAATGTTTGTCATTCTGATCAGGCCCGCCATGCAGGCCCGGGCGACTGACGCTCCGGATTTTAATCTGGTAAACTTCGACCAGCCGGCGGTTCACTCGTCTGCGGCCACCGCTCCTGCCCTTCCGTCATCAGCAGTCGCGCCAGTAGATTTCAGCGAAGCGGCATCCAAAGCAACACCCAGCGTTGTTTATATCAACAGTATTTCGAGAGGGGCTACCTACTCCACATGGGATTGGTTCTTCGGTCAGGGCACGGCTGGAGGGCGCACGCAGGTAAGCAGTGGCTCGGGAGTGATTTTTACCAGCGATGGTTATATCATCACGAACAATCACGTCATCGAATCAGCAGAGCGCATTGAGGTACTTTACAACAAACGTGTTTATCCGGCCGAACTCATCGGGACGAATCCATCTACCGACCTCGCTGTAATCAGGATTTCGGAGTCGGGATTACCGGCGATTACGCTGGGTAGTTCAAAGAACGTGCAGGTTGGTGAATGGGTACTTGCCGTCGGCAACCCGTTTTCGTTGGCATCGACTGTAACGGCCGGAATAGTTAGCGCCAAAGGGCGTCGCATCGGGATCCTTGAAGATAAGTTTCCCATTGAATCGTTCATTCAAACGGACGCTGCCATCAATCCCGGCAATTCGGGTGGTGCACTCGTGAACAAAAATGGCGAGCTGGTTGGCATCAATTCCGCGATCCTTAGCCGCACCGGATCGTATACCGGTTATGCATTCGCGATACCCATCGATATTGCGCGCAAAGTGTTTGACGACCTGGTGAAGTATGGAATCGTACAGCAGGGCTTTATTGGCGGCGGTATTATTGAATACAATTATGAAAATGCCAAGAAGTACAACCTCAACACCAATGTAAAATTGTACAGCGGCGTATTGCTGGAGAGTATCGAAAAAGGTGGACCAGCCGCGAACGCCGGACTAAAGCCGGGGGATATTATTATCCGTCTCAACAATGTCGAAACGAATACACAAAGTGCATTCGAAGAGGAAATGAGCTATCACTATCCGGGAGACAAGTTACCTGTGGTGTACATCCGGGATGGAAAAACAAGTAATACCTCTATTACACTGGTAAACCTTAACGGTACCAACGACCTTATTAAGCGGAATATCTATACAAACGATACTCTTGGCGCTCAACTCGAATCAACACAATACGGCGTTAAGGTCTTTCACATTAAGGACAACAGTCCACTGAAACAAATTGGTGTACCCGAGAATTTCACGATTATCGCAATCAATCGCGTGCGCGTGAAGGAGCCCGAGGAGATTGTTGAGTTCTTTAGTAAGTTCAAAGGCCGCGGCGCACTGTATGGATTTAACAGTTCAAGGCAGCAGGTAGAGATTCCATTTGTGATGAGATAGATGGACTCTACATCGATGATTCAGGTCAGACGATGGCCTGAATCCTTTTCACAGGTGTCTTGAATGTTCAGCAAAAACAAACGGGCCGAATAACGGCCCGCTTTATGTTTGTCTTAAATGATCATTCTTTGACTAGGATACTCTCAGCTTTAACTTTTTGCCGAGTTCGTCGACTGTTGCCTTAAAGTTTGGATCTGTCTTCATCATGTCTTCAACAGACTCAAGTGCATGAATTACAGTACTGTGGTCACGACCGCCAAAGTTTTCACCAATCAATGCCAGCGTCAATTGCGTGTAACGCTTACAGAAATACATGGCCACCTGGCGCGGAATAACAATCTCACGTTTCTTGACCTTACCCTTCATTACTTCAGGATCGATCTTGAATGATTCAGCAACTGTTTTTTGTATGAAGTCGACACTTACGTCCGACTGAATTTCCTTGATGATATTCTTCAGCACTTCCTTTGCAAGCTCCAGATCGATCTCCTTTTTAAGCAATGTAGCGTGGAATATGAGTGAATTAAGCACTCCCTCCATATCACGCAAGTTCGTGTCGACACTGTATGCCAGATACTCAGATACTTCTGTTGGAATCTTTATTCCATCAGCGAGCATCTTACGGTTGATGATGGCCAGCTTGGTTTCAAAATCCGGTTCCTGCAGGTCAGCAGTGAGACCCCATTTAAATCTCGAAAGCAATCGTTCCTGGAATCCCTTCATATCACGAGGCGGACAATCACTGGTCATAATGATTTGTTTGCCTGATTGATGAAGCTGATTAAAGATGTGGAAAAACATTTCCTGCGTCTTTTCGCGGCCGGCAAGGAACTGAACATCATCGAGAATGAGGAGGTCAACCTGCTGATAGAAGTTCTGAAACTCCTGCAGCTTGTGATTCTGCAGGGCGTTCAAAAACTGATTCGTAAAGTCACTTTGATCAACATACAACACAACCTTGCTCGGCATGTTGTTTTTAATCTCGTTACCGATCGCTTGCACCAGGTGTGTCTTTCCCACACCCACGCCTCCATAAAGCATAAGTGGATTGAACGAAGTCACTCCAGGCTTCTTGGAAACTGCGACTCCAGCTGAGCGAGCCAGGCGATTGCAGTCGCCTTCTACGAAATTATCAAATGTATATGCTGCATTCAATCGTGAATTGATCGTCTGCGGATTCAGTGCTTTATAAGAGAATGGAGAATAGTCATCCGGTGGGATGGTTCCATTCATCGCGCTGCGGCGTGTGCCGACACCGTTCCCGGGGTAGTTTACAGAAACAGCAGGTGTTTGTTGGTTCCCACTATCTACGACAACAGAATACTCCAGTCGGCCAGTGGGACCAAGCACTGTATGAATAGCGCGTTTCAGAACCGGGACGTAATTATCTTCAAGCCATTCGTAGAAGAACTGCGACGGCACCTGAATGGTGAGTATGTCACCATCCACGCGCAGTGGTTTGATCGGACGGAACCATGTATTGAATTTATCCTCCTCAACATGTTCACGAATGACGTCAAGGCAATCGTTCCACACTGTTGAGCAGTTGTTTTCCATTGTTCGTCCTATTCTATCGGCTTTTAAAACTTCCATTTGGGAAAGGGAGACAAAGATGTGAAAAAACACTTCAAGAAATCAAGAGGGGTTTTTATTGATTTTATCGAAAAAATAATGCTACCAAAAAAATAGCGAGAAAAGGCAAATACCGTATTAAAATCTAGCTAAAATTGACTGTATTTTTTTTCGAATGTCGCAACAAAGTATTCACGACTTAATTAATTCTTCGTTTCCGAACGTTTCACGCACAGATTGGCTGCAAATGGTCAATGTCGAAACACAAAAAAAAAATGTGAATGAAATTCCGGATTGGTCAGATAGCGAAGGCAATTATTTTTTTTCCTACTATGATTGGGAGGATGTCAGGAAATTTGCCTATCTGAACGCGACCTCTGAATTACACGAAAACCGCAATTGGTCAAACACTCCACTTATTACGGTAATTGATGAATCTGCCGCGTGCAGGCAGGCACTCGACCATCTGCGGGCGGGCGCTGACGGTATTATCTTCGACATAAGATCAAAGGAGACAATCGACTATGATCGTCTTCTCCAGGACATCGACTGGTCTATTTGCAGTGTAACTCTTTTTGTGTCATCTGTTGAGTCGATTGTTTCACTGCCCGCTTACCTCAAACAAAAACTTTACGACCCTTCGCAGCTAACAGGCGCAATATTCTGGGAACAACTGCCCGATGATGTTTCTCGCGTCGTTAATTTATTTGGTGCTTACAGTGCGTTGAAGTGTTTTGGAATTATCGTTCGCACACGCACACCTGTTTCACGCCTTTCTGCAATGCTCACTGCTCTGCAGGATGCATTGCACCGGCTCCCATCTCCCGGATACGAAAACCGCTTAGCGGTGTCGTTCGTATTGACTGCCCGGATATTCGAAGAAATTGCAAGTATCAAAGCAATGCGTCAGCTATGGTTTGCTTTCTGCAGTTCAAAGCGTGTATCATTATCTGAGCTGCATATTCATGCAATGGCACCTCATGACGTAGTCAGCAATCTGCAGCCGCATCGATCGATGCTTTCCAATACTATTGCTGCATTAGGTGGCGTGCTGGGTGGTTGCGATGCCATAACAGTGATGCCCGAAGATGAAGCATCTGAATTAATGGTTCGCACTGCACGCAATGTTGGTCATATACTTCGTGAAGAGTCGCACATAGGAAAGGTTAATGATCCCACAAACGGTGCTTACGTAATTTCTGCTATGACGCATAGTTATTGTCAGGCAGCATGGAATAGTTACGCTCCGGATTCAGATTTTGAACAGATCATTAAACAAATCCCATTACATACTTCCCCATCGATTAAACACAAAGACGAGCCCACGTGGCAGACTGCTGAGGAAATAACAGTCCCGAGACGATATTTACCTGCAGCCTCACCGTCGACATTTCAGCGCTTTGTTCCGGGTGTGCCTCCTTTCCTTAGGGGGCCATACGCTACCATGTACGTGAACAAGCCCTGGACTATCCGACAATATGCAGGATTCTCAACAGCCAAGGAATCAAATGCATTTTACCGGAGAAATCTTGCAAGTGGTCAACGAGGATTGTCAGTTGCATTCGATCTTCCCACGCACCGGGGATATGATTCAGATCATGCCCGTGTTGCCGGCGATGTTGGCAAAGCAGGCGTAGCGATCGATACCGTGGAAGACATGAAGGTCTTGTTTGATAGCATCCCACTCGACAAGATGTCTGTGTCGATGACGATGAATGGAGCCGTGCTCCCCATCATGGCGTTCTACATCGTGGCCGCTGAAGAGCAGGGTGTAAAGCCTTCGTTGCTGAGTGGCACCATTCAAAACGATATTCTGAAGGAGTTTATGGTACGCAATACGTACATCTATCCTCCGGCGCCATCCATGCGAATTGTGACCGACATCATTCGGTACACTGCTGTTCATATGCCGCGTTTCAATTCCATCAGCATTAGTGGGTATCACATGCATGAAGCGGGAGCGCCAGCGCATCTTGAGTTGGCGTATACGCTTGCAGATGGACTGGAATACTTAAGGCAAGGGATAGAATCGGGTATTGCTGTAGATGACTTTGCGCCCCGTCTTTCATTCTTCTGGGGTATTGGGATGAATCTTTTTATGGAGGTGGCAAAGATGCGTGCAGCCCGGGTGTTGTGGGCGAAGCTGGTTCAATCTTTCGATCCTCAGAATGCTAAATCAATGGCATTGCGCACACATTGCCAAACATCCGGCTGGAGCCTCACGGCACAGGACCCATATAATAATGTTACGCGAACATGTATTGAGGCGCTTGCTGCAGTTTTGGGTGGCACCCAATCTCTTCACACCAATGCGCTCGATGAAGCGATTGCGCTTCCTACAGACTTTTCAGCACGCATTGCACGAAACACACAGTTGTTTCTTGAAGAAGAAACTGGTATTACGAAGATCATTGATCCCCTCGGTGGCAGCACACACGTTGAACACCTTACCGAGTCGCTGGTAAAAAAAGCCTGGGCAATTATTGAGGAGATTGAAGCGCAGGGAGGTATGACAAAGGCCATCGAATCTGGATTACCAAAACTGAATATTGAAAAAGCTGCAGCAACCAAGCAG
>Ga0247822_10002757_pt1 | contig 11314 bp, 5 predicted proteins | sample 13C_Cellulose_Da_FD_192423 | JGI IMG/M metagenome (GOLD analysis project Ga0247822, IMG submission 192423) | Soil microbial communities from agricultural site in Penn Yan, New York, United States - 13C_Cellulose_Day30 | ecosystem: Environmental > Terrestrial > Soil > Agricultural land | place... | reverse complement strand
CAAGTGACGTTCTCGAGATCTGGTCGGCAAAGGCATATTTTACCAATCAGTTCCCCGACGCCCAGGTTGCCCCTGCTCCGGTAACGGATAACATGGCTCATACTATTGTGCAATTGCAGGAAGAGGTGAGTCGCTTGAAACGAAAATTGAGTTGATGGATCGTCATGGTCGATTTCTGAGCCGACCGTGAACCCATGACAAATTAAAAGTCAAAAGTCAAATTAGAAGTCGAATTCGAAATTTGGATTCTGCCAACCCATTGGAATGTCGGCTTCGTAGGTCTTTTCCGGCGTACGAACTCTCATTTCAAACCGACCTTCAATTTGGAATCCCAGTGATTGGTAAAGGCCGATAGCTCGCAGGTTGCCTTCTCTGGTGATAAGCTCCACTTTGCCAATATCCTGTCGGTTCCGCGCAATTTCTTCCAGGAAGATGGTCATAATAGTGCGGCCGATTTTTTTTCCCTGGTGATGTGGATGCACAGCCAGGGTTACGTCTCCAAGGACGTGACCGAACACATAAAGACCTGACTTATATCCGTGAATTTCAGCGATGAGTTCGTCTGGATTTTCGGGATGCTCGCCTACAATAATTAAACCGGTGGCAAGACTCTGCTGAATGAAATTCCTGACGTATTCTTCAGACACCTCCCTTTCAAGTCGGGCGATGCCTCCCCCGACCCGGGCAACTGCCTTATACAGGTTCACGATACGGGGTAGATCATCAATGTCGGCAATACGATAGCGCATAAGAGTTGTAATACGGCGCAATATGAGGGAATTTCATAACGGTCCAACGGAGCGCCCGGCGGGATTAGTAAGTTTGTACGTGCAATTCGCTGTCTGCAGGTGCTGAACTGCGATTTCCGTAATTCCTTTGTTTAATATCGAAAGGTTGTTACTTTTGTCGCCCTCGGCCGAATGGCCCATTTTAGTGTAATGCCCAGGTGGTGAAATTGGTAGACACGCTACTTTGAGGGGGTAGTGCCTTTACCGGTGTGCTGGTTCGAGTCCAGTCCTGGGCACCGGAACCGATCGGTTCGAAATCTCTTTAGGCCCGGAGCAAATCCGGGCCTTTTGTTTGCCCGATTGTTCGGAGGGTAGGTCCTTAGGTAATGTCGTCCAAAGCAGCTCACATCGACGGGTCCCGCATCCGTTTGACAAGTCCAACTGGCGCATTTTCTTTGTTACGCCTACCGCAACAATTCAACAAAACATCATGGGCTTCTTTCCCAAAATTTTCTAGATTTGCCGCCCGGTGAAGTTTCTTTATCGCGCGTTTTAATCGATGATCAGGTACTCTGAGCCTGCCATCAGATTAGCAATAGGGAATCATCGCAGGCGGGGAGAGGTCTCGCCTGGAAGTGGAATGCCGAAGTGGTGAAATTGGTAGACACGCACGTTTCAGGGGCGTGTGGCGCAAGCTGTGCGGGTTCGAGTCCCGCCTTCGGCACAATAACGTATGGGACGTATGGTCTTGCGAAGGGCGCAGCATCATAAGTCCGTACGTTATTTTTTTGCCCGGACTTACGAAGCACACGACATCCCCATCAGATGTTGCTTCTGTTTCCTGAAAATCAAGATCCTGCCCACGCCACAGGGCGAATCATCTGGGATCTTTGTGTAGTACAATTGGTTTCGGCCTGGGGCAAGCCCCTGGCACTTTTCGATTAGCCCCGCATCGTCGGGACTTCTGAGATCGCTGCAATAATCCCAAAGAGGTGGCTCTGCAGACCTCTAGTGGATTTTAGCGCGACGCTGCCTGCTACGTATCAACCGCTTAAGCATTCTCTCTTCCCGAATGAGCGAGTTCAGATTCAACTGCGCCACAGAGAAGTGCTGTAGGTAGCTGTTGGGCAGCGGAGAAAGGTTAATCCTGTTTTCCATAAGCATCCTATTACCTAATTGACACCCAGGTAGACGAGTACCCCTATCGTTTATTGTAGAATTTTTTACTCGACCAGACCTGAATGGTATTTTAACGATGTTAATGGCCTGGAGGTTCATCGCACTAGTGCATTTTGACGCAGCTGGGCGTCACCTCAAACGTTCTCGGTGCTTTTTTGAGCAAAAAAAATACCCTCCGGAGGGAAGGTATTTCTTGTTGTAAGCATTTTTTGACCCGGGCTAATTGAATCAATCGCCCAATGGGCCCTGAAAATAGCGCTGGATGCCAGGTTACACCCGAAACATTGCCATCGGATCGGACCCAGGGCTGGTCGCCGATCTGGAATCTGTATCAGGCGCCCGGCAAATAGCCTTGCCGGGGCATCGCTCCCGCTAAATGTTTGGTTGCGGTGTCGTTCTCAGGTATGGTTTCACCCGTGTATGACCCTTAGGGAATTTCGCTGCAACGTCTTCGTCCTTAACCGCTGCTGTAATGATTACATCTTCACCGTGCTTCCAGTTGGCTGGAGTAGCTACACTGTAGCCCGCAGTAAGCTGCAAGCTGTCAATCACGCGCAGAATTTCATCGAAGTTACGACCCGTTGCGGCCGGATAGGTGATCGTCAGTTTCACCTTTTTGTCAGGGCCGATCACGAAAACAGAGCGGACAGTAAACTTATCAGTCACCGCCGGGTGAACCATATCATACAGGTTGGCAATCTTGAATTCAGGATCGGCAATCAATGGATAGTTCACCACTGTATTTTGAGTTTCATTAATGTCACCTATCCATTTCCGGTGCGAATCGAGCGGGTCAGCACTCAGAGCAAGCACCTTAACATTGCGCTTATCAAACTCGCCGCGCAACTTGGCAACCGCGCCAAGTTCGGTTGTACACACTGGAGTGAAGTCTGCAGGATGTGAGAAAAGAACCCCCCAGGAGGTGCCCAGCCATTCGTGAAACTTGATCGTACCCTCTGTAGTGTCGGCCGTAAAGTCAGGTGCGACATCGCCTAATCGAAGTGACATATTAAAAATTTTTAAGTTGAATGATGATTAATAAACTAGCAATCGTCTTGTTTAGTGCCCCGAAGTTATGCAATTTCTTTAATCCCTATCGGTAAAATAGTTATTGCATTTTTAACGGTTCATGGCTCCTTTTTCCGGCTGCTGACCTTTTGGGCCTTTTGCTTTAGCCGTGACTCGTTCTTAACCAGCTTTTCAAGCGTATCCGCTTTGAGCATTTCCACGGTGGCGTTTCTCACTTCAAGGAACGCGTGCCGGACCGCGCAGGTTACCTCATCGACGCACTCCTCACAGGGCTCATAAAACTTATAGGTCGCACACGGAACTGCAGCAATCGCTCCATCGAAAAGTCGTACGACTTCTGCCAGATTTACTTCCGCAGGTTTACGTCGCAGGGTATAGCCACCACCTTTCCCGGCCTTGCTGCCGAGCACTCCGGCGCGCTTTAAATCCAGTAATATCGTCTCCAGAAATTTCTTGGGGATATTGCAGACTTCAGAGATGTCTTTAATGAGAAACTTAGCATCCGGGGTCTTGGCCATATGCACCAACGCGTGAATTGCATACTTGCATTTTTTTGACAGCATGGCCGTGAATTTAGCCCATTTCGCGATTTTTTGAGTCGGTCATTTGTATAAGATTGTGGGAAGTGACTAGTTTGCGCCGTTCGCTTAGGAATCAATCATTGACGACGGTTTCCGAATTGTTGTGAAAGTGCTTTTCGAAGCTGTCAATGCCGAGATAGCTCAGGGGTAGAGCAGCTGTTTCGTAAACAGCAGGTCGTGGGTTCAAATCCCATTCTCGGCTCACATTCTACATCATCTATAAAACATCCATCGTAAGACGTGCTCATCCTTATTGCATGTCACCATGTTTGTATGGTCCCGATTCTTTGATATGGTAATGCATTAGATCGAATAGCCATGCGCTCATAATTGTGAATGCAGGTTATATCGGACGATGCCAATAGCGTAAGAGTTGTGATCATGAGAGCGTGAGCTTTATGGTAGCGCTCGAACCATTCAGTTTCCCTCAATCCCGCTCTTGCCATTCCATTGAGTAACATGTCTCTACAGGATGTCTGTAAATACACGGCCGACTGCACTGCAATCGAGCGGCCTGTTGGTGGCTTCTCGGCGGCTTCTTCATTCAGGCTTCAAAGGTTCACCGTAGGTCGACCAAAGGTCCATGAAAGGTCCATTCTATTTCGAAAATCTTTAAAAAATGGGAAATCGCTTATGGGAATTGGGTTTGCCCCTCCAAAAGTTGCGAAATCAGGCTGGAAAATGCGGTCGGCATTTCTCATTTGGCGCCAAACAAAACGGTTGCCAGCTATGACATCAATATGATTGATGAAGGTAGCCAACACGAATACAACAAAAAAAGGCAGTAACTAATTCAATATCCAGTTTGAAAGGGATGAATATTTACCTTTCGTCTGATGGGTCAATTAACATGATGAAATTTTGATCCAGCCCCTGCGTTGCTTTTCGGCTCGCATCGATTATTCATATATCTTCAGTCTGGAGACTACAGCCTCCATGGTTTCTTTCGCGCCGGCCCATTGCTCAATATTCTGCCGAATCATATCGATCATTTCGCGAACAACTTCCTTTCGGTATCCAAACTTGAGCGCAAATATTTCGCACAGCCGCATCTCTTCACTGTGCACATTCTTATCGACTGACATCATGTGCACGAGATCATACAGCTGATAAAACTTGTCGCGATTGGTGGATGGAACCACAAAGCGAGGACCTGACGGATTATCCTTGATCTCTTGTAGCTGTTCCAATGTGATGTTGTTTCTCAATGCTGCATGCTCGAGCAGGCGTTGTTCTTCAAATCCCAGGTTGCCGTCGGCGGCAGCAATCTCGATCAGGTTTCGCATGTGACTTCTTGCTGACGCCTTACCCGATTTGAACTGCCCAATGATATCTGCAACATTCATAGTGATGGATACTAAGTACTGAGTAATATTAGTGCAGATACTCGAATCTTACTACATCTTCCCGTTGAAATGCAATCATCGACGATAAGACCGATAGTATGTATTGGTTTGCTGACCTGTTTATTTAGTGATTTAATTATTCGCTATTCATAGTCCAATCATTGAGCTATGAAGTTTTTGAACAACAGGTGGGAGACAATGTGATAACTGCCTCTTTGGCGTCGACTTCAGCATCAGGAGTACACTTGCCGAAAGTCTACGGACATCGGTTAGTATATCCTGACCGTGTGGGAGTTTGCGCATTGAGCAATCTCTACTGGAATGGACAATGTTTCAATCGACGCGATCCTCCGGCAAGGTGGTTTCTATCGCGATATAGCAACTTTGATTCGTTTCGTTCTTTGACCGTTCATGAGTTCAAGGACATACATGCCATCAGGCAAGTGGGGAACAGCTATTTCAAGTGTCTCTGAATGACCGGCACGGAGTGTTTTTTCGAAGAGCACTCTTACAGCTATGCCCCGGGCATCGTACAACACCAATCTTGTTGTGGCCGTCTCTGCAACCGAATATCCGACCGTGACCTTTTCCGAAAAAGGATTTGGGAAAGCACTCAGGTCCATCTTGTTCGGTGTGTCTTCCTGCACGGAGGATTCAAGATCATTAAATGCTACACGCGCCCCGGCTCCTTGCTGATTCAGGCGCCACACTTCTATACCGGATAAATTCGACGCGCCACCTGTAAATCCAAGGTTGATGGTGCCATCATTGATGGTAGCTTGAAACGGTCCCAGCTTGCTCCACCTTCCTGTCGTGCCACTGTTATAGTTGGTCTGAACAGACGTTCCTTCCAACGAGATCGAAAATGTTTCCGGACTATTGTCCTCCCAAACATAAAGCCATATCTGATAGGTACCAGCGGGAACTGCAGCCATCGTTGCAGACCAGGTCCAGCCCCACATGGAAGAACGGATCATGGTCGTACGATTAGCATCGGTCGACGGGGTCAGCGTGATGGCTTGATTCGAGAAGGCCATAGCTCCAGTGAACGAAACATTTGTCGCACTTGCTCCAGCCTCCCAGTTGTTTCCATCAATTAACAAAGAAGGTCCATTGATGTTAATAGCCCTGTATAGTGAGGCTGCAGCTAATGGATTCACCGTCAGGGCAAAAACATCACTAACGCTTCCGCCAGCTCCATCAGACGCCGTGACCTGAATCTGGAGCGTGGCAACATCGCTGGCAGTTGGGGTGCCGCTGAAGGTTCTTGTAGCCGGAGCGAAGCCTAGCCATGCCGGCAAGGAGCCTGTCGGAGAAAGGGATGCTGTATAGCTCAGCGCCGTTCCAACGTCTGGATCGGAGAAAGTATTGCTGGGGAAGGTGTAACTGAACGGCGAACCGACAGTTGTGCTGCGGTCAGCAATAGGATTGGCAACTATGGGCTGCTGATTGCCTACCGGGGTGCCTACACGCCACACTTCGATGCCGGATAAATTCGATGCGCCACCTGAGAATGTAAGATTGATCGCTCCGTCATTGATCGTCCGCTGAAACGGTCCTAGCTTTCTCCACGTGCCGGCGCTGCCACTGTTGTAATTCGATTGGGCGCTCGTTCCTTCTAACGCTACGGAAAATGTTTCAGGACTGTTATCTTCCCAAACATAAATCGATACCTGGTAAGTGCCAGCCGGCACAGCGCTCATCGTTGCCGACCAACCGGTACCCCACATCGAAGAGCGTATCATCGTAGCACGGTTTGCATCTGTGCCTGGAATAAGTGTAACGCCCTGACTGGAGAACGCCCTTGCACCTGCATAAGAGACATTTGGCGCTGTTGCTCCAGCCTCCCAGTTGTTTCCGTCAATCACAAGCGCTGCTCCATTAACGTTGATCGCCCTGTAAAGTGTTGCCGTAGCCGGTGGGTTAATAGTCAGTGCAAACACGTCGCTGACACTTCCTCCTGCTCCGTCAGAGGCCGTTACCTGAATCTGTAAAGTTCCAACATTACCAGTCATTGGCGTGCCGCTGAAAGTTCTGGTGGAAGACGTAAAACTTAACCATGACGGAAGGGGATCACCATTCTGTAATGTCGCGGCATACGTCAGTACAGTTCCCGCATTAGGGTCTGAAAATGTGCTAGCGGAAAAGGCAAAACTGTACAACGTATTCGCGGAAGCATTTTGGTCAGGAATCGGACTGCTGACGACTGGAGGTTGATTCACCGCCGGCGGATTCACAGACAGAGCAAAAACGTCACTCACGCTTCCTCCTGCCCCATCAGATGCTGTTAGCAGAATTTGTAAGGTACCTACATCGCCGGTGGCCGGTGTGCCACTAAACGTTCGGGTTGAAGGCGTAAAGCTCAGCCAGGCCGGAAATGACCCGCTGGGAGAAAGCGATGCCGTATAGGTAAGCACCGTTCCCGCATCGGGGTCGGAGAATGTCGTTGTTGGAAACGTAAAGCTGAAGGGTGAGTCGGCCGGAGTACTCCGATCCGCGATCGGATTGGCTACGATGGGTGATTGGTTTCCTATCGGGGTGCCTACACGCCATACCTCGATGCCGGATAAATTCGATGCGCCACCCGAGAATGTAAGATTGATCGCTCCGTCATTGATCGTCCGCTGAAACGGTCCAAGCTTTCTCCACGTGCCGGCGCTGCCACTATTGTAATTCGATTGGGCAGTCGTTCCTTCTAACGCTACGGAAAATGTTTCAGGACTGTTATCTTCCCAAACGTAAATCGATACCTGGTAAGTGCCAGCCGGCACAGCGCTCATCGTTGCCGACCAACCGGTACCCCACATTGACGAACGTATCATCGAAGCACGGCTTGCGTCGGTGGACGGTATAAGTGTAACGCCCTGGCTGGAAAACGCCATTGCATTCGAATATGAAACATTCGGTGCGCTTGCTCCAGCCTCCCAGTTGTTTCCGTCAATAACAAGCGCTGCTCCGTTAACGTTGACAGCCCTGTAAAGTGTAGTCGTCGACGGTGGATTAACTGCCAGTGCAAACACGTCGCTCACGCTTCCCCCAACTCCGTCAGAAGCTGTTATCTGGATCTGCAACGTACCAACATCACCGGAGGCGGGTGTGCCGCTGAATGTCCGGGTAGCGGGAACAAAGCTCAGCCATCCAGGAAGCGATCCACCGGGTGAAAGCGATGCCGTGTACGTGAGCACTGTTCCAGCATCCGGATCTGAGAATGAGTTCGAAGGGAAGGTAAAATTAAAGGCCAGGCCGACAGTAGTACTTTGATCAGCAATTGGATTGGCAACAACCGGTTGTTGATTCCCTACCGGTATGCCTACACGCCAAACTTCCAGCCCCGACAGGTTCGAAGCGCCGCCGGAGAATCCAAGATTGAGCGTGCCGTCGTTGATAATTGCCTGAAACGGCCCGAGTTTTCTCCACGTTCCAGCGCCGCCGCTGTTGTAGTTGGATTGCACAATAGCGCCTTCCAATGTTATTGAAAAAACTTCAGGACTGTTATCCTCCCAGACGTACGCCCATACCTGATACGTGCCAGCAGGTACTCCACCCATCGCCATCGACCATCCGGTTCCCCACATCGAAGAGCGTATCATGGTTGCGCGGTTTGCGTCAGTGGCTGGTATCAGTGTGATGCCCTGACTGGAGAACGCAGTACCACCGGCAAATGAAATGTTGGGTGCGCCTGTACCTGCTTCCCAGCTTTTTCCATCAATCAGCAACGCTGGTCCGTTAATGTTGATGGCACGATACAGCGTGGTTTGACCCGGCAGCACATTAATGGCCACAGTCTTCGATACCACGTTGAACAGCGTAGTATTAGAAGGAGTGAACGTAACGGATAATGTTTGCCCATTACCTGCGCCCAGGACTGTTCCTGCGGCAGGTGAGTATTCGAAAGTGCCGACGACAGTTGTGCCATTATAGCTGGCCGAGGCATTTAGTTGGGACTCACCCAACGGGGTGCCCTCTGTTATCGCAGACGGCACCGGCCAGGTAAGGTCCGGGTTCAACATAATTCCCGTGCAATCGGGATATAGTCTTACCTCTTTTGTAGTTGCGGCTCCGGCGGCGTCTGTAACCGTCAGGTTCACACTCGTGTAATAAGTTTGCCCATCGCAGCCGAGCGGTTCAACGTGAATAGTTGCTGAAGGCGATGTGTTGATTGGCTCAGGATGTTCATGCTGATTGTGATGCAAAATTGTTAGCCATGCATACGATAATTCAGCCGCGCTGTGTTCGTCATCTTCTACGGACGCTTGAAGCGGATAGATCGTCTCACCTGTAATGGGATACCTGGTATTATCCAGCGGACTGACTATGGTCACCCTGGGAGGTTTGTTGTTAACCGAAATGATTCGGGTGATTTCATCCGTTACATTCAGATTATCCTTAACGGTGAGTTTAACGGTGTACTTAGTGGGGACGCCCGCAGGCGCGGTAAAAGTGTGTGATGGGTTGGCGTTTGTACTCAGCGGAGATCCATCCCCAAAATCCCAGCTGTAAGTTAACGGTTGACCTTCCGGGTCAACAGACGCAGCGCCGTTAAATTGAACTTGAAGCGGAGATGGGCCGTAGGTTATGTCAGACGATGCCGCGGCAACAGGAGGCCGGTTTGCAGTGTAATAGATCCGTCGGATTTCAGAACCGAAGTTAATATAATAGAGTCCTTCCCCCGTCGGATTGGTAGCCATACAAACTACACTCGCGTTATTGTCGACAAAGTTTCTTACTGATACCGGGCGGTTCGATCCGTCAAGAGTGAGATTTCGAATCCATCCTGATCCATAGTCGCCGAAGAAAAAGGTGTTCTGATACGACTCGGGAAAATCGGTTCCTGTGTACAGCACGCCCGCAACGGCGGCACTTCCTCCGAACTGCGGACCTGATACCGGAGAACCGGCGGCGCCAATGTTTATTTCAGTAGCCGTCTGTCCACTGAATGTTCCCGTCCTTGATGGGCCCGTTCCATGGTGCCAGTCAATTATGGGGCGCGCGTGGACGAATGTCGGTATTGATGATGGTATGCCCTGCCCCGCATTGCAAGGATTGTTAAACGTCGCCGTTCCGGAAGCAGTTGTTTGTTTTAGAAGATCCTGGAAGTTAAAGTATTGCTGTGTACAGCCATTGCTCAAATACAAAGGATTGGGTGCGGAGGTATTCGCGATATTGATTGTAGCAAACACAGAAGGAGTGAGGCCCTCGAAGATTGGCCAACCGAAGTTCATGCCCGGCCTGTCCATGATGTTGAGTTCTTCCCATGTATTGTATCCCACTTCTCCAATGTAGAATACGCCAGGATCTCCATCCTCAGGGACGTGACTTCCCGTTCCCGGCTTAAGGAACACGCGGAACGGTTGTCGTAATCCCAAGGCCCAAACCTTGGAAATAGCTGCATCCGGTCTTAGTGGATCATAGAATGGATTGCTGGGTATGCCGAAGCCGGTTTCAGGGTCGATCCGTAACATCTTTCCGTTGAGGCAGTCAAGGAGTTGTGAGCGGAATACACCGATGTTTGTTTCAGGTGTAAGGATGCCGTCTGCCAACGCCTGTTGGAAATAAGTATTTGTATGGCTGCCGGTGTCAGTAGTTGCGCCGGCTCCGTCTCCAATAGCAACCATTAATGTATTGTCAGTACCAAATACAATTGATCCTGTACCGTGGCTCCGTTCTGTCACCGGGGCGCCGGTTGTTTTAGTCTCGCCGATCAATACTTTTCTGCTGGCGGGATTGACGACGTAACCGCTGCCAGATGGTGTTGCCGTATAGCGTGTCAGCCGTGTAATGGTTGCGCTGTAGTAATCATCGGCTGAAGGATTATAGGCGGCGGTACCATAATTTATCAGGTGATGCCTGTCTACGAGGTAGTGCAGATAAAAGTATCCGTTCTGCTCGAACTGTGGATGCAGCGCAAAACCAAGTAAACCATGATCCCACCATCCACCAACCTCTTCGCTGATGTCGAGTATCAGCTGCTTTTGATTGTTGACAACAACCCAAACCTTTCCACCTCTTTCCCAAACAAACATCTTCGACCCATCCTGGTTGAAGGTGAGTCCCACTGCTTCTGTCCATTGATTGGAAACTGTTACTGAGGCGAATCCCGGCGGCGGAGTCTGAGCGCTGACATTACTTAAGGAAAGTAGAAACAGCGCATGCGCAAACAACAAAGTTGTCGGTTGCAGTACCTTTTTCATACACAAGTTAATGAGGGTTTATTATCAAGGCTAGTCGATTGTACCGACTTCGGTCGGGGTCAAAAAATGAACTGTATAGATTTCTCTTCGGGCCCTTCTTTCCTGCCGGATGCAAACGAGATAATTAAGGTAGCATCTGATTGTATAAATGTTCAGTGATGATCATCACCAAACGAAGAGACTTTTCTTATTCAATTCACAAAACGTAGCAACGACAAAAATCTTAACTCAGGTTGCATGCTGCTACTGTTAAATAAATG
>Ga0247822_10002756_pt1 | contig 11315 bp, 10 predicted proteins | sample 13C_Cellulose_Da_FD_192423 | JGI IMG/M metagenome (GOLD analysis project Ga0247822, IMG submission 192423) | Soil microbial communities from agricultural site in Penn Yan, New York, United States - 13C_Cellulose_Day30 | ecosystem: Environmental > Terrestrial > Soil > Agricultural land | place... | reverse complement strand
CTTCACTCTGGTCGGGGAAGCGCAGGCGCAGGCGATTCATGTGTTGGCGCGCGCTGATGAAATCCTCTTGCCGGACAAAAATATCCATCAGGCTGACGGTCGCGGAGAGGAAGTCATTACCCGTCTCGACTTGCAGGTAATGAATGATGGCTTCAGGAAAATCGCTGCGCGCTTCGGCCATACGGCCCAGATAATAATGGGCGGTAGATACATGCAGGTCGCGATCCAGCAATTCTTCAAATGTATCGCGCGCGGTCTCGGTATCTTTGCGTTCGAGCGCGATAATCCCCAGCGATAACAACATGTCGCCATTGCCGGGCAACTGGCGAGTGAGGATTTTAAATTGCTCCTGCGCCAGCTCCATATCGTGGTGCGTGAGGATGCGCGCGTACTGCTGGCGCAGGCTGGTGTTGTCGGGATAAAGCTCCAGCAGCGCGGCCATTTTGGTGGTCGCTTCCTGATCGCGTTTTAATTGGTGCAGCAAGTTAGCTTCCAATATGGCGGCGGGAATGCTGCCCGGATGGGTTTTCAGTGCTTTGTGGGTGAGGTTCATCGCCTCGTCATATTTGCCTTGTTGCTGGAGCAATATGCCGGTGCCGACCAACAGTTGTTCGTCGTCCGGTTTGCGCTGCAGTTGGCCGACATAATCCTGCAATAGGTTGGCGCGCTCGGTCTCGCCGAGGCTGGCAGCATTGGCGGCAATATTCTGGAATAGCGGCTCGCCATCTTCATCTTGCAAACGACGGGAAAATTCAAAGGCCTCGCGCAAATGCCCCAGTAGCATCTGCGTCATCGACATATTGGTGAGTGCGTCTTTATCTTTGGGGGCTGCATCGACCCAGATTTGCGCCATCTCCAATGCCACCGGATTGTTGTTCATGTAGCGCGCGATCATAGTGGCACGCTCGGCGATTTGCGGATCGCGGGTTTCACGCGCCTGCTGCACATAGTTGCTCAGCGCCAGGTCATATTGCTGGCGGCTGCCGGCGATTTCGGCGGCGAGCAGGGAGTAGAGCGTTTCGGTGGGAAAGGCGCGGGTCGGGATCTGGATCAGCGGTTCGGGTTCAAGCTCGGGCGCCGCCACGGTATTTGCCGATTGCAGCGTGCAACCGCTCAGCACCCAATAAAGGGTCACGCTCGACAAAATAATAGGGCGATTTTTTATCATGCTCGACCGATAGCGGATGCAGGTGGACGCAGCGACGGCTGCGTGGCCAGACATCATAAACGTGAAGACGGGCGATAAAAAGGGTGATCTGGTGTTCTGTGAACTGATCTGGTGCTTAAAGCCCTGTGCGTGCCGCCAATACCGGGTGCGACTCAATCAGGTTGCGGGTTTCCATATACGTTTGCTGGATCAGATAGGCATCGCCGCTGGCGCGGTGGCGCTTGATATCCAACCGTTTTTCCAGCCGCCGTTTGGTTTTGTCCCACAGCAACAGCTGCGCCTCGGTCGCGATCAGTTCAATCGGGCTTAAGTGGAAGATGGGATTGATGCGCGCGGCGAAAAATAAACGGTTGAGCCAGGGACTATCGTGCGCCCAGGCATCGCTATAAACCGTCATTCCCGCCAGGAAATGGTTGAGTTCCTGACAGATGTCGCGCGGTTTTTTGCCGCGGGTTTCGATCAGGGCGCGGGTGATGCCGTGGATGGCTTGCGCGTTATCGCACCAGTGATCCCACTCGGGTTGCGGTTCGATCAGCGCGCAATAGCGCTCGCCGCCCTGCTTGGCTACCCCGATTTCAATCGGATAGCTGTGTGAGCCAAAACCGGAGGCCTCAATGTCGATAATGGTGGGGCAGATGGGTCTGCGCATAAAAAATCCTTGGTAGCCTGTCTGATTATAGATGCAACTTGCGGGTGAATCGGCTTAATACGCCTCCTTTATGACAGGATTACGTGCTTGCCTCTTGTCACGCCCCGTCTGTGACCGGACAATACCGCCCTTCAAAACTATACCGGCCGCAAATAGCTCCGACTCATGACCCTGTTAGCCTTTGGCATCAACCACACAACTGCCCCTCTTGCCCTGCGCGAGCGGGTGGCATTTGCGCCGGAAAACCTTCAAGGCGCCATGCAAGAGGCCTGTGCCCATGCGGGGTTGACCGAAGTAGCGATACTGTCCACCTGCAACCGCACCGAAATTTACGCCGCGAGTGACGGCGATGCCGGGGCGATCCAGCAGTGGTTGGTCGACCATACCGCGATTGAAGCGGCGGATCTGGCCAACAGTTATTACTGCTATCAGGATCAGGAAGCTGTGCGCCATATGATGAAGGTCGCAGGCGGGCTCGATTCACTGGTGCTGGGTGAACCGCAAATTCTAGGCCAAATGAAATCGGCCTTTGCGGTCGCGAAGGAAGCGGGCACTCTTGGTGCGGAATTGCACACCACTTTCCAGCAGGTATTTAATATCGCCAAACGCGTGCGCACTGAAACGGCGATTGGCGAGAACCCGGTTTCTGTGGCCTATGCTGCGGTCAGTCTCGCGCAGCAGATTTTCTCCAACCTGAAACAGGATACTGCGCTCCTGATTGGTGCAGGCGAAACCATTGAGCTGGTCGCGCGCCACATGGCGGAGCAGGGCATCAAACACATTATTGTTGCCAACCGTACGCTTGATCGCGCCCAGCGCCTCGCGCGCGAATTTAATGGCGAAGCGATTTTGCTTGCTGATATTCCCGACTATTTGCATCGCGCCGATATTGTGATTTCCTCCACTGCCAGCCAGTTGCCCTTGCTTGGTAAAGGCGCGGTGGAATCAGCGCTGAAAAAGCGCAAGCACAAACCCATGTTTATGCTCGATATCGCCGTACCGCGCGATATCGAAGAGCAAGTGGGCGAGCTGGATGATGTGTATCTCTACACCGTTGATGATTTGCATGCGGTGATTGATGAAAACAAAAAATCCCGCGTTGCCGCTGCTGATCAAGCCGAAGAAATTATCACCGAAGGTGTCGAGTCGTTTTTGCGCCAGCAGCGCTCGCTCGATGCAGTTGCTACGGTAAAAGCTTATCGCAGCAAAGCGGAAGAGTTGCGCGATCTGGAATTGCAAAAAGCGCTGCGCAGTTTGCAAACCGGCGCCGATCCCGAACAAGTATTGCAATTATTGGCGCGCAACCTGACCAACAAATTAATTCACTCGCCCACCACAGTATTGAAAGAGGCGAGTGCGAGTTCTCGTCATCACGTTATCCAGGTGGCACAAGAGTTGTTTGGTCTGTCGCTCATGCCTGAAGAATCTGTTAACCCTGCTGCTGATCTCGGCAGTAACGCAAGTGAGTCATAATGAAAGCGTCTATTTTAGAAAAGCTGGATCGCCTTAAAGAGCGCTACGAAGAAGTCAGCGCAATGTTGTCAGAAGCTGACACCATCAATAACCAAAACAAATTCCGCGATCTCTCCAAAGAGTACGCCGAGTTGGAGCCAGTGGTGCAGGGTTACCAAGGTTATTTGCAATTGCTGGCGAATATCGAAGAAGCCAAACACCTGCTGGTGGATGGCGATGCCGATATGAAAGAAATGGCAGAAGAAGAATTAAAAGAGTGCGAAGCGCAACTCGAACCGGCGCAGCTGGATTTGCAAAAACTTTTGCTGCCAAAAGATCCTAACGACGAGAAAAACTGCTACCTCGAAATCCGCGCCGGTACCGGTGGTGATGAAGCGGCCATTTTCTCCGGCGATTTATTCCGCATGTATTCGCGCTACGCAGAAACCCAAGGCTGGCGCGTAGAAATTTTGAGCCAGAACGAAGGCGAACACGGCGGCTTTAAAGAAATTATCAGTTTGGTGAGCGGGCAGGGCGTGTATTCAAAATTGAAATTTGAATCGGGCGCACATCGTGTACAACGCGTACCGGAAACTGAATCCCAAGGCCGTATCCATACCTCTGCATGCACCGTAGCGGTAATGCCGGAAGCGGATGAAATGGAAGAGATCAATATCAACAAAGCCGATTTGCGTATCGATACGTTCCGCGCATCCGGTGCTGGTGGTCAGCACGTTAACAAGACGGATTCAGCCGTGCGCATTGTGCACTTGCCAACCGGTTTGGTAATTGAATGTCAGGATGAGCGCTCGCAACACAAAAACCGCGCACGCGCGATGAGTTTGCTCGCCACCAAATTAAAACAGGCGCAGGAAGATGCAGCGCACAAGTCGCTCTCTGACGAGCGCCGCAGTTTGGTTGGTTCCGGTGATCGTTCCGAACGTATCCGCACCTACAATTATCCGCAGGGGCGCATGACCGACCACCGCATCAACCTCACTCTTTATTCGCTGGACGCCATTATGCAAGGCGATTTGAATCCGGTTGTTCAGCCGCTGGCAAATGAATATCAAGCCGATCAATTGGCGGCTATTGCGGATTAATTTTGTTTTTTTGTTCTTGTTAATTCTTCGATACTCGCAAAGCCATCAAGGTAATTCTTGCGAGACCGTCTGAGGCATGGATGCCGAAGTCGAGCCTACAGGGAGGTATTCACGGCGTGTCTCGCGAGGATTACCTTGGTGGCTAGCACCTCTCTTGCAGAGCGCATTCATGAGTCCTTCTTCAATTGCCCAGTGCTTGCAGTTGTCTACCGAGTTGAATGCGGTAAGCGATTCTGCGCGCTTGGACATCGAATTAATTCTGTGTCATGTCCTGCAAAAAAATCGCACCTGGCTATTCACCTGGTCGGACAAAATACTCACCGCAGAACAGCAACAATTATTTAATGACTTTTTCCTGCGTCGCAAAAACGGCGAGCCGGTTGCGCACATCATTGGCCAACGCGAATTTTGGTCGCTACCGCTTGCTGTTAATAATTCCACGTTAATTCCCCGTCCGGATACCGAACTTCTGGTTGAAGCGGTGCTGGAATTATTTGCGGAAGATGCTCCCCAACAACCGCGTCGTTGCCTGGATTTGGGCACGGGAACCGGTGCAATTGTATTGGCTCTTGCAAGTGAAAAACCCGAGTGGCAATTGTTGGGTGTGGATAAATCAGCTGATGCGATTTTGCTCGCAGAAAAAAATCGTGCTGTACTGCGATTTGATCACGTGAAGATGTTGCAGAGCGATTGGTTTGCAGCAATTGCTAATGACACAGCGATGCAACAGTTTGATGTTATCGTCAGTAACCCGCCCTATATAGATCCACAAGATCCGCATCTCGCTCAAGGCGATGTGCGTTTTGAACCGCGCTCGGCGTTGGTTGCTGACAACAAAGGCTTTGCGGATATTGAATTGATTATCCAACAGAGTTGGGATTATTTGTCTCCGCAAGGTTGGTTGCTGTTAGAGCACGGTTATGACCAAGGTGTGGCGGTGCGCGATTTATTAAGCGCGCGTGGTTTTACCCAAGTTGAAACACGGCGTGACCTTGGTGGTAATGAGCGCGTGTCGATCGGTAGAAAAGATATGGCCGGAAGCAAAGAAGTGGCTAGCAAAAAAGGAGCGGCGGCGTGAACGACGAACAATTGTTGCGTTACTCGCGGCAAATTATGTTGCCCGATGTTGATCTCGACGGGCAGGAAAAATTGCTGGCCGCGCGCGTATTAATTATTGGTCTCGGTGGCTTGGGTTCGCCGGTCGCCATGTATCTCGCCGCTGCCGGCGTCGGCCATTTAACACTGGTGGATTTTGATGCGGTCGACCTAAGCAACTTGCAACGGCAAATTGCACATACCAGTGCGCGGATTGGCGTTAACAAAGCTGCATCTGCGGCGCAAAGTGTGCGTGAATTAAATCCGGAAGTTGCGCTTGAGTGCATCGAACAATTACTGGATGAACAGGCGCTGCTTGATCAGATTAAACAGGCAGATGTCGTAGTTGATTGCACCGATAATTTCCAAACCCGCTTTGCCATTAATGCTGCCTGCGTCGCCGCAAAAGTGCCGCTGGTTTCCGGCGCTGCGATCCGTCTGGAAGGGCAGGTTGCGGTGTTCGATTCACGCGATGGCAATAGTCCTTGCTACCGCTGTTTATACGAAGAAGACAGCGATGATTTGACCTGCGCCGCTAATGGGGTATTGGCACCGGTGGTAGGAATTATCGGATCAGTGCAGGCGCTGGAAACGATCAAATTAATTTGCGGTTTTGGGTCCAATCTTGCCGGTCGTTTATTGCTGTTGGACGCGCGCCATAGCCAATGGCGTGAACTGAAATTGCCCAAAGATAAAAACTGTCCGGTATGCGCGAGTAAGTCTGCGTAAAGAGCTTGTTTTTTAACATGGCGCCCTTATATTGGCGCTAACTAAATTCCATTCCCAAAAGGTGTAGCAATGAGTGATGTACCCCCCGTGTATAAAACCGGCTTTTTCCCCAAGCTGATTTTCAGCTCGCGCTGGTTGCAGTTGCCCCTTTACTTGGGGTTGATCGTTGCGCAATGCGCCTATGTATATTTATTTATGATCGAGCTATGGCACTTGGTAACTGGGGTGGCGAAGCTGGGTGAGCAGCAAATTATGTTGATCGTGTTGGGTCTGATCGATGTAGTGATGATCTCCAACCTGTTGGTGATGGTAATTGTCGGTGGTTATGAAACTTTCGTGTCCCGTCTGCGTTTGAACGGACACCCTGATCAACCTGAGTGGTTAAGTCACGTTAATGCAACCGTATTGAAAGTAAAACTGGCGATGGCAATCATCGGCATATCTTCAGTACACCTGCTGAAGACATTTATCGAAGCAGGCAACATAGGTACACCGGGTGCGAAATTCACCGAAGCGGGTGTTATGTGGCAGACCATTATCCACATGGCATTTATCGCCTCTGCAATTGGCATCGCCTACACCGATTTGTTGATGCAACGTGTGAGCGCTGCGAACAAAAACGGTCATTAATATTGCATTAAACCGAATGGGCAGCTTTCGCTGCCTATTTTTTTGCCTAAAATTTGGTATTCAGTCAGTTGGAATAAAACCTATGAATGAACAAAAGGGGATTATTGAACGTTGGGATGACCAAAAAGGATTTGGTTTTATTTCCATTGATCAAGGCAAAAAAGTTTTTTTTCACATAAGCGCTGTTCGTGGTGCGTATCGACCTCAGCAGGGGCAGGTGGTGATGTTCCAGTTGGGGAAGGATGAGCAGGGGCGACCAACTGCTACTCATGTTCGCAGTGACATTCTCACGATTGATAACCCGAAAATCAGAGTTAAGCCCAAGGTAAAAACAATTCAGCCAGTAACAGCTCAATCGGCAACTGCTCGTTCTGATCGACACAAGCAAAAGTTTCGTCTGCGTGAAAGTACGATTTCGTGGCGCTACTTGATGCCGTTGTTAATTCTGCCGATTCTTGGTGTTATAGATCTTGCCAAAAACTATCAAGCTCCTTGGGGAATACTCGTTTACGTGGTCTCCAGTGCGTTTGCCTATTATTTTTACTGGGACGATAAGCGTCGAGCCAAGCTGGGCGAGTGGCGTATTCCTGAAGCGAACCTGCACTTTTGGGCGATGATTGGTGGCTGGCCGGGGGCGTTTATCGCACAACAACAGTTTCGTCATAAAACCAAAAAACTTTCTTTTTTATTGGTGTTTTGGCTAATTGTCATCGCGCACCAAGTGGTGTGGTTCGATTGGTTATTTATGGATGCTCGTTGGATAACCGGGTTGCTGGGTGCGAATAGCATCAATTCCTAAAAAGATTGTGCTCAAGTTTAAGCGGTGGATGATTGGATGACAGGCTGCTTTATTGTTGTTTTAAAAATCTGGTGCATTTGTTGCTGTGTAACAAATAAGACATAAAAAGTCTGTTGCTTCTGATTGTCTGGCGTTGTGAAAAGTGTTTCGGCGCTCGTTGGGTTAATGCGGATGCATCTGTTTTTTTACAGTAAATTCATACAGATAGGAGCAGGATATGAATGTTGAAGTAGGTGGGATTTTAGGTTTTATTTTGCTGGTGTGCGTAATTTACGCGATTGTAAAAACAACGCAGAGCAGTGCAAGTACGGGAACAAAAGTCATCTGGATAGTGGTGCTGTTACTGCTGCCATTCCTCGGGTTTATTTTGTGGTTCCTGTTTGGACCCAAGTAACTAATCGACTGAATGTATACAGCAAGATAGGTTTTTATGCCTATCTTGCTGCAGTCACAACTAATTAAAGAACGCGTTTTTTAGCTCTGCATGTTGCTCTGCTTTTAAGCGCGGGCCAAATTGGCTGACGACTTTAGCAGCGGCCAGATTGGCAAATTCGCCTGCGGTTTTGAAATCTTTCCCTTGGTTGATTGCATACAAAAATGCGCCGGCGAACATATCGCCCGCGCCGTTGGTGTCAACCGGTGTGATTGCGGGAGCAGCTACTTGAGTGAGTTGTTCGCCATCAAATACCAGGGCACCTTCTGCGCCGCAGGTGATTGCAAATTGTTTGCAATATTTTTTCAGCGCTGCGCAAGCGTCTTCCACGGAATGGGTTTGGGTGAAGCCAATCGCTTCGTCGCGGTTGCAAAAAATCAGGTCTACGCCGGTACCAATCATTTCCAATAAGCCATCGCGGAAAAATTGCACCATTGCCGGGTCAGACAAACTCAATGCAGTGCGGGTGTTGTTGGCTTCTGCTTGCTTGCGCAATTCAATAGCCGCAGCGCGACCGGTGGGCGAAGTGACTAAATAACCTTCGATATATACGTAATGTGACTGTACCACTGCGCTCGTGTCCAGCTCGTGGGTTGAAAGGGTTTCGCTGATGCCGAGAAAGGTATTCATGGTACGTTCAGCGTCAGGTGTAATCATGACAAGGCATTTTCCGGTGATGCCTGCGGGCGGGACAATATGCGCAGGAGTCGCAACGCCAGCAGCGTGAATATCGTTTAGATAAAACTCACCGTTTTCATCGTTGGCAACTTTGCAGGAATAAAAGTTGTTACAGCCGAAGTAACTGGCAGCGATGATAGTGTTGGCTGCAGAACCGCCGCTCGCGCGATGGGATGCCACCAGATGATCTTGCAGGTAGTCGATCAGTGTATTTTGGCGCTCTTCATCCACCAGCGTCATCACGCCCTTGGCCACGGCCATGGTAGTCAGGTCACTGTCGTTGAGGGTGATTTCGGTATCGACCAGGGCCGCGCCTATGCCATAGATGTGATATTGCTTGCTCATAAGCCGGTAACCTTTAGTTGATAAATTGGAAGAAGCTTTAAATTGGGCGGCATTATGCAAAATTCGCTGCGCACGATAAAGCATAAGCACATAGGCAGGAAATAAAAAATGCCGATCAGCGTCGCTGGTCGGCATTCGTGTTGTAAGAGTGGGTTGTGCGGAGTGTTGGTTAGATTGCCGCTTTGCGCTGTGTGCGGCGACGCCACAACAAGCCGCCAAGCAGCAGGCCGAGCAGCGACAAACTGGATGGTTCGCTCACGGTGATCGGTGGGATCGGGATGTCCACACTCACGCCTTCAAACAAAAAGATGTTGTCATTGAAGTCGCGGTCGCCACCGCCCCAAATATCTTCAAAGCCAACCAGGAAACGATTGTTACCCAAATTTAATACTTTGGTGTGAATCTGGCGGTCGTTCCAGCCGCGTGTATCCTGATTATTGGTTGCATCGCCGCTGAAAAAATAATTGGTATTCGTGTAGTGGATGTTGTCGCTGTTGTAATGCAGTACCAGTGCTTGCAAACCAAATATCAAACTATCGCCGATGTTCAAACCGGATATCACCCGCGACTGCCCGAGATTATCGGGTACGCAGATATTGCCGGCTTTAGCCTCGGCATATTCGCAACCGCCACGGGTTTCAAACAGCGTATTGCTGCCGGTTACCGGATTGTAGTTGGAGAGATTGTTGGTGCCGCCGCTGTTGTAAACCGGATTCCAAAAAATGTTGAGATCCAACTGGTCAGCACCATGTTGCGCGAGGAAAAGAATCGAGTTGCGCGCGGCACCTGTGCCTAAAAATGTTACGCGTACCGATTCTGATGCAGCAGCCAAACCGGCGCCGGTGTTGTCTTGCAGCGCTGCGTTTTTAAATTGGCCGAGAATGGATTCGTCGATATTGAAACGGTCATTGCCATTGCCGATGGTGTAGCGGGAAAACCATTCGTTGGTGCCGGGTGTTGCCGCAGGGGTGGCGATGATTTGATAGTCGGCGGTATCGCCTGACCAACCGTTGCCGTTGGTGCTGGCGTCTTGCAAATTGCTGATGCTGTAGGCGTGGGTAACGGCGCTGAGCAGCGACAAGCCGCCAGCGATTAAGAATGAATTAATTGGGTTGATTGAATAGCGCATATAACTGTCCGTGATTCCCTAGCTGTAATTTATGGTTATTGGTTTGGATGAAAAACGAACGAGAAATTATCACGCCAGATTTTGTGCTGCTATCGACAAATCAATGAATACGAATGCAGGTGAATGCCCCTCATTGGCCTCGCAATCACACAGGGCGGCAGTTAAACTGGCGCGCATTATTTTTCCAGCCTTTTTTGGGCTTTTACATCTTCACTAAATAAGATTTATTCATGACCAAACGCCGCTCAACGTCCCGTCGCACCTCTAAATCAGCCAGCTCAGCTCCGCGTATTAATTGGCGAGCGGTAAGGTTGTGGGCTTTTTATGGTTTGCTGCTGGTGGTGGCGTTGGTGGGTATCTGGACTTTGTATCTGGATACGGTGGTGCGGGCAAAATTTGAAGGCAAAAAGTGGTCGCTGCCGGCGCGGGTTTATGCGCGTCCGCTGGAGTTGTACCAAGGGCAATCATTGACTCCGGCGCTGTTCGAACAAGAGCTGCGCGCGCTTGGTTATCGCTTTGATGGCAGTATCAATACACCCGGTCAGGTGATCAAAAAAGTCACCGCCAGTTCAGCGGAAGTGGTGTATCACATTCACAGTCGCGGCTTTAATTTCTGGGATAAAAAAGAACCCGCGCATAAATTTATGCTGCGTGTTGCCAACGGCAGCGTGCAGGGGTTGATTGATTTGGGCGGAGCTGATTTACCGCTGGTGCGTTTGGAGCCGGAAGAGATCGGCGGTTTTTATCCAGCCGATAAAGAAGATCGTCTGCTGGTACGTCTCGCTGATTTACCGCCATTGCTCGGCGAAACATTGCTTGCGGTTGAAGATAAACATTTCCTCGATCACCACGGCGTATCGCCAATGGCAATTTTGCGCGCGGCCTGGGTGAACACTACCAACGGTGGTGTAGTGCAGGGCGGCAGTACCATCACGCAACAATTGGTGAAGAATTTTTATCTCACCAACGAGCAAAGTGTTTTGCGCCGCAAAATTCCGGAAGCGATTATGGCGGTGCTGCTGGAAGTGCATTACAGCAAGTCCGAAATTCTGGAAACCTATATCAACGAAGTTTCGCTAGGGCAGAGCGGCCCGCGTTCCATTAA
>Ga0247822_10002754_pt1 | contig 11321 bp, 12 predicted proteins | sample 13C_Cellulose_Da_FD_192423 | JGI IMG/M metagenome (GOLD analysis project Ga0247822, IMG submission 192423) | Soil microbial communities from agricultural site in Penn Yan, New York, United States - 13C_Cellulose_Day30 | ecosystem: Environmental > Terrestrial > Soil > Agricultural land | place... | reverse complement strand
GGGTTTCCCGGGGCGGGCGGCTCGCTCGGGTTTGCCGATCCGGTTGCGAAAACCGGATACGCCTACGTGACGAGCCAGCTGGGGCGGAGGCTGACCGCAGACCCGCGCGAGGTGGCACTCAAAGATACCGTCCATTCCGCCGTCAGGGTGCGAGAGCGACCGGCGGCTCTAACCAGCGGAGCATCCTGAACCGCGGCTGCCGCCCGTCGCGACGAGCCGGGGACCGCACAGAACACGAGGATTGGGCCAGGGACATCGCGCTCGAAGGTCTGCGCACGAAATTGACTCATGGGCGCATCCGGGAGGCGCGCATCGCGCATGTCGTCACGAGTTGACATCGGCGGCCTCGGAGGAGGCGTCATGAACAGATGGACGTTAGTGTTTCGCGTGCTCGCCTCGGCAGCTGCGGCTTTTGTTATCGGCGTGGTCCTGAGCAATGCGATGTTCGGGCTGCTGCCGCCTCGGCTGTCTGAAGCGCAAGCCGCGCTCGACCCACAATCGGGTGGGCACCGGTTCCAGTCGGACGCGGGCATGATGTTGAAATTCATCAAACCCGACAAAACCGCTGCGTTTGAGGCCTCAGTCAGCAAGCTGCAGGAGGCACTCACCAGAAGCCAGAACCCCGAGCGCCGCCAACAAGCACAGGGCTGGCGAGTTTTCAGGGCCGTCGAGCCGGCCACCAATGGCGATGCGGTTTACGTATTCGAGATGGATCCAGCAGTCCGAGGTGCCGATTATGCCGTCGCCAAGATTCTCGCCGAAGCCTTCCCTGGCGAGGCGCAGTCTCTGTATCGACAGTACGCGGACGCGATGTCGAGCAGACAGTACGTCGTCGACCTCACCCTCGTTGCGGCGTTCGGAGAAGCATCACCTAAGTAGGTGCTTCAGGTTCTGCGCACGGTATCTGTTTGCCGCTAATGCGGACGGAGACCTCGCGGATTAGTGTCTCGCCGCATTTTCTCCACAGCCATCACTACAAGATCCTCGAGGCGAGGCAAAGGCGCTGGCAGATCAGATGGCCGGGAAGGCCGCGTCCGAATCCGGTTGGTGGGTGCCGGATCGCCAGACCTGATGGTTTGTGAAGGACACAATTGCCCGATTACGCGAGCACTTTCAACTCAGCGGCCTTAGCAATCTCAACCGTGGCGTCCAAAGCGATCGCGGCCTTCAGTGAGCTGGAGATCAAGCAGTTCCGTTTCGCTTTCGCGAGCGCAAGTCGTGCCCGGTCGGTGTCCTCGCCGGCAGGTACCTCGAGATGCGCCGTCATGTCGAAGCGAGTGAACTGCGTCACACGGTCTCCCCGATCGAGGGTGCCGGTGACATCGCAATCGAGCGATATCCAGGACAATCTCGACGCCTTCGCGATTGCGCGAAACGTCAGGATGAAGCAGTCGGCCACGGCGCCGACAAGCAACGTTTCTGGCGACCATCGGTCACCGGGGCCGTCGAATTCAGCCGGCGGCGCCGACTGAAGCACCGTCAGCCGTTCCGCCGTCAATTCGACATCGCCGGTGATTCGACCGGCCCCCTTGACGCGATATCGATGTGGAAGCGCCTGCATACATGTACTCCCAATCGTGAGTGTCTAGCGCGGCGGAGCCGGATGGTCCTTCATCATCTCCGACATACCATTCGCGAGAAATGCGCTGACCACCTCCGCATGCGCCTGTAACAGCTTGACCACGTACGCGTCCTTCGAGGTCTCGACCACCCGTACTCCGCCAGCCGTGAGCTCGTGCCTGGCTTCAATCCGGTCCGCGTACTTGAACAGCTCCACGAACAGCGGATCGCGCTGATGAATCGGGCGGCCCTCCTTCACCCTCGCCAGCATGGCCGCGACATGCGTCTGCAGCAGGCGTGTGACCTCGGGGTTCTTCGATTCAGTGACGGTCTCGATGCCGTCCTTTCGCGCGCTAACGTGCCGCTCGATTTCCGTTCGGTGCTCGAACAGCTGGTGAAACAGCTGCATGTCTGCCGCCTGTGCAGCATCGCCCATCATCATGCCTCGGCCTCCACGTCCGCCTTGTCCGAACGCGGGCGTGACGGTGATCAGGGCGATGAGCAGTAGCTGAACAACAGATGCCGTGTGAAGCCGTTTAGTCATGACCGCCTCCTTCGCAGGCAGACCCGTAGACGCTGAGTGTCAACCCTTCGCGAGCGACTCGGCGACCCGTACCATTCGCTCGCGTGCGTCATGTGCGACCGATGTCAGTGCGGGAGCTCCCTGCAGCACCACCGTGCCAAGCAGCGCCTCGGGATCGGTCAGTCGGACGCCGGTGCGCCCTTCTGCGAGCCATTCGACCGTCACGTTGCACGGGAGCAGCAGGCCGACGGACGGGTCGGCCGAGATCGCGGCGAACGCGAGCGGCGGATTGCAGGCGCCGAGAATCACGTAGGGACGGAACTCCCGGCCAAGCTTCTCCCGGAACGCTGCGCGTAGGTCGACCTCCGTCAGTACGCCGAATCCCTCCTGCTTGAGCGCGTCTCGTACGCGCGTTACCGCGGCCTCGAAGGAAAGTGGCAGCTCGACGTTGAATCCCAGTTCCCTAGACATATCGCTACTCCAGAGCCTTCTTTAACGGCCCCGTGACGAAGGCCGATAGCGACCCCATGTTCTCCATGAAGATGAAGGCAGCCATGACCACCAGGAACACCGCGAATCCCCGCCTGAGGATCGACTGCGATACGAATTGATGCAGGTAGCTCCCCATGGCGATCCCGGGCAGCGTGCCGGCAGCAACCAGCGCTACGGCCGCCCAGTCGAGGCGCACGTGTCCGAGGTAGCCGAGGAATCCGACGACGCAGGTGCCAGTGATGACGAGCAGCGACGTGCCTACGGCCTCCCGTAAGGGCATCCGCATCAGCACCAGCGCTGGAACGATGAGAAAGCCTCCGCCTACGCCGACGATGCCCGTGAGTGAGCCGACAACGAGCCCACCGGGGACAACGTTGACTGTTGACGCGACAGGCCTGGCGACACCCTCACCGCGCGCTTCGTCTCCTGGCGGGCGCCCTCGGAGCATGAATACCGCCGCCGCCAACATCACCGCTCCGAAGATCACCAATTGCGTCGTCCCTGGTATGAATTGCGCCAGTTGCACTCCGACCAGCGTGCCGAGCATGGCGACGCCGCCAAACAGGATGGCGATACGGACGTTGACGTGACCCGCTCGCCAATAGCCCACCGTGCCGAACGCGCTAGTGGCGGCGACTACGGCGAGGCTCATCGCAATCGCCTCCTTGGGGCTGAAGCCGAGCACGTAGACGAAGATCGGCACCGTGAGGACGGACCCGCCGCCGCCCAGCAGGCCGAGCGCCGCGCCAATCAGCACGCCCGGGACGATCGCTGCGGCAAGCATCTGCGCACCCCATTCCGCTATGCGCGGCCGCGTAGCATACCGTGCCAGTAGAGGCGCGGCAGCATGTACGCCTTGAGCGCATACATACTGAAGCGCTCCGTTCGTTGATCTGCCGGAAATGTCTCAACCGGCTCCTTGGCGTAGTTGAACTCGGCCATGATCAGCTTGCCGCGGCCGGTCACCACGGGGCATGACGTGTAGCCGTCATACCGCGCGGTGAGCGGTTGGCCGGCCCGAAGTGCGAGCAGGTTCTCGACGACAACTGGCGCCTGTTTGCGAATCGCCGCGCCGGTCTTGGACGTCGGCAGGTTACTCGCGTCACCCAGGCCAAACACCTCCGGATACCGCACGTGCTGCAGCGAGAACTTGTCGACCTCGATCCAGCCGTCGGCATTGGCCAGTGGGCCTGTGCGCACGAACTCCGGCGGGCTCATCGGCGGTGTCACGTGGATCATGTCGTAGCGCATCACTTGCTCGGTGCCTGTCTTGACGTCTCGGAAGACGGCTTGATGCGCATCGGGAAGCAGCCCCACAAGCTCCTGGCCAAGCTGGACCTCCATGCCGCGACCCTTGATGACGCGCTCGAGGGCGGGGATGTAGTACGGCGCCGTAAAGAGCGACGGCTTTGCGTTCATAAAGACGACGCGGCTCCTCTCACGCACGCCCTGTGTCCGGAAGGCTTCCTCGGCCAGAAACATGACTTTTTGCGGGGCGCCGCCGCACTTCACCGGCGTCAAGGGCTCGGTGAAAAGCGCCGTGCCTCCTCGGAACGACCGAATCGCCTCCCACGTCGACGCAACCGTCTCATATGAGTAGTTGCTGACGACGCCGGTCTCTGGCTTGCCGACAGACTCGGAAAGCCCCGGAATCTTCGTCCACTGCAGGACGACGCCCGGGGCGACCACGAGGAAGTCATACGTCAGCGTTTCGTTGTCGGATGTGGCCACGCGGCGTGTTTCTGGATCGATCGACGTGGCAGCGTCCCTGATCCACGTGACCTCGTCGGGAATCAGGTCACCCTCCTCGCGCGCGGAGTCCTCGCGCGGGAAGATGCCACCGCCGACGAGGGTCCACAGCGGCTGGTAGTAGTGCGTCGCCGACGGCTCGACGATTGCGAGGTGACGCCCACCAATGCGAGCCGCCAGTTGCGACGCGATCGTCAGACCGGCGGTTCCTCCGCCGAGGATGAGAATCTCGAAGTGCTTTTCCATGGGACGTCCTCCGGCGGTCAATGCTGTTCAGCCGGTAATTCGCGCAGCCGGCGGCCGAACTGCGCCGCAAAGGTCACGAGGAACCCGAGTGCGCGCTGGACATCCGGTTGGCCCAACGCCTTCAGCAACCCGAGCAGCCCGGGCGTCGCTGGAGGCGCGGCCGCGGTTTCCGTGAGCGCACGCGCGAGTTCACCGATGATCCGCAGCGTGCCTGGCGCCAGGACTCCAGACTTGAGCAGCGCGTCAAGCTCGCGCACCTTTTCTGTGTCCATCGCCGCTCCGAACCGCAGGGCGGCCTCGGCGCCATTCAGCACGCCGCGCTCGACATCGATGCCTTTGTCGCGGGCCGCCCGCATGGATTCGTCGAACGAGTCCATCACTACGGCGACGAATGCAGGCGCCTGTTGGGACAAGGCGATCAGTGGTCGGAGTCCCTCGGCCACCTCCGCGATCGCTCGCGTGCGCTCCTCGATCGCCTGCAGCGTTGCCGCAGCGGGCTCCCCCGCCGTCGTCGTCATTGATACCGGCGCCATAGCGGTTACTTCGGGTGTCATGGCAGTCCTCAGGCACGCGCAGCAAGTTGGTCGGCGCGGCGGTAGTTCGCGAAATTGTCGTTCACGTCGATCGCGCAGAGGCCGAGGCGTTGCAGCAGCGAGACGGCCGCCGCCGCCCGCGCGCCGCTGTTGCAATACACGAGCAGCGGCTTGTCGGTCGGCAAGCTGTCCACGTTCACCGCGATTCGCGTGTGGGGCACATGGAGCGCCCCCTCTACGTGACCCGCCTCAAACTCGGCGGCGCTGCGAACGTCGAGCACGTGGGCACGCCCGAGAGCGCGCTGTTCCTCGAATCGGGCCATGTTGATCGTCTTGATTTGGCCAAGCGAGCCGCCCTGCCGCCCGTAGTCGGCCAGCGTCTCTGGAGTGACATACCCAGCGACGCGATCCAGCCCGACGCGAATGAGCGCTCGGATGGCTTCGTCCAGTCGCGCCTCGTCAACCACCAGGTAGATCGGCGTGCCCTCGGCCACATACGAGCCGGCGATCGAGCAGAACTGATAATTGAGCTCCGTCAGCAGCGAACCGGCGAGATGGCCCTCGAAGAACGCCTCACGAGCGCGGGTGTCCAGCACGGCGATGTCACCTCGGTTCTCCAGGGCCGCCAGATCCGCAACCTGCAGCATTGGAGGTGACGGCAACGCGGACAGCAGCTCCGGACCGCGGCGGTTGTCGCGTTTCATGCGGGCGAAATACAGAGGGGGTTCGGGTTGGCCGGCGAGAATGAAATCCACGAACGTCTGTTCGTCCACGGCCGCGTGGATGGAGCGGTTCGTCCGCAGTTCGTAGCCGACGGTCGATGTCGGCACATCGCCGAGCGACTTTCCACACGCGCTGCCCGCGCCGTGTGCGGGCCAGACCTGGATGAATTCCGGCAACCCCCGAAACTCGCGCTGGATTGACGCAAACTGCGCCCGCGCCGAGGGCTCCATCACGCCGACCATTCCTGCCGCTCGTTCCAGCAGGTCCGGCCTGCCGACGTCGCCGACGAATACGAAGTCGCCGCTGGCCAGCGCGATGAAATCCTTTGCGCCGCCGCCGGCATCACGAACGAGATAGCTCAGGTGCTCCGGTGTATGGCCGGGCGTGTGCACCGCCACGAATTCGATGTACCCGACCGAGAACTGATCGCGGTGGCCGAGCAGCCGGTGCGGATACTCGCCGTGGATCAGCCACTCGTACTGCCACTCCGGGCCACCCTCTTTCGACGCATAGACGAACACGCCGCGCGCGGCCATTTCCCGCAGGCCCGAGAGGTAGTCGGCATGAATGTGGGTGTCTGCCGCGGCGACGATGCGCAGTTTGTGGCGAGCCGCGAGCTCGAAGTAGCGATCCACGTCGCGCTCGGGATCGATGACTATCGCCTCCCCCGATCTCGGACAGCCAATCAGGTACGCGAACTGTGCGAGCTTTGGGTCGGCAATCTGTCGAACGAGCATGACGTCCTCCAGGCGACAGCGAACAGATGGGCTTTCGCCGGTTGCCCCGGCGTTCCCTACGCGTTAGGAGCCAATCGCGCCTGAAAGGGTTCGCGACGCCCGGGAACCGGTTGTGCAACAGCTGCGCCGGCGGGCGGGAAACGCAGATCGGCAGAACTGCGCCCGAACGGCGAGGTCCGCAGCCGGACGGAGCCCGCACAGGCGGGAAAAATCCCCCATGCCCTGCGCAATCTCGCGCACTATGGCTTGTTAGCGTGGTCGAGGAACCCGTGGATAGCGGCTTTGACGGAGGCTGCCATGGATGCGGGCACGTCCGGCGTCGGCAACTGCCGGCAGATCGCCAGCGTGCGCTTCAGCGACTCACAGGCCTCGCGGCAGTGATGGCACTGCGCGAGATGTGCCTCCATCGTCGCGCACACGCTCGGATCGATCTCGCCTTCGAGATGTTGCGAGAAGAGCGTCAGGACGTCCGGGCACAGCGCTCCTCGGGCTGGTGCGGTGTCTGGGCGTCCCAACGCCGGCGCAAGCTCCTCACGGATGGCGACCCTCGCCCGATGCAGCCGGCTCTTGACGGCATCGACGCTCATACCCAGGATCCTGGCCACTTCTGGCGCCGATAACCCTTCGACGTCGCGCAACACCAGCACCTCGCGCTGAGAGGGCTCCAGCCCGTCAATGGCGTGCGTGAGGGCGGTCGCAAGTTCCTGATTGGTCGCGGTCTGCTCCGGGTTCGGCCTCGGGTCGGCAAGGTGCTGGGCAACGTCGGTGCCAGGCGTGTCCAGTGACTCTTCTCGCGTCGGAGCGAACCTGCTTCGGCGCCGCTTCTTGATGCAGAACCGGCGCGCGATGGTGTAGAGCCAGCTGGAGACTGAGGAGTCGCCGCGGAAGTCGCGCAGGGACCGGGCCATCGAGATGAGGCTCTCCTGCGCGACATCGCCGGCATCCTCGACATTGCCGCACATCCGCAGGCCAAACCGATACAGGTGCGGTTGGTACCGCACGAGCAGCGTCTCGAGCGCCGCGGTGTCCCCCTGGCGCGCGGCCGATAACAGCTCGTCATCGCTCGGCGATTGCGCCGCATGGCCCGCTGGAACATCCGCGCTCATCGGTGAAATTCTCACACGACCCACTCCTCTCGCCCTCGCGTTTTCGTCACGCGCTGATGTGACACGGACAGTAACTCCTGCCCGGACAGTCGTTTGCGAAGAAGCCTGACGCGCCATACCGATCCTTCGGACCTGGAACACGGATTGTCTGAACCCTTTGGGCGACCGCGGGCTCTTACCAACCGTGGTCGTGGAGCGAGGAGTTGACACCGTGACGGGCGCGCGCGTGCGCATATGGGTCGCGCTGGCTGTGCTGCTCATGGGTGGCGCGGGGCTGGATGCCGCCTTCGCACAGACGCCCTTGACCCTTGAGGACGCCATCAGGCGCGCCCAGGGTGACACCGCCGACGCACGAGCGCTCGCGTCGTCGATCGACGAGGCGAACGCGCGTATCCAGCGGACGCAGTCGGGATACTGGCCGCGAGTCGACCTGACCGAATCGGTGCAGCGCGGCAACCAGCCGGTGTACGTCTTCAGTTCGCTGCTCTCGCAGCGACGATTCACCGCCGCAAACTTTGCGATTCCGGCGCTCAATCATCCCGATCCGGTCACCAATACACGTACGGCTGTGGCACTCGAGCAACCGCTCTACAACGCTGGCTTGACGCAGCTCGGCGTACAGGCGGCGACATTGGAGCGCGACATGGCCACCGCGACCAGGGATACTGCGCGGCAGGAACTGGGCTTCCTGGCAGCGCAGGCGTTCGTGCGTGTGCTGCAGCTCGAGGCCACGGTGCGAGCCACGGACGCGGCCGTGGCGGCGGCGGAGAGCGATCGCCAACGGGCTCGGGCCCGCCGCGAGGTCGGCCTCGTCACCGAAGCGGATGTCCTCGCGGTCGACGTGCACCTGGCAGACATGCGCCAGCGGCAAGTCGCGGCGGCCGGCGACCTCGCGGTCGCACGCCTGCAGCTCGCCGAGGCCGTGGGCTTGCCGCTGACCGCCTCGGTTGCGCCGGTTCGTCCTGCCTCGCGGCCGGCGACTGCCGACGGAGACGCCCTGGTCCGGGACGCGCTCACGAGGCACCCGCAGCTTCTGCAGGCCAGTATCCATCTTCAACTCGCCGAGAACGGGCAGCGCACCGCTCGTGCCGCGCTGCTGCCCACGGTCGCCGTACAGGGCGGTTGGGAGTTCAACGGCGAGACGCTCGGCGCCCAGCAATCGAGCTGGGTGATTGGCGCAGAGGTACGCATGAACGTCTTCCGCGGGTTTGCGGACAAGGCGCGCACGACCGAAGCGAGCCACGCTCACGTCCGCGCCAGCGCCGAGCGCGAGCGCGTGGAGCGACGAATCGAACTGGACGTGCGCGGGGCGCTCGCGCAACTCGCCGCCGCGCGCGCACGAGAGGAGGCCGGACGCGCAGCCCTGACGCAGGCTCGCGAATCGCAGCGCATCATCCGCGATCGGTATGAGAGCGGGCTGGCCACAGTGACCGACGTGCTGCGTGCCGCCGAGGCCGCGCTGGAAGCGGAGTCGCGGGCGACAACCGCCGAAACGGACGTGATTCTCCAGACCGTGGCGCTCGATCGCGCGCTCGGGCGGCTCTAGGAAGGATGCCTCGGAGCCAAGGACGTGATTGTCATGAATCGATTGATTGGAGTCGTCGCGCTCAGTGTTGTGGCAGGTGGTCTGTCCGCCTGCGGCAGGGGCGAGGACCGACCCCAGACGACGGCAGGAGAGCCGATCCTGGTCACAGTCGCTCCCGTGGCGACGATCGACACGGCCGAGCGGCTCGAAGCCGGCGGCGTCGTGGCCGCGCGGGAATCCGCATCGATCTCGAGTCGAATCGTCGCCACGATTGCTGGCATACGCGTCAAGGCCGGAGACCGGGTTCGCGCAGGTGACGTGTTGATCACGCTGGACGCCCGGGATCTCGCGGAGCACACGGTGCAGGTGCGCGCCGGTGCGGTCGCCGCGGAGAAGGCGCTGGCGCACGCCAGAACGGAGCAGAGTGCGGCCGGGGCCGAACATCGGTTGGCCACGGCATGGCAGAAGCGCATCGCGACGCTGCACGCACAGAATTCGGCCACGGATCAGGAACGTGACGAGGCCGAGGCCCGTCTCTCAGCGGCGGCGGCGCGGCTCGCGGGCACTGAAACGGGCATCGAAAGTGCCGACGCCCAACTGGCATCGGCGCGGGCCGCGGTCGGCGTCGCCACGGCGACCGAATCCTTTACGACCGTGCGGGCACCGTTCGACGGGCTGGTGACCGAGCGCCTCACCGATTCAGGCAACCTGGCCGCGCCCGGCGTCCCACTTCTCAGGATCGAGTCCGACGGTGCGCGGCAGGTTGTCGTTCGCGTGGATGAGGCCCGCGCCCCTTACCTCCGCGTCGGTGACCAGGTGACCGTCTTGATCGATGCAGCCGCCGAACCTGGCGCGGCCGACACAGGACGCGAGGGTGTCGTCGCCGAGGTGGCGCGTGCCGTTGGTGCCGACCAGCGGGCATTCACTGTCAAGGTCAGCCTTCCATCATCGGTAACGGCTCGCACCGGCAGCTTCGCCCGCGTCGTCTTCCGCGGCGCGCCTCGCCAGGCCCTGCTCGTTCCCACTCACGCGATTCAGCGGCACGGTCAGGTGTTGTCGGTCTACGTGGTGCAGGACGGCGTGGCCAGACTGCGCCTCATCCGCGTGGGCATTTCATCGTCTGAAGGCGTCGAGGTGCTCGCCGGCCTCGACGCCGGTGAATCGATCGTCGTCTCACCGCTGACACGCCTCGTCGATGGAGCCCTGGTCACGGTTGGGAATGTGCCGACTCGCCCAGGGGGTGCGTCATGACCGCGCGCCTTGGTCTTGCCGGACGCCTCGCAGCCACGTTCATTCCGTCGAAACTGACGCCGCTGTTGATTATCGGAGCGATGGCGCTGGGCGCGTTCGCGATCGCGGCGCTCCCGCGCGAAGAGGAGCCCCAGATCATCGTGCCGATGGTCGACGTCTTCGTGGCGTTGCCCGGCGCGTCGCCGACGGAAGTGGAACAACGCATCACGCGGCCCATGGAGAAGCTGCTGTGGGAAGTGCCGGGCGTGGAGTACCTCTACTCCACCTCGAGTCCCGGGCAGTCCATGGTCATTGTCCGTTTCCTCGTCGGCGAGGACGAGGAACGGGCGCTCGTCCGTCTCAACCAGAAACTGCAGGCGAACTTCGATGGCATTCCGCCCGGCGCGTCGTCGCCGATTGTGAAGCCACGCTCGATTGATGACGTGCCGATTGCCGCAGTGACGTTGTGGGGACCCGGCTACGAGGACGACGTGCTTCGCAGCCTCGCTGCGCAGCTGCGCGAGGCGCTGGCCGAAGTGCCGGATGTCTCGGAAGTGACGCTGCTGGGAGGACGCCCGCGCGAGATCGGCGTCGAACTGGATCCGGCAAGGCTGGCTGCAGCCACGATCGATCCCGTCCAGTTGTCGCGGACCCTTGAAGCCGCCAACGCACGAGCGACGGGCACCGGTCCCGTATTGGCCGGTGACGTGACGCGTCTGGAGAGCGGTCGCCACGTCGACACCGTCGGCGTCTTGCGTGACGTCGTGGTCTCCGCGCAGAACGAACGGTCGATCCGGTTGAGTGATGTCGCACGCGTCACCGACGCGGATGCCCCGCCGACGTCGTACGTCCGCTTCTACTCGCGAGACGCCGGCTCGCATCCGGCGGTCACCTTGG
>Ga0247822_10002752_pt1 | contig 11324 bp, 7 predicted proteins | sample 13C_Cellulose_Da_FD_192423 | JGI IMG/M metagenome (GOLD analysis project Ga0247822, IMG submission 192423) | Soil microbial communities from agricultural site in Penn Yan, New York, United States - 13C_Cellulose_Day30 | ecosystem: Environmental > Terrestrial > Soil > Agricultural land | place... | reverse complement strand
ACCCCAGACTCCTCGCGCGGCGGCGGCGCCCCGCCTCCCGTTGCAGCCGACCGGCGGCCCCCGTCCGCCGTCCGCCGCCGCCGCGCTCGTCACCGCCGCCGCGCCCGCTCGACCGTCGACCGTCACCCCCGCGGTCGAGTGTAGGTGAACGCGAGCACCGAGCCCGGGTGCTCGAGCCGGGCCGTCCCGGCCGGACACTCCTTCCGCGTGATCCCCTCGCTGTCGGTCAGCACGTAGATCGTCAGCCCGTCGGGCGCGATCGCCACGTCGCGGTAGCGGTTGATGGTGTCGAACATGCGCACCGGCGCCGCCGCGGCCTGCTGGCCATCGTCGGTCAGCGCCACCCGGTACAGCGCGCCGTCCTTGAGGCTCGGCACCAGCAGCGCGTGGTCCCAGCCGGGGATGCCCTCGTGCCCGAACCCGTAGACGTCGAGCGAGCCGGGCGCCGTCGTCGGCCAGCACATGGTCTCGAAGTCGACGCAGGTCGGATCTCGGAAGCGGTAGTCGTCGTCGACCGTGCCGAAGGTCTGGATCGGCGGCGTGAAGTCGGGGTGGGTCCACGCCGTCTCGGCCTGCACCGGCACCGACGCCGGCAGCGTGTAGGCGTCGTAGGTCAGCTCGGCGCAGTCGGCGGCCGCCGACCAGTCGCCGTAGGCGTAGGCCCGGTCGTCACGGTAGCCGGCCACGTGCGGCCAGCCGTAGTTGCGGCCGGCGACGAGGACCTCGAGCTCGTCGTCGGTCTTGGGCCCGCGATCGGCGGCGTACAGCGTGCCGTCGCGCCCGAACGCCAGGCCCTGCAGGTCGCGGTGGCCGTAGGTGAAGACGTGGCTGCGCACCCCGGCGAGCACCGGGTTGTCGGCCGGGATCGAGCCGTCGAGCTCGAGGCGCAGGACCTTGCCGGCGTAGGCGCCCCAGTAGCGCTCGTCGACCTCGCCCCGGGTCGGCAGCCGCTGCGACGCGATCGGCGTGCACTTGCGCGCGCGCTCGTTGCCGCCGAGGTCGCCGATCGACAGATAGAGCCGCCGATCGGGGCCGAGGACCAGCCGGCCGCCGTTGTGCTGGTCGCCGGCCGGCAACCCGATCAGCAGGTCGACGCCGTCGACCAGCGACTCGGTGGTCGGATCGAAGGTGTAGCGCCGCAGCTTGGTCGCGCGCCCGATCCCGTCGGTCGGATCGGCATCGTAGGTGTACGCGACGTAGAGGTGGTCGTGGCCGGTGCCGCGCAGCAGCTCGGGATCGAGCGCGAGCCCGAGCACGCCGTCGTCGGCGCCGGTCTGGACCGCGTCGGGGATGGTCAGCACCGCCGTCTTGGCCAGGTCGGTCGGATCGACGCGGGTGATGCGGCGGCCGACCCGCTCGGTGATCCACAGCCGATCGTCGGGGCCCCAGGTCAGCTCGACCGGCTCGGCCAGCGCGGTCGCCACCACGCGCATCGCGAAGCCGTCGCCGGGGACGGGCACGTCGTCGTCGGGCCCGCCGCCCGGTGCGCCGTTGTCGCCGATGTCGACGCAGCCGGCCGCCGCAACCAGCGCGCAACCTCCCAGCCATCCCCGCATGCGCGTCCGCCGCTGCAACCGACGTGCCCCGGGCGCGGGCACGCATGTCCGCGCAGCCTCGCCGATCGGCCCCGCCGCCGCCGCACAGCGTGCCGCGCGAGCGCGCGCGCGGCGGCACGCGCTCGCGCCGGCGCACCACGCGGTGCGCGACCGCTAGCGGACGACGAAGGTCGTCGTCGCCGCGCCGACGTTGCCCGCGGCGTCGGCGACCCGCACCGACAGGGTGTGGGTGCCCTTGGCCAGCCCGGTCGCGGGCAGGTCGATGCGCAGGGTCTCGGTCTGGTCGTCGAAGATGCCGTCGGCGGTGGTGCCGAGCTGCCACGCTCCGTCGTCGATCGAGTAGGCCATCTCGGTGATGACCGACAGGTCGTCGGTCACCCGCGCGTCGGCCTTGCCGCCCTTGACGGTCAGGCCGTCGATCGCCGGGCGGGTGTTGTCGACCACGAACAGCGGCGTCGTCCGCTGCGCCTCCAGCGCCCGGTCGGGCGAGTTGGCCAGCGCGTCCGACGACGTCACCCGCAGCCGGTACCAGCCGTCGGGGAAGGTCTCGGTGTTCCAGTCGAAGCTGGTCGCGGTCAGCGGCGCCTTGCCGGTGGCCAGGGTCCGCCAGTCGGCGTCGCCGTCCTTGCGCACCTGCAGCACGTAGGCGGTGTCGTCGTTGTCGGGGTTCTCGATCTTCCACTTCAGCTTGAGCACCGGGCTGCGGGTGCGCGCGCCGGCCTCCTTGAGGGTCGGCTGGCTGTCCTTCTGGGCCGGCTCGACGGTGATCTCCTCGATCGACGTGGCCGCGTTCTGGGGCACGAAGTGGGCGGTGACCCGGCGCAGGCTGCCGTCGTCGGGCAGCGAGACCCGGAACTGCAGGTAGCGCCCGGGCGGGCTGGTGATGGCGCCGCCCTGGACGCCGCCGCCGGTCGCGGCGATCTTGCCCGGCGCGGCCCACGCGCTCCACCCGACGTCGGGCTTGGCGGTGTTGCCGGTGCGCGTCTCGACCACCAGCTTGCCGGTGCCCTGCCACAGCAGGCGACCCCAGCGCGACGGGCTCTTGGCGTCGTAGACATCGCTGACGTACTTGGCCGCCGACGCCTTGCCCGAGGCGCGGTACAGGGCCGCGGTGTCGTCGGTGGTGAAGGCGAGCTGCTTGCCGTCCCAGAACACCTGGGCGATGGCGCGCTCGTCGACGTCGAAGGCGGTGGCGACGGTGTCGTCGGGCTCGACCAGGTAGATGCGGCCCTTGTCGGCGGCGGCGGCGTAGATCGACCCGCCGGCGTCGACGGCGATCGACGTGAAGTAGGTCGCGGTCAGGGCGTGGAGCTGCTCGAGGCGGCCGTCGTTGCCGACCCGGAACAGGGCGCCCTTGCCCTTGCGCGCGCCCTTGCGCTCGCCGCTGCCGGGGTCCTTGTCGGCGCCCGGCTTGGAGCCGGTGTCGGGCATCTTGGCCGCCTGGCCCTTGGGCGCCGACGGCTTCTCGACCGACTCGAGCTGGGCCGCGGTCTTGCCCGGGCCCGGCACGACGTCGACCAGCTCGTTGGCGGCGACCACGACGCCGCCGGCGACCTCGGCGATCGCGCCGATCTCGTTGCCGGCGAAGTCGGCCATGGCCCGGGTCTCGCCCGAGCGCGGGTCGTGGCGGAACACCAGCGCGCGCTCGCTGGTGCCGAACCACACCGCGCCGTCCGAGGTGACGGTCACCGCGGTGATCCGCTTGTCGGTGGTCTCGAACACCGGCTTGGCGGTGCTGCCCTTGATCGACCACAGCCGGCCGTCGGGGCCGGTGCCGGCGTAGAGCGTGCCGTCCTTGCCGGCGGCCAGCGCCCACACCGTCTCGGCCGAGCCGTCGGACGCCTTGCTCTTGCCGTCGAGCTTGGCCACCGCGGTCGGCTTGCCGCCGGCGGGATCGAGCTTCCAGATCTGGTTCGACGGCATCGCGCCGGCGTAGACCGTGGAGCCGGCCTCGGCCAGGGCGACCACGGCGATCGCCCCCGGGATGGCGCCGATCTTCTTGGGCTTGTCGCCGCTGACCGCGTAGACCGCGCCGTCGGCGTCGGAGCCGAACAGGATCGCGCCGCTGCTGGTGCGCAGCGCGCTCCACACGCCGTCGCCCTCGAGGTCGACGCGCTTGGTCTGCCAGCCGGGGCGGACCTCGCCGAGCGACGTGATGAACGCGTCGGTGGCGTCGCCGCTGTCGAACTGGGCATAGGACTCGACCGTCCAGGTCGAGGTGACGACCGCTTGCGACGGCCAGACGAGGCCGCACACGACGGCGACCGGCACGGCCGCGCGCGCGGCCAGATGACGAGCTCTCACGAGATCTCCTTCTCGAACCAGCGGGCCGGAGCCCGGCATCGTGGGGTCACTTCGCGGCGATCCGGACCAGCAGCGTCGACCCGCCGCCGATCACGCGGCGGGCCTTCACCTGCGTTCGCGCCATCGGCTTGAACGCCGCCGCGCGCTGGGTGCGAGTCCCCGGGCGCAGCTTGTCGTGCATGCTGGCCGGCAGGTCCTTGACGACCACGCCGCCGACCGCGACGCCCTCGTCGGGGGCGTACAGGGTGATCGCCCAGACGTTGCCGGGCAGGAGGCTGCGGAACGCCTTGAGCAGGCTCGGCAGGTCGACCGGCGGCGCGGCGTCGAGGCGCGCCGAGTCGCCGGCGGCGACCTCGAGCTGCACCATCGAGCCGGCCAGCGACTTGGGCACGTGGAAGGTCAGCTCCTCGCGGACCTCGGTGCCGTCGACCGCGTCCATCACCACGGTGACCTTGTTGTCCTGGCCGGGGCGCAGCTCGGGCGCCGCCAGCTCGAGCGACCTCACCTCGCCGTAGTCGGCCGAGAAGGTCAGGTCGACCCACAGCTCGACCCGCTCGGCCTTGGCCGGCGCGAACGGGTTGAACGACAGCGCGGCCAGGGCGCGCAGGCCGCGCGCGCCGCCGATCACCGAGGTGGCGCCGTCGTTGGCGTACAGGTAGTCGGTGAAGCGCAGCTCGCCGAGGTCCTGGAGCTTGACCAGCGAGTCGATCTTGGCGGTGACGTGATCGCGATCGGGCGCGTAGACGCTGACCGCGTTCATCGCCGCCGCGCCGGCCAGCGACGGGGTCAGGAACTTGTCGTCGAGGACCTCGACGTGGAAGTCGTGGGTCTCGACCGCGCCGCCCTTGTCGGCCGACCGCGACGTGACGTGGATGTCGAGCGGGATCATCCGGCTCTTGAGCTTGGTGTCGGCCATGATGGTCGACTGCCGGTCCTGGACCAGCGAGCCGAGCTCGCGCTTGGGCATCGCCATCACGAACGGGAACTGCGCCGACGCGATCACGGTGGTGACCTCGGCCGACGCCACCGGCGCGTAGATCTCGCCGGCCTGGAACATCGGGTGGCCGAAGGCGAGGACGCGGTTGCCGTCGACGTACGACACCGTGCCGGTGCCGGCCGCCGACATGTCGCCGCGGATGAGCTGGACCGAGATCGACGCGCCCATCAGGAACTCGGTCGGGCCGTCCCCGGTCGGGTTGGTCGAGCCGCCGCCGCCGGCGCGCATCGGCGCCAGCGGGTAGTCGGCGAACATCTTCTCGACCTCGGCGAACGCCGGGGCGGTGAAGCCGCCGAGCGCCAGCGGCACCGCCGCGGTCATCGCGCCGTCGGAGGTCGCCTGCGGACGGGTCGGCGCCGGCGGCAGCGGCGACGACAGCAGCCACGGCTTGCGCGGGCCGCCGAACAGGTCGTCGATCGAGCCGGTCGGCGTGAGCTCCTTCCACTGCGCCATCGTCGACGGCGGGGCCAGCGCGCCCGGCGAGCTGCGCCGCTTGGTCTCGAAGCCCTCGCGCTTCATGTAGTCGATCGGCGTGCAGCCGCCGAGGGCGATCTTGTTGAACGACCACCCGTACGAGAACGCGCACAGCAGCTTGCCGTCGAGGTAGAGCGGGCTGCCCGACATGCCGCGCCAGAAGCCGCTGACCTTGAGCTTCTCGTCGTTCGACTTGACGATGACGATGTCCTGCTTGGGCAGGAAGTTGCGCTGGACGCCGACGACCTCGAACTCGAACCGCTCCGGGGTCGTGCCCTGGAAGGTCGTCATGCCGTACCCGATCTGGCCGCGCTTTACCTTGGCGAGCGGGTAGATCTCGGGTGGCGCGGCGGACGCGCCGGGCTGGAGGATCGCGGCCAACGCCGCGGCGAGCCCCACCAAGGTCCATCGATGCATGTCGGCTGAGGATAACTGATCGGTCAAGGCCGCGCCGGTCCGGTCTCGGGCCAGCGATATTCCCGGCCTGGACCGGCAGGATCGGAGCCGCGCGGCGGACCTTGCCGGCTTGCTCCCAGCCGAGGCGTCGCGGTCACACCGGCGCAGCCAACGATTGGTCACGCCAGTGGGACAGTGAGTGTCACGTTCTTTGCCGATCCGGTGTGACACCTGCCGGGAAGGTGTGGCACCGCCTGGCAGGCAGTGGCAGAGGGCGGCAACTCCCTCGGGATTTTGAACGCTTCGGCGCCTCCTCCGTAACGCTCGGAGCCCGGCACGGTGAGTGCACATGGTCCGACGCATTGGGCGCGCAACCCCGCGCAACTCTCCCCCCAACGAGGAACCCCCCATGAGCACCTACGTCGAAACCTGGAAGAGCATCGCCCACGCCCTCGGCCGTTCGGAGCGCTGGTGCCGTTACATGGCCCAGCGGGACATGGATCCCCTGCCGGTCTTCAAGGTCGGCGGCATCGTCCGCCTCAACCTGCACGACCTCGAGGACTGGCTCGGCCGCCAGCGCACCCGCACCCTCGCGCGCCCGGTCGCCGAGGCGCTCGGCGCTCCGGCGCTGAAGCTGATCGCCTGATCCGACCGCGAACGAACGCGATCGTTCGCCGCGAACCGTCTCGCGCAGTGGGGGAGCGCACAGCAGCACGCCGAAGGCGGAGCCCGGTCGGCCCCCGATCGGTGCTATAGACCCGCCCCATGGCGTTGCCTGTTAGCGACCTGCGCGGTCCGGTTCGCGCGCTGTTCTCGGATATCGATGGGACGATCACCTCGCAAGGGCGCGTCGAGGCGTCCACGTACGTGGCGCTCGAGCGGCTCGGCGAGGCGGGTTGCCCGGTGATCCTGGTGACCGGCCGTCCGGCCGGCTGGGGCCAGGCCTTCCTGAGCGTCGCCCCGGTGGCGGCGGTCGTCACCGAGAACGGTGGCGTCACCTGGGTCCGTGAGGGCCGCCGGATGACCAAGCTGTACGGCGTGCCCGCGGCGAGCCTGCCCGAGTGGCGGCGCCGCATGTTCGAGCTGCTGTCCGAGGTGTCGTCGAAGGTCCCGGGCGCTCGCCTGTCGGGCGACTCGAAGTACCGCGAGGTCGACCTCGCCGTCGACTGGAACGAGGAGGCGTCGCTGTCGAAGGAGGACGCCGAGGAGGTCGTCGCGATCATCCGGCGCGCCGGCTTCGCGGCGTCGCGGTCGAGCGTGCACGTGAACTTCGGGCCGGCCCACTTCGACAAGCTGTCGGCGTGCGTGACCGTGGTCCGCACCGTCCTCGGCGGTGACGGCAACGATCTGTCGCCCTACGTGTTCGTCGGCGACGCGCTCAACGACGCGCCGATGTTCGGCGGCTTCCCCAAGTCGGTCGGCGTCGCCAACATCCGCGCGTGGTGGGACGAGCTGGCGTTCAAGCCGGCCTACCTGACCGAGCGCCCCGAGGGCGCCGGCCTGCGCGAGGTCGTCGACCACGTGCTGGCGATCAACGCCGCCGCGCGCTGATCATTCCTCGGCCGCGGTCGCCGCCTCGGCGCGGACCCGGCCGGCGTTGAACTGGTCGGCGAGCTTCTTCATCTCCTCGGCGTAGTAGGCGCCCTCGACCTCGAACAGGTCGGTGTCGGCGCTGAGGTCGAGCTCGCGGTAGAGGTCGACCGCCTGGTTGCACTGGCGGCCGCCCATGGCGAAGTAGCCGACCCCGAACGAGACGCTGCCGGCGCCGAACGCGCTGACGCTGGCGATGGCCGCCGGCTTCCAGCCGGCGAACACCAGCGCGCCCAGGCTGCCGAGCATGAGGCCGAGGCCAATGTTGCGCGGCACCCGCGCGTCCCCGCAGCGCGTGCGCAGCCGGTCGAGGCGGGCGAGCTTGGCGTCGCGCTCGGGGTCGGTCATCACCTTGAGCTGGGCGTAGCTGAGCCGCTCGCCGGCGTAGGTCGCGGTGGTGTGGACCCGCGTCACCGGCTCGGCCTCGACGCGGTGGGTGACCACGCAGTCGGGAGAGTCGGTGGTGTGGCCCTGCGGGCAGGTCACGTCCTTCTTGCGGACGTTCTCGATCCGGGTGGTCTCCTCGGAGGCGACCGCGATCTCGCCGCCGCGGGTCAGGTCGGGCAGCGGGATCGCCGGCGGACGGGGCGGGGCGGCGCCGTAGCAGCCGGCGGCGAGGCTGAGGGCGCCGATCAGGGCCGGCGTGCGGGTGGGGCGGGACAGGGCGGTGACGTCGTTCATGCCCCCTGAGTCGGGCGGCGCGACCAAGTGATCCCCGCGAACGCGGTTTTTCTAGCAGGCCACGCGGGCGTCGAAGGCGTCGAGGGTCGATCGGCCGAGGGCCGGGCTGCCGGCGACCGCGGCGACCGCCTCGCGCAGGGCGTCGCGGGCGCGGGCCAGGCGCGACCGCACGGTGTGCTCCGAGATGCCGAGGACGCGGGCGATCTCCGGCCCCGACAGGTCCTCCCAGTAGGCCAGCTCGAGCGCGATCTGGTGATCGAGCGAGATGCGGCGCAGCGCCTCGGCGAGCAGGCGCTCTTCCTCGCTGCGGGCGACCACGCCGCTGGGCGAGGTGCCGAGATCTGCCACCGAGATCGAGGTCAGCCCCTCGACCGGGCCGGCCTGGTAGCGGGCGCGCAGGTGATCGATCAGGCGGCGACGGGCGATCGTGAACAGGGTCGCGCGCAGGTTGTCGACCGGTGCGCTGGCCTCGAGCAGGTCGAGGAAGGTGCGCTGGATGAGATCCTCGATGTCGTCGCCCAGCTTGGTGCGGAAGAACCGGCAGACCGCGTCGAAGTGGCGGCGGATCAGGGCGTCGCCGGCCTTGCGGTCGCCCTGTCGCCACGCGGTGAGCAGGTCGAGATCGTCCACGGACGTCCGTAAGATACACGGATGCCGGGCCAGGCTGACGACGATCTCGAGGAGCTGCGGCGGGCGCGGCCGGCCCAGGAGGATCCGATCGCGCGCCGGCTCGAGGCCAAGGTCCGCGCCGCGCTGGTCGGCGCCGAGGTCGAGCCGACCCGGGTCGATCGTTTCGTCGTCCTCGACCGGCTCGGCGCCGGCGGCATGGGCGTGGTCTACGCGGCCCACGATCCCCGGCTCGAGCGCAAGGTCGCGCTCAAGCTGATCCACGCCCGCGGCGAGCGGGCGCGCGCCCGGGTCCTCGACGAGGCGCGCGCGCTGGCCCGGCTGTCGCACCCGAACGTGGTCGCGGTGTACGACGCCTCCGAGGTCGACGGCGCGCTGTACATCGCGATGGAGCTGGTCGCCGGCACCACTGCGCGGGCGTGGCTGGCGGCGGCGCGCCGCCCTTCGGCCGAGATCGTCGCCGTGTTCGCGCAGGCCGGGCGCGGCCTGGCCGCCGCCCACACCGCCGGGCTGTGCCACGGCGACGTCAAGCCCGACAACATCCTGGTCGGCGACGGCGCGGTGAAGGTCGCCGACTTCGGGCTGGCCCGCGCCGAGGCCGGCGACGACGCGGCGGCGATCCGCGGCGGCACGCCGGCGTACATGGCGCCCGAGCAGCTCGCCGGCGGCGGCGCCGACGCGCGCGCCGATCAGTTCGGCTTCGCGGTCGCGCTGTACGAGGCGCTGGCCGGGCGGCGGCCGTACGACGGCCGCTCCGTCGACGAGCTGGCGGCGGCGATGCGGGCCGGGCCGCCGGCGCCGCTGACCGGCGTGCCGGCGCGGGTCGCCGGCGCGGTCGCGCGCGCGCTCGCGGTGGATCCGGCGGCGCGGTGGCCGTCGATGACGGCGCTGCTGGCCGCGCTCGATCCGCCGCCGCCGTCGCGGGCGGCGCGGGTGGCGCGCTACGCGGTGCCGGCGGCGATCGCCGGCGGCGCGATCGCGATCGTGCTGGCGCGCGGCGGCGGCGCGGCGCCGGCGTGCCCGCTGGGCGACGAGCGCGTCGCCGCGGTGTGGACGCCGGCCGTGCGCGCGCAGGTGCCGCCGCGGGCGGCGGCGGTGCTCGACGCCTACGGCCGCGCCTGGGCCGAGATGGCCCACCAGACCTGCGAGGCGACCCGGCGCGGCACCCAGTCGCAGGCGATGCTCGATCTGCGCATGGCCTGCCTCGACCGCCGCCTCGACGAGCTGGGCGCGCTGGCCGGCGAGCTCGCCGGCGCGTCGACGCCGGCCGAGCTCGACGCGGCGATCGAGGCCGCGTACGCGCTGTCGCCGCTCGAGCCGTGCGCCGATCGCGAGCGCCTCGCCGGCGTGCTACCGCCGCCGGCCAAGGTGGCGGCGGCGGTGGCCGCGCTGCGCCGGCGCATCGACGTGGTCCGGCTCGGCCAGAAGACCCGGCGCCACCCGCAGGTGCGGACCGAGCTGGCCGCGCTCGTCGACGAGGCGCGCGCGCTCGGCTACCCGCCGCTGGTCGCCGAGGCGCTGCTCGACCGCGCCCTGCTCGAGAACCACGCCGGCGACACCCGCGCCGCCGAGGCGACCCTGCGCGAGGCGATCGAGGCCGCGGCCGCGGCGCGCGACGACGAGACCGCCGCGCGGGCGTGGATCACCCGCGTCTTCGTCGCCGGTGCCATGGAGGACCGCCACGCCGAGGCGATCGCCTACGCCGAGGCCGCCGAGGCCACGCTGGCCCGCACCAGCCGGCCGGCGGCCGGGCGCGGCCTGATGAAGATCTATGTCGGCCAGGTCGAGCGGCGCCGCGATCGCCTGCCGGCGGCGCGGGCCGCGCTCGACGAGGCGGTGCGGCTGCTCGAGGAGGCCCACGGCACGAGCCACCCGCTGGTGGCCGAGGCGCTCGACGAGCTGGGCAACGTGGCCCAGCTCCAGGGCGACCACGCGGCAGCGCGGCGGGCCGGCGAGCGCGCGCTCGCCATCTTCGAGGCCGCCTACGGGCCCGATCACCCCGACACCACCGTCGCGCTGTCCAACCTGGCCAACCTGGTCCTGCGCGAGGGCGATCTCGACGGCGCCGCCGACCGCTACCGCGAGGTCGTGCGCCGCACCGTCGCCCACAGCGGCGCCGACCATCCCAACCTCGCGATCGGGCACCACAACCTCGGCGACGTGCTGCGCCGGCTCGGCCGCGACGACGAGGCGCGGCTCGAGCTCGAGGCCGCGCGCGCGATCTTCGCGCGGACGATCGGCCTCGACAACGCCGACGCGATCAACACCCTGGCCGCGCTGGCCAAGCTCGAGCGCGACCCGGCGGCGCGGCGGCGCGCGCTCGAGGACGTGCTGGCCCGCCGCGTCCGCGTGCTCGGCGAGGCGCACCACACCGTCGCCGACACCGTCAACGACCTCGGCAACCTGGCCCGCGATCAGGGCGAGCTCGATCGCGCGCTCGAGCTGTACCAGCGGGCGCTGCGCGGCTACGAGCGCGCGCTCGGCGCCGACCACCCGCGGGTGCCGGTCGCGCTCAGCAACCTCGGCGAGACCGCGATCGCCGGCGGCCGGTTCGCCGACGCGGTCGCCGCGTGCACGCGGGCGCTGGCCATCGACGAGCGCGCGCTCGGGCCGGCGCATCCCGACCTCGCCTACGACCTGACCTGCCTGGGCGAGGCCCGCCTCGGTGAGGGCGCGGCCGCGCCCAGGCAGGTCAGGTC
>Ga0247822_10002750_pt1 | contig 11328 bp, 11 predicted proteins | sample 13C_Cellulose_Da_FD_192423 | JGI IMG/M metagenome (GOLD analysis project Ga0247822, IMG submission 192423) | Soil microbial communities from agricultural site in Penn Yan, New York, United States - 13C_Cellulose_Day30 | ecosystem: Environmental > Terrestrial > Soil > Agricultural land | place... | reverse complement strand
GCTCGGCATCGACCACCGTCAACGTCGTCGCCGGCAAGCAGAGCACCGTGAACATCGACATCCCGCTCGGCAGCATCGCGCTCACCGTCACCGTCAAGGCGCTGCCCGGCAATCAGGTCGATGCGGCGCAGGTGTTCCTGATGTCGGGCCAGCCCGCGTTCTCCAGCGCGAAGCAGCTCACCGACGGGATCTTGCAAGGCGGCGCGCAGGGCATGAAGTTCTGGCTCGGCAAGGACTCGCCGATGCCGGTGTTCGATCAGCTCGTCGGCGGCGACTACTCGGTGTGCACCATCCCGATCACCGGCGACCTCGCGGACAAGCAGTTTCAGCAGCGCATCCAGCAGAACCTCGAGGTCCTCAAGGTCTACTGCAAGGCGTTCAAGCTCAAGCCAGCGCCGGACAAGCAGGACCTCGTGCACGAAGTGCCGGCGATGACGCCGCTGCCATAGGCACGCTCAGGGCGCGATGTAGCCCTCGGAGGTCGCGAAACGAACGTACTTGCGAGCGACGTTCCACAACAGCCAGCCACCGCCGCGGCCTTCCATGACCCACGGCGTGTACGCGTAGATCGCGGCGGTCGCGTGGTTGCGCGGCGTGACGGTCAGCGGATCGAGCGTCCTGCGCGACACGCCGAGCCGCCACTGGCCGGAGCCGTCGACGGACGCGTCGTACCAGCGGCGCATCACCCTCGCACCGCACGTCAGCTGCTTCGAGAACCCGCGGTACTGGGCGCTGCAACCTCCCCCATCAGGACAGCCGCAGCCCATCGCCGCGTTGATCCGCGTCGTCGACGGGCGCGCGGTCTTGCTCACCAGCGATGACTCGCCCTGCAGCCGCGCGAGCAGCATGATCGGGTGGATGTCCTCGCCGCGCGCCGCGTCGACGATCAGCTGCGCGGCGGACACGCCGTCGACCTTGTAGTCGGCGAGCCACGACCGGTTGTTATACGGCGAGCGCTCGAGGAAGCGCTGAACCTCCGCGACCGTGAACGAGCCGTCGTCGACGAACACGTCGTCATCGACGAGGCGGTTGCGGTCGAACGTCACCGGGACGCCATCGGCCTTACCGTCGGCCGAGTCGACCTCGTAGTCCCAGGGTTCGTCGCTGCCCCCCTCGTCCGCCTCGACACCGCACGCCGCGACCAGCAAGCCGAGCAACACCAGTAGGGTTCGCATGCGCGGGGCATGATGCGAACGTCGCGCCGATCCGTCGTGCAACCCGGTGCACGACTTCGCGGTCGATCACGTCACCGACGCGACCGGATACGCCGCCACGACCGCGGCGACCGCAACCACGACCAGCGGGTGGGACTTCCCCTGGGGCCCCTGACGCCGCGAGCTCAGCGGGCCGTGGGCAGGAGCTGCGCGAACGCGACGCCGTACTGGGAGAGCAGCTCGTCGAGCTCGGGGCTGGCGCCGGCGAGCAGCGCGTGACGAACGAGGTGGTCCTCGGCGGCGGCGGCGCGCTTGTACTTCAGCGCCTTCAAGGCGGCATCGTAGGCGGTCTCCGCGTCGGCGGCCTCGAGCGGGCCGAGCACGGCTGCGCTGATCGCGGCGATCGCCTTGGTCCGCGAGGTCTCGAACGAGCGCGTGTCGTCGATCTCACCGTCCTCGAGCACGTCCTCGATCTCGAGCGGAACCACCCGCCGGGGCGCGCCGCTCGTGATGGCGAGCTCGCCACGCACGACGAGCTTGTAGGTGCGGTGCACGACCTCGTTCGGCACGTCCTGCTCGATGTCCTCCTCGGACTCGACCTCCTGGTGCTCGCGGCCGTCCTTCATCACCGTGCGGGTCTTCACGACGTGCTGCGCGACCTTCACGGTCTCGGTGGTCGTCCACTTCTTCTCCGGCTCGATCGTGCAGGTCAGCAGCGAGGTCGCGCGCACCGTGCGCCCCTTCTTCATCTCGGGGCGGATCGCGGCGCACGACGGCGCGAGCTTGTCGATCACGAGCGAAGCGCGCGCGCTGCCGGTGAGCTTCGCGAACGCAGCGGCCGCTGCCTTGACCTCGACCATGGCGCCCGGGCCGGCCACGCGTTCGGCGAGCGCCGCGTACAGCCACACGCCGCCGGCGCCGCGCGCGCCCTTGCCGCGCTTCTTGATCTCGGCGAGGGCGCGGGTCCGCACGTCGGCGAGCTTGTCGAGCAGCGGGTGCCCCTGGGGGGCGAGCGCGCGTGTGGCCTCGGCGAGCTCGAAGTACGCGGCGATGATCGACGTGTCGCGGGAGATCCAGGCGACGAACGGCTCCCACTGCTCCGCGACGGCGCTCGCCGCGGTGGCGTTCGCCTCGCCCAGGCGGCGGCGGCGGATGTGATCGAGCATCGATGCAAAGTCGGCCTTGACCGCGGCGGAGATCAGCTTCTCCGTGGATGCCATCGAGGCGGCCTTCGCCGCGGCGCTCCGCGCCTGTTCTTCGCGCCGCTTGAGCTGCGCGGTGCGCTCGGCCTCGCGAATCGCGGCGGCCGAGGATGCGGCGGCGCGCTGGTTCGCGTCGAAGATCGCGCGCGCGCGTCCCGCGACGGCCTTGGGGATCGAGGCGCCACGCTGGTCGGCCTTCGGCACCGCGCACACCGCATCGGCGGCCGGGACGCTGTACACGCGCGCGACCTCGTCGGCGAGCTCGCGATCGGGCGTCGTCCTCGCGAGCTTGCACGCGGTGGCGTAGCCATCGATGACGTCGCCGGCCGCCCAGCCTTCGAGGGCTTCGTTGGGCTGCGTCAGGTCGCAGTGCGGACCGCACCGGCGCACGCGCTCGTCCTCGACGAGGTCGCCGAGGATCAGGCACGCGCGCTGGCGCTCCGCCGGCGCTCCCTTCTCGGAGGTGCACATGCCCTGCAGCGCGATCCGCGCCTGCGCGCGGGGACCTTCGGCATCCGGGCCATTCCAGCGCGGCACGCTGTGCAGCAGCTCCGCGGTGACGCCGAAGTCCGCGAGCAGGCCGACGGGCTCCTCGCGCAACAGCACCGCGACGCCGGCGAAGCAGCTCTTCGCCGGATGATCGTTCAGACACGCCGGCGCGGCGTTGATCGCCTGCACGGTGCTCTCCATGTACTGCTGCACGCCCGCGAGATCGTTCCGCCCGAGTCGATCACGCGCGACCGCCAGACACGCGCCCGGATCAGCGCCCGTCGCGCGCTCGCATGCCGACACCATCGACTTCATCCCTCCGTGACCACACCCGACGACGCCTACCAGGACGACCCACGCTGCGCGCATCCGCGAAAGCTAACACGCCGGTCGCGATGCAGCGGCTGTGATTCAGGTAGGCCAGCTAACGATTCACCGTCGAGCGTGAGCGATGAATCGAGGACGTAGCGCTACGGATCGCGGTCGCCGCCTCAGATGAAGATCGGGCCGCCATCGGGCGCCGGCGGCTCCGTCTCACCACCGTCCGGCGGAGGCGGCGGGTCCTGCTCGCCACCTGCATCGGGCGGCGCCTCGCCGTCCCCATCGGGCGGCGGATCCACGAGGTCGCCATCGCAACAACCCTGGTCATCGCAGCCCGGCTGCGGGAACTGGCAGTTGTGCTTCTTGTCATCGCCCTGCCCGCTGTTCCCATCACCGATGCAGTCGATCTTGCCGCTCGACAGGTCATCGCAGTTGTCACCGTTGCTGGTGCCCTGACACTTGTCGTTGTGTGGCGGCCCTTGCTTCGGCATGTAGCTGCCGTTGGGCTCGCAGCTCTGGCCCGTGAGCGCGTTCACGTGCGTGCCGGTCTCGGTGCCACACCCGATCGCGGCGACGAAGAGAGATGCCAGGAGGATGCTTCGCATGGGGCCCTCTCGGTGCAAGCACGTTGCCGGCGCGGGGACCGCGTGATCTTCAGGATGTGCACCGTCGAGCACCAACAGCGCACGGGGGGCCGCGCCCCACTCGCGGGCTGCGACTCCCCGCTGTGCATGCTTGGTGCACCAACGATCCAAAGCGCCTCACCGCGCAGGATCGCGCGATCGAGCTACGCGCTCTGGCCGACGCCGATCGGGCAGCTCACGCCCGTGCCGCCGAGGCCGCAGTAGCCACCGGGGTTCTTGCCCAGGTACTGCTGGTGGTAGTCCTCGGCGTAATAGAACGGCGGCGCGGGGATGATCTCCGTCGTGATCGTGCCGTGACCCGCGGCGGAGAGACGGCCCTGGTAGGCGGCCTTCGACGCAGTGGCGGCGGCGGCCTGCGCGTCGTCGAAGGTGTAGATGCCGGAGCGGTACTGGGTGCCGGCGTCGTTGCCCTGGCGCATGCCCTGGGTCGGGTCATGGCTCTCCCAGAACACGCGAAGGAGCTCGTCATAGCTGACCTTCGTCGGGTCGTAGATGACGAGCACGACCTCGTTGTGCCCGGTCAGGCCGGAGCAGACCTCTTCGTAGGTCGGGTTGGGGGTGTAGCCACCTGCGTAGCCGGCCGCGGTCGAGTAGACGCCCGGCGTCTGCCAGAACTTTCGCTCGACGCCCCAGAAGCAGCCCATGCCGAACATCGCGCGCGCCATGCCGTCCGGAAACGGCGCGGTGATGTCGTGACCGTTGACGAAGTGGGTCTTGCCTACGCGCATCGCGGTCTGCCGGCCCGGGAGAGCCTCCTCGGGGCGAGGCATCCGCAGCTTCTTCGACGAAGAGAACATACTCATGCCTACCATACGCTCGGCGCGGCGGCGGTTACGGCTCCTGCCCGAACGTGGAGGCCTGCGTGATACGGTCGCGCAGATGGTCGCCCTCGTCGGGATCAGCGGCAGCACGCGCAAGGCGTCGCTCAATCGTGCGCTGCTGCTCGCGGTCGCCGAGATGCTGCCGACCGGCGCCACGCTCGAGCTACTCGACGGCGCGCTCGATCTGCCGATCTTCAACTCCGACGTGTCCGACCCCGATCGGGTCCAGCACCTGAAGGCGCGCATCGCCGCAGCGGCGGGCGTCGTGTTCGCGGTGCCCGAGTACAACTACAGCATCCCGGGCGGGCTGAAGAACCTGCTCGACTGGCTCTCGCGTCCGCCCGCGAGCTCACCCTTGCGGCGCAAGCCGATCGGGCTCGTCGGCGCCGCGACGGGCATGAGCGGCACGATCCGCGCACAGCTGCACCTGCGGCAGATGCTGCTGTACAGCGACGCGGCGGTGCTCGGCCAGCCCGAGGTGCTCGTCCCGCGCGCGCACGAGCGGTTCGACGCCGAGGGCCGGTTGACCGACGAGTCGACGCGCGTGCTGCTCGAGAAGTTCGGCGCGGCGTTCGTTGCGTTCGTCGCGCACCACAAGCCGTAGCGCGATCTACAGGAACGAGTCCTGATAGCCCGCGTCTTCCACGTTGATCGCGGCCGGCGTGACGTGCAGCGGCTGGAACACGTCCACCATCACCGCGAGCTCGTCGGCGTGCGTGGTGCCGATCGACTTCTCGTAGCTGCCGGGGTGCGGTCCGTGCGGCACGCCCATCGGGTGGTGCGAGATGCTGCCCGAGCTCACGCCCTTGCGCGAGGTGAAGTTGCCCTCGGCGTAGAAGATGATCTCGTCGCAGTGCGTGTTGCTGTGCGGGTACGGGCACGGGATCGCTTCGGGGTGGAAGTCGACCGGCCGCGGCACGAAGCTGCAGATCAGCGCGTTCTTCGCCGCGAACGTGCCGTGCCACGTCGGCGGCAGGTGCACCGAGCTGACGCGCGGCTGGAACGCGAGGATCGGGAACGCCCACGGATAGACCGTGCCGTCCCACCCGACCACATCGAGCGGCGAGTCCGCCATCGTGAACCCGTGCCACGTGCCCGCGCGGCGCACGACGAGGTCGCGCAGCTTCTCGTCGAGTGGCCCGGTGAACACGGGGCGCTTGAAGTCGCGGTGCGAGTACGGCGCGTCCATGCGGAGCTGGCCGACGTCGTTGCGCCACTGCCTGGGGATGTGCAGCCCGCCGGTGAGCGAGAACCACAGCCAGTACTGCTTCGTGTTCGGCGCCGGCAGGAAGCGGTGGAGCAGCCCGCGCGGCACGAACACGTAGTCGCCCTGCGTGAACGCGACGTCGCCGAGCAGCGTGCGCAGCGTGCCGCCACCCTGGTGGATGTAGACGAGCTGATCGGCGTCGCCGTCCGCGCTGTAGACCGGATCCTCGGCCGTCGGGAACACCACGCCCGCGACCACGTCGTCGTTGAACACGAGCGGGATGCGCGCGTCGATCTGCGGGCCCTTCTCGCTCGCCAGCTCGAACGACTTGTAGTGCCGCTTCGACAGGGCGCGTTCGGGCGCCGCGACCGGTGCGTTCCAGCCGTGGTGCGCGGGCGCGACGCGGTGAAGGTGCGGCCGGCGCTGGTGATACATGATCGTGTACGGCCCGTCGAAGCCGTCGCGCGTGAAGCACTCCTCGAACCGGAGCTCGCCGCCGGCGCCGCGCAGCTGGATGTGGTGCTTCTTCGCGACCTCGCCGACCTGCATCCGATCGAGCATGACTACGCGCGCCCCTGCTTCTGCTGCTCGCGCTCGATGCTCTCGAACAGCGCGCGGAAGTTGCCGGCGCCGAACCCGCGGTCGCCCTTGCGCTGGATGATCTCGTAGAAGAACGGGCCCGCGCTCGCATCGTTGTAGAGCCCGGCCGACTCCTTGAGGAAGATCTGCAGCATGTACGCGTGATGGTGGTCGCCGTCGATGAGGACCTCGAGCTCGCGCAGCGTCTCGATGCTCTCGTCGATCTTCTCGATGCCGCTCTTCGTGATCCGCTCCGGCAGCATCTCGTAATACGACGGCGGCGTCGGCATGAACGACACGCCCGACGCGCGCAACCCGCGCACCGCCGTGAGGATGTCGCCGACCGTGAGCGCCACGTGCTGTACGCCGTCGCCGCGGAGCTCCTCGTTGAAGATGTTGATCTGCGAGCTCTTGAAGAACGGGCGCGACGGCTCGTTGTTCGCGAACTTCGTGCCCGACGCCGGATCCCACATCACGATCGACTTGAGACCGGAGCCGGTCTTGCGCGACGGATCGACGTCCGACGTGTGGAACGAGACCTCCCACATCTGCTCGAAGCCGAGCACGTGCTCGAGCCACAGCAGCATCGGCTTCATGGTCTGGAAGTTCGACGTGACGTGATCGATGTCGGCGAACCCGAACTTGTTGCTGCCGCCACCCTGATATGCGACGGCGCCCGGGTAGAGCGCGCGGTAGCCGCGGTGCTCGCGGAACCGGAACGTCGTGTCGCCGAACGGCGTGGTGATCGAGAACTGGCGGAGCGTGCCGCCGTCGTCCTGGAACGTCTGGATCTCTTCGATCGGCGTGCCGCCGCGCTCTTCGAGCAGCGCGAACGTGCGCGCCACATCCTCGACCTCGAACACCAGCGTCCCGACGCCATCGGGGTGCTTGGAGAGGAAGCGCGCCGCGCGGCCACCCTCACCGAGGGGGGCGCTGCACACCACCTGGATGTTGCCGGCGGCGAAGCACGCCGACGTCTGGCGGCTACGCTGCTCGAGCTCCGGCGACGAGCGCCAGGTCTCCGCGAAGTCGAGCTTGCCCGTGTAGAACCGGCGCGAGCGCTCGAGATCGCGGACGTAGTAGTGAATGCCTTCGAGGCGCTTGAGACCGAGAGGCGCGAGCTTGGCCATGGAAACGACTCCTTACGCCTTCACGGCGTCGAGCTGACGATCGGGCGCGGCGGCGGTGAACGCGGGCAAGGCGAGGCAGTGCTCCTCGATCGCCACGAGCTGAGGGAAGGGTGCGAGGTCGACGTTGTAGCGGCGCGCGGCGCCGAGCTGGGGAACGAGACAGCAATCGGCGAGCGTGGGCGCGTCCCCGACGCAGAACGTGCCGGCGGTCTCCGCGGCGAGCTTCGCGAACGCGGCGAGCCCCGAGGCGATGAAGTGCCTCGCCCACTCCGCACCGTCGACGCCGTGTGTCTTGAGCTTCGCGGCGGTGGCGAGGTTCTGCATCGGCTGGATGCCCGAGTTCACGATCTCGGCGAGCGCACGCGAGCGCGCGCGCAGGTACGGATCCTTCGGCAACAGCGCGCGCGCCGGCCACCGCTCTTCGAGGTACTCGAGGATCGGCAGCGACTGCGTCAGCGTGAGGACCTTGCCGTCCTCGACGACCTCGAGGGTCGGCACAAACGCCATCGGGTTCTTCGCGCGGTACACCGCGGAGTGCTGCTCGCCATCACGGATGTTGACCGCGACGTAGTCGAACGCCAGCTCCTTGTAGTGGAGCGCGATGCGCACGCGGTGACTCGCCGACGAGCGCCAGTAGTTGTGCAGGACGAGCTTCACGCGGCACCTCCGGCGGCGACGACGCGCTGATCGATACGGCCGAACCGGCTCGCACCGTGCGCATCGAACGCCTCGATCTCGATCCGATCGCCGACCGCCATGAACGGCGTCGACGGCTTGCCCTGATCGATCGTCTCGATCATCCGGCGCTCCGCGAAGCACGACACGCCGCGTGCGCGATCCGCGTTCGACACGGTGCCGCTGCCGAGGATCGTGCCCGCGGCGAACCGGCGCGTCTTCGCGATGTGCTGGATCAGATCGAAGAATGAGAAGTGCATCTCGGGCCCGGCGTCGCAGTCGCCGACCACGCTGCCGTTGTACGTCGAGCGGACGCGCACGTGCGCGCGACCGTCACGCCACGCGCCGCTCGCCTCGAGCTCGTCGGGCGTGACCGCGAACGGTGAGAACGCGGTCGCCGGCTTGCTCTGGAAGAAGCCGAAGCCCTTCGCGAGCTCGTCGGGGATGAGGTTGCGCAGCGTGCAGTCGTTCGCGAGCATCACGAGCCGCACGTACGGCGCGGCGTCCGCGGCGCGCGTACCCATCGGGACATCGCCGAGCACGACGCAGACCTCGGACTCGTAGTCGAGGCCCCACGCCGGATCGCGCAGCTCGATCGCATCGCGCGGCCCGAGCAGGTCGCCCGAGCCACCTTGATAGATGAGCGGATCGGTCTCGAGCGTCGGCGGAGGCTGCGCCCCGCGCGCCTTGCGCACGAGGATGACGTGGTTGAGGAACGCCGAGCCATCGATCCACTCGTACGCCCGCGGCAGCGGCGGACCGAGCCGCACGGGATCGACAGGCGCACCGTCGATGTTGCCGCGATCGAGCTCGTCGGCGATGGCGCGCAGGGGGCGCTCGGCCGCGCTCCACTCGTCGAGAGCGCGCTGCATCGTCCGCCAGCCATCTGGGGCTGCGGTGAACACCTCGCCGTCCGTGCGGACCACGACGAGGCGACCGTCTCGGGACCCATCACGCAGCGTGGCCAGCTTCATCGCGAGGGACCTTATGCCGGCGATCCTCCTCGGTCAACCGACGACGCGAGCAGGGTCTGGCCGGATTTCGCGCAACCCTTGCGCAGCGCGCAACGATCGTCGTCCCCGCGTCAGCCGGGCGTCAGCTTGCGCGCGACCACCCGGCCGGCCCACGACGCGAGTCCCGGAGCGACGCGGGTCACCGCGTGCATGATGCCGGCGTCGATGCCGACGGTGCGGACCGCGGGGTTGGTGTGCACCGCGTCGACGATCGCATCGGCCACCGACGAAGGCGGCGCACCGCGCTTGTAGAACCGCTCGACCAGCATCTGCTTGCGCTCGCCCACGCGGCCGTTCATGCGGCCATCGGCGACGATCGCGGTGTTGATCAGCCCGGGGCAGATCGCCGTCACGCCGATGTGGTGCTCGGCGAGCTCGGCGCGCAGCGACTGCGTGAAGCCGAGGACCGCGAACTTGCTCGCGACGTACGCGGTGACCATCGGCGCCGGATAGATCCCGAGGATGCTGGATACGTTGACCACGTGACCGCCGCGGCCCGCCTCGACCATCGGCTTGGCGAAGAAGTGACAGCCGTGGACGACCCCGCGCAGGTTGACGCCGAGCAGCCAGTCCCAGTCGTCGAGCGAGTGATCGAGGAAGCTCGCGCCGACGGCGACGCCCGCGTTATTGACCACGACGTCGACCGCGGAGGCGTGGCCATGCACCTCGTCGGCGAACGCGGCCATCTGGTCGCGATTGGAGACGTCGACCGTGCGCGCGACCACGACGTGACCGCCGAGCTCCTTCGCGAGCGCGTCGATGCGCGCCTGATCGAGGTCGCACACGGCGAGGCGCGCCCCGGCGGCGGCGAACGCGTGGGCGGTGGCACGGCCGATCCCGCTGCCGGCGCCGGTGACCACGACGAGCTTTTCATCGAGCTTCATGCAACCTCGGGGAGCGTCATGCCAGGTCACAGCGTAGACGTTATTGACCCTGAGTCAACAACGGTCTTCCGTCGACTCGGAGTACGATACAGCGTGGCCACCCGGGCGCGCCGGCGCGTACGGCTCGACATCGATCAACGTCGCGCGCAGCTGCTCGCGCTCGCCCGCAAGGCGTTCTCGGATCGCGCGTACGACGAGGTCTCGATCGACGACCTCGCGCGCGAGGCCAAGATCTCCAAGGGCCTCCTCTATCACTACTTCCCGACCAAGCGTGACCTCTACGTCGCGGGGCTCCGCGAGATCGCGGATGACCTCGTGCGCGCCGTCTCGTCGGTCCTCACCGACGTCGCACCGATCGATCGCGCGCGCGCCGGTCTCGACGCGTACCTCGAGTTCATCCGCCAGCACGCCCGCGCGTACGTCTCGCTCATGCGCGGCGGCATCGGCAGCGATCCAGAGGTCGCCGACGTCGTCGAGGGTGTGCGCACGAAGCTGTTCGATCTGTTCGTGCACGCCCACCCGCTCGCGCCGATGCTCGAGAACAACGTGCGCTTCGAGATCGCGGTGCGCGGCTGGATCGGCTTCGTCGAGCGCGCGACGCTCGATTGGTGCCTCGCACCGCGGCTCTCGCAGACGGAGCTCCGCGACCTGCTCGTGCAGGTGCTGTCCGAGATCCTGCGCGTCGTCGCGGTCCCGATGTTCGTTCCCTGAGGACTACGCCAGGTCGAACACGAGGATCTCGGCGTCCTCGACGCCGCTCACCTTCAGCTCGCCCGGCCCGACCGCGGCGAGCGCATCGCCGGCGGTCAGCTTCTCGCCGCCGATCTCCACCGTGCCGCGCGCGACCTGGACCCAGCCGTAGCGATCCTTGGGGATCGCGTGCGTGGTCGTCTCGCCCGCCGCGAACAGCCCCGCGGAGATCGTCGCGTCCTGGTGGATCGTCACCGAGCCGTCGCGGCCATCCGGCGAGGCGACCACGCGCAGCTTGCCCTGCCGCTCCTCGCGGGAGAACGCCTTCTGCTCGTAGCCGGGCTGGTGACCGCGCTTGTCGGGGATGATCCAGATCTGCAGGAAGTGAACGCCCTCCTTGTCGGACGCATTCATCTCGCTGTGGTTGACGCCGGTGCCCGCGGACATGCGCTGGACGTCACCCGGCTTGATCACCGAGCCGGTCCCCATGCTGTCCTTGTGCGCGAGCCCGCCCTCGAG
>Ga0247822_10002748_pt1 | contig 11332 bp, 8 predicted proteins | sample 13C_Cellulose_Da_FD_192423 | JGI IMG/M metagenome (GOLD analysis project Ga0247822, IMG submission 192423) | Soil microbial communities from agricultural site in Penn Yan, New York, United States - 13C_Cellulose_Day30 | ecosystem: Environmental > Terrestrial > Soil > Agricultural land | place... | reverse complement strand
AGTACAGCCAGCAGGTACCGTGGTTTGTGCCATTGCACCGGTGGAAATGCTAGCTATTGCAGCCAAACCAAAAGTTGCGAGTAATGTTGATAATTTCATAAAAAATTCCTATTAATAGTTAAGTTCATTTTTCCACGTGAAATCACATTAGCTTCATGCCCTGCGTTCACTATGATGGCTGTTGACATCACCTTTGCTGCAGATGCAGCTGATCAGGCGTCCCGCCTGATTTTTGAGTTCAAGTAGTAATTAGGGGCTAATTAAACTCAAAACTGTCTGCATCCTTTCCGATGTACAGAGTGGTAACTCCACGCTGTTCGTCAGGCGCTGCAATGATCATTGGATATTTATTGTTTTGTTTTAGTGTTGCGGTCATTTTTTCTACCAGGGTATTAGCCTGATTAACATCGCTGATGCTGACAGTGACGGCGCACTGTTGTGAGCGACACTGGGCTTCACGTAATGCCAGTCCCGCCAGTTCAGGATTTTTATCGAATAGTGCGAAATATTCCTGCTCCTGCATTTCAGCCCAGGCGGGATCCACCTCTTCGGCATCAAAGCGCTGCTGCATCTCCTCATGTAAATTAAAGGTGCCTTTTTCTTTATAGGTGTCGCTCAGCCATTTCCCAAAATTTTCCGATTGATGTAATAACTTTTCATCCTGCAATTGGGCTAATGCAGTAGAGCCTGCTGATTTTTCTGTTGGCAGTTGTGTCGCTAAATGCTGGGGTTCTGTGCGGGGAGCGAGTGATGATTGCTGTGTTGCTACTGTGGTAGTGGCGTTATCTGCACCTTTATTGCTGAGTAGCAACTGCTGCAGTTGTGCATTGTTTTGCTGAAGTTGCGCATTTGTCTGCTGTAGCTGCTCAATCTCGCTATACAGTTTGTCGGCCTCCAGCTGGAGATGCTGAAAATCCAGAGCGGTTGTTTGATTGTTGTGATGGACAACGTAGCCGCTGATGGCGGCTGATGCTGCAATAATGGAGAGAAACTTTAGTATTCTTATCATTCGCTCTGTGTTCCTTCGCAAGTAGGTTTTATATCCCACCGACCCTATGTGTTTTCACCAAGAAAACTCTAGCAAAGAAAAAAATATCAAGCTGTCCCACTTTGCGTGATTCTAAAAACTGGGTTGCGAACGGCACACGGCAAATAATGAAGTGCGTGAATTTGATGCCATATAGGCTGCTGGAGAGGGTTCGATTGAATTGCGATAGATGTGTTTATCCGAACGCATGCATTGGTGGCACTCAAAAGTGACCAGCCCCACATTGAGTTACCAGAAAAAGTGGGACGACAGCCTGTTGCACCAGATGACAGTATCGCTGCACATACTTTTGCGCTGTGCCCGTGGTTGAGCCGCACAAGAGTTGTAGTTGGTGAGTTTTTTCATCAGCGAACAGGGCCCTTGGGTGATGTCAGGTTCCCCATGGGCGTTAACAAGTATGGTTGGGTACACGTGTGTGCCACTCCTCGCTGTCTTGTTAATTCTCCTTGCTTCTGACCCCTAGGCTTTTCCTATTGGAAAAGCTTGGGGGTCCTTTTTGCATTGGGACTTTTTCTATTTTTTAGTTCATCCGCAAACCTGACATAAAGGCTGACGTAGATAACAACAAAACACTGACAACAACATTCTTTTTGGCGAGGTAATTTATGCCTAATTTTTATAAGCCGGGTGCATTAGCTGCCTGTAGTTTGATGGTTCTGGCCGCATTGAGCGGTTGTGATAAAAAATCTAATGAGACAACTGCTACCGCAGATTCCAGCACTGCTACATCGCTTTGGCCAAGTGTGCAAAGTGCGGTTAAAAAAGATCCGGCTATTGAAGCAAAAATTACCGAGCTGTTGGGCAAGTTGACCCTGGAGCAAAAAGTAGGGCAATTGATCCAGCCTGAATTACGCCAAGTGACGCCTGCCGATGTAACTGAATATTCATTGGGCTCCGTATTAAATGGCGGTGGTTCATTCCCGGGCGAAAATAAACACGCCAAAGTTGAAGAGTGGATTGCTCTCGCTGACGCATTTTATAACGCATCCATGAGCACCGAAGGTGGCCGCATTCCAGTGCCGGTAATGTGGGGTACAGATGCCGTACATGGTCACAACAATATTATTGGCGCGACCTTGTTCCCGCACAACATTGGTTTGGGCGCAACGCGCAATCCGGAATTGATCCGTGAAATTGGCGCAGCTACCGCAGCGGAAATTGCCGTGACCGGTATCGACTGGAGCTTTGCTCCGACCTTGGCCGTTGTACGCGATGACCGCTGGGGCCGTACCTATGAATCCTATTCAGAAGATCCTGCCGTTGTGAAAGCCTACGGCGGCAAAATGGTAGAAGGTTTGCAAGGTGTTGCTGGCAAAGATTTGCTCAGTGAAAAACACGTGATCGCGACCGCAAAACACTTCCTTGCTGATGGCGGAACCTCAGGCGGACAAGATCGCGGCGATGCAGCGATAACTGAAGAAGAATTGGTAAAAATCCACAACGCCGGTTATGAAACTGCGTTGGCTGCTGGTGCACAAACGGTTATGGCATCCTTCAGCAGCTGGCAAGATGTAAAAATGCACGGCCACAAATATTTGCTGACTGATCAATTGAAAAACCAAATGGGCTTTGATGGTTTGGTGGTCGGCGATTGGAATGGTCACGCATTTGTATCTGGTTGTACTCCTGTGAGCTGCCCGCAATCAATCAATGCCGGTCTGGATATTTTCATGGCTCCGGATCCAAACTGGAAAGAGCTGTATCACAACACTGTGGCACAAGTAAAAAGCGGCGAAATTTCACAAGCGCGTTTGGATGATGCGGTGTCGCGTATCCTGCGGGTGAAATTGCGTGCAGGTTTGTTTGAAAAAGGTGCGCCATCTACCCGTGAGTTGGCGGGCAAGCGCGAAGTAATTGGTTCAGCTGAACATCGCGCAGTTGCACGTCAAGCGGTGCGCGAATCTATAGTGTTATTGAAGAATAACCAACAGACCTTACCGGTAAATGCCAAGAGCAAAATTCTGGTTGCCGGTGATGGTGCCGACAATATTGGTAAACAATCCGGTGGCTGGAGTATTACTTGGCAGGGCACTGGTAACACCAATGCGGATTTCCCCGGCGGCAGCTCCATTTATCAAGGTATTGCTGACGCAGCAAAAGCCGCAGGTGGTTCAGTAGAGCTAAGTGAATCTGGCAGTTACAAAACCAAACCTGATGTTGCCTTCGTAGTATTCGGTGAAGATCCTTACGCAGAAATGCAAGGCGATATCGGAAGTTTGATTTATAAAAATGAAGCCAATCTTGCGCTGCTGAAAAAATTAAAAGCGGATGGCATTAAAGTCGTTTCATTATTTATCACTGGCCGTCCACTTTGGGCTAACAACTTCATCAATGCGTCAGATGCATTTGCTGTTATCTGGTTGCCAGGTTCAGAAGGTGTTGGTGTTGCTGATGTGGTATTGAGCAAAGCTGATGGTTCAGTGAATTTTGATGTGAAAGGCAAGCTGCCATTCTCATGGCCATCTTCACCGGCGCAATCACCGTTGAATGTGGGTGATGCTGACTATAAACCACAATTTGCTTACGACTTCGGTCTCACCTACGCAAGCAAAGTTGAAACCGCTGAGCTTGATGAAACTGCAGCACAAATCGCTGCAGCGAATACTCCGGACAGCGCGCCAATTTTCAACCAACGCGTAATTAATCCCTGGACTTTGGTGCTGTTCGATCACGTCAATAACATGCTGCCAATCACTACCAGTCGCGGTGAGTTAGGCGCCGTAGTGGTTTCATCGGAAGATAAACAAGTTCAGGAAGATACCCGCCGCCTGCAATTCAATGGCTCTGCTAAAGCAACTGTAACCTTGGGCTCAACGACTCGTACCGATTTTAGTTCTTATGCTGAAAGCAAAGGTGCATTGGTGTTTGACGTGAAGGTGAATGCAAAACCCAATGCAGAAGTCGGTTTGGGAATGTATTGCGGCAGTGATTGCGTTGGCGAAATTCCAATCACCAAAGAATTAAATGCAGCTACTGTAGGTGAGTGGACTAGCATAAGCGTTGCATTGGAATGTTTTGCGAAAAAACGTGTGAAACTGGATATGGTTCTTGCTCCATTTATGCTTAGCACTGCGGGCACTTTGGACTTATCTATTTACAACGTACGTATCGAGAAAAATGCAACGGCGCCGGCCTGCGCAGAATAATCTGTGAAGTTAAGTTAGCGCGACAACTGTCGCGCTAACAATTTTCATAATAATCAGTCGTCATTCAAAATGTAATTTTTTAGTGTTAAGCGCGTTACTACAATCCAGAGTATTTCAACAATAACAATAGAGGTATTTATGAAAAATCACGAGCGAAGCTTTACTCCTGTATTAAGCAAATTATGCGTCGGCCTTGCAATCGTTGGTTTAGTCGGTTGCGGCGGTTCAGGTGGCGGTGGTAAACGAGCTGATTCCAGTGTTGCGCCGTCATCTGTTGCTGCATCCTCCGTTGCTCCATCGTCCACTGCTGCTAGTAGCTCATCTGTTGCTGCTAGCTGGGAACTAGTGTGGAGTGATGAGTTTGATGGTGCAGCTATCGACACCAGCAAATGGGGTTTCGAGAAAAATTGTTGGGGTGGTGGTAACAATGAGCAGCAGTGTTATACCGATCGCCCGGTTAACTCATTCGTTGAAAACGGTGTATTAAATATTGTTGCACAGCGCGAAGATTTCACAGGCCCTGATTCACCTGAAGGTGAAAGCCCAAGTACTAAAACGCTGCCGTATACATCAGCGCGGTTACGCACTAAAAATATTCAAGAGTGGACCTTCGGTCGCTTTGAAATTCGCGCGAAATTACCCTTCGGTCAAGGCACTTGGCCAGCGATTTGGATGTTACCGACTAATTCACCTTACGGTGTTTGGGCGGCTAGCGGTGAAATCGATATTATGGAAGCGGTGAATTTAAAAGTAGTTACCAACGGCAGCGCACCTGAAGCAAATGTACACGGTACATTGCACTACGGTCGTATCTGGCCAGGTAATGTTAACGCCGGTGCCGCTTACACTTTGCCTAATAACGCGAACCCCGCAGATGATTTCCATACTTACGCAGTGGAGTGGGAAGAAGGTGAAATCCGCTGGTATGTGGATGATGTTCACTTCGCGACCCAAACCCAAGCGGGTTGGTATGGCCAATACCTTCAGGATGGAGTGTTAAAAGATGCACCGGTCGGAGCGCCTTTTGATAAACATTCAAAATTCCATTTGTTGTTAAATCTTGCTGTGGGTGGAAACTGGGCTGGTAATGTTAACAACACCGGCATAGACGCATCGGTATTCCCACAAAAAATGTTGGTGGATTTTGTTCGCGTTTATCAGTGCAGTGCTTCACCATCAACTGGAAAAGGTTGTGCGACTGTCGGCGCAAATGCTGAGCAAGTGAAAGGTCATCAGCGTCCAGTCATCGGTGCGGTAGAATTACCTGGCCCACCATTGTTTGTAATGTACGACAATGATTTGGCTAGCGTATTGCAATTTGATTCCTACAATCCAGACGGTGCAATCAGCCATTCACAAGTTGAAGAAGCAGGCCGTGGCAAAGTGTGGAATATTGCTAAAACCGGTGCGAACGGTAACGCCTATTTCAAAGTAAAAGGTGATCCAAATGATATGCGCAAATGGGCACTCACCAGTGAATTGATTTTTGATGTGAAAGTAAATAGCAAAGCCGACGGTGCAAAATTGTTGGTGAAAATCGACAGCGGTTGGCCAAATGTGAGCGACGTAGAAGTACCTGTTGCTGAAAATGGTGTGTGGAAAGAATATCGCATCACGCTCGGTGATTTGCTCGACAATGGCAATTCATTGGCAGCTGGTAAAGCGACACTTGCATCCATCGTTAACACTTTTGTCGTTGATCCATCAGCGGCGATGAATGTTTCTTTCGACAATATCCGTATTGCCGGTACTGAAGCTGAAGGTGGTACAAGTATATTCGCACCTCTGCCACTATTTACCATGTATGACAACAGCGTGATTTCCGGTTTGCAAGTGCAAAGCCATAATCCTGCCGGCCAAATCACTGCATCGGAAGTGGATGAAGCAGATCACGGGAAAGTATTTAAAGTGGTTAAGACCGGAGCGGAAGGCAACGTATTTTTCAATGTTGTTAGTGGGCCGGTTAACTTGAGTCACTGGGCAGCCAAAGGCCAATTGGTGTTTGACTATAAAGTAAATAGTAAAGCGGATGGCACTGCTCTGTGGGTAAAAATGGACAGTGGTTGGCCAAATGTAAGTGATGTGAGTTTGCCTTTACCCGCGAATGGTGTATGGACTGAATACCGTATCGATGTCAGCGATTTAATCGACAACGGCAATTCTGTCTCTTGTTGTCCAGGCATTGCAAAACTTAACTCAATTAGCAATATTTTTGTAGTTGAACCATCAGGTGCAATGGATGTAGTGTTTGATAATGTGCGCTTTGTTGAAAAGCAATAGCGCCAAATAACTCAGTACCAGGCTAGTTTGTGCGGCCACATTTCGAGTTATCGAAGTGTGGCCGTTTTCATTTAAGTATTTGTAGGAATAAAAATATTATGCGTTACCTGACAACCTACAGTTTATTGGTTATCACTTTTTTCTGTTCAGGGTGCGGTCACCATATTGGTAAAGCAAAAGAGAGTGACCTTAAACAAAAAGCAAATAATGAACATGTAATAAAAATATCCCGTAGCGAATACCGCGATTCACTCTACGGATTTTGGTTAGGCCAATGCATTGCCAATTGGACCGGTTTGGTTACTGAGATGGATAAAATTGGCAACATTGGAACACTAAAAACCGGAGATTTTTATACCCGCAATGATTGGGGAAAAGCGGATCAACCAAGTATTTGGGGGCAGGGAATTCCGAGCGATTTATCCAAGACAATTGATTTCGTTTTGGTGGGGCCGGACGATATTTGGGGTTCGGATGACGATACTGATATCGAATATATTTATCAGGATTTATTAAAACATAGCGCATCGGTTATTTTGTCGCCAGAACAAATTCGCGATGGTTGGTTGAAACATATTTATTCTTCATCAGAACCTACTCCATTTGGAAAAGATCCTGAAGGTAATTACGAAAACTATTTATGGGTATCAAACCAAAAAGCATACGACTTGATGCAGGCGGGTACATTGCCGCCGTTAAGCGGTAGTAAATCGTTGAATGAACACTACGATATGATCGACGCGCAATTAACGACAGAAGTTTTCGGATTTTTCGCTCCGGTTCGGCAAGATGTCGCCCTGACATTAAGTGACCTTCCTATCCGGGCAGTTGCTGACAAAGAAGCTGCTGATATAGCAAAATTTTACGTCACGATTTATTCATTGGCATCGCTGGTGGATAAATCGCAACCGGCAAAGGATCAAGTATTGTGGATGGCAGAGCAGGCGCGGAAAAATTTACCGGATGGACAATATCCGGCTGCTATGTATGACTTTGTTAAAAATCTTTATCTTGCAAATACTCCGTGGGAAAAAACACGCGATGCAATTTACCAGCGCTATCAAGTGGAGCAGATGGATGGCTACACAATCACTGCCAGAAACCTGTATTGCAATGGTTGTTTTGCAGCGGGGATAAATTTTGCCGCAAGTTTAGTCAGTCTCTTTTATGGTGAAGGCGATTTAAAGGAGACAATAAAGATCGGCGCACTCACCGGTTGGGATTCCGATAACCCTACCGCAACCTGGGGTGGCTTATTGGGTTTTATGTATGGCAAAGAAAAAATCGAAGCCGCGTTTAACCAGCAATTTTCTAATCGTTTTAACATTCATCGCACGCGCAAAAATTTTCCAAATAACGGCATAGATACCTTCGAAAATATGGCGCAAACCGGTGTGGACATTGTAGATAAAGTGGTTGTGCAGCTGATGGGCGGCAGTATCGACACTAAAAATGACACCTGGGTGATCCCGGTGAATCCACGCTAATGGATTTGTCTATCGGCTGAAAGGCGAAGGAAGTGTAAAGGTTCGCATAGCTATATAACCGTCATGTATCTGTCATAGGGGTGGCATAAGATTCAACATTAAATCTTTGGTTATTGGTAAATACCATTCCAATAACCAAAGGGCTTAATCTCGTTATAAATGACGGCGATCAACATGCAACTGCCCATCGTGAGTTACCGCCCTTCAATCCAACAGCCGCTTGCCCAGGATTTATGCATAGAAACGCCTTCGGTCAGTGCTGAAGACAGCAATGAGCGGGTCATTGATGTGTTTACCAAACACCGTGAACTTGTCAGCCTGCCCGTGACCGAAGATGGCCGCCCCATCGGGCTTATCAGCCGCAGTATTTTTCTGTCACAGATTAGCAAACCCTATCATCGCGAGTTGTATGGCCGCAAAAGCTGCATCGCTTTTATGGACAAGGAACCATTGATAGTGGATGCCAATCTGGACATAGAAGCCCTCACGTTCAAAACAGTTGAGTTCGGGGAAAAGGCTCTCGCTGATGGTTTTATTATCACGCGCGAGGGGCGTTTCGCCGGAGTTGGCCATGGTTTGCAATTAATGCGGGTAGTGGCCGATATGCAAGCTGCACGCAATCGCCAGGTTACCCACAGCATTGAATACGCCAGCGTGATCCAGCGATCTATGCTGCGCACGTCGCGCGAAACTTTAGAAAATGCACTGCCTGATGCCGACCTGGTGTGGGAGCCACGCGATATTGTGGGCGGTGATTTTTATCATTTTGCCGCGCAGCCTGATGGTTGGTTTGGTGCTGTGGCTGATTGCACCGGGCATGGTGTTCCCGGTGCCTTTATGACGCTGATCGCCAGCAGCAGCCTCGGACAGGCAATTGATCAAATGGGTTACGGTGATCCTTCACTGCTGCTCAGTAATGTTAACCGCAGTATTAAACAAATGCTTGGCCAGATCGACGGTCAGGATGCGACTCCTGAATCGGATGACGGTATGGATGCCGCCTTCTTTTCTTACAACACTGCGACGCGCCAGCTGCTGTTCGCCGGAGCCAAGTCCAGTTTATTTGTGCTTCACCCCGGCGAGGGTGGCGTGGAAATGGTGAACGGTGATCGCAAGGGCGTGGGCTATGTTAATAGCGCGATGGATTTTGCATGGCAAAACCGCGCTGTATCGCTTCAGGATGGCAGCCTGGTGTTTGTCACAACCGATGGGTTGATCGATCAAATTGGTGGACCAAAATCGATTGCATTTGGTAAGCGCCGCATCCGCGAAATACTGCTCGCCAATCGCAACCATTCAGCCAGTGTAATTAACCAGACGATGTTGGATGCATTCCGCGATTGGCAGGGGCCGCATCGACGCAGGGATGATTTAACTTTTTTCTGCTTTCGTATTAAGGGTTTGCAATGACAACACATCATATCGTCAATGATCAGCTCGCTTTTTGTGATATTGCGCGTAAACATCGGGTGATTTTTTACTACGTTGGATACTTCTCTCAAAACATAGTAGCTGCTATGGCCGATGCAATAAAACTGCAGTTGGAAGTTAGCGGCGTGAACGGTCCTACAAGACGCAAATTATTTTCATCTTTTATTGAAATGGCGCAAAACATTATTCATTACTCGGTGGATTCCCTGACTCCTGGCGATCAGGAAAATCATGAAATTCGTCACGGCTCTGTTTGTATTAGCGAAAAAGATGGGCAATATATTTTGCTGTGCGCTAACCCGATAGACACCAAGGCTGCCGACGATTTGCGTGAGCGATTGGAATCGCTGCGCGGTATGACGATGGATGAAATCAAACGTGCTTATAAAGAGTCATTGCGCGCAGAAGTTCCTGAAGGCAGCAAAGGGGCCGGCTTGGGTTTTCTGACCATGGCGCGCGATGCATGTGAACCTCTGGAGTTTGAATTTTGGCCGATGGATCAGCGCCCACATGTGGCTATGTTCTACTTGAAGGCCGCAATCTGAACACCAGATACAACAGAGTGAGAATTTTTGATGGAAAACCTTTATGTCGCCGCTACTCCCAGTTCACCTGAAGTAAATTTTGATTTCTCCCTGCACCAGCTCAGTATTCGGGGCGAGTCTTATCCGGAAAATGCGGCCGCTTTTTATAGCGATATTATTAAGTCCCTGCGAGATTATCTCGCCGTGTGTGATGACTGCACGATCACTGTGGATATCGCACTGGCCTATTTCAATAGTTCCAGTACCAAAATGCTATTCAATATGTTTGAAGCATTTAATGATGCGCAAAGTGCAGGTAATCACATCACCGTAAATTGGTATCACGACGAAGAGGACGATACGATCCTTGAATTTGGTCAGGAGTTGAGTGACGATTTCCCCGAGCTTAATTTTATTGATCACGCGGTAGAATCTGCCTGATTTATTTTTATGTCCCAGCCCAACCCGGATCTCTTCGACCAGGAAAACCGTGCGCTTTTAAGCGCACGTGATGCCTATTCGCATGAGACAGGTGATGCACAGCTTTACCGTGACGCTTTGGGTGAACTCATTAGTTGCTACGGTCGTTTATTGCGTGAAACCCGTCGGTTGATTCGGCGCAGCGATCGTGAAGAGTTTGAAATGAATCAGCTCAACAGTCGACTGCACGAGCTGGCTAGTGAGCTTGAGTATCGTGCGACCCATGACTCGCTCACTGGCACTCTCAATCGTGCCGCAGTGATTGAGGCCGCCAACAAAATGCTAAACGAAAAAAGCTTGGCTTTGATCGTATTGGATATCGATTTTTTTAAACAGGTCAATGATAGTTTTGGTCATTTGGTTGGCGATGAAGTGATCTGCGGTGTAGTGAAAGCAGTGGCCCAGTGTTTGCCCTCTACCGGCGTGCTCGGCAGAGTGGGCGGTGAGGAATTTACCGTACTGCTGACGGATGGTGATTACACCGATGCTTTTAATGTGGCTGAGCAGATGCGCGCAGCTATCGCCAGCCATAATTTTTCCTTGCCTGCTCCACGGCAGATAACTGCCAGTTTTGGCGTTAGCTGGACAGCAGCAGGTGCCGATTTCAGTCTCTTGTATGGCTTGGCTGATGAAGCCTTATACAAAGCCAAACACTCCGGTCGCAATTGTGTGATACGTGCTGACCAAAGCGCGTATAACACTTTATAAAATCCCTTCGTTTTGCAGTTTTATAATTCCCATAATTCAGTGCGTACTTGCTTGCGTTATTGTGCATGCTAACTAAACCTGTCTGCGTAGCAAACGTAGCAAACGTAGCAAACGTAGCAAACGTAGCAAACGTAGCAAACGTAGCAAACGTAGCAAACGTAGCAAACGTAGCAAACGTAGCAAACGTAGCAAACGTAGCAAACGTAGCAAACGTAGCAACATCAGCCG
>Ga0247822_10002747_pt1 | contig 11334 bp, 8 predicted proteins | sample 13C_Cellulose_Da_FD_192423 | JGI IMG/M metagenome (GOLD analysis project Ga0247822, IMG submission 192423) | Soil microbial communities from agricultural site in Penn Yan, New York, United States - 13C_Cellulose_Day30 | ecosystem: Environmental > Terrestrial > Soil > Agricultural land | place... | reverse complement strand
TCGGGACGATGTCAAAGGCCATGAACGTCTCGGGATCGAGAGCTGGTTGCCGATCCGGTGGCATTTCCTGGATCGCATAGAGTTTTCGGTAGAGTTCGATATCCTCCGGGCGATATCCGCCACCGGGTTGATAACTGACGTGGTGATGGACGTTCTTGAGCTCCGGTGCGTCGCTCGCGCGAGTCTCATGATAGCGGAAGATCCGCGAGTTATTGACCACGAGGGAACCCCAGTTATCTTTCGTGCGCTCGTCAATGTACCCTTCAAAACTTCCGTGGGCAAAGAGGCAGTTATTGAGGGAGACGTTCATGCCGTTGCCAAGACGGCCGTTAGCAGCCTTTTCCAAGCCTGCCTGAACGACTGACATGGAATGAAAAGCGGAGCATCCGTAGAAGTTGATGCTAACAGGAGAGAAGGCCCGGTTGACAAAGTCGAAGAGATAGGGTTCGACTCCGTGGTCTTCAAATTTCACGCCGTAGAAATTGAAGAAGACATTGCCAGCATGCCTCTGCTCGGCGGAGGGAGATTTCAGCACGAGTGTCCGTCCTCCATGGATAATGCTACCACCGATGACATTGACTGCCCCGCCCTCTTCAACAAGAAGGAAAGTGCAATCCGATGGCTGAAAAGGGGCAAACATCGCAGGATTCGAAGGCACGGCTTCGAAATCGCAAGCCGTCAGCACCCAATTAACGGAGTTGTAGTTGTTGATATGAATGCCGATGAGGCAATACACCATCCGGCACCGATCGAGCAGGATCGTATCGCACATCTCCTCACCACCAGCGTAGATACACCGGTAGGCTCCCGACCAGTTTACCTCTTCAAAACGAATCTTAAAAGTGGGACGCCCTGCACCATCTGCCGTGTGAATATTGTCCAGCGAGATCATGGTTGCCTTGGACTCAAAGTTGCCGGAAAATCCAAGATCTTTGAAAGCCAGCTCACCCGACATGTAGATCTTGAAAAGGTCACCGTCTTGCTTGGTGAACTCAATGGTGGTCGAGGCTCGTCCAGCTCCCCTGATATTAAGTCCCCAGATGTTAACCAACTCAACCGTCCGATTGAAGTGATAGAAGCCATTCGGCAAATAAATCTCCGGCAGGCCAATGTTCAGCGCGCTCTCGCCATTCGACCGCGAATACGTCCTGGCTATCCGAAGGGCTTCGGAGAAAGCCACATAGTCCTGCTCGTCGTCCAGCGTGTAGAGACCGGGACCGAATTTTTCATCAACCGCTTCCTGAGTGGGATACTTCTCCCTTAGTGGATGGCTCTTACCATCCCCGATGGCTCCCAACTCAGCAATATTGATAATGCGATCAGCTGGCAGAGAGTAGCTAGTCGACGCCTCTTCCGCATGGAGCGCTGCGACAGGAAAAGCCGTGAGAACGAGCGCGCCAAAAGCAACGCCTTGAGCAAAAAGCCGAAGTAAACGGGAGAACATAGAAGATAATCTGGGTGGAAAAATTAGTGAGATTTACAATGATTGCGCAGAGTCATTCTGCTACGGAGATTTACCTAACACCGCACCGACGGGAATACCGCTAATACCACGGCCAGGATTCGCTCTCCGTAGGTGGCAAGATCGGCTTCCCTATCGTCTCGACATGGCCATCCATGAAGACGGCATTTGCGTGCTCGTCATGCGGATATATGTAAGATTGGGGGACGCTGGGAGAGATGTAGAACAGGTTGTTAGCATCAGCGAGGAGGAAGGTCCTGGATGGGCGCTGCACTTTGGTGAGTTTATGAAAAGGACTCCCGACTGTGATCTGGTTATCAAATCCCGGAAAGGCGTTCATGCCATAGTGCATCTTGTAAGCGTCGTAACTCCCAGCGACACCCCGCGCAGGGCAAGTCATGACGCCATTTTTCAGATTGTCATAGGACTCTCTCGGCAGGTACTCCGACTCCCAAAGCCAGTAGAGCCAATGGCTGCCTTGATTGGGGCCAACATAGGTCAGCCACGGGATGAGATCATTGTTGTGATCCTGAGCATACTGGAGGACCACATTTCCCACCGTACGCAGATTGGAGATGCAACGTACATTGGCGCTCTTTTGCGCCATCTGCTTAGCGATGGAAAAGGTCATCACCGCCAGCACCGCGACGATCCCTATGGCGATGCACAGCTCCAGCAGGGTGAAGGCATCTCTCCTATGCAGCCTCGACATCGACGGGTTGGATCTCATAAGCGTAGACGGTGGCGAATACCAAGTGTAGTTCCACCCGGGTATTACCTGTCGGGTTTGGAGGGATGAGGTCACCACATTTCCAACGCACCCTACCGGCGATCTCATCGCCCTCGAGAGGGATGGCGGATTCGGTGTTAAAGGTTTCGTTGCCGATGACAGCTACTTTCACGCCTCCCCCATATCCGGATTTATAGTTTAGGAAAAGTCGTACCGGAGAGGTCAGCTTACCCAGATCGATCGCGAGGGAGCCGTCAGGGATCGCCTCGACGCCGAAAAGGCGACCGACCGGCCAACTGGCGACGCCGATGACACGCTCCCGATGTTTCGAAAGGTGTGCCGCCCATTGATCATCTCTCTTCCAGCTTGGGTTTAGGTTGTAGCCATGAGGAAAGGGCATCCCACTGATGTATAGGAGTTCTTCATCGCCCTTTCTAACGGTATTAGCCGCCGTGTAAACCCAACCGCTTATAAATGGCGCGCTGTGGTGATCAATGAAGGAAGGCCGACCTGGCATATGAAACCACTTGCCGCCGCGCTCCGCCTGATAGACGAGAGTGACGTCTGATTTCCCGTACAGCGCACAGCCATGTTTCCCCACGTACGGAAGGTTGTGCCAGAAGTTCCAGAGGAATCCTACCGTACCGGAGCCGGAAGGCAGCATTCCCATCCCGTAGTAGTCGCAGCTCGCGTAGCCACGCGCCATGGCGGCGATGTCGTCATACTCCTCCGGATAGAGTGCGGAGACCGGCTCACTCCATTCTCCATGGCGATACTCGGCGGTATGGATACAACGGCGATCGATTCGTTGCACTCGAGCGCTATACTTCATGGCGATGATAGCCCGCTCCTGCCAGGGATGATAGACACTCGTGATGACGTCGGCAGATTCCCAACGGGGATACGCGGAGTCAAGCGTCCAGCTAAGCCCGTCAGCTGAGTGAGCCGTATAGTAACCATCCCCGGCGATTCCCGGCGGGGCGTCGTAGAGGCGATCGTTCACATAACCGACAGCCCGATAGCGATGACTGGCCGGAGCGTTCTCATCGCGGAAGAGACTCGGGCAGTGCATCTTTAGCCCGCAGAGATTACTTCCCTTACCCGGGGTCTTTCCGGGACCCAGAGTCGGCTTGTGCCATTCAAATCCGTCCTTCGACTCAGCGTAGGCGACAGTGGCGATCTCGCACTCGAAGTCCCAATCCTCAGGGATCGTCTGGTACCAGATTCTGAAACGATCATCTTCCTTAAGTACGCTTCCATAGATGAGAGTCCCGTGACGATCCTCGAAGCGATCAGGTGTGATTACGGGATTCGGGTGGACGGTGGGCTGATGCTGAACGAAGAGAAGGCGACCTGTGAACTCGCTGAGGTTGATGCGGGATTCAAAGAGTAGTTCCATAGACAAGGGATCAAGAGGAATTGAAATCAACTAACACCGCGAAGGCGGGAATCTAAGATTTCGAAATAATAGGTATTTTATTAAAATCCGCAAGGTCTTTTTACCTGAAAACTGAGATTTGAATAGAGGCGCCGCAAAAGCGGCTTCTCAAAGCAGATCAAAGGTGAAACGCTGCTCACGGTCGTACTTATGCAACCCGAAATCGAAACCAACAGCACTCGCAGCTCCAGCGATCAAATCGAGCAGTTCTACGCACGAGAGATCCTGACCGGCAGACTAGCTGGAGGACACCGCCTCCCCCCCAACGAGGTCCTCGCCAGAAACTGGAAGACCAGCGTGCGATCTGTTCACAAAGCGCTGAGCAGCCTTGTTGCGCAAGGGTTACTGGACCGCAAACAGCGCCGCGGGACCTTTGTCCGAGACCAAAGCCACAACTCGGTGATCGGTGTATTAGTAAGTGCCAGCCTCGTGTCCGAATGCTCGCCCTATTTCCGGTGGCTGTGTCATGAATTAGAAAAGGAAATCGAGTCGTGCCGCCTCGCTTGCCGGATTTATGACAACCTCTTGGAGGAGGCGACGATGGACCCGCTCAAGTCACGGTCGATCAAGCATTTTCTCTTGGACCGCTCGGTATACGACTTCAAAGGTTTTGTCTATCTCGGCACGGCCACGATGGGAAAAGTCCAGGGATTGGACGATCTAAAACCCCGCGTCGTACACCTGGATTCCAAGCGAGGGCTCGATGTGATCATCGATATGGAGCACTTCCAGCAGACGACCGTTCGGGAGCTGGCAAAGCGGGGATTTCGCCGTATGGCCTATATCCGGCCACTCTGGGAGACCAACACATCAGTGAAGCCAGTCGACCTGAAGGCCGCATTTACACAGCCGGCGGAGGAGTTGGACATCCCCACCCCACAGGTCCTGGATCTTGAGCTAAGCGACCAAAGCTACGGGATGGAACAGGAAGCTTTTGAGATTTTCGTACGCATCCTGAAAGGCCATCGACTTGGAAAAGGCGCACTCTTCCCCGAGGTGCTGATCGTCCCCGACGACATTATTGTTCGCCCGTTGATCGCCGCGCTACAATCGGTCGGACTAAGGATTCCCGAGGATGTAGGCATTGCGATCCTTTCCAATGCAGAGGTCAGACTTTTCTACGGGGTACTCGTCTACCGCTATGAAATGGCACTAAGCGAAATGGCGAAACGAATGATCGAAGTCCTTAAGACTCGAATTTCGCGCGGGTCTGAACCAGTCCTTCCCTATCGCATACGGGGGAACTTTCTGGAACTTAGCTAGGACAGACCAAAAAACAACGCCCGGCAGCCGTCGAGGACTACCGGGCGTTTTAATAGGATACCTAGGAAGGCTTGCGTCCTAGCGGCCTTTGCGCAGAGCAACGAGCCCTGCTCCAATCCCGCCAATAAGCAGCATCGCGGTCGTGGGCTCCGGAATGGGCGCGGAGAACTCAGCGACCTGATTATTCCAGGCCACAAAATCGAGGTTGTAGCTCCCCGACACTGTCTGATCGAAATCTCCCCAAACCAAACGATTGTACCCCGGAAGAGAACCTCCCAGCAGATCTTCAAAGAGCGGCGTGTCCATGCCTTCCATATAGAGCGAGTAGGAGCCATTTTGTCCGGTAATCCGGAAGGTGATGAGTCCGCCAGTCAGACTCAACGGCATGGACGTCTGGTATTGACTGGCACCAAAGTAATAAATGGTATCAGTTCCGAAATAGTAGCTACCAACCCGGTTTCCATCGGCCACCTGAATCATAAATCCACCGGCCTTATCAGGAGCCGATCCCGTGACATCAAGGATCTGAACTCGAAAATCCAGGGTGAATCCCACCGTCGGATTGATCGACCAAGCCTGGTAAGTGCCGTACGTCGACGCATCATCGTGCACTCCGAGAAGCCAAAACTGAGAGTTGGCGTCGATGGCGTTCATTGTACTGCCAAAGAGGATTCCGTTGCTTGAGCTGGCCTCACTGCCACTACTGACGACAGACGCCCATGAAGGGTCGGCTATGGTGCCCCCTGAGGTGGCCGGGACAGTATTTCCCGTATATTGGCTCGTGTAGCTAATGGGAGATGCCTTTGCGACATTTGAAAACAGAAGCGACGCGAAAAAGGCGAGCGCCAATGTTTTTTTCCCGGCAGCGACAACTCGTATTCTGAGGATGGAAACTTGATTCATGTGTGCGTTGGGTTGCGAGTGATTAGTGAAACCGCCGTGGATATGCACCCCCAAGCTACTCCTTAACAAAAGCCGCGGAAGCTGAGGGGTGGCCACGCGCACTCTGGTTCCAAAAAGGTGAAAGCTGTTCTGTAAGGGTTCAAATCTCCTGGCGATTTGTTGAGTGAATAAAATGGTATTTTTTAATCCAAGTCAACGAATTTTTCTGTTCTCCCGAGGCTTGGCGCCACCAAAAAGTCAAAGACGCACTGACAGACCTACAGCCTATTTCGAATCAAAATTCCCCCAATTTCCTAGCTTTCATCGATTTGCGATCTGCTCTTATGGTTTTTGGAGCAAGCCTCGTCACCATAAACATTCCACGAACTCGCGCCGTGGGAAATTTGGCAGCGCTTGTAATGAGATCGACAAGGACAGAATTTTTTACTGAAGCCGCCACGAAGCCTGGGTGTGATGGTACGCTGGCCGGTTAGTCATCCGCGACACCAGGAAATGGACGACAGCATCTTTGGACACATCGATGCCAAGTCCGGCAGCACCGATCGCAGCCTCTATGAACGACCTAAGAGAACGATCAGCCAGACTCCAGCGAGCCTTGCCACTAGTTCTCCCACCAAACTCCTTTTCAGGAGACTTGGGGCCCAGTCCACCCGCGCACGGGGAAGCTCTTGAGCGCGTCGCTCGGAGGGGGCTGCGTGCGGATGAGGTCCATGAGGTGCAGCGTGAGTGCGAGTCGGTTGCCGATGCCGGTTTTATTAAAGAGCGCGGTCACGTGAGCCTTCACCGTCTGGGTGCGCACTTTCATTAGCTCCGCGATATCGGCATTCGCCTTGCCCTCAATGAGCCAGTAAGCCACCTCCGACTCGCGTGGTGTGAAGCCGATGAGGGTAAAGGTGGAGGGATGGATGGGAAATTCGTCGCGCACTTTTTGGCGTGCCAGCGCGAGCTGACGTGAGTTTACGAGGTGCTCCTGGCCGAGTGTAAGAATGAGACGGTCGCGGTGGTTGAAATTCCCCGCGCCCCCGCGCTCGGCGGCGAACCAGAGCAAATGTCCGTCACCCGTGGGCACGTGCACCGCCGCGTGATCCATCGTCCCGAGGATGCGAAAGCACTCGCACCAGATGTCCGTGTCGCGAAACTCCCGCGCACTAATGAAGTCACTGCGGAAAAACGGCCGCCCTTCGTTCACCGTGGGATTGAAATTGAAATACTCATACTGGCGCATGAACTCCCCAAAACCTGATACCGCCTTCGTCCAGTCGGAGTGATCACATGTCGTGCCAACCTTCATCGTACCGGTGGCGGTGTTCATGTCGCCGTAGTTCACCATGTCGGCCGAGACGATGGTGGTGATAAACTCGAATGCATGCGCTACCCAGTTGCCGATCTGGAGATCTGGCGAGTAAAGCCGCCGCGTGGCGGTGCTGAGCAGTTGCAAGTTGGCGGCCGTGATCATGGGAATACTGCGGACTAAAAGGCGGATGCGTCCGCGGGGATTTGGTCGCAGATTTCCCCGCACGGGTCAAGACCAGGGACCCCCTACCGAAGTAGGGGGCAGCCCGGATTGGATGCGTTTGACTCAAAACGGCGTTCGGCCAATACACGCTAACATAGCTCACTTTCAATGATGCCTACGACACCCACGCCTGCACCGAAAAGCAAGTCGCGCTCGATCCCCCTGGCGCTGCTCGCCACGCTGTCGACCTCATTCCTCGCACCAACCTGCCCCGCCCAGACCACGGTCCAGTATTCCAAGGGCCAAAACAATACGACGGAATACGATACCAGCGCGCCGAACAACCCGCTGACATTGACGACCAACATGATCGAATGGGCCACGCAAAGCGGTAGGATCACGGGCACTGGAGCGGTGTACAAGACCGGCGCCGGCATACTCTATCTCACCAACGCATCGAACAGCTACAGCGGCGGCACCTATGTGCGATTTGGTGATCTCGGAATCTCCGATGCAGCTGTGCTCGGCACAGGTCCCGTCGTCATTACCGAAGGTACAATCCAAGGGGGATCCTCCAATCTGATCTTCAACAGCTCAGTAAGTCTAATCCAGCCCCCTTCCTCGGGTGGGCGGACATTTTTGATTACCACGGGATCCCTTGTATTCGGGACGCACACCGCCAGCACCCTGACGGTTACGAAGGGCGCTTTGGCGATTGGGCATTACACCGCGTTTGGTTTAGGGCCCGCCGCGGGCGTCAGCATTGGTGCGGTGACCGACGCTCGCTCGGAACTCGTCGCGGGGGTGATGGACGTAGGCGCAGAAGGAGGTGCCGGCGAGCTCGGTGTCAGCAATGGCGGAAAGATCGACGTATCGGTCGAGCTGCGTCTCGGCCACAATGGCGGACAGGGCACTGTCAACCTTCTCACCGGAGGCCACCTTTACATCAGAAACGCCCTCTACGTGAGTTCCCCTGCCTCCGCGTTTAATCTCGCAGGCGGCACCCTTGAGCTCGGCGATCGATTCACCACGAGCGCGGACATGTATCTCACGAATGCCTCCGCTGTTCTCACAGACGATATAAATCGCCGAGAAGCCTCCTTGCACGGTGTGCTCTCGGGCACAGGATCGCTAGCAAAGATCGGTGCCAACACGCTCCGGATCACCGCTGCCAACACCTACAGCGGAGGCACCGTCGTCAGCGTCGGAACGCTCGAGGTCAACAATACCAGCGGCTCTGGCACGGGAACGGGCACGGTCACTGTAGCCGCCGGGGCGGCGCTCGCGGGAAACTTCACCATCAGCGGCGCGACCACTATCGCAGGCTCGCTAAGCGCGGGCGATGCGCACTTCGGCAGCGACCTCACACTGACATCCACCGCCACGACCCTTCTCGATCTGAATAGCGCCACATCATTCAACACCATCGATGTCGCCGGCACGCTGAAGCTCGACGGCACCATCGTCATCGTCACGAAAAGTGGCTATGTCGTGCAAAGCGGGATGGTGTTTGACCTTCTCGGATGGAGCTCCCTCGATGCTGCGAGCTTTGACATCTCCACAGACCTCGACCTCTCCGGAACGGCCCTCGCGGCTGGCGTCACGTGGGATACCTCCGCCTTTCTCACCCACGGCGTCCTCACCGCCGTTCCCGAGCCCAGCACCTACGCTCTCCTCGCCCTAGGGGTTCTCGGCCTCTGTATGCACCTTTTCCGTCGCCGGCTGGCTTACTAACTGACCGTGACCACCAAGTATCCCGCCACACGCCGCCTCTCCTCGCCGCCCACGCCCGAAGCTTCGTCCCTCTGCTCAAGGCCCATCATGGTCGATCTCCGATCTCAACATCTACTTAGCAAGCTCTCACCTCAGTAGCGCTCCACCTGGCATTGCAGATGGGCGGCCGTGATCATGGGAATACTGCGGACGGAGATGCGGATACACCCGCCGGGAACCGCAGTCGCAATTTTCCAGACGCTGGTCAATGCCTTGAGTCCCCTACCAAAGTAGGGGGTCGCCCGAACCGGAAGCGTTTGACTCAAAATGACCCGTCAATACACGCTACCTCACCCACACCGATTATGACGACACCCCTGGCCTTTTCGCAAAAGAAGCGGCGCTCGACCTCCCGAGCCCTGCTCGCCACCCTGTCGGCGTCGCTCATGGTCTCGGTCTGCCCGGCGCAAACCACGGTCGAATTTTCCCAGGGCCAGGTCAACACCACGAACTATGACACCAGCGCGCCGTTCGGCCCTCTGACGCTGCGCACATACCTTGCAGACTGGGCCACGCAGAGCGGGAGGATCACCGGCACTGGCCCAGTTTATAGGGTTGGTATGGGCGACCTCTACCTCACCAACACCGCTAACGACTACAGCGGCGGCACCATCGTGAGGCAGGGCAATCTCGTGATCAACGATACAGCCGTTCTCGGCACAGGACCGCTCACCATACAAGCCGGCGCCAATTTGCGAGGGCAGGGAGGCGACCTGACCTTTAAGGCGCCCGTGAGCGTGATACATCAGTCCACGGCTGGAACGCCTACATTCCTGCAAGCTAATGGCGTAGCGTCCTTTCAGAACGGTCTCACCGTTGCCGGAGGCGCCAGCGTCACCGGGATCATCTTTATTGGCGCCGGATCCTCCTCGACCTACAGCGTCGCCACCGTGATGGGCGCAGGCTCGTACATTTTCAACTCAACAGTGAATTTGGGCGGGTCCGGGGGGACTGGCATCCTTAGCGTCGGTGATGGAGGTGCGGTCCGAGCCGGGTCAGGACTATTTCTCGGTGTAGGCGGCGGCAAGGGTATTTTCAACCTCAACGCCGGGGGAATCCTTTATGTAGGCAATGGCTTTGGCCATGCCATCACCGCCCACGATGCCACTTCCGAGTTTAATCTCGCCGGAGGTACCATTGATGCCGGGTACGCACTCACCACGTTTATGGATATGCATCTCACCAATGCGTCCACCATTAATACCAACGAAATAAATCGCCTGGGCGCGCACTTCCACGGCGTGTTTTCCGGTACCGGATCGTTGACGAAGACCGGTACTGACACGCTCCAGTTCACCGCTGCTAATACCTACAGCGGAGGCACTATCATCAGCGCAGGCAGGTTCCTTGTGAACAACACCAGCGGCTCCGGCACGGGCACCGGCACCGTCACCATCGCCGCAGGAGCCACCCTCGCGGGTAACTTTACCATCAGCGGCGCGACCACCATCGACGGATCGCTAAACGCGGGCGATGCTAACTTCGGTAGTGATCTCACGCTGAAGTCCACCGCGACGACTTTTCTCGATCTTAATAGCGCCACCTCCTTCGACACCATCGATGTCGCCGGCACGCTGAAGCTCGACGGCACCGTCGTCATCGTCACCACGGGCGGCTACGTCGTGCAGGCAGGCACACAGTTCGACCTGCTCGGATGGAGCCTCCTCGATGCAGAGAGCTTCGACCTCGCGACCGACCTCGACCTCTCCGGAGCAGCCCTCGCGGCTGGCGTCACCTGGGATACCTCCGCCTTTCTCACCCACGGCACTCTCACCGCCGTCCCCGAGCCCGGCACCTATGCGCTGCTGGCCCTCGGCCTTTGTATCTACCTTTTCCGCCGCCACAGCCGGACGAGCAACTGACCACCCGTGACACCCATGGCTACATCCGCCCGCTTCCACCGCTCTCTACCCGCCGCCTTCCTCCTCCTGCTCCTGGCCGCTCCCGGCCACGCCGCCGAGCTGGAAGCCTCCGATGGCGCGGTTAACAATTTGTTCGGCTCATCTGTGAACCTCTCCGCCAGTGGCACCGCCCTCATCGCATCTTACCGGAGCACTGTCGGAACCAACTCTGCCCAAGGCGCTGCCTACCTTTTCCGCGATGCCGATACCGCCTCCGGCACTGTCAACCAAACCGCCAAGCTCACCTCTTCCGATGGGGCGGCCAGCGATTACTTTGGTTACTCCATGAGCCAGTCCGGCACCAGCGCCCTCATTGGAGCTTATTTCGCCGACATCGGCACTACTGTCAATCAAGGCGCTGCCTATCTCTTCCGCCACACCGACTCAGCCTCCGGCACTGTCACGCAA
>Ga0247822_10002746_pt1 | contig 11334 bp, 7 predicted proteins | sample 13C_Cellulose_Da_FD_192423 | JGI IMG/M metagenome (GOLD analysis project Ga0247822, IMG submission 192423) | Soil microbial communities from agricultural site in Penn Yan, New York, United States - 13C_Cellulose_Day30 | ecosystem: Environmental > Terrestrial > Soil > Agricultural land | place... | reverse complement strand
CACCGGACCCCGCTCCCTGATCCGGCCCGATCCAAACGAAAGACCCTAGCCCTGTCAGGTGGGGGTGCGCCGCGCCTCGCTCACGATTCCCTGTGCTCTCGCCGCAGCCAGCCAGTTCGGGAACTCGCCCACCAGGCGGTCGTACAGGTCCGCGTCCGTGACCTCGCCCGGGTTCTCGCCCGCGTGGAAGAAGCCCGCGTTGTCGATCACGCGCTTCGCCGGGACCGCCAGGTCGTCCAGTCCGCGCAGGTAGTCGAACTGTTTGCCGTTCGGGTCTCCGAAGCCGACGAACTGCCAGAACAGGGGGAGGCGGGCGGCCTTGCAGAGGTACTTCTCCGCGGCGAGCTTGTTGACGGGGCCGCCGTCCGTCTGGAAGACCACCAGGGCGGGGGCGGTGGAGCCGCTGTCCAGGTAGTGGTCGATGACCGCGTCCATCGCCAGGTGGTAGCTGGTCCTGCCCATGTGCCCCAGTCCGGCCACGATCCGTTCGATCCGGCCCCGGTGGTCGGCGAGCGCGATGTCGGTGACGGCGTCGACGTCGGTGGAGAAGAAGACGACGGGCACGGTGCCGTCGTCGTCGAGGTGCGCCGACAGGCCCAGCACCCGGTCGGCGAGCGCCTGCACACTGCCGTCCCTGTAGTACGGCTTCATCGAGCCGGAGTAGTCGACCACCAGGTAGACCGCGGCCCGCAGCCCGTCCATGCCGTGCTTGGTCAGTGACACCCCGGCGGTCTTGTACAGGCTCACCAGCGCGGGCGCCGTCTCCTCGATCCTGCTGAGACTGATCGCGGCCACCGCGACTCCCCCTCGGTCCGTCGGAACTGGCCCCGAGCGTACGGCACCTCACCCCGCCCTTCGCCCGGGTCACCGGTGTTCGATATTTTGTTCGCCGCCGTCCCCACCGGCTCACTTCCGTCCCGTCCCTCCCGAGGAGCCGGCCCGTGGATTCCGAGTCCACCGTCACCACCTGCTACCGCCACCCCGAGGTGGAGTGCCATGTGCGCTGCACCCGCTGCGAGCGGTACATCTGCCCCGACTGCATGCGGGAGGCCGCCGTCGGGTTCCAGTGCCCCGAGTGCGTGCGGGAGGGCGCGCGGTCGGTGCGGCAGTCCCGCACCGTGGTGGGCGGCCGGGTGTCCGCGGTGCCCGTGGTGACGTACGTGCTGATCGCCGTCAACGTGCTGGTGTATCTGGCCGAGCTGGTGCGGCCGGAGATCGTGGACCGGTTCGCGATGGTGGGCGCGGGGCTGCTCGGACCGGACGGCGAGCACTATCTGTGGGTCGACCCCTACCCCGCCGGCTTCAGCCCGGAGGGGCTGGTGGACGGGGAGTGGTACCGGCTGCTGACCGGAGCCTTCCTCCATCTGCCGCCCACCGAGGGCACGTTCGGGATCGCCCACATCGTGATGAACATGCTGGCGCTGTGGAATCTGGGCCGGCTCGTCGAGCCGATGCTCGGCCGGGTGCACTACCTCGCCCTGTATCTGCTGTCGGCGCTGGGCGGCTCGGTGCTGGTGCTGCTGATCGCGCCCGAGGACGCGGTGGTCGGGGCATCCGGCGCGATCTTCGGGGTGGGCGCCGCGTACTACGTGATGGCCCGGCGCGTCGGCGTGGACATGAGGCAGGTCAACCGGTTCATGACCGGGCTGCTGCTGTGGCTGGTGATCTCCGCGGTCGTGACGTCCTGGGAGGGCCACCTCGGCGGGCTGCTGGCGGGCGGCGCGGTGGCGCTGGTCTTCGCGTACGTGCCCCGGGGCAGCCGGCGGCTGCTGATCCAGGCGGGGGCGTGCGTGGCGCTGGCGGCGGTGCTCGCGGTGGCGGCGGTGCTCAAGGTGTCCGAACTGACAGGTGGAGGGATCCCCCAGTGAAACGTGCCGGTGTGCTGCTCCTCGCGGCCGTTCCCGTGATCGCCACGGGGGTGTACTTCGTGATGCCGGCGGACTCGGCCGACGCCCCGCCGGCGCCGCCCGGGGCCACCGCCCCGCCGGCCCGTGAGCAGGCCAAGGACCGGGCCGAGCAGGAGCGCGACGAGGACGACTCGGTCGTCGCCGGCCTGCCGCCCGGGCTGGCGTCCCCCGCGAAGAAGGAGCTGGCCCAGCAGCTGGTGGCGAGCGCCGAGCACGCGACCACCGACTGGCGCGCCACCTACGGGGTGATCGCGGACGAGGGCGACGGCTGCGGGTACACGGCGGGCATCGTCGGCTTCTGCTCCGGCACCCACGATCTGCTCCTGCTGGTCGAGAGCTACACCGAGGACCACCCGGACAACGGACTGGCGCCCTATCTGCCCGCCCTGCGCGAGGTCGACGGCTCGGACTCCCACGAGGGCCTGGACCCCGGCTTCCCGGCCGCCTGGAAGGCGGAGGCGGAGGTGCCGGCGTTCCGCGAGGCACAGGAGGCCGAGCGCGACCGGATCTACTTCGACCCGGCCGTCCGGCTCGCCAAGCTGGACGGCCTCGGCACACTGGGCCAGTTCGTCTACTTCGACGCCATGGTCTTCCACGGCCCCGACACCGACGCGGACGGCTTCTACGCGCTGCGCGAGCGCACCCTGAAGAAGGCGAAGACGCCCGCCGCGGGCGGGACCGAGGAGACGTATCTGAACGCCTTCCTCGACATCCGCCGCGAGGCCATGCTGACCCGCTACCCGGAGCACGACGCGTCCCGCGTCGACACCGCCCAGCGCCGGTTCCTGAAGGCGGGGAACCTGGGCCTGGAGACGCCGCTGGCGTGGGAGATGTACGGGGAGTCCTACAAGCTGCCCTGAGCATGCGGAGGCGCCTGCCCAGTCGTCCGGTCGGGGACTGGCGGGCAGGCGCCACCTGTGTGTTCCGCACGCCTTTGTGCGGGACGCATGTGAGGGACCGTCAGGTCACCTCGTCGGCCGCTCGGTCAGACCGCCAGCGCGCGGTCCGTCGGGCGGATCGGGGCCGGCAGCTCGCTCGCCCCCGTGAGGAAGCGGTCGCAGCCGCGGGCGGCCGAGCGGCCCTCGGCGATCGCCCACACGATGAGCGACTGGCCGCGGCCCGCGTCACCGGCGACGAACACCCCGGGCACGTTGGTCTGGAAGTCGGCGTCGCGGGCGATGTTACCGCGTTCGTCGAGGTCCAGGCCGAACTGCTCGACCAGGCCGTTGTCCCGGTCGGTGCCGGTGAAGCCCATGGCGAGGGTGACCAGCTGGGCCGGGATCCTGCGCTCGGTGCCCGGCTTCGGGGTCAGCCTGCCGTCGACGAACTCCACCTCGCTCAGGTGCAGCCACTGGACGTTGCCGTCCTCGTCGCCCTCGAAGTGGGTGGTGGAGACGGAGTAGACCCGCTCACCGCCCTCCTCGTGCGCGGACGTGACCTTGTAGAGCATCGGGAAGGTCGGCCAGGGCTGGGCAACCGGGTTCCGCTCCTCGCCCGGGCGGGGCATGATCTCCAGCTGCGTCACGGACGCGGCGCCCTGGCGGTGGGCGGTGCCCACGCAGTCGGCGCCGGTGTCGCCGCCGCCGATGACGACGACGTGCTTGCCCTCGGCCGAGATCGGCGGGGCGACGTAGTCGCCCTCCTGCACCTTGTTGGCCAGCGGCAGGTACTCCATGGCCTGGTGGATGCCCTTGAGCTCACGGCCGGGCACGGGCAGGTCGCGGGCGGTCGTCGCGCCGACGGCGAGCACCACGGCGTCGTACCGCTTGCGCAGCGCGGTCGCCGGCATGTCGCGGCCGATCTCGACGCCGGTGCGGAACTTGGTGCCCTCCGCGCGCATCTGCTCGATACGGCGGTTGATGTGCCGCTTCTCCATCTTGAACTCGGGGATGCCGTAGCGCAGCAGGCCGCCGATGCGGTCGGCGCGCTCGTAGACGGCGACCGTGTGGCCGGCCCGGGTCAGCTGCTGGGCGGCGGCCAGGCCCGCGGGGCCGGAGCCGACGACCGCGACGGTCTTGCCGGACAGCCGCTCGGGGACCTGCGGGGCGACGTCACCGGTCTCCCACGCCTTGTCGATGATCGAGACCTCGACGTTCTTGATGGTGACCGGCGGCTGGTTGATGCCGAGCACGCACGCCGACTCGCACGGAGCGGGACACAGCCGCCCGGTGAACTCCGGGAAGTTGTTGGTGGCGTGCAGCCGCTCGGAGGCGGCGCCCCAGTCCTCGCGGTAGGCGTAGTCGTTCCACTCGGGGATGAGGTTCCCGAGCGGGCAGCCGTTGTGGCAGAACGGGATGCCGCAGTCCATGCAGCGGCTGGCCTGCTTGCTGATGATCGGCAGCAGGGAACCGGGAACGTAGACCTCGTTCCAGTCCTTCCTGCGCTCCTCGACCGGACGGGAGGTGGCGACCTCGCGACCGTGGTTCAGAAAGCCCTTCGGGTCAGCCATTGATCGCCGCCTCCATCATCTTCTCGGTGATCTCGGTCTCGGAGAGACCGGCTCGCTCGGCGGCGTCCTTGGCGGCGAGCACTGCCTTGTACGTACTGGGGATGATCTTGCTGAAGCGCTGCACGGCGCTGTCCCACTCGGCGAGCAGCTTCCCGGCGACGGTCGAGCCCGTCTCCTCCTGGTGCCGGCGGACCACGTCGTGCAGCCACTGCCGGTCGGCGTCGTCCAGCGGCTGGACGGCGTCCAGGTTGCCGGGGTTGACGTTGTCCCGGTCCAGGTCGACGACGTAGGCGATGCCGCCCGACATGCCGGCCGCGAAGTTGCGCCCGGTCTCGCCGAGGACGACCGCGTGGCCGCCGGTCATGTACTCGCAGCCGTGGTCGCCCACGCCCTCGGAGACGACCAGCGCGCCGGAGTTGCGGACGCAGAACCGCTCGCCGGTGCGGCCGCGCAGGAACAGCTCGCCGCCGGTCGCGCCGTACGCGATCGTGTTGCCCGCGATGGTCGAGTACTCGGCGAGGTGGTCGGCCGCGCGGTCCGGGCGGACCACGATCCGGCCGCCGGACAGGCCCTTGCCGACGTAGTCGTTGGCGTCGCCCTCCAGGCGCAGCGTGACACCGCGCGGGACGAAGGCGCCGAAGGACTGGCCGGCGGAGCCGGTGAAGGTGATGTCGATGGTGTCGTCGGGCAGGCCGGCGCCGCCGAACTTCTTGGTCACCTCGTGGCCGAGCATGGTGCCGACCGTGCGGTTGATGTTGCGGATGGCGACCTGGGCGCGCACCGGGTGGGCGTCCTCGGCGCCGGCGGCGGAGAGCGCGTCGGCGGCGAGCTTGATCAGCTCGTTGTCGAGCGCCTTCTCCAGACCGTGGTCCTGGGCGACGAGCTGGTGGCGGACGGCGCCCTCGGGCAGCTCCGGCACGTGGAACAGCGGCTCCAGCTCCAGGCCCTGCGCCTTCCAGTGGTTCACCGCGCGGGTCACGTCGAGGACCTCGGCGTGGCCGACGGCCTCCTCGATGGAGCGGAAGCCCAGCTCGGCGAGGAGCTCGCGGACCTCCTCGGCGATGAACTGGAAGAAGTTGACGACGTACTCGGCCTTGCCGGAGAACCGCTCGCGCAGGACCGGGTTCTGGGTGGCGATGCCGACCGGGCAGGTGTCCAGGTGGCAGACGCGCATCATCACGCAGCCGGAGACGACCAGCGGGGCGGTGGCGAAGCCGAACTCCTCGGCGCCGAGCAGCGCGGCGATGACCACGTCCCGGCCGGTCTTGAGCTGGCCGTCGGTCTGCACGACGATCCGGTCGCGCAGGCCGTTGAGCAGCAGGGTCTGCTGGGTCTCGGCGAGGCCCAGCTCCCAGGGGCCGCCCGCGTGCTTCAGCGAGGTGAGCGGGGAGGCGCCGGTGCCGCCGTCGTGGCCGGAGATCAGCACCACGTCCGCGTGGGCCTTGGACACACCGGCGGCGACGGTGCCGACGCCGACCTCGGAGACCAGCTTGACGTGAACGCGCGCCTTCGGGTTGGCGTTCTTCAGGTCGTGGATGAGCTGGGCGAGGTCCTCGATGGAGTAGATGTCGTGGTGCGGCGGCGGGGAGATGAGGCCCACGCCCGGCGTCGAGTGCCGGGTCTTCGCCACCCACGGGTAGACCTTGTGGCCGGGCAGCTGGCCGCCCTCGCCGGGCTTGGCGCCCTGGGCCATCTTGATCTGGATGTCGTCGGAGTTGACCAGGTACTCGGAGGTCACACCGAAGCGGCCGGAGGCGACCTGCTTGATGGCCGACCGGCGGGCCGGGTCGTACAGCCGCTCCGCGTCCTCGCCGCCCTCACCGGTGTTGGACTTGCCGCCCAGCTGGTTCATGGCGACGGCGAGTGTCTCGTGCGCCTCCTGGGAGATGGAGCCGTACGACATGGCGCCGGTGGAGAACCGCTTGACGATCTCGGAGACCGGCTCGACCTCGTCGACCGGGATCGGTCCCCGGCCGGACTTGAAGCCGAAGAGCCCGCGGAGCGTCATCAGCCGCTCGGACTGCTCGTTGACGCGCTCGGTGTACTTCTTGAAGATGTCGTACTTGCCGGAGCGCGTGGAGTGCTGGAGCCGGAAGACCGTCTCCGGGTCGAACAGGTGCGGCTCGCCCTCGCGGCGCCACTGGTACTCGCCGCCGATCTCCAGGGCGCGGTGCGCGGGAGCGATGCCGGAGGCGGGGTAGGCCTTGGCGTGGCGGGCGGCGACCTCCTTGGCGACGACGTCGATGCCGACGCCGCCGATCTTGGTGGCGGTGCCGTTGAAGTACTTCTCCACGAAGGCCTCGTTGAGGCCGACGGCCTCGAAGACCTGGGCGCCCCGGTAGGAGGCGACGGTGGAGATGCCCATCTTGGACATGACCTTCAGCACGCCCTTGCCGAGGGCGTAGATCAGGTTGCGGATGGCCTGCTCGGCCTCGATGCCGGGCAGGAAGGTGCCCGCGCGGACCAGGTCCTCGACGGACTCCATCGCCAGGTACGGGTTGACGGCGGCGGCGCCGTAGCCGATGAGCAGGGCGACGTGGTGGACCTCGCGGACGTCACCGGCCTCGACCAGCAGGCCCACCTGGGTGCGCTGCTTGGTGCGGATGAGGTGGTGGTGGACGGCCGCGGTGAGCAGCAGCGACGGGATCGGCGCGTGCTCGGCGTCGGAGTGCCGGTCCGACAGGACGATCAGGCGGGCGCCGTTCTCGATGGCGGCGTCGGCCTCGGCGCAGATGTCCTCGATGCGGGCGGCGAGCGCGTCACCGCCGCCGGACACCCGGTACAGGCCGGAGAGCGTCGCGGCCTTGAAGCCGGGCATGTCGCCGTCGGCGTTGATGTGGATGAGCTTGGCCAGCTCGTCGTTGTCGATCACCGGGAAGGGCAGGACGACGCTGCGGCAGGAGGCCGCGTTCGGCTCCAGCAGGTTGCCCGAGGGGCCCAGCGGGGAGCGCAGGGAGGTGACCAGTTCCTCGCGGATCGCGTCCAGCGGCGGGTTGGTGACCTGGGCGAACAGCTGGGTGAAGTAGTCGAAGAGCAGCCGGGGGCGCTCGCTGAGCGCGGCGATCGGCGAGTCGGTGCCCATCGAGCCGATCGGCTCGGCGCCGGCCTTGGCCATCGGCGCGAGGAGGACGCGGAGCTCCTCCTCGGTGTAGCCGAAGGTCTGCTGGCGGCGGGTGACCGAGGCGTGGGTGTGCACGATGTGCTCGCGCTCGGGCAGGTCCGGCAGCTCGATCTCGCCGGCCTCGAGCCACTCCTCGTAGGGCTGCTCGGCGGCGAGCCCGGCCTTGATCTCGTCGTCCTCGATGATGCGGTGCTCGGCGGTGTCCACCAGGAACATGCGGCCGGGCTGGAGGCGGCCCTTGCGGACGACCTTCGCCGGGTCGATGTCGAGGACGCCGACCTCGGAGCCGAGGACGACGAGGCCCTCGTCGGTGACCCAGTAGCGGCCCGGGCGCAGGCCGTTGCGGTCGAGCACGGCGCCGACCTGGGTGCCGTCGGTGAAGGTGACGCAGGCGGGGCCGTCCCAGGGCTCCATCATCGTGGAGTGGTACTGGTAGAAGGCGCGCCGCGCGGGGTCCATGGAGTCGTGGTTCTCCCACGCCTCCGGGATCATCATCAGCACGGAGTGCGGCAGGGAGCGGCCGCCCAGGTGCAGCAGTTCGAGGACCTCGTCGAAGGACGCGGAGTCCGAGGCGTCGGGCGTGCAGACCGGGAAGATCCGGTCGAGGCTCCGCCCCTCGCCGCCGAACAGGTCGGAGACCAGCTGGGACTCGCGGGCGCGCATCCAGTTGCGGTTGCCCTTGACGGTGTTGATCTCACCGTTGTGGGCGACGAAGCGGTAGGGGTGCGCGAGCGGCCACGACGGGAAGGTGTTCGTGGAGAACCGGGAGTGCACGAGCGCGATCGCGGAGCCGAAGCGGCGGTCGGACAGGTCCGGGAAGAAGGGCTCGAGCTGGCCGGTGGTCAGCATGCCCTTGTAGACGATGGTCCGCGCGGACAGCGACGGGAAGTAGACGCCCACCTCGCGCTCGGCGCGCTTGCGCAGCACGAACGCCTTGCGGTCGAGCTCGATGCCCGTGCGGTCGCCGGCGGTGACGAAGACCTGGCGGAAGACCGGCATCGTCGAGCGGGCGGTGGCGCCGAGCAGCTGGGGCGCGACGGGCACCTCGCGCCAGCCGAGGACGGTCAGGTCCTCGTCGGCGGCGATCTCCTCGATGCGGGCGACGGCGGCGTCGGCGCCGTCCTCCGGCAGGAAGGCGATGCCGACGGCGTAACCGCCGGCCTCGGGCAGTTCGAAACCGGCCACCTCGCGGAAGAAGGCGTCGGGGACCTGGGAGAGGATTCCGGCGCCGTCACCGGAGTCCGGTTCGGAGCCGGTGGCACCGCGGTGCTCGAGGTTGCGCAGAACCGTGAGCGCCTGCTCGACCAGGGTGTGGGACGCCTCGCCGGTGAGGGTGGCGACGAAACCGACGCCGCAGGCGTCGTGCTCGTTGCGGGGGTCGTACATACCCTGCGCAGCAGGGCGAGCATCCATGAAAGACCAGCTCAGAGGCTCGTTCGTGGAATGCTGGGACGGCTGGCGCGGCGTACGCATCGGCTCTCCCGTCGTCGTCATGTGGCATGTTCAGGTGCCGAGGGACGACGTTGGCCCTCTGCGTGGTGCGAAATTTCGTGCAGGTTACATGATGGAGCGGCTCTCGGAAACCGGGATAATCCGTTCCAGCATGCGGACACCACATGGATCGCGGCGGGGTTCCGCGCCTGGCGGTGGAAGCTATGGAGACCGGGTGGGACAGATCGATGTCCGCCGGTCCGATGGCGGGAAAGGGCTCCTTCGCCCGCTCCGCGGGGGGCGCGCCGCCGGCCTCGTTGCCCACAGCGCTTACGGCTCATGCCCAGTGGTCATGCGGTCGAAACCAGCAAGTAATGATTACTTATACGGCCCATCGCATACGTTCGAGCCGCATCATCCTACGGCCGTTCCGAACAGCGTGCCCAGGGCGTACGTCACACCGGCCGCCGCGCCGCCGAGGGCGAGCTGCCGCAGACCGCTGTACCACCAGGTCCGCGCCGTCACCTTGGCCACCACCGCGCCGCACAGGAAGAGTCCGAGCAGGGCCAGCAGCACGGCCGGCCACAGGCTGCTCGCGCCGAGCAGATAGGGCAGCACCGGGAGCAGGGCGCCCAGCGCGAAGGAGCCGAAGCTGGACACGGCGGCGACGGTGGGCGAGGGGAGGTCGCCGGGGTCGATGCCGAGTTCCTCGCGGGCGTGGATCTCCAGCGCCTGCTCGGGGTCCCTGGACAGCTGGCGGGCGACCTCGCGGGCCAGCTCGGGCTCGACTCCGCGGGACTCGTAGAGCGCGGCGAGCTCGGCCTCCTCGTCCTTGGGGTGCTTGCGCAGCTCCCGCCGCTCGACGTCGAGCTCGGCCTCGACCAGCTCGCGCTGCGAGGCGACGGAGGTGTACTCGCCGGCGGCCATGGAGAAGGCGCCGGCGGCCAGACCGGCGAGCCCGCTGAGCACGATGGTCTGCTCTCCGACGGCGCCGCCGGCCACACCGGTCATCAGGGCGAGGTTGGAGACCAGCCCGTCCATCGCGCCGAACACCGCGGGGCGCAGCCAGCCGCCGTTGACGTCGCGGTGGGTGTGGTTGTCGCGGTGCGCCTCGTGCAGCGACGCCTCGTTCTCGATGATGGCCATGCGGCTCCCCCAGCTCTCTTCTTTGGACATGTTCTACTTCTCGACAACGCCAAATGTATTCCTTCCCATTCCTGCCCGCCAGCAAGGAAAGGCTGGGCTAACCTGCGGTTTTGCGGTTTCCGGCGGTACGGGTGGATGGCCGTCCCCGGACGTCGACCGGGTGACGCTGGGGCCGGTGAGGCTGCGCCGGACACCGCACAGGGGACAGTTCCGCAAAGGGCTCCGCGCCTTTCGGGGCGCCCCTGAGAGGAGAGCCGCGCATGGCGTCGACCACCCGCATCCCCTCTGCCCCGGCGCCCGGGGACGCCCTCGGGCTCCGCGAGCGGGCCCGCGGCGCGCTGCTCGGTCTGGCCGTGGGCGACGCGCTGGGCGCTCCGGCGGAGAACATGAAGCCCTCCGAGATCCGCGCACGCTGGGGCCGCATCACGGGATACGTGACGGACCACCCGGCGGGCACGGACGACACGGAGTACGCGATCTTCTCCGGTCTGCTGCTGGCCCGGCACGGCTCCGCGCTCACCCCCGCGCATGTCGGGGCGGCCTGGCACGAGCTGATCGCGGACCGCGCGGAGGGCCGCTTCCGGGGCGCCGGTTTCAGTGAGCGCGGCACGCTGGAGAACCTGCGCCGGGGGCTGGCGGCGCCCATCTCGGCCCAGCACCGGCACGCGTGGAGCGACGGGCTGGCGATGCGCGCCGCGCCCCACGGGGTGTTCGCGGCGGGCCGCCCCGACGAGGCGGCCCGGCTGGCGGCGATCGACGGCTCGGTCAGTCACGACGGCGAGGGCATCCACGGCGGCCGGGCGGTCGCGGCGGGCGTCGCGGCGGCGATGGCCGGGGCGCCGGTGGTCGCGGTGGTGGCCTCCGCGCTGGCGGTGGTACCGGACGACTCCTGGACCGCCCGGTCGCTGCGCCGCGCCGTGACCGCCGCCCACCTGGGCGAACGCGCGGTGCGGGCGGCGGTGGTGATCGGCGGCTACCCGTGGACCGACCTGGCGCCCGAGGCGGTGGCCCTCGCCTTCGGCGCGTACGCGGCGGCCGACGGCGACTTCGAGCAGGCGGTGCTGACGGCCGTCAACATGGGCCGCGACGCCGACACCACGGCGGCGGTGGCCGGCGCCCTGGCGGGCGCGACACGGGGCGCGTCGGCGATCCCGCCGGCCTGGTCGTCCGCCATCACCCCGGCCCGCGGCAGCTGCCTCCCCGCGATGGCGGGCCACCACGTCCTGGACATCGCGACCCTCCTGACCCCGGAGCCCCCCACATGACCACCACCACACCAC
>Ga0247822_10002745_pt1 | contig 11335 bp, 10 predicted proteins | sample 13C_Cellulose_Da_FD_192423 | JGI IMG/M metagenome (GOLD analysis project Ga0247822, IMG submission 192423) | Soil microbial communities from agricultural site in Penn Yan, New York, United States - 13C_Cellulose_Day30 | ecosystem: Environmental > Terrestrial > Soil > Agricultural land | place... | reverse complement strand
TTAATCTGCTTACCAGATGCAGCCAACTCAGCATCAGCCAGCAACTGGGTAAGCGGGACGCCAATGATCTCGGCACGAACCAGTTTTGATGACGGCAAACCATCTTGCTGCAACTGCAAAAAGTCAGCCTCACTCAACCCGGACAACTCATCACTGAATAGCGCCTGCGTAATTCGCTGGGCAGCCGACAAGCCGGTATCGCCATGCACAAGTTTGGTAACCTCCTCCGCCAGAATTCGCTGCACATCCGGCTTGCCTTGACGCACCGCATCTTCCGCCTCGATAGCGGCAATCTGCGCAACCGTCAAAAAGGTAAAGTAACGAAGAAACCTGTAGGCATCCGCATCTGCTGTATTGAGCCAGAATTGATAGAAGGCATAAGGAGAAGTCTTTGCCGCATCCAACCAGACCGTACCGGTTTCGGTTTTGCCGAATTTTGTGCCGTCAGACTTGGTGACTAATGGCATCGTCAGACCAAACACCTGCGCGCCGTGCATACGACGAGCCAGATCAATACCACCGGTGATATTACCCCACTGATCACTACCACCAATCTGCAGGGTACAGCTGTTGCGGGCATAGAGCTCAGAGAAGTCATAGGATTGCAGCAGCATATATGTGAACTCAGTAAAGGAAATCCCTTCGCCTTCGCGCTCAATCCGTTGCTTTACCGATTCCTTATTAATCATGTTATTAACAGAGAAGTGCTTGCCCACATCGCGCAGAAAACTAAGCACATCAATCTTGCCCACCCAATCCAGGTTATTCACGACTTCAGCTGATTGAGCGCCACAATCAAAATCGATAAATTGGCTGACTTGTCTCTTCAGTTTATCCACCCAATCAGCAACCACATCGGCGGTATTGAGCTTGCGCTCCTGCGCCTTGAAACTTGGATCACCAATCAAGCCAGTAGCACCACCAACCAGAGCGATAGGCTTGTGGCCAGCGAGCTGGAAACGCTTGAGCATTAACAAGGGGACCAAACTACCTATATGCAGGCTATCGGCGGTAGGGTCAAAGCCACAATAAAGGGTGCGGCTTGCCGAGTTAAGATGCTCTGCAAGAGCGTCGCCGCCGGTCATCTGGGCAATAAGCCCACGATCCTGCAACTCTTGCAGGAAATTAGTGTCAATAGCTGTCATAACGCACCAACCAAGCTTGTAAAAAGTGTTTCGATTAGGAACAAAAAGGCGGCAAAGATACCGCATCTTGTTCCAATTACAAGACAAAACCAGAGGCTTGTTGCAGCAAGATGAAATTTTGGGGTGTTAATGGCGTTTTTTTCTGCTATAAATGTTCCCTCTTGGATCACTTATCTATAAAAGAATTGCGACTATATTTACCGATGCTTCCAATAAAGAACTACTACACGATCATTCGATCGACCCTGCTTCAATATGTACCACGCGGGCATCTCATGGCTGCGGTGGCATTATCTGTAGGATTGGTAGTCGTAAGCAGCAATTCCCCTGATAGCACAACAATTACAAGCGCACCCAGCAAGAATATTCCTGGTCTGGAAATCCAAGGCACAGAAACTCAAGCCACTCCAATTGTTGTCCCGGCAGTCGAAACAATCATCCAGACCGTAGCCGCCATCCCAGAACCGATCATTACGCCTCTTCCGCAACCTGCGGGTCCTCAATGGAAAGAGTTCACCATTCAAAATGGTGACAATTTATCGATTCTGTTTAAACGTGCTGGACTGAATGACCGCACTATTTATGAATTATTTAGCGATGCCAAAGACGCCAAAGACCTGCGCAATATCCGCCCTGGTCAAAAAATGGAGTTTTTGGTGGAAAACGGCCAGCTGCAAGGCCTGAATTATATTGTTGATAGTCTGAACAGCCTGAAATTTACCCGCGACACCAAAGGTTTCACCGCTAAACAAACCGCACTTAAGCCCGATGTTAAATATGCATTCAGCCAAGCTTCTATTGATAGCTCACTCTATATGGCAGGAAAACGCGCGGGAATGCCCAGCACCCTGACGATGGAGCTAGCAAACATCTTTGGTTGGGATATCGACTTTGCACTCGATATCCAAAAAGGCGATAGCTTCAAAGTGATGTACGAAGAGCAATTTCTCCATGGTAAGAAGATTGGCACCGGTAAAATCATGGCAGCCGAATTTACCAACGGTGGCAAAACCTTCAAGGCAGTCCGTTATACCGATAAAGATGGCTCCAGCAATTACTACACACCTGATGGTCGCGGCATGCACAAAGCCTTCCTGCGCACCCCAATTGAGTTTGCCAGAATCAGCTCTCATTTCAGCTTGGGCCGCAAACATCCAGTCTTGCACATCATCAGAGCGCATAAGGGTACTGACTATGCAGCTGTGCGTGGCACACCAATACGCTCTACTGGTAATGGGAAAATATCTTTTGCTGGCCGCAAGAATGGTTTCGGCAACACTGTTATTATCCAGCACGGCCAGGGCATTGAAACTCTTTACGGACACATGAACGGGTTTGCCAAGGGCATGCGCGCAGGTGCGCGTGTTAGTCAGGGCGATGTAATTGGCTATGTGGGTTCTACCGGTCTAGCGTCAGGCCCGCACCTGCACTACGAATTCCATGTAAATGGCCAAGTACGCAACCCAGTGACTGTGCCACTGCCCAAGTCTATCGGTATTGAAAAAACCGAACTGGCGCGTTTCAACGAAACTACTCGACCACTGATTGCGCAATTGGATCAGTACAAATCCTCCAGCCGTCTGGCTGTCGTTAAGAGCGGCAGCGCCAACAACTAATCAGCTTCTTTCATGCATAAACGCCAGCTCTACATTGGCTTGATGTCTGGCACCAGCGCTGACGCAATCGACGCGGCGCTGATTGACTTGACCTCCTCTGTCCAACTCATAGGCACACATACACTCCCTCTTCCCCAGGAAACCCGTCAACAAATCCACACTCTTTCGCTTCCCGATGATAATGAAATTGATCGGATGGGTGCGCTGGATGCAGAGTTAGGCCATCTATTCGCGCAAGTGAGCCTAGAGCTGATTGCCAAGTCAGGAATTGATGCATCACAAATTATCGCTATTGGGAGCCACGGGCAAACCATTCGCCACCGCCCACCGGGATCTTCACAAGGTACTTTTACGCTTCAAATTGGCGACCCTAATATCATCGCCGAGCTCACTGGAATCACCACCATTGCCGACTTTCGCCGCCGCGATATGGCAGCTGGAGGCCAAGGTGCGCCGCTGGTGCCAGCGTTTCATCGCGCCATTTTTCATACTCAAAACCGCGATCGGGTTGTAGTGAATATTGGAGGGATGGCCAATATCACCTGGCTAGCGGCGCAGGATCCGGTGTCAGGTTTCGATACCGGTCCAGGCAATGTGTTGATGGATAACTGGATACATTCCCACTCTGGCAACGCTTATGATAAAGATGGCGCTTGGGCCGCTTCCGGCACAGTGAATCAGGAATTGCTAGCGAGCCTTTTGAACGAGCATTACTTTAGTTTGCCAGCCCCGAAAAGTACGGGACGGGAGAGCTTCAATCGCGATTGGCTCGACAAAAACCTCATCGCACTGTCGTCAGCACCCCCACCCGCCGATGTGCAAGCGACCCTGCTTGAGCTGACAGCGGTTACTATCGCAGATGAAATTAAAAAGCTAAGCGATACAACAAAGGAAGTCTATGTATGTGGTGGTGGCGCTTATAACCCTGTACTTATGCAGCGATTGCAGGATCTTTTGCGCGGGGACAAAGTAGCAAGCACATCAGCACTAGGAGTCAATCCACAGTGGATAGAGGCGATGGCATTTGCCTGGTTAGCCCAGCAAACGATTAACCACAAACCGGGAAATGTACGTGAAGTGACAGGGGCAAATCGGGAAGTCATTCTAGGTGGCGTGTACTACGCCTGACGCTTCCCGCAGAAGAAAATAATCAGACGGTAAAGGATGAACCACAACCGCAGGTGCTGGAAGCATTGGGATTTTGGATTACAAATTTGGAACCTTGCAGCCCCTCTTCATAATTCACCACAGCGCCAACCAGATAGGGGTAGCTCATTGCATCCACTACCACTTTGACGCCATCACGCTCTACCACTGAGTCATCATCTGCAACAGCTTCATCGAAGGTGAAGCCGTATTGAAAGCCAGAGCAGCCACCGCCGGTAACATAAACCCGCAATTTAAGATCAGGATTATCTTCTTCCTCAATCAAGCTCCGCACTTTGGCAATAGCGCTCTCAGTGACAGTGACGACTTGAGGGACATAGATTTCAGCGGTAGACATACATACTCCGGATAACAACCAAGCCCGATAGGGCGTTATTTATTATCCCTTTACCCGAGTAAAACAGTCAACTATTAAGCCTTGGCGATAGCAATTTCCAATACGTTAGCTGTCTCTTGCTGCTTGTTGATCATGCTGCCATTGAGCTGTGCACCTTTCACCATCTCAATAAAATGGTAGTGCACCGTACCCGTGACATTACCTTTGGCTGCCAACTCCAGATGCTTGCTGGAGTGGATATTACCCAGCACCTTGCCATTCACAATCACGATGGGTGCGCGAATCTCCCCTTCCACTATGCCAGTATCCGCGACTACCACTTTTGCATCCTTCTCATCACCGGCAATAATATTGCCGGTCACCTTACCTTCCAGCTGCAGTTCGCCAGTAAAGTGAAGGTCGCCGACCACCTTGGTCGAGCGTGAAATCAGGGTGTGATTGTTGGAAAACGCCATCAGGGAGGCTCCGTAGCAAGGATTATTTAATTTCTGGCCATTCCAGTTCTGCTTCAACTGTCACTGGATTGCGGCGCGCATTGGATTTAACAGCAAGCTCAACCCGCACCGGAGTAAAACCTTCCGGCAGGACAATTTCACTCTCGATACTCTGGAAAAACTTAAAGTTGAGCGGAATACTCTCCGGCATAGGTTCAGCACCAACCTGATTAACCACCAACTCATGAAGCGATATTTTAGTCTCGGCACCATCCTTTTGTCCGACGACTAGTGCGCGCAACTGACCGGAAAAATCGTCATCCCCCTCCGCCAATTTTTGCACAACCAGCTTGAACTGCGATTTGTTATCCGCCAGCGCCGTCACAGAAAAAATGCCGAAACTGATTCCCATGGGGTTAGTGCTTTTTTTCGATGTGAGGATTCGATAAACCTCAACATCGCGCTGCAAGGCAGCTTTTTCGTCACGCAATAGCATGACGCGCTTACGCAAGTCCTCGCCAGCCTGACGATCAACTTGAGCATTCAACTGGTATTTAGCCAGCTCGCGTTTTGATTCGCCCGCTTCCTGGGTCAGCTTATCCAACTGTACGCGCAACTCTTGCGCCTCCTCTGGCGAAAGGCGCTCCTGGCTGGCCTGGTTTAGCGCATAGAAATAGGTTGCGATAAGTGTGGCGCCGACCAAAACGAGCAATGCCAATACGATAAGCGCATTTTTAACGGGCCGATGTGGCACCACTTTCATGCGATAAACAGGGGAGCCTTTGACTTTGGTCTTAGCGGGATTCATAGCGTCCATTTTATTATTCACGGGGTGGCATTAAACCACCCCATGCAGTTGGGGTTTGGGCTTAGAAATTAAGCGTTAGGGCATCAACGCCACAACATCCAAACCGGCTTTTTCATCAAAACCAAACATGATGTTCATATTCTGGATTGCCTGACCAGAAGCGCCTTTGGTGAGGTTGTCGATGACCGACAGAACCACCACTGTATCGCGCTGTTGTGGACGCACAATCGAGATACGGCAAACATTCGAGCCTTTTACGCTTCTCGTTTGCGGCAGCTCGCCAGCGGGCAATACATCGACAAATGGCTCATTGGCGTAGCGTTGCTCATAGAGAGACTGCAAGTCCGGCACTTTGTTCACATCCAGAAGTGTCGCATAAAGCGTTGCGTGAATACCTCGAATGATTGGCAATAAATGCGGCACAAACGTCAGCGCAACTGGCGCCACGCCAGCTGGCTGCACATCGCGCAACCCCTGCTCGATTTCCGGTAGGTGGCGGTGCCCGGCAACCCCATAGGCCTTGAAACTATCGCTGATTTCCATCAGCAGGTTGTCGATCTTGGCTTGACGACCGGCTCCACTGGCACCGCTGGCGGCATTGGCGATAAGGCGAGTAGGATCGACCAAATTATTCTCAATTAAAGGCAAGTAGCCTAATTGCGTCGCAGTGGGATAGCAGCCAGGGCATGCGACCAATTTAGCGGTGCGAATAGCGTCGCGGTTAACTTCTGGCAAGCCATAAACTGCTTGAGCGACCAAATCCGGCGCGCCGTGGGTTTGGTTGTACCACTTCTCCCACAGGGGAACATCGCGGATACGGAAGTCTGCCGACAAATCGATAATGCGCGCCTTGGTGTTCATCAGGGCGCCCATCATGTTTTGCGCCACGCCATGGGGGGTCGCAAAGAAAATCACATCGCACTCACCCAACACCGCCACATCCGGCTCGGTAAACGCCAAATCTATGTGGCCGCGCAGGCTCGGGTACATGTCCGCAACCTTGGTACCCGCTTCGGCGCGCGAGGTAATCACGGTTACTTCAACTTGTGGATGCTTGGCCAGCAAGCGGAGCAACTCAACGCCTGTATAACCGGTTCCACCAACGATAGCTGCTTTAATCACCTCAACCTCCAATAGATTGGTAATCTCATTACGCTTAAATGAACAGGGGCGAGTCTGTTATCCTGCCCGCTGCTTTCCTCGGGAAAAATTAAAGACGGCTATCATAAGAGCCTTATCCATAAATCGAAAGAAAAAGCTGCCCATTTTGCAGGGCGCTCAAACAGGTAGCGTTAGTGGCCGACACCCCCAACATCCCATCCGCCCCGCCCGCTACTGCAGCCACAGCCCCGGGAAATGTGTCGCTAAGCCAACGCTTGGCATATTGGCGCGAGACCTTCCGCGATCGTTTGGCTGGTGTTGATGCCCTCCCCCAATTAACGCTGCTGGGATTGCTCACCGGCATACTGGCAGGCCTGGTGATTATCGCGTTTCGCCTGCTGGTTGAAGTCCCACTCGGCTATTGGCTGCCCGGGGACTTCGAAAACTTTGAGGCCCTTGATCCGAGATGGCATTTTTATCTGCCGCTGGCCGGCGCCTGCCTGCTCGGAGTGGTGTTGCAGTTTATCGACAAACGCCATCACAGCACCGGTGTCGGGCATGTAATCGACCGCTTACAAAACCATCAAGGGCGGATGCCGCCAGGCAATTTTATCGTGCAGTTTTTTGGCGGTGCCGCCTGTTTGCTGAGCGGGCAATCCGTCGGGCGCGAAGGACCAGCAGTGCACATAGGTGCTGGCGCCGGCAGCCTCCTTGGGCAGTGGATGAAACTGCCGACTAATAGCCTGCGTCCCTTGGCCGGTTGCGGTGTCGCGGCCGCCATTGCGGCCTGCTTTAACACCCCAATGGCCGGCGTGATTTTCGCCATGGAAGTGGTGGTGATGGAATACAGCATCGCCGGATTTATCCCGGTGATCCTGGCTGCCGTCGCAGGGACCACCTTGTCGCACCTGGTCTTTGGCAATGTTATTAATTTTGCACCACCTACAGGCGACACCGGCGGCTTACTGGAACTCCCCCTCATATTGCTCACCGGCTTGTTCATTGCGCTGCTCGCCGCACTTTATATCCGCTCGCATGCCTTCTGGTGTCGCCTTGCACTCAATCGCCCGATTGCACTGCGTTTTGCGTTTGCCGGGCTGATCACCGGCTGCGCCGCATACTATTTCCCCGATATCCTCGGCATAGGTTATGACACGATTGAGCGTGCACTCGGGGGGCAGCAAGGTTTTTGGCTGCTTCTGGGGATTATCGCGGCAAAGTTGCTGGTGACTAGCCTGGCATTGGGTGTAGGTATGCCGGGAGGCGTTATTGGGCCGCTATTATTTTTAGGGGCCTGCGCGGGTGGCGCCATAGGTGTGCTCGCCCATACCCTTATGCCGGAATCAGCCAGCCCCATTGCTATCTATGTGGTCCTGGGGATGGGCGCAATGATGGCCGCAACGCTCAATGCGCCTCTGGCATCGATGATTGCGATCATTGAATTAACTTATAACCCCGGAATTATTTTCCCCAGCATGCTGGTAGTGGTAGTGGCCTGTTTAACGACGCGCTGGGCATTTCGTTGCGATGGGCTTTTTGAAACCCTGCTAAAAATCCAGGGCAAATTCCGCACACCGGAGATCGCCGAGCAATTGCTCAGTAAAACCGGTGCCCGACAATTACTGGATCGTCATATCAAAACCTGCCCGACCCATTTATCGTTTGGCGATGCAACCGCACTGCTCGCCAATCATCCACATTGGCTATTATTGGAAGGGAATAAATACATTTTACCCGGGCATGATCTGGCCGCATTTTTAGCACAGCAGGGCGATACCGAGCCGACCACCATGCTCAATCTGCTGGATATACCGGCGCAGCGTTTGGACATAATTCCACTTGCCGATGACTCCACGCTCTTTGACGCATTGCGATCATTGGAAGCCGCGCACGTAGAAGCAGGTTTCATCAGCACATCGCAAGCGCAGGTGGTCGGGATTATCACGCGCGAAAAAATCACCAATTACTACCGACTCTAACTGTGATCGTTAAACAGCAACAGCGCTTCAGGTTGAGGGGGCACACATGGAAATACTGAGTTGGACTTTACTGGCACTCAGCAGCATTATCATCGTCAGTTATTTGTTCGATGCTGTTGCCCGCAAATCGCGCATCCCCGCGGTAGTGTTATTAATTTTTAGCGGAATTTTGGCGCGGGTTACGCTGGATTATTTTGGTTTTAAAATTCCATTGCTCGACATCTTACTTCCCATTGTGGGCACCTTAGGTTTGATATTAATTGTGCTGGAAGGTGCACTGGATTTAAAAGTCTCGCGCGATAATGTGGGATTAATTAGCCGTGCTGCAATCTGCTCCCTACTCGGATTGGTCATTAGCGGCGCATTAATTGCCGCCGTGATCTTTTATAGTTTTGACACCGATTGGTATCAAGCATGGCTCTATGCCATACCTATGGCAGTTATCTCCAGCGCCGTCGCCATTCCTGCTGCGGCTTCGCTCTCACCCAAGCTGCGCGAATTTGTTATTTATGAAAGTTCAATGTCCGACATCGTCGGTGTATTGCTGTTTTATGCACTACTGGATGGACGCGGCAACATAGGCCTGCGTGCGCTCGAAACGATGGGCGAAGTCGGCATCAGTATTGCGATTGGTTTTATTGCAGCAATTACACTTTATTGGCTCATCAGCCGTATTGAAACCCATGTGCGCTTTGTCCCCATGATTGCGGGGGTTGCACTCTTGTATGCCGCTGCAAAGCTACTGCATTTGGCTCCATTAATGATCGTGATGGCAGCAGGTTTAATTTTGAATAATTTTGTATACGTTAAACCCTTGCCACTGGTAAGACGGATTCGCAGCTACAACTTCAGCGAAGACCTGGATACCTTCAAGCATTTGGTTGCCGAAGCCACTTTTGTTATTCGCACGTTCTTTTTTGTTTTGCTCGGTTACTCCACGCTCATTTCTGATTTAATGAACTCACAGGCGTGGATAATCGCCAGTGCGATAGCGGCTTGCTACATCATTCCACGCATTGGCATCCTCTATTTCTGCACTGAAACAAAACGCATTGAACCGCTACTCTGGTTTGCACCAAAAGGCTTGATAACCATATTGCTGATCTTTAGCATCCCTGAAACCGAATGGATTGCAGGCTTCCCTAATGGCGCCATTATGCTGTTGGTGCTCATGTCAGCATTGCTGTTAACCCATGGCAATCTGCGTTATGGCAAGCAACAGAAAAAACAAGCGGCTGCCATGGAAACGCTATCAACAGAATACACAGCCGTAATGACGATTGAGGCAGCCAATACCTCCGCACCGACAACCACGACGCAGACACCGACACAGGCACAAACTTCGTCTGATACAAAACCCAACCCTTAAGGCAACACACTTATGCTCTGGATAAAAGCCTTCCATATTATTTTCGTTATCAGCTGGATGGCTGCACTGTTTTATTTGCCGCGCCTGTTTGTCTATCACGTCATGAGTGAGGATGAAATCAGCCGCGAACGCTTTAAAATAATGGAACGCAAGTTACTGCGCGGCATCGCCAATCCCGCGATGATCGGCACCTTTGTGTTTGGAATCTGGATGAGCTGGCTCGGTTGGGATTATTACTCCACTCAAATCTGGTATTGGTGCAAAATTGCGCTGGTGGTTTTGCTCGCCGGTTATCACCACGCCTGCATCGTCTATTGGAAACAATTGCGCGATGACCGTTGCACCAAAAGCCATACATTTTTCCGCGTATTTAATGAGCTGCCGGTATTTTTATTGGTCGGCATTGTGATTATGGTAGTCGTGAGGCCGTTTTAAAATGATCAGCAAGCTCTATGCAATTACCGATTCGCAATTACTGCCCGGTGATACATTATTCTCCGCCGTTGCCGATGCCTTAAAAGGCGGCTGCAAGCTGGTGCAGTATCGCGATAAATCAACTGACCAGACCCGTCGGTTATTTGAAGCCAAAAGCTTAGTGGCGCTTTGCACCCAATATCAGGCGCAACTATTAATTAACGATGATGTGGAGTTGGCGAAAAACAGCAACGCGCATGGCGTGCATCTCGGGCAGGATGATACCAATCCGGTTGCTGCGCGGATTATCCTCGGCAGCAACGCCATTATTGGCGTTACCTGTCATGATTCATTGGCGCTGGCACAGCAGGCGATTAAAGACACCGCCAATTACGTCGCCTTTGGCCGGTTTTTCCCCTCATCAACCAAACCCGATGCGCGCCCCGCGCCGATTTCATTAATCAGCGAAGCGCGCAGCAAATTCAACAACACGCCCATTGCCGTGATTGGCGGCATTACCCTCGACAACGGCAAGCAGTTACTTGATGCCGGCGCCGATATGCTTGCCGTTTGCCACAGTTTATTTTCGGCGGATGACATTACCGCCCAAGCTAAAAAATTTATTGAATTGTTATAAATCAGGATTATCTATGAGCCGCTCTGAAGAATTATTTTTACAAGCCCAAAAAACCATTCCCGGTGGCGTTAACTCGCCGGTGCGCGCATTTAAAGCCGTAGGGGGAACGCCGATATTTTTTGAAAAAGCACTCGGTGCTTATGTGTGGGATGCCGACGGCAAACAATATATCGATTATGTACAAAGCTGGGGCCCAATGGTACTCGGCCATGCACACCCAGAAGTCATCAACACCGTTATTGAAACAGCAAAATTTGGTTTGAGTTTTGGTGCGCCGACCGAACGCGAAACCACCCTCGCTGAAAAACTCTGTGCATTGATTCCCAAC
>Ga0247822_10002742_pt1 | contig 11336 bp, 7 predicted proteins | sample 13C_Cellulose_Da_FD_192423 | JGI IMG/M metagenome (GOLD analysis project Ga0247822, IMG submission 192423) | Soil microbial communities from agricultural site in Penn Yan, New York, United States - 13C_Cellulose_Day30 | ecosystem: Environmental > Terrestrial > Soil > Agricultural land | place... | reverse complement strand
GCAGTGGGGCTTCCAGGTCGTCCGCCGCGTGCAGCACAGCGGCTACGAGCAGACGTGGACGCCGGCGAAGCGCGCCTCCGCCTCGTTCATCGCGCAGGCGGGACGCATCTCGGGGTTGTCCGGGATGCACCACGGGCAGGTGGTCGAGCTCAATCCGGAGCTGACGAGCACCGTCCTCGGCAGCCCGTGCTGCGACCTCGATCGATCGAACTGGCGGTACGCACGCGACGCGCAGCTCGGCGCCAATTTGCGCTGGGCGCTCGGGAGCAACTTCGTCGTCAACGGGACGGTACGCCCCGACTTCTCGCAGGTCGAGGCGGACGCCACCCGGATCGCGGCCGACCAGCGCTTCGCGCTCTTCTATCCGGAGCGTCGTCCGTTCTTCGTCGAGGGGAGCGACCAGTTCAACGTTCCCAACACGCTCGTCTACACGCGGCGCATCGTGCAGCCGGAGGCCGCGGCGAAGGTCACGGGGAAGCTGCACGGGACCGACATCGCGGTGCTCAGCGCGCTCGACGACCGCTCGACGACCGCCGACGGCTCGCGGCCGCTCGCGAACATCGTGCGGCTGAGCCGGGGGTTCGGCGAGCAGTCCACGGCGGGGGTGCTGTACAGCGGGCGAAGCGGCGGCGGACGGGGCAATCACGTCGCCGGCGCCGACACGCGCATCGTCTTCGGGGGGATGTACTTCGCGCAGCTCCAGGCGGTGCAGGGGATCACGACCGTCGGCGACGACACGCGCAGCGCGCCGATGTGGAACGCGCAGCTCGATCGCACCGGGCGCTCGTGGGGCTTCAACTACAGCGTCCTCGGCATCCATCGGGACTTCGAGTCGGACAACGGCTTCGTGCCGCGCACGGGGTTCGTCGAGACCGGGATCATGAACCGCTACACGGCGTACGGCGCGCCGGGCGGGGTGTTCGAGCGGTACAACGTCTACGTCCGGATGAACGGCCTCTGGGACTACGACGACTTCTTCGCCGCGGGAAGCATGCTGGAGAACGAGCTCGGCCTCAGCAACTCGGTGACGCTGCGGGGCGGGTGGTCGATCGGGCTCGATCCATCGATCGGGACGTACGCATTCGATCCGCGGGAGTACGCCGGCGTGTGGACCCCGTCCGGCCCGAACGACGCGCCGGCGCCGTTCCGCCCGGCGAGCCGGATCACCGCGTCCGGGAGCGGGGTCTCCGTCAGCACGCCGCAGTACCGCCGCTTCTCGGCGTCGGCCGGCGCGGAATTCGGCAACGGCGTGGACTTCAGCGAGACGTCGCGCATCCGGCGCCGCGACTACGAGGCGACGGTGAACCTGCGGCCCACCGAGCGGATGCGGGTCGAGGCCACCTGGGCGAGCGCGACGTTCACGCGGCGGAGCGACGGCGAGCGCACGCTCACCACGCGCATCCCGCGCCTCGCGGCGGAGTACCAGATCGCCCGCCCGATCTTCGTGCGCGTGGTCTCCCAGTACGAGTCGTCGACGCGCGCGCCGTTGCGGGATCCGCGGACGGGCGAGGTGCTGCTGCTCGGGGCGACGCCGGAGACGGCGGTGGCGTCGACGGGGGAAAGCATCAACTCGCTGCGCACCGACTGGCTGTTCTCGTACCGGCCGTCACCAGGGGCCGTGTTCTTCGTCGGCTACGGAAACACCCTGGCCGAACCGCGCGCGCTGGCCTTCCGCGACTTCCGTCGCACCGACGATGCCTTCTTCATGAAGGTGAGCTACGTGTTCCGTCGCCAGCCGCAATCCTGACGAATCCGCGTGCCGTGCCCGGTTTCGGGCACGGCCGGTTGCTGGTACGTTGTGCGGACGCAGACTTTTTCCCGCACCGACCGGCATGCCTCACGATGTAACGCTGCTCACGACGATCGCCGCCGGCCTCGGGCTCGCATTCGGCCTGGGGCTGCTTGCCGCGCGGCTGAAGCTGCCGCCGCTGATCGGCTACCTGCTCGCCGGCGTGATCGCGGGGCCTTTCACGCCCGGGTTCGTCGCCGACGCCGGGCTTGCGTCGCAGCTCGCCGAGATAGGCGTGATCCTGCTGATGTTCGGCGTCGGGCTGCATTTCTCGATCGCCGACCTGCTGGCGGTGCGCGGCATCGCGGTCCCCGGGGCCGTCGCGCAGATCGCCGCCGCCACCGTGCTCGGTGCCCTCGTGTCGCACCTCTGGGGATGGTCGTGGGGCACCGGCATCGTCTTCGGGCTCTGCCTCTCGGTGGCGAGCACGGTGGTGCTGCTGCGCGCCCTCGAGGACCGGGGAATCCTGGACTCGATCGACGGCCGGATCGCGGTCGGCTGGCTGATCGTCGAGGACCTGGTCACGGTGCTCGCGCTCGTGATGCTGCCGGCGCTGGCGGGCGCGCTCGGCGGATCCGAGGCGGCCGGCGCCGCCGCGCAGGGTGGCGCGGCGGGGCGGTCGCTGTTCGCCACGCTCGGCATCACCGTGCTCAAGGTGGCCGGATTCCTGGTGCTGATGCTCGTCTTCGGCCGACGGGTGGTCCCGTGGCTCCTCGGGCGCGTCGTCGGCACCGGCTCGCGGGAGCTGTTCACGCTGGCGGTGCTCGCGGTGGCGCTGGGGATCGCCGTGGGGGCGGCCGCGCTCTTCGACGTGTCGTTCGCGCTCGGGGCGTTCTTCGCCGGCGTCATCGTCAGCGAGTCCGACTTCAGCCACGAGGCCGCGACCAACGCGCTGCCGCTCCAGGACGCGTTCGCGGTGCTGTTCTTCGTGTCCGTCGGGATGCTCTTCGACCCCGCCATCATCGTCCGCCAGCCGCTCGAGCTGCTGGCCGTCGTGCTCATCGTCATGATCGGCAAGTCGATCGCGGCGTTCTTCATCGTGCTCGCGTTCCGCTACTCCGTCCACACGGCGCTGACGATCTCGGCGAGCCTGGCGCAGATCGGCGAGTTCTCGTTCATCCTCGCCGCGCTCGCCGTCGCCCTCGGGCTCATCCCGCCGGCCGCGCAGAGCCTGGTGGTGGCGGGGGCCCTGATCTCGATCACGCTGAATCCGTTCGTCTTCAACGCCATCGACCCGGTGATGCGCTGGCTCGAGTCCCGGCGCGACGTGGTGGGCGCGCTCGAGCGGCCGGTGACCCTGGACACCGCGCTCCCCGTGGAAACCGACCAACGCCTGCACGACCACGTGGTGCTCGTCGGGTCGGGACGCGTCGGGGAGCCGGTGGCGCGCGAGCTGATCGAGCACGACATCCCGTACGTGGTGATCGAGGCGAGCCGCGACGTCGCCGAGCGGCTGCGGTCACAGGGATTCACCGTCATCCTCGGCGACGCGACGCGCCTGGACGTGCTGCAGGCCGCGCACCTCGACAGCGCGCGGCTCGTGATCGTCGCCGCGCCCGATGCGTACCAGGCCCGCGTGATGCTGGCGCGCGCGCACCAGCTCAACCCGGGCGTCGAGGTGATCCTGCGCACGCACAGCGACGAGGAGCGGCAGTTCCTCGAGGAGATGGGCGCGGCGCGCGCGCTCGTGAGCGAGCGCGAGCTCGCGGTGAGCCTCACGCGCGAGGCGCTCCGCCGCTTCGAGGTGGACGCGGACATGGAGAAGGTGGCGGCGCGGACGCTCTACACCCACCCGTCGGGGTGACCGCTACGGCACGCTCGTGATCTTCACCTGGTCGATGCGGCGGCCGTCCATCGTGACGACCTCGAAGCGGTAGCCGTCCCACTCGATCACTTCGCCCGGGGCGGGGACGTGCCCCAGCTGGGAGAGGATGAAGCCGCCCAGGGTGCGGTAGCCGCGCTGGTCGTTCACGTCCACGCGGCCGATCTCGAGCTCCTCGGCGACGTCCTCGATCGGCGTGCTGCCGATCGCGAGCCAGCCGCCATCCACGCGGCGGATCTGCGGCTGCTCCGCCTCCTCACCGTAGGAGGGGATCTCGCCCACGAGCTCCTCGACGATGTCCTCGAGCGTGATGAGCCCCGCGACGCCACCGTATTCGTCGAGCGCGATGGCGATGTGCCGGCGGGCGGGGCGGAAGACCTCGAGGAGGCGGAACACCGGCATCGACGCCGGCACGTAGAGCGGCTCGGCGAGCACGGCGCGCAGGTTCAGCGGCTTTCCGGACGAGAGCAGTGCCACGATGTCGCTCGCATGCGCGATCCCGCGGACCTGCTCGACGTGATCCTCGCAGACGAGATACCAGGGGCGGCGCTGCTCCTGCAGCTCGCGACGGAGCACGTCGTCGGGCGTGTCGATGTCGATCCAGTCGATGTCCGGCCGCGCCGTCATGATCGACGCGACCTGGCGGTCGCCGAGGCGGAACACGCTCTCGACGATCTCGTGCTCCACCTCGGGAACGGCCCCGCTCTCCGCGCCCTGCTCGACGAGCGCGTGGATCTCCTCCTCGGTGAGCCCGGGCTCCGGCACGTCGCGCATGCCGAAGAGACGCAGCACGCCGCGGGTGGAGGCGGTGAGCAGGTGCACGAGCGGGCGCGTCATGCGCGCCACGAACGTCATGGGGCGGGCGACGAGCGCAGCGACCGTCTCGGGGTTCGAGAGCGCGATGCGCTTGGGGACGAGCTCCCCGATGATCAGCGAGAGATAGGTGATGCCGGCGACGACGAGCACGAACGCGATCGTCTCCGCGTACACGCCGATGTAGGGAAGGTGCGCCATCGGTACCGCGAGCCGCGCGCTCAGTGTCGCGCCGCCGAATGCTCCCGCGAAGACGCCGACCAGCGTGATGCCGACCTGGACCGTCGAGAGAAACCCGGTCGGGTCCTTCGCCAGGCGGAGCGCGGCCCGTGCACCCTCGTCCCCCTCCTCCGCGCGATGCTCGAGGCGGATGCGCTTGGAGGTGACGACGGCGAGCTCGGACATCGCGAAGATGCCGTTGACGATGAGGAGGGCAATGATGACCGCGATCTCGGCGGCGATGACGAGCATCTGGCAGCTGGCTGTGGGAATGGTCGCGCGCGTCGCACGACCCGGGAGCGCCGGTAATCTATGTCCCGGGTCGGCGGCTGGCGCGGCGCGCTACCTTTCGGAATGCATGAAGAATCCGTGACTTCGCGGGGCACCGACCTGTGATCCGCCTCGTCTGCATCGACGTGGATGGCACGCTCATCGGTGCATCAGGGACGGTGCACGACGCCGTCTGGGAGGCAGTCACCACCGTGCGCGATGCCGGGATCCGGCTGGCGATCTGCTCCGGCCGTCCCGGCTTCGGGATCACCCGCGAGCTCGCGCTCCGCATCGCTCCGGACGCCTGGCACAGCTTCCAGAACGGTGCGAGCGTCGTGAGCTTCGCCGAGGGATCGCTGTCGGAGCCGCTGCCGGCGGACGCCGTGCGGATGCTCGTGGATCGCGCGCGACGCGCCGTGCGCGCGCTCGAGCTGTACACCGACGAGGACTATGTCGTCGAGACCGACACCGACCGCGCGGCGCGGCACGCGGCGCTGCTGGGCGTTCCCTTCAGGCCGCGACCGTTCGTCGCGCTCGACGGCACCATCGTTCGCGGCCAGTGGCTGGTCGCGCGCGAGGACGCCGACGCGGTGCTCGCCGAGTCGTACCCGGGGCTGGAGGTCTCCCCGTCGCTCGCGCCGACGATGCCCGACACGCAGTTCGTCAACCTCACGCGCGAGGGAGTGAACAAGGGGCGGGCGGTGCGCGCGATCGCGGCGCGCCACGAGATCGACCTCGCCGACGTGATGTTCGTGGGCGACGGGTTCAACGACGTCTCCGCGCTCGAGATCGTCGGCCATCCGGTTGCGATGCGCGACGCCGAGCCGGAGGCGCTGGCGGCCGCCACCACGATCGTGGCCGATGCGGACAGCGGTGGCCTGGCGGACGCACTGCACCTGGCCCTGGAGCATTCGGCGGGAGGCACGTGATGGAGCTCGGGATCTACACCTTCGCGGAGCGGACGCCCGACCCGCGCACCGGCCACCTCGTCAGCGGCGAGCAGCGGATGCGGAACCTGATGGAGGAGATCGAGCTCGCCGACCAGCTCGGGCTCGACGTGTTCGGCATCGGCGAGCACCACCGCCCCGATTACATCGTCTCGTCCCCGGCCGTCGTGCTCGGCGCGGCGGCGGTGCGCACGAAGCGCATCCGCCTGACGAGCGCCGTGACGGTGCTGAGCTCCGACGACCCGGTGCGCGTCTTCCAGGACTTCGCGACGGTGGACCTGCTCTCGGGCGGCCGCGCGGAGATCATGGCCGGCCGCGGGTCGTTCATCGAGTCGTTCCCCCTCTTCGGCTACGACCTGCGCGCGTACGACGCGCTGTTCGCGGAGAAGCTCGAGCTGCTGCTCGAGCTGCTGGACAACGAGCACGTGACATGGGAGGGACGCTACCGCCCGGCGCTCACGGGGCAGGGCGTGTATCCGCGGCCCGTGCAGCAGCCGATGCCGCTGTGGATCGCGGTAGGCGGCACGCCGCAGTCGGTGGTGCGCGCCGCGCGGCTCGGCATCCCGATGGCGCTCGCGATCATCGGCGGCTCGCCCGAGCGGTTCGTGCCGTTCGTGGACCTGTACCGCCGCAGCGCGCGCGAGGCGGGGCGCGATCCGGCGACGCTGCCGGTAAGCATCAACTCGCACGGGTTCATCGCGCCGACCTCGCAGGAGGCCGCGGACGAGGCATACGCCCCGTACGCGGACGTGATGGGGCGCATCGGGCGCGAGCGAGGCTGGCCCCCGCCCACGCGCGCGCAGTTCGACCAGGAGCGGGGCCCGCGCGGCGCGACCTTCATCGGCGACCCGCAGCAGGTGATCGACAAGATCCTCTGGGAGCACGAGCTGTTCGGCCACCAGCGGTTCCTGCTGCAGATGAGCGTGGGGACGATGCCGCACGACAAGCTGCTTCGCTCCATCGAGCTGTATGGCACGGTCGTCGCACCGGCGGTGCGCAAGGCGATCGGCGGGAGCCGCTGAGCGCGGTCGTCACATCCGGCGCCCGCCCATCGCACACCGGGGCGGGCCGCCGCACGAAGGGAACGAGGAATCGATGTACAAGCTGCTCGTGATCGTTGCCAGTACTCGCCAGGGCCGTTCCGGCCGGGCGGTCGCGGAGTGGGCCCTGGAGCAGGCGCGCGCGCACGCGAAGTTCGATCCGGAACTGGTCGATCTGGCGGAGGTGAACCTGCCGCTCTTCGACGAGCCGGCGCATCCGCGGCTTCGGCAGTACCAGCACGACCATACGCGACGGTGGAGCGCGATCGTCGATCGGGCCGACGCGTTCCTGGTCGTCACGCCGGAGTACGATCACGGCCCGCCAGCCTCGATCCTCAACGCGCTGCAGTACCTCGTGCACGAGTGGGCCTGCAAGGCGATGGGCTTCGTGACCTACGGCGGCGTCTCCGGGGGAACGCGCGCGCAGAGCGCGATCAAGCAGACGGCCGTCGTGCTCAAGATGATGCCGATGGTCGAGGCGGTGAACGTCCCCTTCTTCGCCCAGTACATCGACGACACCACCGGAGCGTTCGACCCGGGCGAGGTGCAGGCGAAGAGCGCGCACGTGATGCTCGACGAGCTGCTGCGCTGGACCGGAGCGCTCGCGACGCTGCGTCCCCGGAAGTCCTCCGGGTAGCGATGCAAGGCTACGGCGCGGTACCCTATCTTGGCGCGCCGCCAGCCACGGTCCAGAACAGCAGCACGCCGCATCCGGCGCCAGCGCCGGTCACCGGCGTGCCGGAGGCGAAGATCGGTGCAGTCGCCGGGGTGGGATGCAGCTCCACCGCGGCCAGCGCCGTCGGCGTGAGCTGCCGCAACGACGCGCTGTCGGTCTCCCGGCCGTCCACGAAGATGCGCGCGGCGCACTCGCCGGCCGCAGTACGGATCATCGGCTCCATCGGGCCCCCGACGCGTCGCGCCGTCGCGACACGGACGGCGGGCAGTGCCTCGAGGGCCGAGCGCAGCGTCGCGTGCTTCGCGAGCGATTCGGTGTCGAGCAGGTAGCCGCGCGCCCCGAAATGGCGCCAGTGCGCGCCCGCCGCCGGCGCCAGCGGCAGCGCATGTGCGACGCGCGCCAGCGAGTCCATCGCGGCGCCGCCGATCGACGTGGAAGCGGTGTCGGCGCCGGTGCCGAGCTGCAGGCGAGCGCGGCCCAGCCCCGGGGCGAGCATCAGCACGCTCGCCGCGGCGCTGCTGTCCTGCGTCGCGATGGCGCGGGCCTCGACGATGAGGTTGAGCGGAACGCCGCACACCTGGTACGAACCGTCGCGTGCGACCGTGGCCGTCGCGGATCTGGGCGTTTCCACGACGGTGCCGTCCCGCGTGCGCGAGCGCTCGGTCCACGTGACGCGGACGGTCGTCGGCGGGAGTGGCTCGCCGGTGCGCGGGTACACGTACCCGACGACGAGACCGCCCTTCCGGGCGCTGCCGCGATCGAACCGGCAATCGCGCGACAGCGCGGCCATCGTGGGGACGTACAGGCGGGTCGCAGCGCGCGCACCGGGGGCCAGGCGGAGCTCCGGTGTGCGCTGCGCGATGGCGAGCGTGTCGAAGGAAGGATGCTCGAACCCGACGCGATAGGTGCCGCCGGCGACGCCCGTGAACTTCCAGCGCCCCATCGCGTCCGCGGCCACGGCGGTCGGCATGACGTTCAGCGGACCGCCCGCGTCGAGGCCCAGCTCCGCGAGCCAGGACGGCGTGATCGGCACCAGCCACACGCGCGCGTTCGCGAGCGGCTGCATCCTGAGGCTGTCGTAGACCGTCCCGTCGATCTCCCCCGTCTCGAGCACGCCGTAGTACGACCGCAGCACCGCGCTGCCGCCGGCGGCCTGCGCCTCGGTGGGGGTGACCACGCCGCCGAACTCGTCGAACCCGTCGACGCGGCGGAGCCGGACGACACCGCCCCCGGTGGGGAACCGCGGCATGCGCAGATGCCACGCACCGACGATCCACCGGCCGGATGGAAGGCGCTGGAACACCACGCGTCCACCGGCCCCGGCGTCGCCGAGCGCGGTCGGTGGGAGCATCGACGTCACGTACCGGAAGTCGATGTGCCGGAGCTCGGCGCTCTTCGGATCGAGCCAGAGCGTGCCTGCGATGTCGTTCGCGGCCCGGCGGTCGGGTGCGGCGGCGGGAGCGAACTGCATCCCGAAGAGTCCTTCCGTCGCGCCCTCGCCGCGGACGATCGAGAAGCAGTGCGTCGACACGAAGGCGTCGGAGCGGAGCACGTCCTCGTCCGGCCCGTAGAACATGAGCGTGTTGTCCGCCACGTCCGACCGGATGTAGCCGTGCTGCGCGAGCTCCGCGGCGGCCGCCGCCTGGAACGGCCGCGTCGCGCCGGTGACCCAGGGGTGGCCCACCTGCAGCGACTGCACCCGGCCGTTGCGTCCGAGCTGACGGCGGAACGCGCGCATCTCGAAGCCGGTCGAGTCGGCCTGGCGGCCGAGGCTCGCGCTGGTGAGCGCCTTGTGGATCTCGTCCCAGAGCGCCCTGAACTCCGGGGCCGTGAACATGTCGTTGGCGCAGCGCGGGGCCGTGACCTCCACCGGCGCGAGGGTCACGCGCCGCGAGGGGAGGGCGAGCCGCAGCTCCACCGGAGCCGACGCGACCACCACCGGCTCGTGGAGGTACGGCGGGTACCCGATCCGCCGGATCTGCACGCGATACGTGCCCGGTCGCACGAGGACCACCTCGCGCCTCCCCTCCGCCGACAGCACGACCTGCGCGGCGACCGCCCCCGTGGAGTCCATGACGTCGGCGATCGCGCCGGCAGCCGGCCTGCCGCTCACCTCTTCCACGGCGTGCATGCGCAGGAGCTGTGCGCCGGCACCGGAGAAGGGAAGGAGCAGCGCCGCCAGGAGCATGGCGGGGACGAGCCTCCGCCGCCACCGGCGTCGTGGGCTGGTGCGCGAGGATGCGCGGGAGACGTGGCGGGTGGGCATCGGCATTCGGCGAATGAACCGCATCCCGGGCGCGAGCGCGCACCGCGGTCGTGGCATCATGCTCGCCGCCGCTGCGGCGCGCAATGGCGGGCGCCCGGCGGCCGACGCCGCTAGCTTCCCGGCATGCGCCTCAAGGACATCGAGCTCGCCTGGCGGCGGGTATGGATCAGGGCCCTCACATCGATCCTGGCGCGGCGCCGCGCCGATCGCCTGCCGGACTGGCGACGCGCACGCGTGCTGTTCCTGCGGCACGACCGGATCGGTGACATGATCCTCTCGACGGGCCTTCTCCGCACGATCGCGGAGGCACACCCGGGAGTCGCGCTCGACGTGCTCGCGTCGCCCGTCAATGCGCCGGTGCTCGAGCACAGCCCGGCGGTGGCGCGGACCATCGTCTTCCGCCGCGGTGGCATCGGCGCCTACCCGCGCATCGTGCGCGCGCTGCGCAGCCGCCGCTACGACGTGGTGATCGATTGCATGGTGACCGCGCCGTCGCTGACCACGCTCCTCCTGATGTGGGCCAGCGGTGCGCGTCACCGGGTGGGCGTCGCGGACCGCGGCAACGATGCGGCGTACACGATGCTGGTGCCGCGCCTCGCATGGGGATCGCACATGGTCGAGCGACTGGGCTCGCTCGCCGGTGCCTTCGGGATCGATCCGGCTGCGGCCGACCTCTCTCCGGAGATCGTGCTCGGTGACGAGGAGCGGATCAACGGCGAGGCGGAGTGGCTCGAGAACGGAAACGGCAACGGGCCCGACCCGCGACTCCGCCTGCTGCTGAACGTGAGCGCGGGGAGGGGGCACCGCTTCTGGCCGGACGACCGCTTCGTCGAGGCGGTCCGCCGCGCCAATGCCGGCCAGCCGCCGCTGAACGTGCTCGTCATCGCGTCGCCGGACGAACGCACCCGCGCGACTACCGTGGCGGCCGCACTCGGCGGCCGCGCGGTGGAGACGCCAACCGTGCGCCATGCCTTCGGGCTCGTGGCGTCGGCGGACGCGGTGTTCACGCCCGACACCAGCATCGCGCACGCGGCCTCGGCGCTCCGGAAGCCGTGCGTGGCGATGTACGTGCACGAGACCGCGGAGGAGTGGGGGCTGTACGGTGCCGACGGCATGAACGTGGTCAGCCCCACCCGGGAGCTGATGTCGCTGGAGGTGGCGCCGGTGGCGAGCGCGCTTCGCGGGCTCCTCGACGACGTGCGGGGCGGGACGGCGCGGTAACTGCAACGGCAGCTGCGGGCTACGGGCTGCGGACTACGGGCCAACTGCAAAGGCCGTGAGTGATTCACGCCTGGCGTGAGGCCGAACCCGGCGCAGCGAGCCGACGGCGTGTGCCGGTTCCGCAGCCCGTAGCCCGTAGCCCGGAGTCCGCAGCCCGCAGCCCGCAGTCCGCAGCCTACAGCCCGCAGCCGGTCGAGTCCCCAGCACAATGATCGTCACACAGCCGACCACTCCATACACCGACCAGCGCCCCGGCACGTCCGGGCTGCGAAA
>Ga0247822_10002741_pt1 | contig 11338 bp, 14 predicted proteins | sample 13C_Cellulose_Da_FD_192423 | JGI IMG/M metagenome (GOLD analysis project Ga0247822, IMG submission 192423) | Soil microbial communities from agricultural site in Penn Yan, New York, United States - 13C_Cellulose_Day30 | ecosystem: Environmental > Terrestrial > Soil > Agricultural land | place... | reverse complement strand
ATCCCGCCCTCACAGCGGGGATCGCCGATGTCGTCGGATCGATCGCGCCGGGCAAGGTCGCCGACCTCGTGCTGTGGGAACCGGCCTTCTTCGGCGCCAAGCCCAAGATGGTGCTGAAGGGCGGCTTTATCGCCTGGGCCAACATGGGTGACCCTAACGCATCGCTGCCGACGCCGCAGCCGATGTACTACCGGCCGATGTTCGCCACCTTCGGTTCGACGCTGGCGAAGACCTCGATCACCTTCGTTTCGCGGGCCGCCTACGACAACAATGTCGCGGAGCGCTACGGACTGCAGCGCATGGTGCAGCCGGTGTCGGGGACGCGGGTGCTCGGCAAGACCCACATGGTGCGCAACAGCTACCTGCCCAACATCGACGTCGATTCACAAACCTTCGCGGTCAAGATCGACGGCGAGCACGTGACGGTGAAGCCTCCCCAGACCATCGCGCTCAACCAGCTCTACTTCTTCAGCTGAACCAGACGGCACGCCAACCCAGGTGGAGACCTGCATGATCATCATCGAGGGCATCGTAGGGAATTCGAAGGACCCGCACTGGCAGTCGCGCCTCGCGGGGGCGGATATCGACCTGCTGGTACTTGACCAGTGGGAGGCGCAGAAGAGCCGGCTGCGCAAGGCCACCACGCAGGACGTGGAACTGGCCCTCTCGCTCGACCGCAATACCCATCTGCACGATGGCGACATCCTCGCCTGGAGCGAGCCCGACAAGCGCGCGATCATCGCCCGGATCAACCTCAAGGAAGTGATGATCATCGACCTCGCCGAGGTGGTCAGCGAGACGACCGATATCATCGTGCGGACCATGTTCGAACTGGGCCATGCGCTGGGCAACCAGCACTGGCCGGCGGTGGTCAAGGGCACCAAGGTCTATGTGCCGCTGACGGTCGACCGCAAGGTGATGGCGTCGGTGATGAAGACCCATGCCCTGCCCGGTGTCCGCTACGAGTTCATCGCGGGCGCCGAAGTCATCCCTTACCTTGCGCCGCATGAATCGCGGCGTCTGTTCGGGGGCGCGAGCGAGGCGTCGCACTCCCATGAGCATCAGCATGGGGGCGAGCGTCATGACCATGACGGTGATCACCAACACGGCCACCATCACTGAGCTGACCAGTTCGTACCGGTGCCTGCCGGAGCTGCTGCATCTGCTGCAGTTCGGCGACTCGGCGCTGCCGGTGGGCGGCTTCTCGTTCTCGAACGGGCTCGAGTCCGCCATCCAGCAGGCGGTGGTGCGCGACGCCGCGACGCTGCGCGAATTCGTGCTGACCGCGATGCGTCAGTCGGCAACAGGCGATGGTGTGGCGCTGCTCTGCGCGCACCGCGCCGCCAGGGCCGGCGACACGGCGGCGCTGCTGGCGATCGACCGCGCCACCTTCGAGCGCAAGCTCAACGAGGAGACGCGGCTGATGACGGTGCGCATGGGGCGCAAGCTTTGCGAGCTCAGCGCGGCGATCATCGCGGACGACCTGAACCGCGAATGGCTGGTCCGGATCAAGGCGACCGAAACCGCTGGCACGCACCCGGTGAGCCTCGCCATTGCGCTCGCGGCGCTCGGGGTCGAGCGGCGCGACGCCTTCGGCGTCCAGCAATACGGCGTCGCCTCGACCATTCTCGGCGCGGCGCTGCGGTTGATGCGCATGTCGTTCGTCGACACGCAGAAAATCCTGCTCGAAGCGACTGGGGGCGTGGCTGCGGCCTACGAGGAGGTCGCCGATGCCGGGGTCGAGGACATGGCGAGCTTTGCGCCGATGGTCGACATCCTCGCCGCCGTACACGTCAAGGGTCACGTCCGCATGTTCATGAACTAGCGAGGAACGAGATGAAGAAGATACCGCGTATCGGCATCGGCGGCCCGGTCGGATCGGGCAAGACCGCCATCATCGAGGCGATCACGCCGGTGCTCGTCGGCATGGGCTACAGGATCCTCGTCATCACCAACGATGTGGTGACCACCGAGGACGCCAAGCACGTGCAGCGCACGCTGCGCGGCGTGCTGCTCGAGGACCGCATCATCGGTGTCGAAACCGGCGGCTGCCCGCACACCGCCGTTCGCGAAGACCCGAGCATGAACCTCGCGGCCGTAGAAGAGATGGAAGCCAGGTTCCCCGACACCGATCTGGTGCTGCTGGAGAGCGGCGGCGACAACCTGACGCTCACCTTCAGCCCGGCGCTGGTCGACTTCTTCATCTACGTCATCGACGTGGCGGCGGGCGACAAGATCCCGCGCAAGAACGGGCCGGGCATTTCGCACTCCGACATCCTGATCATCAACAAGGTGGACCTCGCACCCTATGTCGGGGCCAGCCTCAAGGTGATGGACGACGATTCCCGCATGATGCGCGGCAAGAAGCCGTTCGTATTCACCAACTGCAAGACCGGTGAGGGCATCCCCGAACTGGTGCGGCTGATCCGCGAGAACGTGCTGTTCGACAGCGATATCGCGCGGGAAACCGCCTGATGTTCGCCAACGTTCGGGAACTGGCGCCCTACCAGGAAGAGCCCAAGCAGCTCCCGAGCGGTTCGTTCGGCAAGAACGCTTTCCTCAGGCTCGGCTTCGAGCCGCGTCCGGGGCGGACGGTGCTGAGCACCCTGCACCGGCGCGCGCCGTTGATCGTGCAGCAGGCGCTCTACTGGGACGAGGAGATGCCGGGTCTGCCCTGCGTCTCGATCATCTCGAACTCGGGCGGCATCCTGCAGGGCGATCGCAACGTCATCGAGATCGACCTGGCCCCGGGTTCGGCGGCGCATGTCACCACGCAGGCGGCGACCCGCGTGCACGAGATGGACACCAATTTCGCCTCCCAGACGCAGACTTTCGTGCTGGGAGCGGACTCCTACCTCGAGTACATCCCCCATCCCACCATCCCGCACAAGCGGGCCCGCTTCCTGCAGCACACCAGGATCGTCATCGACCCAACGGCGACACTGCTGTTCTCCGACATCCTGATGGCGGGCCGGAAGTACTACGGCGATGGCGAGCTGTTCGACTACGACCTGTTCTCCTCGACGGTGAGCGCCGAGCGTCCGGATGGGGCGTCGCTCTTCACCGAGAAATTCATCGTCCAGCCGCACCGGCACGGCGTCGCCTGCCTCGGCGCGATGGGGCCGTTCCATGTGTTTGGCAATGTGTTCCTGCTGACCCCCAAGCCGCACGCCGACAGGCTGTTCGAGGCGATCGATCCGCGCTTCGACGCCGAAGCGGGCCTCGCCACCGGGATGAGCCGCCTGCCTTACGACGCCGGGCTGGTGTTCAAGGTGCTGGGGATGGAGTCGGCACCGGTGACCGCGGCGATCCGGCAATTCTGGTCGCTTGCCCGACAGGAGGTGGTGGGGGCGCGCGTCCCCGACACCTTCCTCTGGGCCTAGCTCGGAGGTCGCGCCAATGTCCGACAGCACCGACAGCACCAATCCCTGGACCAAGGCAGTCGCCGACAACTCGGCGCTGCGCTTCATCGATACCAACCTGCGCGGTGCTGGCCAGGTCATCTTCCAGAACAATCCGTTGACCGGGCTGCTGTTCCTCGCCGCCATCTGCTGGGGCGCCGCAATAGCCGGCCAGCCGGGCATCGGGCTCGGCGCTGTCGTCGCGCTGGCGGTGGCGACGACCACCGCCATGCTGCTCGACGTCGACGAGGCCTCGCTGCGGCAGGGGCTATTCGGCTTCAACGGGGTGCTGGTCGGGGCCGCCGTGCCGACCTTCCTCGCCACCAGTCCGGCGATGCTGGTGATCCTCGTCATCGGGGCGGCGGTCTCGACCGTCGTCATGCTCGCGGTGTCCAATGTGATGAAGACCTGGGGCACCCCGGCGCTGACCTTTCCGTTCGTTCTCACCACCTGGTTCCTGGTGCTGGGAGCTTACTCGTTCGGCCACCTGCCGATCGCCGCGATGGGACCGCCCACGCTGCCCCTCCTTGCGGTGGCGCCGAGCGCGCCGATCGCGCCGCTGGAACTGCTGCAGGCCTGGCTGAAGGGCCCGGCCCAGGTGTTCCTGATCAACAACTGGATCAGCGGCGTGCTGGTGGTGCTGGGGCTGCTGGTCAGTTCACGCTGGGCGGCGCTGTTCGCGCTCGTGGGCTCGGCGGTGGCGCTGCTGGTGGCGCTCGGGCTCGGGGCGACTGCCGCGAGCATCGACGCGGGGCTCTTTGGTTTCAGCCCGGTGCTGACCGCCGTCGCGCTGGGCTGCGTCTTCTACAAGCCGTCTTGGCGGGTGGCCGGGTTTGCACTGCTCGGCACGGTGTTCACCGTGCTGGTGCAGGGCGCCATGGACGCCGCCGTCGCACCGCTCGGCATTCCGACCTTCACCGCACCCTTCGTCTTCGCCACCTGGCTGTTCCTGTTGCCCAAGGCCAAGCTCGCGCCGCACCCGCACCAGCCGATCGCCGATGGCGTGGTCGGGCAGCGCGGGCCCAAGCCGGATGGCAAGGGAGGGTGACGATGGAGATCGCACTACGCATCGGGGCCCTCGTCCTGGGGATCCTCGGGGTGGTGTTCTACTACAGGTCAATTGTCCGCGTGATGCTGCTCAACCGGCGCGAGCGCGATCCGGTGGAGCGCTACGCCCGGTTCGTGGCAGTGGGCATCACCCACCTTCTGGCCGGCGGGGTGCACGACTATGAGCGGGTGCAGCGCTACCAGGCCTGGGTGCTGCCGATCTTCGTCCTCGTGGCCGTGGCCACATGGTTCGTGGTGGTGCAATTCGCCTTCAGCTTCATCCTGTGGGCGCTGACGCTCGAAACCACCTGGCTGATGGCCCTCAGTGCGAGCGGCTCGGCCCTCAGCACACTCGGCTTCAAGACGCCTCCCACGCTTGCCGGCGAGTTTCTCGCCGTCTACGAGGCGGCGATCGGTCTTGCCATCGTCGTGCTGCTGTTCACGTTCGTGCCCGGCTACCAGGCAGCGATCCAGGCCCGGGAACGCAAGGTCGGCTGGATCTATGCACGTACTGGCCAGCACCCGAGCTGCACCACGCTGCTCGAGGCGCTCAAGCTGGCCAAGCGCATTGACGATACCGCCACCTGGGAAGACTGGGAGAGCTGGTTCCGCAGCATTCTCGAGACGCACTCTATCTCGCCCGTCCTGTCCTACGTGCCTTCAGTCTATAGCGGCACCACCTGGGTCGGCGCCTCGGCGGCGGTGCTGGACACAACGTCGCTGCTGATCGCCGCTCTCCACCCCAAGGACACCGTCGCGGCGCGCATCTGCCGCGAGACCGGGGTCACGGCGCTGCGACTAATCGCAATGGAACTGCACCGGAACATCCCCGAGGATGCGTGGGACCGCAGGCATGTCGACCCACGCTTCATCAGCGGCTTCGACCAGATCTACAACAAGCTGACGGAAATCGGGCTGCAGGTGCGGCCCGATCGGCAGGCCTGCTGCGAGATGTTCATCACGCTGCGCGCCGAGTACGAGGCCAGCATCCGCCACATTGCCCGCGCCACGCTGATGCCGATCGAGGAGCCGTGGATCCTGCCGCACCCGCTCGCGCCAACCGCTCCCCCCGCTCCCAGCTGAGGCTTGCCGCCGATGAGACATCTCCTGCTCCCTGCTGCCCTCGGTCTCGGCTGCTGTCTCGCGACGCCGGCCTCGGCGCATTTCCAGGAGATCATCCCGTCGGACGATGTGCTGGCGGATGGCGGACCGCTGACGCTGCAACTGGTCTTCACCCATCCGATGGATCGCGGACCGACCATGGACATGGCGAGGCCCGTGCGCTTCGGGGTGTTGCGGGATGGGACCATCGCCGACCTGACTGCGACCTTGGTCGAGCAGGATTTCGACGGCAAGCGCGCCTGGACCGCCAATGACGAGATCAGGGAGCCGGGCGCCGCGATCTACTTCGTCGAGCCGCAGCCCTATTGGGAAGCGGCCGAGCAGAAGTTCATCGTGCACTACGCCAAGGTGGTGGTGGATGGCTATGCCTCGGGCGAGAACTGGAACGCCATGGTCGGCCTGCCGGTGGAGATCGAGCCGCTGACCCGGCCGACCGGGCTGTGGACCGGAAACCTGTTCACCGGCGTGGTGCTGCAGGACGGCCGGCCTGCGCCGCATGCGACGATCGAGATCGAGTACCGCAACGACGGTTCGGTCGCGGCGCCCAACCCGGCCTTCGTCACCCAGATCATCACCGCCGATGCCAACGGCACGTTCTCCTACGCCATGCCACGCGCCGGCTGGTGGGGCTTTGCTGCGCTGGTCGACGGCGACGCGCCGATGATAGGGCCGGATGGCAAGCCCGCTCCGGTCGAGCTGGGTGGGCTGATCTGGGTCAAGGCGACGGACATGAACTGAGGTAGGGAGCGATGGCGCATATTCCCGACGGATTGCTGTCCCTGCCGGTCCTGGCCGGCGGTGGGGTCGTGGCCGTCGCTGGTGTGGCGCTGGCGTTTCGCAAGCTCGACGACCAGCGCATTCCGGAAGTCGCGATCCTTGCGGCGATGTTCTTCGTCGCCTCGCTGTTCTCGGTGCCGGTGGGGCCATCGAGCGTGCACCTGCTGCTCTCGGGACTGATGGGACTGACCATCGGGGTGGCCACATTCCCCGCGGTGATGGTGGGGCTGCTGCTGCAGACGCTGCTGTTCGGCTTTGGCGGCCTGACGACGTTGGGAGTCAACACCGTCAACATCGCGCTGCCCGGGGTGATCCTGGGGGCGCTGTTCGCACCGCTGGTGCGGCGGTCGTCGCCGCTGGGCGCGGGCGCTGCGGCGTTCCTCTGCGCCGCGCTGTCCGTAGCCGCTACGGGTTGCGGCGTGGCATTGGCGCTGGCGTTGTCGTCGCCGGATTACGTGCCGTCGGCGAGGATCATCGCCGCCACCTATCTGCCGCTTATGGCGGTCGAGGGGCTGATCACCGGGTTCGCCGTGTCGTTCCTCAAGCGGGTACGGCCACAGGCACTGGGTGGGGTGGGAGCGCCATGACGCGCTGGCTGATCCGGCTGGTCGGCGCATTGCCGCTCGCCCTGTGCCTGAGCACCGGGGCCGAGGCGCATCGGCTGAAGCTGTTCGCCACGGTCGAGGACGGCGTGGTCGAGGGCTACGGGTTCTTCATCGGCGGCGGGCGGCCGGGCGAAGCTGAACTGATCATCCGCGACGGCGCCGGAACCGAGCTGTTCCGCGGGCCGGCGGCGGCGGATGGCAGCTTCCGGTTCACCCCCGCGGTGCCGGCCGATCTGGCGCTGACCATGAATGCCGGCGATGGGCATGTCGCCGACACGCGGATTGCGGCGAGCCGGTTCCCGCAGGCCGGCGGGCTGGCCCCGGCCGGCGCGGTGCAGGCCGCAGAGGGCGCGACGAGCAGCGTGCCGGCCGATCCTGCGATGCCGGCGACCGGCGATGATACGGGACTAGCGCAACTGGTCGATCGCAGCGTCGACCGGGCGGTGTCGCGACAGATCGAACCACTGCTCGAGGCCTATGCCCAAGCCGATGGGCGGGCCCGCTTCAACGATGTGGTCAGTGGCATCGCCATGATCATCGGGCTCGCTGGAGCTGCGCTATGGGCCTCATCGCGGCGTCGCGGCAAGACGCCGCCGACACCGCCGGCTGGGCCGTCATGAGTGGCCGCGACCTCATCGGCGGGTTGCACCCGCGCACTCGGCTGGTGATGACGCTGGTGGCGCTGCTGGCGGTGACCGTGGTGCACAATCCGGTGGTGCTGGGCATGGCACTGGTCGGCGCGGTGACGCTGGTGTGGCTCGGCCGCCTGCCGTGGACGAGCCTCCGGCATCGTCTGCTGCATGTCGAGGGATTCCTGATCGCGCTGCTGATCCTGCTGCCGTTCACCGTGCCGGGCGATGCCGTGTTCAGCCTCGGCCCCTTCGCCGCGACGGCGCAGGGGCTGTCGCGGGCGCTGCTTGTCGTGGTGAAGGTCAATATCTGTGCGCTGACCATCTTCGCGCTGCTCGGCACGCTCGACCCGGTGCTGATCGGTCAGGCGGCCGAGGGCATCGGCGTGCCGCCGCGCTTCGTGACACTGTTCCTGTTCACCGTCCGCTACGTCTCGGTGTTTCGCGCCGAGACGGCGCGGCTGAGAGACGCGATGCGCTCCCGGGGATTCGTTCCGGGCACGAACCTGCACACCATGCGCACGTTCGGCGACCTCGCCGGGATGATGGTGGTGCGTTCGCTGGAGCGGGCGCAGCGGGTCGATGAGGCGATGCGCTGCCGGGGCTTCGCCGGCCGCCTGCCGGCCGGGCCGCTGGTGGCCACGAGGCGCCGCGACGTGGCCGTGGCAACGGTGTTCGCCGGAGCGATCGTAGGGCTGCTGATGCTGGAGTTCCGGACATGAGCAACGTGCTCAGCCTCAGTGAGGTCAGCGTGGTGCGGGATGGGCGGCGGGTGCTCGATGCGCTGTCGCTGGAGCTCGAAGCGGGCGAGCGGCTGGCGCTGGTGGGCGAGAACGGTGCCGGCAAGACGACGCTGATGCGCGCCATTGTCGGGCTGGAGGCGGCGACTGGCGAGATCATTGCCTATGGCCAGCCCTGCCGGAGCGAAGCCGATTTCCGCAGGATCCGGGCCAAGACCGCCTACATGTTCCAGGATCCGGACGATCAGCTGTTCTGCCCGACGGTGCTCGACGACGTGGCGTTCGGGCCGCTCAACCTGGGACTCAGGCGGCCGGAGGCATTGGAGCTGGCGCGAGCGCAGCTGCACGACCTGGACCTCGACCACCTTGCCGGCCGGATCACTCACCATCTGTCGGGCGGCGAGAAGCGTCTGGTGTCTCTGGCGGCGGTGCTGGCAATGCGTCCGGAGGTGCTGCTGCTGGACGAACCGACCAATGCGCTGGACGGGGCGCACCTGGCGCGGATGGCAGCGATCCTGATGCAGCAGAAGGTCGCCATGATCATCACCTCGCACGACTGGTCGCTGCTGGAAAGGCTCACCGACCGGACTGTGGTGCTGCGCGACGGGCGGCTGGCGCCGGCCATGCTGCACCGGCATGCGGAGTGGACCGACCACGTGCATCTGCACGAGGCCGGCTAGCCGCCATCGCCGAGCCCGCTGCCACCCAGCTTCAATCCGATCAAGACGGCGACAAAGCCGAGCAGCATGCTGGCAACCACATAGAGCAGCGATACCAGCGCGCCGTCGAACGATGCGGACATCAGCACGAACGAGCCATAGACGAAGCTGGAAAAGGTCGAGAGCCCGCCCATCACGCCGGTGCCGAGCAACGTGTTGACGCCATCGGTCAGCACCTTGCGGCGGTGCAGCGCGGTGACGAGGCCGAGGAGGAAGGCGGCGACCAGATTGGCGACGAGGATATCGAGCGGCAGGCCGTCGGCGAGCGTCGGCACCATCAGCATGACGAACTCGCGGAGCATGGCGCCCACCGCGCCGCCGACAAAGACCAGGATGACGGTATTGATCACGGACATGGACCCTACCCCTGCAGCCGGGCGAGCGTGGCGCCCAATGCGGCGGCCAGGAGGCCGCAGACCAGCGAGATGAACAGGTAGAACGCCGCCTGCGGCGGGGAGCGCCCGGCGAGCTTGGCGGCGTCGAGTTGCATCGAACTGAAGGTGGTGTAGCCACCGAGGATGCCGGTCAACACGCCCGCATTGAGCACGGTGCCGTAGCGATCGCGGAAATCGACCGCGAACAGCACCGACAGGTAGCCGATGACGAAGGCGCCGGAGACGTTGATCAGGAAGGTGCCGAGAGGAAAGGCGCCGTGGTAGCGCTCTCCGGCCAGCTTGCCGATCCACCAGCGCAACACCGATCCGGCGCCGCCGCCGAGACCGACCCACATCACATCCAAAGGCTGCATGGCGCCACTCCGATCATTTTCCGGCCTGGGACATTTCGGCCACGCACTGGGCCAGTTCGTCGATCGCGGCATGCACCTGCTCGAGCGAGAAGATGAAGGCGGAGACGAAGGCCGCCGTGCGACCCGGGACGGCCTCGGTCTGCTCGGTGTCCAGATCGAGGCGCTCCAGCCGGGCATGGCGCGCCGCGGCGTGGAGCCGGGCAAAGGCGGATTCGAGCTCATCGGTCGGCGGCGGACGCGCGCCCCGCTCCAACGCCGGGCTGAGAGCGAGCAGATAGTCCCGGGTCGCCTCGTTGATGGCGGCGGTCGGGGCCTCCAGCACCTCGCCCAGGCGCGCCGGCAACGCGAGGCCGGGCAACCGGCGGAGGAAGAACGCGGCGGTGCGCAGGCTCAAGAGGCCACGTCGCAGGCGATCGATATCGTAGCTGGCGTGCATCAGCCCGCTGTGCTGCTCCTGACGTGCCTCCTGGGCCAGCGCGTCGATCTTGTCGTAGGCGCCGTAGATTGCCTCGCTCGCCTCGGCCAGTTCCTTCTCGCTGGCCTTGCCCGCCTGGCCCTGCAGTTCGAGGCTGATGAGTCTCGCGAGCAAGGGCAGGACGTGCGCGCCGGCGACTCGCAGGCTGGCATCGGCGCGCGCCGGCAAGACGAACATCGCCACCGCGATGCCGATCAGGCAGCCGAGACTGATTTCGGTGACGCGGTGGGAGGCCGATATCCAGGCCTGGGTATGGCTGGGCGCCGCGACCAGCACCATGGCAGCCGTCACCGGGGCGACGCGGAAAACAGGATTGCGCGAGGCCAGCACCGTCAACAGGCCTGTTGCCAGCACCAGCGCCACCATGGTGCCACCACTACCGGAGGGGGTGACGGAGGCAATGACGAAGCCGATCACCGCGCCGGCAAGGGTGCCGAGCAGGCGGTCGGTAGCTGCCTTCATCGAGGCGCCGACGCTGGCCTGCATGACGATGATGGCGGTGAGCACGGCCCAGTAGCCTTGCGGCAGGGCGAGCAGGCTCGATACGCCCCACGCGATGCCGGCGGCGGAGGCCGCCCGCAATCCGGCCTTCCAGGCGGCAGGGTCGGGTTTGATCGCATCGAGAAACGACATCGCGCCCCAGAAATGACAGCGGCGGAACATCCGGCAGGGATCGACCACACAACGGCCATGGTTCGACTCCGTTCCGGGGTGAGCTCGCGTGGCATCTCGAGGACCACCGTCTCGCTTCACGCGCGAAGTGCTCGCTTTGCCGCGACTCGGCGCGACTACCCGCACCGGCCCGGCTTGACGGAGGTCGCGAACGCTAACGAAGCGGATCGAATAGGAGCGAATGCCCTTGCCGACCCAGGCTGCCTTCGCAGTCGGGGCCTCTCCCTTCTCCACTGGGGCCACCAGAACAGGGCGGGGCAGGGTGGATTGGGGGATGGGCAAACGGCAGGCAACAAAAAAGCCCGGTTTCCCGGGCTTCTTGGGTGCCGATGGTGCCCTGGAGAGGACTCGAACCTCCACGTCGTTAAACACACGGACCTGAACCGTGCGCGTCTACCAATTC
>Ga0247822_10002738_pt1 | contig 11345 bp, 14 predicted proteins | sample 13C_Cellulose_Da_FD_192423 | JGI IMG/M metagenome (GOLD analysis project Ga0247822, IMG submission 192423) | Soil microbial communities from agricultural site in Penn Yan, New York, United States - 13C_Cellulose_Day30 | ecosystem: Environmental > Terrestrial > Soil > Agricultural land | place... | reverse complement strand
GATCCTGATTTACAAAACGGTTCATTCGACGCCTGCCGTTCGCCCCGATACACTGTCGCCAAACCCACCGGGCGACCGGGGCGGTATGCCCCTCAAGCGCGGCAAGATCGAGTCGCTTTCGACGCCAGAGCGTCGCACCAACCTGAAGGAGCGCCCGTGGCGCCATATGCGGATATCGCCATCGCCGTCATCGGCGCCCTGGTGCTGGCCTGGATCGCCGACCTGTTGACCGGTCGTCGCGGCCTGGGCGGAACCATTCTGGTCGCCGCCGTGGGCGCCGGCTGCGGCGCATTTCTCGCCATCCGTGTCTTCGCCGTAGCAACGCTCAGCGACTGGATCTGGATCGTCTGGTCCATGGTCGCCGCAGTGATCTGCCTGGTGGCTTTCTTCCTGTTCCGGAGCAAGCGCTGATGAACGCCCGGACCCGCCGATTCGTCGCCACCATCGGCGTCGTCCTGTTCCTGGCCTTCTGGGTCTGGGGCGCGGTGACGATCAATGATCGCCTGCCGGACATCTGGTGGCTGGACCTGATATTCTTCGCCATCGCGGGTATCGGCTGGGGCATCCCTTTGATCCCGATGCTTCGCTGGGCCGAGCGCGAGCCAAGTCAGAAATAGCAACGGAAATGCAAAAGGGGCCGCCCGAAAGCGACCCCTTTAACCAACCGATTTCCCTGCGGAAATGGTCGGAGCGACAGGATTCGAACCTGCGACCCCTTGACCCCCAGTCAAGTGCGCTACCAGGCTGCGCCACGCTCCGAAGGCGCTCCGTATAGACGGCGATTCCGTCGTCCGCAAACGCTAAAACGCTCTTTGAACAACAAGTTCGCTTCAGCGGTGCAGAACAGCGTCCAGACGCGCCTTCGCCGACTCCAGGTCGGCCAGAACAGCGCCCAGGCGCGCCGCATCAAACGAAGTTCCCACGACAGCGCCAACAGGCTCCCGTTCGACGTCCGCGTCGATCTCCAGCACCGTCGTCGGGTCGCCATAGGCGGCCAACCGGGCCAGTCCCTGTTCCTTGTGCAGACGCTGGACGCCGCGAATGGTCAGCCCCTCGTCATGCAGAAGCCGACGCACGCCCTTCAGGACGGTGACGTCCTCAGGCCGATAGAAGCGACGCCCGCCCGCGCGTTTGACCGGCGCGATGAAGTCGAACTTCGTCTCCCAGAAGCGCAGGACATGCTGGGGCGCGCCGACTTCGTCAGCGGCTTCGGAAATGGTTCGGAAGGCGTTCGGGCTTTTGGCCACAGCAGGTTTCAGTCCTCGACGACCGCGTCATGGACCCGGCTCTTCATGATTTGCGAAGCGCGGAAGCTGATGACCCGTCGCGGATTGATCGCCGCCGGTTCCCCCGTCTTGGGGTTGCGGCCCATACGGGCGCGCTTCTCGCGCACCTGAAACACGCCGAAGCCGGACAGCTTCACCGTCTCACCGCGCTCAAGCGATTCGACCACCAGTTCGAGCGTGCGCTCGACCAGACCGGAGCATTCCTGGCGGGAAAGCCCCACCTCGTCATGCACCGCGTCGCACAAATCCGCCCGGGTCAGGGTCTGTTGTCCCGTCACTGCGTCTCTCCGCTGCCAATCCGCACGCATAGAAGGGCAAAGTCGCCCCGAATCAAAGCCCTGAATGCAAATCAGAGACGGAAGGCGCAGGCGCCCCAGGTCAGACCGCCGCCCATGGCCTCGATCACCACCAGATCACCGCGCTTTATGCGCCCGTCCCTGATGGCCGCATCCATGGCCAGAGGGATGGACGCCGCCGAGGTGTTGGCGTGCAGCGCCACGGTCGAGACAACCTTGTTCTCGTCCAGCCCCAGACGTTCGCCCACCCCGCGAATGATACGCTGGTTGGCCTGGTGCGGAACGAACCAGTCGATCTCGGGAATCTCGACGCCCGCCAACTCGGTCGCGCCGACGATCGCCTCGGAGATATTCACCACGGCGTGGCGGAAAACCTGATTGCCCAGCATCTTCAGGTGGCCGACCGTGCCGGTCGTGGCCGGGCCGCCATCGACATAGAGCATGTCCGACTTGGAGCCGTCGCATCGCAGGGCGAAGCCCAGCACGCCCTGGTCCGCCTTGGTCCCCTGCCCTTCTCGCGGTTCCAGTACAAAGGCGCCGGCGCCGTCGCCGAACAGGACGCAGGTGGTCCGGTCGGACCAGTCCATCAGCTTGGTCATTTCCTCGGCGCCGATGACCAGGGCGCACCTGGCCATGCCGCGCGCGACGAAGCCGTCGGCGACGCTCATGGCGTAGACGAAGCCCGAGCAGACGGCCTGAACGTCGAAGGCGATGCCGACCGGCGCGCCCAGCTTGCGCTGCACGATGGCGGCGGTGGCGGGGAAGGTCTGATCCGGCGTGGTGGTGGCGACGATGATCAGATCGACGTCAGCCGCTGTCTTGCCGGCGTCGGCCAGGGCGCGGCGCGCGGCCTCGACGGCCAGATCGCTGGTCGGCTCGTCATCGCGGGCCTGATGGCGCTGATGAATGCCGGTGCGCTCGACGATCCACTCGTCCGAGGTGTCGACGAACTTGGCCAGGTCGGCGTTGGTGACGACCTTCTCCGGCAGGAAGGAGCCGACGCCGGTCACGGCGCTGCGGATAACGCTCACTGGTGGGTCTCCCCAAGGGTTTCGGCGACGGGCGCGGGCTGTTCCAGGGCGGCGAGCCGTCCCAGATTGGCCCCTACCTTGGCCATGTAATCGCTCCGCGCCAGATCGACGGCGATGCGGATGGCGTTTCCATAGCCCTGGGGCGTGGCGCCGCCGTGGCTCTTCACGACAATTCCGTTCAGGCCCAGCAGGGGACCGCCGTTGATGGCGTTCGGATCGATCCTGGCCGCCATGCGCTTCAGCGCCGGCATGGCGATCAGGGCGCCCAGCTTGGCGATCGGACCCGACGTCAACGCCTCTTTCAGCAGGCCGGAAATGAACCGCGCCGTGCCTTCAGCCGTCTTCAGCGCGATATTGCCGGTGAAGCCGTCGGTGACGATCACGTCGACCGTGCCCTTGGCGATGTCATCACCCTCAACGAAGCCGTGATAGTTCAGCGGAATACCGCCCTCGCGCAGGATAGCATGAGCCTCGCGCACTTCGTCATGGCCCTTCATGTCCTCGGAGCCTACGTTCAGCAGGCCCACCGTGGGCTTGGCCACGCCGTGCACCGCCGCCTGGAAGGCTTCGCCCATGATGGCGAACTCAATCAGTTGCTTGGCGTCGCTGCCGATATTGGCGCCAACGTCCAGAACAGCGGTGTAACCGCGCGTCGTCGGCCAGCTGGCGACGATGGCGGGGCGCTCCAGACCGGGCGCCGCCATACGCAGGATCAACTTGGAGATGGCCATCAGGGCGCCGGTGTTGCCGGCGGAAACGGCAGCGCCCGCCTCACCCGTCTTCACCGCCTCGATGGCGTTCCACAGGCTGGAGCCCTTGCCCCGGCGCATGGCCTGGGCCGGCTTCTCGTCCATGGCCACGACCTTGTCGGTGTGGCGCACGTCGCAGACGGCGTCGGTCAGGCCGCAACGCGCCATCTCGGCGCGAATCGCGGCCTCGTCACCGTGCAGCAGGAAACGCACGCCTTCGCCGTCATGCCGCGAAAGATAGTCCTTCACGCCGCCGACCACGACCGAAGGACCGTGGTCCCCGCCCATGGCGTCAAGCGAGATCAGTGTTGGGGATGCCAAGTGGAAATGGACTCCGTCGCCGTCTTGTCGCGGCTTCATATAGGGATGCAGGACGCAAATGTCGCACCCTTGGGATGCTACCAGCCCGACGTCAGGTCAACCTTCGCCGGAATCGTCCCTGGATTGCAGGGATTTCAGCACTGCGAAGGGCGAGATTTCGCCGGGTTCCTTGGGCTGTTCAAACACCGCACCCGGCTTGCGAGGGAACGGATCCAGGCTCAACGCCAGTTGCTCCACGGCGTATTGGCCCAGGTCCAGGCTGCCGCCTTCGATCTGATCGGGCGAATCGTCGTCCAGCTCCAGGTCGATTTCGCTCTCGTCGTCGGCGTCATCGCGCTCGGTCGCCTCGACCATCTGCACAGAGAACTTGCGATCGACGTGAACCGGCAAGGGCTCCAGCGTCAGGCCGCAGGTCTGCACCGCATCAGCCACGACGCGCCCGTCCAGACGCCAGCCCGACACGGTCGGGACCAGATTGATATCTGCTTCGAACATATCGAGCGCCTGGAGATCCAGCACGCGAGCCACACGCTTGCGGGCCTCGGCGTCCGGCGTCAGGCGGCGCTGCACGCCCGCACCGATCTGATGAAGCCTCAGGGGCTCGCTATAGGCCAGGGGGGGAAGGTCGTTCATGCAGTGATCTCCGCCCAGGCCGGGGCCCTGGACACGGCTTCAAACGTTTGCGTCGCCAGGTTCTGACGCGAAGTCACGGCGTAACGCGCCAGCGCCTGTCCGGTGGCGACCTCGACGCTTTCATAAACATTCCTTGCCAGCGAGACAGCCAGAGCGTCCACGTCTTCCGCGCGCAGCGGGCCTTCATAAGCGCTCATGCGACCATACAGGGACTCGCCCAGCTTGCGCATCTTCTTGCCGACCGAGACGTCGCCGACGCCCAGTTCACGCAGGGTGTTGTCCAGCGACGAGATGTAGGTGTCGAACAGTTTCTGGGCGGCAACCTCGCCCCGCTCGCCGTCCTGCTTGAGACGCAGGAACAGAATCAGGACGTGCAGCGTGTAAAGTTCAAACCGGGCGTCGATCTGATCTGTCACGCCCAGCGACGTGTAAAAAGCCGGCTGGCGCGCCTGTTCGACCGCCAAGGCATACAGGGCGTCGCCCTGCCGCTCATCGGGCCTTTGTCGGAAGAGATTTCTAAGCATGAGCACCAGCCCCTTTTTCGCCGCGCCGTTGCACTAGGACGCAGCGCCGGTTAGGTCAAAGACCTTGTTATGCTGAGGCGGACGCGGATGCCCCGAATTACACCGATCTTCGCTGCTATTGCGCTGGCCGCCGCTGCCGGCGCCTGTGCGCCCGTTGTCGCCACCCAGGGCTTCCAGGCGATCGACGCCAAACCTCAGGATGTCGTCGCCGGCACCGACACCCGTGAGACGGTTTTGGCACGTCTGGGTTCGCCCTCGACGACCTCGACCTTCGAGCCCGAGACCGTCTGGTACTACCTGACCCAGACGACCGAGCGTTACACCTACAACAAGCCGCAGGTGTCGCAGCGCACGGTGACTGAGATCACCTTCGACAAGGCTGACGGCAAGGTCGCCGCAGTTCGTACCCTGGGCCTCGAGGACGGTCGCGAGATCGCCATGCAACGGCGCGAAACGCCGACCCGCGGCCGCCAGCTGACGATTCTGGAACAGCTGCTGGGCAACGTCGGCCGTGGGCAGCTGCCGCGCACGGAGGAAGACACTCCCGGCCAGCGCCGCCCCGACTAGATTTCCCGGATCGGAAAGATCAGGCCCCGGAGAGCGATCCCCGGGGCCTTTTTCGTCAGACGATCTTCCCGCTGGCCAGCACCGCCAGCAACAGCAAGGCCACGATGTTGGTGATCTTGATCATCGGGTTCACCGCCGGACCGGAGGTGTCCTTGTAGGGATCCCCAACCGTATCGCCGGTGACGGCGGCCTTGTGCGCCTCTGACCCCTTGCCGTGGACCACGCCGTTCTTGTCGGTGAAGCCTTCCTCGATCAGCTTCTTGGCGTTGTCCCAGGCGCCGCCGCCCGAGGTCATCGAAATGGCCACGAACAGACCGGTCACGATCACCCCCATCAACATGGCGCCCAGGGCGGCGAAGGCGTTGGCCTTGTCCGGCTGGATCAGCGAGACCACTACGAACAGGACGATCGGCGACAGCACCGGCAGCAGGCTGGGCACGATCATCTCCCGGATGGCCGCACTGGTCAGGATATCCACCGCCTTGCCGTATTCGGGCTTGGTCTGGAAGGTCATGATGCCGGGGTTCTCGCGGAACTGACGGCGAACCTCGGCCACAACGGCCTCGGCGGCGCGCCCCACGGCCGTCATAGACATACCGCCGAACAGGAAGGGCAGCGCCCCGCCGAACAACAGACCCACGACGACGTAGGGGTTGGACAGGTCGAAGGCGACCGCCCCCATGCCATGGAAGAAGCTGCCCGGCGCGGCTTCGGCCGAGAAGTGTTTCAGGTCTTCCACATAGGCGGCGAACAGGACCAGCGCGCCCAGCCCCGCCGAACCGATAGCGTAGCCCTTGGTCACGGCCTTTGTGGTGTTGCCCACGGCATCCAGAGCGTCGGTCGAGACGCGCACTTCCGACGGCAGGCCCGCCATCTCGGCGATGCCGCCCGCGTTGTCGGTGACCGGACCAAAGGCGTCCAGCGCCACGATCATCCCCGCCACGCCCAGCATGGTCGTGGTGGCGATGGCGATGCCGAACAGGCCCGCCAGCTGGAAGGCCGCGATGATGCCGACGATGATGGTCAGGGCCGGAAGCGCCGTGGATTCCAGCGAAACGGCCAGACCCTGGATGACATTGGTGCCGTGACCCGAAACCGAGGCCTTGGCCACCGACTTGACCGGACGGAAGCCTGTGCCGGTGTAGAACTCGGTGATGACCACGATGGCCGCCGTGACCAGCAGGCCGACGACACCGGACCAGAACAGGTTCATCGGCTGGATCAGCAGCCCGCCCGAGGTCTCGACCGCGCCGGGCAACAGGGAGTTGATCACCCACCAGACCGCGCCGACCGACAGGACGCCTGTAACGATCAGGCCCTGATACAGGGCGCCCATGATGTTGCCGCCCTTGCCCAGACGGACGAAGAAGGATCCGATGATCGAGGTCACGATGCAGATGCCGCAGATCGCCAGCGGCAGCAGCATCATCACTTCGACATAGGGCTGGTTGCGGAAGAAGATCGCCGCCAGCACCATGGTCGCTACCGTCGTGACCGCATAGGTCTCGAACAGGTCGGCGGCCATGCCGGCGCAGTCGCCGACGTTGTCGCCCACATTGTCGGCGATGGTGGCGGCGTTGCGGGGGTCATCCTCGGGGATGCCGGCCTCGACCTTGCCCACCATGTCGCCGCCCACGTCGGCGCCCTTGGTGAAGATGCCGCCTCCCAGTCGCGCGAAGATGGAGATCAGCGAGGCGCCGAAGCCCAGGGCCACCAGGCCGTCGACGACCGTGCGGCTGGTGCTTTCAAAGCCCATACCTTGCGTCATGAAGGCGTAGTAGCCCGACACGCCCAGAAGCGCGCCGCCCGCCACGAACATGCCGGTGATGGCGCCCGAGCGGAAAGCCAGGTCCAGTCCCTTGGCCAGGCTTTCGGACGCCGCCTGCGCCGTGCGGACATTGGCTCGCACCGAGATCAGCATCCCGGCGAACCCGGCCGCGCCGGACAGCACCGCCCCGATCAGGAAGCCGAGCGCAGCCCAGGGCCCGATAAGCAAAAAGGCCGCGACCAAAATCACGACCCCCACCATACCAATCGTTGTGTACTGACGCTTCAGATAGGCCGAGGCCCCTTCCTGGATCGCCGCGGCGATCTCTCGCATCCTGTCGTTACCGGTACCGGCCTTCATCAGGGCGGCGGTCTGGACAGCGCCGTAAAGCACCCCCAGCGCGCCAGCCGCGATGACCAGCCATAGATAGTTCGTCATGGCGTTTCCAAGCCCTTGTGCAACAAGCACACGGATCCTTGGCGCGGGCGGGCGTTTCGCCTCTCTCCGCCTTCCGGTCCCCCCGTGCGCCTACGGACGCAACCTCACGTCCCCCGGGAATTGCGGCTCAACTGTGTCAAAAGGTTCGCTGTGAAGCAACAGCGGTTTCTGAGGCGCCGTTCAGACGCCCTGCATGCCTGTACGACGGCGCGGCGTCTGGCTGACCACTTCGACCCGGGCCACGGCGCCACGCCCGATAAGGGTCGCCGCCGAGCGGATCAGGCTGGCGCTCAGGGCCGCCGTATCCAGGGCAAGCCAGGTGTCCGGCAGGACGAAAGGGGTCCGGTGCCCCGCCCTGACGAGAGCATCGCGCAGGTAGGCCTCTTTGGCCCGTACAACCTCGACGGTGTGGCCGGGCCCCAGATGCAGCTTCAGCACGATGAAGACGTAGTTGCGAACCCGGCCTTCCGTGATGATCGGCAAACCCATTCCGGGCAGATTCAAAACGGGAGCAGCGGACGGGGCGGCCTTTTCGCTGGCGCGACCGCTTGTGGCGGCCGCCGAGACGGTCAGGAAGGCTCCAGCCTGAATCAGGGCGCGACGCTGCATGGCCTCACCCTGCCCTGCCCCGGTTAGGATTCCGTTGCCGCCTAGTCGTGAGTCCAGCCCACGCGGGTTGGCCTGATTTCTGCGCCGAGATGCCGCACGACCACCCCCCCGCCGTCAATAATGCGACCAATGCGGGTCAGGCGCAGGTGACGGCGCTCGGCCTCGCGGCGCAGGGCGTTCTCCGCGCCCGCCGGAACGGTCAGGATGATCTCGTAGTCGTCGCCGCCCGTCGCCAGCAATTCCAGCGCGCCCTGCGGGTCGACGCGGCTGTCCAGCCAGGCCAGGGCCGCCGCCGACAGGGGCAGGACCTCCAGATCCAGCTCAATGCCCACCTTGCTGGCCTCGGCGATATGGCCCGCATCCGCCAGAAGGCCGTCAGATACGTCGGCGCTGGCGGTGGCCAGACCGCGCACGACGGTGGCGAACTCCACCCGCGGCATGGGCGTGCGATAGGCTGCCTCCAGCGCATCCATGCGCTCCGGCTCGAGCGACAGCGTCCCCTGGGCCGCCTGAAGCCCCAGCCAGCCGTCGCCGATCGTGCCCGTGACAAAGACCAGATCGCCGGCGCGCGCTCCGCCCCGGCTGACCGTCGAGGACGAGGGAGCCCAGCCCAGCAGGGTAGCCGAAAAGCTGGCGGGTCCCGGCGTCTTGACCGTGTCGCCGCCCAGCAAGGAAATGTCGAAGATGGCCTGATCGCGCCGCAACCCGGCGACAAAGGCCTCGCGCTCGGGCCAGCCGCAGCGCTCGGACCAGTGGCAGGCCAGCAAATAGCCGAAGGGCTCGGCGCCTTTGGCGGCAAGATCGGACAGGTTCACGCGCAGCAGCTTCTGCGCCACCGTGTCCAGCGGGTCGTCGGGCAGGAAGTGGACGCCCTCGATGATGGCGTCCTTGGTCAGGATCAGATCATGCCCCGGACGCGAGGGCAGCACGGCCACGTCGTCGGCCAGCCCCCTCGCCCATTCCGGGTGAGCCAGCGGCTTCAGAAGCCGTCGGATGGTCTCGAATTCACCAGCGACGTCAATCGCGGGCATCGCGCGCCACGCCGTCGAGCGCCGCGTTTACGAACTTCGCCTCTGCTTCGTCGAAGAAGGCCTTGGCCAGTTCCACATACTCGTCGATGACGATTTCACGCGGCACATCGGGCTTGGACTTCAGCTCCCAGGCGCCGCAACGCAGCAAGGCGCGCAGGGTGGCGTCCAGACGTTCCATCCGCCAGTTGGAGGCCAGACGCGCCTTGATGGCGTCGTCGATGGCCCGCTGGTCCTCGACCACGCCGTGGACGATGTCCGAGAACCAGTCCTCGTCGGCCTCAGCCAGGGGCGCGCCGTCGATGTCGGCGTCGAAGCGGTGGTTGCGGAATTCCTTGACGACGACTTCGACGCCCTCGCCCGCCAGCTCCATCTGATACAGGGCCTGAACAGCGGCCAGGCGCGCAACCGTACGCGCGCGACGCTGGCGGCTGGTCAGCTGAGGCTCAGCGCGGGCTTTATCAGCCTCGGCCAGTTGCGCCATGACTTCGGCGACGGTCGCCGGGGTGGTGTTGGTCGGCTCGGTCACGAGGCCAGTCCTCCGCGCAGGCGCTTGCGCAGCGCGATAAGGTCCAGACAGGCGCGAGCGGCGCCGCCGCCCTTATCGCCTTCGCTCATCCGGGCGCGCGCCCAGGTCTGGTCTTCGTCTTCGGTCGTCAGGATGCCGTTGCCGATGGCCAGACCCTTGAGGCCCAGATGCATGATGCCGGCGGCCGACTGATCCGAGACGATCTCGAAGTGATAGGTTTCGCCACGGATAACGCAGCCCAGGGCGACATAGCCGTCGTAGCGCGGGGCGGTTGGATAACGGCCAGCCTCCTCGGCCAGGGCGATAGCGGTCGGAACCTCGAGGGCGCCAGGCACGGTGACGACGTCAAACTGCACGCCTTGCGCGCGCAGGGCGTCCTTGGCCCCTTCCAGAAGGGCGTCGGCCAGATCGTCGTAGTAGCGCGCCTCGACGATCAGGACGCGGGTGGGGTCGTTCAGGATTGGTCTTCTCCGTCCATATCGCGCCAGCCCACGATGCGCAGGCCGTAGCCTTCCAGCGCCGTCGGATTGGGCCGCGTCGAGCTCATCACGATCATGTCCTTGACGCCGAGGTCGAGCAGAATCTGCGCCCCGACGCCATAGGCTTTCAGCGAACGATCCACTGCGGCGGGCTTGTCAGCGCCGCCCAGGCGCTCGGCCAGCCCCTGCAGCGCGGGGTCGCGCAGGAAGACCACGACCCCGGGACCGTCATTGGCGGTCAGGGCCTGCATGGCCTTCGGAATATAGTCCTGACGCGCCTCGACATGGCCCAGCAGGTCGGCGGCGAAGTCGATCTGGTGCATACGCACGACGGTCGGCTTGCTCGGGTCGATATCGCCGCGCACCAGGGCGATGTGTTCGGCGCCCTCGATGGTGTTGCGATACAGGATCAGCTTGAACGGCCCGCCGTGGACGCTCTCGAACGGGGTCTCCAGCACGCGCTCGACGAAGCGTTCGGTGCGACGGCGGTAGGCGATCAGATCGGCGATGGTGCCGATCTTCAGGCCGTGCAGCTGGGCGAAGGCGATGAGGTCGGGCATCCGCGCCATCTCGCCGTCGTCCTTGATGATCTCGCAGATCACGCCTGACGGGTTCAGGCCGGCCATTCGACTGATGTCGACAGCGGCCTCGGTATGGCCGGCCCGAACCAGAACGCCGCCGTCGCGCGCGACCAGCGGGAAGATGTGGCCGGGCGAGACGATGTCGTCCACCCCGCGCGTCGGGTCGGTCGCGACCTGAACCGTGTGCGAACGGTCGGCGGCGGAGATGCCGGTCGTGACGCCTTCCCTGGCCTCGATCGAGACAGTGAAGGCGGTCTTCATGCTCTCGCGGTTGTCGGCGGCCATCGGCGGCAGACGCAACTGACGGGCCCGATCACCCGTCACAGCCAGACAGACCAGGCCGCGGGCATGGCGGATCATGAAGTTGATCTGGTCCGGTGTGGCGAACTGGGCCGGAATGACGATGTCGCCCTCGTTCTCACGATCCTCGGCGTCCACCAGGATGTAGGGACGGCCGTTGCGGGCGTCCTCGAGAATGTCCTCGATCGGGCTGATCGGGCTGTCGG
>Ga0247822_10002737_pt1 | contig 11346 bp, 7 predicted proteins | sample 13C_Cellulose_Da_FD_192423 | JGI IMG/M metagenome (GOLD analysis project Ga0247822, IMG submission 192423) | Soil microbial communities from agricultural site in Penn Yan, New York, United States - 13C_Cellulose_Day30 | ecosystem: Environmental > Terrestrial > Soil > Agricultural land | place... | reverse complement strand
CGGCGGGAGTTTCGACCCGCCGCATGTCGGTCACCTGTTGACAGCCAGCGACGCGGTCGAGGCCCTCGGGCTCGACCGCCTCGTATTGGTACCTGCCGCGAACCAGCCCCTCAAGCGGGGGCAGCATGCGGAGGCGATGCACCGGCTCGCGATGGTCCGCCTGCTCGCCGGGGCCGACCCCAGGATGGTGGTCGACCCGATAGAAACGGACCGGGGCGGATTATCTTACACGGTTGACACGCTGGCGGCCTACGCCGCCCGCTACCCCGACGCGGAGCGATTCTTCCTCGTCGGGGCGGACGTGGTGGAGAGCTTTCCGCGGTGGCGCGAGCCGCAGCGGATCCAGGCCCTCGCGACGGTCGCCGTGCTGGAGCGTGGGGGGGATGCGGTCCCGCTTCACGAAGGAATGGTTGCCGTGGCGACACGGCGGATCGACATCTCATCCACGGAGATCCGGGCGCGCGTGCGCGCCGGCCTCCCCATTCGCGGGTTCGTAACCGACGCAGTCGCCGAATACATCGTCGCGCATCGGTTGTACAGATAGAGGAACGCAATGCTCAAGCGAATCATCACCTCCGTGCTGGGTACCCGCCACGAGCGGGAGCGCAAGCGCGTCCAGCCGATCGTGGACGCGATCAACGAGCACTTCGAGCGGCTCGACGGCGTGTCCGAGGAGGAGCTGCGCGGCCAGACGGCGAAGTTCCGCGAGGTCATCAGGGAGCGCACCGGTGCGCTGGAGGCCCGGATCGCCGAGCTGAAGGAGGCCAAGCGGACGACCAGCGATACTGCGGCTCGGGAGCGGATCGACAACGAGCTGAGCGGGGCCGATGGGCGCGGTGGAGCGGAAGGCGAGCTCCGGCGCGAGATCGGCGAGGTGTTGGACGAGATCCTGCCGGAGGCGTTCGCGACCGTGAAGGCGGCCGCCAAGCGGCTCGTGGGGACGACGGTGAACGTCACCGGCCACGAGCTGCCATGGGACATGGTCCCCTACGACGTGCAGCTCATGGGCGGTATCCAGCTCCACCTGGGCCGGATCGCCGAGATGGCGACCGGTGAAGGCAAGACGCTCGTCGCGACGCTGCCGCTGTACCTCAACGCGCTGCCGGGGAAGGGCGCCCACCTCGTCACGGTGAACTCGTACCTGGCTCGCCGCGACTCGCAGTGGATGGGCCACCTCTACACATACCTCGGCCTCACCGTCGACTGCCTCGACGACACGGAGCCGGGGACGCCGCAGCGCCGCGCGGCATACAACGCGGACATCACGTACGGCACGAACAACGAGTTCGGCTTCGACTACCTGCGCGACAACATGGTCCTCGCCACGGACCAGCGCGTGCAGCGGCCGCACGTCTTCGCGATCGTGGACGAGGTGGACTCCGTGCTCATCGACGAGGCGCGGACGCCGCTCATCATCTCCGGCCCGGTCGGTAACGACAACGACACCCGCTATTTCCAGTACAACGCCGACGTCGCGCGGCTCTTCCGGCGCCAGACGGAGGTCGTCAACACGCTCGTCGCCGACGCCGAGCGTGCGCTCGGCCGCGGGGAAGCGGATGAGGCGGCAGTCAAGCTGTACAAGGCGCGGCTCGGAAGCCCGAAGAACCGCCGCCTCATGAAGGTGCTGCAGGAGCCGGCGAACCAGATCCTCGTGCAGAAGAAGGAGCTCGAGCACCTGGCCGACCGGAAGCTTCCGGCCAGCCGCCAGGTGTTCCGCGACATCGAGGACGAGCTGCTCTTCGTGATGGACGAGAAGGGGCACTCCGTCCACCTCACCGATCGCGGCGTGGAGTTCATGTCGCCGTCGGCGCAGGACCAGTTCGCGCTGCCGGATATCTCGGAGGAGACCGGCCGGATCGACCATGACCCGGAGCTCAGCGGCGAGGAGAAGCTCCAGCTTCGCCGCGAGCTGGAGCTGCAGTACGCGCAGACGTCCGAGAAGCTCAACATCGTGCACCAGTTGCTGAAGGCGCACGCGCTGTACGAGCGGGACGTCAACTACGTGGTGCAGGAGGGCGAGGTCCTCATCGTCGACGAGTTCACCGGCCGCACGATGCCGGGGCGCCGGTGGTCCGAGGGGCTGCACCAGGCGGTGGAGGCAAAGGAGGGAGTTCGCGTGAAGGGCGAGACACAGACGCTCGCCACCATCACGATCCAGAACTACTTCCGCATGTACGACAAGCTCGGCGGGATGACGGGAACCGCCGAGACGGAAGAGTCGGAGTTCTTCCAGATCTACAACCTCGAGGTGGCCGTCGTCCCGACCAACCGGCCGATCGCGCGGCAGGACCGCCAGGACCTCGTCTACAAGACGCGCAAGGAGAAGTACGCCGCGATCGTCGAGGAGACGCGCCGGCTGCACGAGCTCGGGTACCCGGTGCTCGTCGGCACGACGAGCGTGGACTCGTCCGAGACGCTATCGAAGCTGTTCCAGCGCGCCGGCATCCCGCACAACGTGCTGAACGCGAAGTACCACCAGCGCGAGGCGGAGATCGTCGCCGGCGCGGGACAGCGCGGCTCGGTGACGATCGCGACGAACATGGCCGGCCGCGGCACGGACATCAAGCTGGGCGAGGGCGTGCGCGAGGCGAAGCCGTCGCAGGTGAAGGATCCGGACGGCAACACGATCGACGTCGAGGAGATCGGCGGCCTCCACATCATCGGCTCCGAGCGTCACGAGTCGCGGCGCATCGACCGCCAGCTCCGCGGGCGTGCCGGCCGTCAGGGTGATCCGGGCGCGTCGCAGTTCTTCCTCTCGCTCGAGGACGATCTGATGCGGCTGTTCGGGTCGGACCGCATCGCGAAGCTCATGGACCGCCTGGGCGCGCAGGAGGGCGAGATGCTCACGCACCCGCTCATCACGCGCTCGATCGAGCAGGCGCAGAAGCGCGTGGAGCTGCAGAACTTCCAGAGCCGCAAGCGGCTCCTCGACTACGACGACGTGATGAACCAGCAGCGCGAGGTGATCTACTCGCTGCGGTCGTTCGCGCTCGAGGGAGGCGAGGAGCTGAAGGGCGAGGCGTTGCGCATGGTGGAGCGCGCGGTCTCGCGGCGCGTGGAGACGGCGCTCGAGGAGTTCGACTCGCCGGAGGACTGGGACGTCGATCTCGTGCGTCAGGACCTCCTGATGCATTACATGGTCAACGTCCCCGAGCTCGAGGATCCCGACAAGCGGCCGGAGACGGTGGCGAACGCAGTGGCTGCGGCGACCGACGCGGCGCGCCAGGCGTTCGCGGCGAAGCTCGAGGGGCTCGACGAGTTCCGCGACGACCAGGGCGGGTACGCCGATCGCCTGCTGTCGCTCGTGATGCTCAACGTGCTGGACGAGAAGTGGAAGGACCACCTCTACGACCTCGACCAGCTTCGCAACGCGATCCACTATCGCTCGTGGGGACAGAAGGACCCGCTCATCGAGTACAAGCAGGAGGCGTACACGATGTTCGAGGACCTGATGACCGACATCTACGGCTCGTTCGCCGAGCGGTTCATGAAGGCGCAGCTGGTCATGGAGCCGCCGCGGCCGATGGCACCGCCGCCGGCCCCGGGGCCGAAGAAGCGCTACAACGCCCTCGGCATCCTCGAGGACGTGGTGGAGGAGCCGGTGGCGGAGGTGCCGGGTGCGCCGGTCACCGCGGCTCCGGAGCCGGCCGGACCGACCGACGAGGTGTTGGACGTCGGCCCTGCCGAGCCGCCGAAGCAGGGGGCCGCGGCCCGTCGCGATCCGCTGGTCGTCGGCGCGGGGACCACCCGCTCCCTCGCCGCCACCGGTGGCGCGACGGCCGACTGGTCGAACGTGGGGCGCAACGACCCGTGCCCCTGCGGGTCGGGGAAGAAGTTCAAGAAGTGCCACGGGGCATCACTCTGATCCCGCACTGATGCCCTCCGCGTGCGCGGGGGCGGCATCGCATCCGCCATGCTGAGTCCCGCCACGCTGCGACGTCGCTACATGGACGAGACCGTGCGCCTCCGCGGAGGCGCACGCGTCCGGATCGTCGAGCGCCCCGGCATCTGGATGGCGCCCGACGAGCGGCGGGCGCTCGTGGATGACCTGCAGCGGGTCGTGCGTGCGGCGGTGCCTGCGGGTTCACTCGACTACGGCGCCGCCTCCGGGGACCCCGAGCGCCTCGCCGGCTCCGTGCTCACCGTGGTGTACGCCCCCGGCGACGACAGGCCGATCGCATTCAACGCGCTCGCGTTCCTGGACTGCGAGCTGCACGGCCGGCCCATCGACGTCCTTCACCTCGGTCTCGTGATGATCGATCCGGGTGCGCGCGCATCGGGGCTCAGCGGGGTGCTGTATGGCCTCACCTGCTTCCTCCTGTTCGCGCGCCGGCAGCTCCGTCCCCTCTGGGTGAGCAACGTGACCCAGGTCCCTGCGGTGTTCGGGATGGTGTCGGAGAGCTTCGAGACCGTCTACCCGACCTGCGACCCCGCGGATCGGCAGTCGTTCGCGCACCTGCAGCTCGCTCGGCAGATCATGGCGCGGCACCGTCATGTGTTCGGCGTGGGCGCGGACGCGGAGCTCGACGAGGAGCGCGGCATCATCCGCAACGCGTACACCGGCGGCTCCGACAACCTGAAGAAGCGGTTCGCCGATGCGCCGAAGCACCGGCACGAGCAGCACAACGCCTGGTGCGAGCGCATGCTCGACTACGGTCGCGGAGACGACGTGCTGCAGCTGGGGCAGTTCACGCTGCGCGCGGCCCGCTCGTACTACACGCGCTCCGCCCGGGCACTCTCGCCGGGCGCGCTGGCGCTCAGCTTCGCCACTCGCGCGCTGGAATCGCTCGTCGCGCCGGTGGTGCAGTGGCTCGACGCCCGGCATTCGATGGGCGCGCTGCGGCCGGCACTGCCGATTCTTCGCTCCCCGCACCGACGGCGCACGCATGGCTGACGACACGTTCACCTACGCCGCGTTCACCGGGCGCAATGCGGGGTTCGTCACGCCGGAGGAGCAGGAACGCCTGCGCCGCGGGCGGGTGCTGGTGTGCGGCGTCGGCGGGATGGGCGGCGCCGCGCTGCAGGCGCTGGTGCGCGCCGGGGTCGGCCACGTCACGATCGCCGACATGGACCGGTTCGAGGTCTCCAACCTGAACCGCCAGGTGTTCGCTACGCTCGACTCGGTCGGCCAGGAGAAGGTGGCCGCGACGGTGGACGCGCTGCGGCGCATCAACCCGGAGCTCGGGATCTCCGCGCATGGCCCCGAGTGGGTCGAGCAACTCGACGTCCTGCTCCCGGCGCACCATGTGGTGATCAACGGGATGGACGACCTCGCGGCCGGGATCCAGCTGTACCGGAAGGCCCGTGAGCACGGCAGCACGGTCATCGATGCGTATACCAGCCCGCTGCCCTCGGTGACGGTCGTCGCGCCGTCGGACCCGCGTCCGGAGGAGCGGCTGGGCTTCCCGACGCGCGACACCGACTGGCGCGCGATCACGCCCGCGCAGGCAGAGGCGTGCAAGCTCGCCGAGGGGATCCACGTGCTCGTGCACTCCAGCTCCGCGCGCCACATCGACCTCGCGGTGGCCGCCGAGATGCTCGGCGGCACGCGTCCGCGCCCGTCGTTCGCCCCGATGGTGATCACCACGGGCAACCTCATGGCGTTCGCGGCGATCGCCGTCCTGCTCGGCCGTCCTCGCATCGTGGACCATCGCGGCGCGTTCCTCGACCCATGGGGATTCCGCGTCGAACGGCCGCGCGGGCGCATCGCGGCGTGGCTCCGCGGCTGGGTCGCGAGGCGCGTGGTGCACCGCCTGATGAAGCGCGTTTGAGCATGTGGCCCGCCACACTGTCCTCGCCCGCCGTGCGGGCGGACGTGCTGATCACGATCCTCGCGGCGATCGGTGCGTTCGCATACCTCGATCACCTGGCCGAGCGGGCGCACCGGAGCCTCATCGAGTCGCGCACGCGCCTGCTCGTCGCGACGGTCGGTGTATTGTGCGGCATCCGTGCGCTGGCGTGGATGTACCCGGGCGAGCTCGCGATCCAGGTCGTCGCCTTCATGCCCGCGACGGTGCTTCCGCTCGCGATGACGCTGTTCGTGGAAGGGCTGCTTCGCCGGCATGTCCCGGTCGCGATCAAGCTGTCCGGCGTCGGGATCGGGCTCGTGGCGTTCCTCGTCAACGTCCTCCGGCCGGTGCTCGGTCCGACGATCACGAACACCGCGCTCGGGGCGAGCTTCGCGGCATGCCTGCTCGTGCACATGGCGGCGCTGGGCATCGTGCTCCGGCGGCGTGACACGCGCTCGCTGTCGCGGGCGGAGAACGGGCTCGTGGACGCGGTGTTCTGGACCACCCTCGCGGCGCTGCCGCTCGCGGCGACGGACTTCCGTCCCGCACTCGGATGGCCGCCGAATCGGATGGGGGGCCTCGCGGCACTCGTCTTCCTGTACACGATGCTGCGCCCCGCCCGCGCCCGCGCGCGACGCCGCCACTGGCTGGTGGACCTCGCACGGCTCGCCGCGATCGCCGCCGTCGGTGTCCTCGCCTTCGCATTTCTCGTCGGCATCCCGGGGCGCGACTCGCTCGTGCACTGGGGGAGCGCCTCGCTCGCGATCGTGCTCCTGGCGGCGGTGATGCAGCGCATGCGGGAGCTGCGCAGCGGCTCCCGCATGCGCTCGCTCCTCGACTGGGCCGCCGAGCCGGTGCCCATGTCGCTGGACCAGTTCGCGCGCTCCCTGCGGCGCCTGCCGCTCACGGCCGACGCGCTCCTGCTCGACGAGGCGCAGCTCCAGGGCTACGATCCCGACCGCCTGGCGGAGGCACTCCGGACCGGCGCGCCCGTCCGCTCGCATGGCGCGCTGGCGTCGGCGTCCCCGGCTCCTGACCGTGCCCGGGAGGAGCTGCTCGATCTGCTCGACCGGCACCAGATGACGCACGTGGCCGTGATTCGCGAGCACCCGCTGCTCCTGCTGCTCGTGGCCTCGCCCGAGCTGCCCGGCGCGGGCGAGGCGGAGCAGGAGATCGCGGTCGTCGTCCGCCGCGCGCAGCACGCGCTTGCGCTCGAGGGTGCCGCACGCGCGCACACACTCCCGGAGGCCCGGCATGTCCATTGAGCTCCGTGACGACGACCTCGGCGCGTTCTTCGAGGTGCCGTTCGCCGCGTACGGTTCCGCCTCGCGCTACGTCTCGCCGCTGCGCGGGGACCTCCGACGGTCGCTCGACCGGAAGGCGAATCCGCTCTGGGGTGCGATCGGGCAGGGGAAGCGCCGGGTGATCACGGCCCACCTGAAGGGGAGGCCGGTCGGTCGCATCGTCGCGCACGTGCACGGTGCTTCCAACCAGCTGCACGGCTGGCGGCACGGCTGCTTCGGCTACTTCGACTGCATCGACGACTCCGCGGTTGCGGGCGCGCTCCTCGACGAAGCGGCGGCGTTCGTGCGCAGCCATGGCTGCACGACGCTGATGGGGAACTTCAACCTCACCGCGATGCAGCAGCTCGGGGTCGTCACCGGCGGCTTCGAGCACGAGCCGTTCAGCGACATGGTGTGGAATCCGCCCCACATCCCGCGCCTGCTCGCGCAGGCCGGGTTCACGCCGACGTTCCCCGCCACGACGTTCGTGATCTCGCTGGATCGCGTCGATCCGGACCGCCTGCTGTCGCCGAACGCGCGGGCGCGGCTGGAGGATCCGGAGCTCACCTGGATGCACCTGCGCCGGCGGCAGCTCGACGATGCGCTCGAGCAGATCCGGGTGGTGCTCAACGACGGGTTCGCCCGCAACCCGATGTTCGTGCCGCTGGCGGCGGAGGAGATGCGGTTCCAGGCGCACGACCTCTCCCACGTGATCGATCCGGCGATCACTGCACTCGTGCGCGACCGGAGCGGCCCGGTCGGGGCCGTCCTGTGCATCCCGGATCTCAACCCGATGCTCAGGGCGATGAAGTCGCGCATCGGCATCACTGCGCCATGGCACTACCTGCGGCAGCGCCTGCGCCGCGACCGCGCGGTGATCGTGTTCTACAGCGTCGCGCAGCGCATGCAGGGGCGCGGGCTCAACCCGGCCATGCTCCACCGCGTGATCCGCGCGCTCGAGTCGCGCGGGTACTCGGAGCTCGGGATCACCTGGATCGCGGATACGAACACGGCAAGCCTCAGGCAGATGGAGCGGCTGGGTGCGCGGCCGCTGCATCGCATCCATCTCTTCGAGCGGGCACTCGGCTGATGGCTACCACGCGCGGCGAGCCTGTCCCGATGCGCGAGATCGTCGGCGACGCGATCCGCGCGCCGAGTGCGCACAACGTGCAGCCGGCTCGCTGGGCGTTCCGGCGCGCGGATGCCCGCGTGGCGCTGCTGCGCGATCCCGCGCGTTCGCTCCCCGTCGCCGATCCGACGTCGCGCGACGAAGCGGCGAGCCTTGGCGCCGCCCTCGAGGGGTTCGCCATCGCCGCGAGCACGCGCGGGCTCGCCGTTCACGGGCTCGTGCGGAACGAGGAAGCAGCGCGTGCGTTCGGTGCGAACGTGGTCGGCGGCTTCGACGTGGTCGCGACGTTCCACCTCGCGGACGGCGTGTCACCGGACCCGCTGGCACCGTGCGTCGATCGTCGTCGCGCGTGGCGTGGGCAGTTCGGCCCCGCGGATGAGGCCGAGGGAGCGATCGCGCGCTTCGCGGACGCGGCGAACGCACACGATGCCATGATCCTCGGGCGTGAGCTCGCGCCACGAATCGCCACGTTGATCGACCGCGCGACGTGGCGATTCGAGCGACGTGCCGACTACCACGCGGAGCTGTGGGAGTGGCTCCGGCTCGATCCCCGGGATCCCCGCTACCGTCGCGACGGCCTCACCGCGGAGGCGCTGCTGCTCTCGGCGCCGGCGCGGGCCGCCGGGCGCGTGCTGATGCGGCCGACCGTGTTCCGCGTCCTCCAGGCCACGGGACTCGGACGCCATCTCGTCTCCGAGCGCGCGGCCACGGAGAGCGCTGCGTGCTTCATCTGCCATTGTTCCCCCGCGGATCGCGATCCGTTCGACGTGGGCCGCGGGATGTATCGCCTGTGGCTCGCCGCCACGGCGGCAGGGCTGGTGCTGGCGCCGATGTCGGCGATCGTCGACGATGCGGACACCCGGGTGATCGTCGAGCAGGCGTTGGGACTCGACGCGAGCCGACGGCTCACGCAGGTGTTCCGCGCAGGCACCATCCGCGGGGAGCCGCCGCGCAGTCCGCGGCTGCCGGTGGAGGAGATGTTCGTCGAGCTCTGAGACGCGCGGGCCTCAGAGGAGCTTGAGGTACTCGATGACCGCGCGCTTCTCGCGGTCGCTCAGGTGCGCCGAGTACTGCTCATGGCCACGGTTCGACAGGCCGGGCAGGCGGGTGTCGTAGGTCTCCGGCACCGACCACGGTCGATATCCCGGCGGATACGACGCCGCGCCCCTCGCGTCGACCGTGAGCGCGATGCCGACGTCGCGAAAGTCGAGGCGGTGGCCGCCAACCGGGAACGTGACCGGTCGGGCCGCTGGCGTGAGCAGCGCCCACAGCGTCGGCACGCTGCCGTTGTGGAGGTACGGTGCCGTCGCCCACACGCCGGACAGGACCGGCGCGACATATCCGCCGGTGCGCGCGACGCTCATGTGCCGCCCGAACGCCGTCTTCTCGATCGCTCGCACGAACGTCGAGTCGACCATCGCCCATCGCGCCGGGTCGGTGGCCATCTCCTGCTGTGGAACACGCCGGTTCGGGAACCAGATGAGCGGGCGCGGCGCGGGGCCTGTCGCATGGCGCCCGTGACATTCCGCGCATGCCGCCGCGTACACCGATTCGCCCTCGGCCGCGAGCGATCCGTCGACCGGCCCAGGGAAGGGCGGCGGGGCGTAGCGGCGCGCGAGCCACTCCATGATCGGACGCACCTTCGGGATCCCGGCCTCGGCGACCTCCGGCGTCACTCCCATCGTCGGCACCGTGAAGAACGCGACGACCGCGGCGAGCGAGTCGACGTGTGCGGACGTGAGTTCGTCCACCCGCATCGGGGTGAAGCGCGCGGCAGCGCCGGGCGCGTAGACGCCGTCGTAGAGCAGCGACGTCCGCAACCCCCGCCCGGCGAGATCCGGGATGGAGGTGAAGCCGACGGCGTGCGGCGCGGCCACGCCGTCGCCGAGGAGCCCGAGCTGCCGCTGCAGCGAGGCGACGCCGTTGGTGCGGCCTGGTCCGCCGTTGGAGAACGGCGTGGGGCGATCGCCGGCACGTCGCAGCTCGGCCAGACGCTTGCGAATCGCGGGCTGCAGCACGTGGCGCAGCGTGATCCGCTCGCGCAAGGAGATCCCGGGGAAGAGCGCGCGCACCCGCCCGCGGAAGGCGCCCTGATCGACGTCGGCGCGCTGCAGCCCTCGGTACGCCGCCATCACGTACGCGTCGACGTTCAGCGACGTGTTGGGAAGCCCCGGCCACGCGTGACGGGTCGGGTTGCCGACGGAGTCGTACGTCACGCCGGTGTGGCAGGCGGCGCAGCCGATCGTCGCGCCTTCGACGCGGATGCCGGGGAGCGGGCCCCGGACCGTCCCGCGCAACAGCCCGAGCGGCGCGTCGCTGCCCGGGCGTTCGACCGAGACGGGCCACCCCTCGACGCGATCGGGGTGGATGAACCCGAACCGGGTGAGGATCTCCGGCAGCGCGGACAGGTCGAGGCTGCGACCGGTCCGCTCCTCCTCTGCCATGACGAGCGCTGTCGCGACGACCTTGTAGGGGAGCGCATTCGTGCGGAGCGTCGCCCCGGATATGCCGCCGAACTGCTCGCGGAGGAATGCACGGAGGGCCGGATCGGGTTCGACGCGCCCCTCGGGCGCCGCAGGCGCGGCAGGTCGGCCACACGCCACCAGCAGGGCGCACAGCGCGAGCGTCGTTGCGGCAGTCCATCGGACGGCGGAGGTCGGCATGCACGGACGTTACACGGACGGAGCCGTAGGGAGCCAGACCATCCGCGGAACGGTGATGCCGGCGGCATGCGGGCGATGACGCCTGCTCCCGCGGGCGGGCTAGCGTGAGCGCACGTCGCATACGCCGCGTTCACGCCGACCACCTGCCATGCCCGCTTCCGCGCCCCCCGCCAGCGAACCGACGGTGCTCCGCCCGGCGACCATCCGGGAGCTCCCCCGCAGCGACCGCCCCAGGGAGCGCCTGGTGGACCTTGGCGCCCACGCGCTGGGGAGCGCCGAGCTGCTCGCGATCCTGCTCGGTTCCGGCGGTGCGGGACGGTCGGCGCTGCGGCTGGGGCAGGACGTGCTCGCGTCGTCCGGCGGCTCCCTGCGGCGACTCGCGATGCAGCCGCCGGCTGCGTTGCGCGCGGTCTCCGGGATCGGCGCGGCGCGAGCGGTGGTCGTTCACGCCGCGCTCGAGCTCGGGCGCCGCCTGGCCGCGG
>Ga0247822_10002735_pt1 | contig 11354 bp, 12 predicted proteins | sample 13C_Cellulose_Da_FD_192423 | JGI IMG/M metagenome (GOLD analysis project Ga0247822, IMG submission 192423) | Soil microbial communities from agricultural site in Penn Yan, New York, United States - 13C_Cellulose_Day30 | ecosystem: Environmental > Terrestrial > Soil > Agricultural land | place... | reverse complement strand
GGTTACTCAGCGGTTGCCAGGAGAGGCGTCCCCTATCGCCCTCCGGAAGAATTCATCCACATTCTGTGATATCGGCATGTCGGATTCTCCGGGCTGAATGAGGTAGGCGAGCCCGAAACCGGCTCCGGCGACGACAACTGTTGACCTAACACCAACAGCATCAATGAGGTTACGGTGACTTCGCCGATTGAAGACCGCCCGGAAGAATCTTTCGATCCCCGACCACGCTAAGTAAGACAACCGCGACAAACGGCAAAGCCGACACGATCCGCGAAGGCTCCCGTTTCCTGGCCCGACCGCACACCGGCAATCTCATACCAGTCGCGCCCCGTTGGGGACGGGGCGTTCGGGCTGGGCGAGGACGATGGCTCCCTCGGCGTCGGCGAAGCCGGTGACGAGGACTTCGGAGATGAAGGGGCCGATCTGCTTCCGGGGGAAGTTTACGACGCCGAGGATCTGCCGGCCGACGAGTTCATCAGGGCGGTAGTGGACGGTGATCTGGGCCGAGGACTTCCGCAGGCCGATCTCCGGGCCGAAGTCGATGGTGAGCTTGTAGGCGGGACGCCGGGCCTGGGGAAACTCTTCTACGGCCGTGATGGTGCCGACGCGGAGCTCCACCCGCAGAAAGTCGTCCCAGGTGATTTCCGTGGAGTCATCGGCCATGGTGAGCAGGTCCTCTCGTGATGGGGGAAACGAAGCGGTCGTCACAGGCTTTCCAGGAGCGTTCTGGCGATCGCTTTGGCTTCGGTGACGCACGCGCTGCCCCCTTCCAGACCGGCGCGGACGATACGAATGATGGTGCGTTTCGCAAAGCCTCGAAGCACCCTGCCTGGCTCCCTCACGATACTCCGCTGGCTTTGGAAGCCCCGCGGGTTGGTGTGGGGGCATCCGGCACGGCGCCCGCGTTTGGACACGCTCTCCTTCAGACATCTCTCGACGGCCAGGCCTCCGGCGGGCAAAGGCGCCTTGCCCCTCTGCACTCCCCACCAGGGGCCAGCCCCTGGACCCCGGTTAGCCAGCGATGTTGAACTGGAAATCGGCCCCCGGAAGGCCAAGGGCCACTTCCAACGTTCACTCGTAAACCGTCCTCGCCGACACGGCTCCCTTAGCTCAATCCCATCGCTCCACGGCCACCCGGTCCAGCGGGACGCTGGTTAGCGGAGGAACAGCCGGTAGGCGCGGTTGTTGGTTTCTTCGGTGCAGGGATAGCCGAGCGTGTCCAGGAAGCTCTGGAACTCCTTGTTCTCGCTCTCCGGGACCTGGATCCCCACCAGGATCCGGCCGTAGTCCGCCCCCTGGTTCCGGTAATGGAACAGGCTGATGTTCCAGTCCGGATGCATCCGCGACAGGAACCGCATCAGGGCCCCCGGCCGCTCCGGGAACTGCACCCGGAAGAGCCGCTCGTCCTGGGCCAGGCCGCTGCGGCCTCCCACCATGTACCGCAGATGCTCCTTGGACAGGTCGTCGTCCACCAGGTCGACCGCGGCGAACCCCTCCTGACGAAGACTCTCGGCGATCGCCAGTCCTTCCGCGCGGTTCGAGGTGGTCAGGCCGACCAGGACGTGGGCCTCGCGGGCGTCGGAGATGCGGTAGCTGAACTCCGTCACGCTGCGCTGGCCGATCGTCTGGCAGAGGCGACGGAAGCTGCCCCGCTCTTCGGGGATCGTCACCGCCAGGAGGGCTTCCCGCTCTTCGCCGGTCTCGGCCCGCTCGGCGATGAACCGGAGGCGGTCGAAGTTCATGTTCGCGCCGCAGGTGATCGCCACCAGGTCCTTCCCGGCGAGGTTGTGCCGGGCGACGTAGCTCTTGAGCCCCGCGACGCTCAGCGCGCCGGCCGGCTCCAGGATACTGCGGGTGTCTTCGAAGACGTCCTTGATGGCGGCGCAGACGCTGTCGGTATCGACGGTCACGAAGTCGTCGACGAGCTCCCGCGTCATGCGGAAGGTTTCGTCGCCGACGCGTTTGACGGCGGTGCCATCGGAGAAGAGGCCGACGTCGGTCAGCTCGACCCGTTTCCCTTCGCGGACGGAGCGGATCATGGCGTCGGAGTCGACCATCTGGACGCCGATGACCTGGATCTCCGGCCGGACGGCCTTGATGTAGGCCGCGACGCCGGAGATCAGGCCGCCGCCGCCGATGGCGATGAAGACGGCGTGGATGGGGCGTTGCCGCTGCCGCAGGATCTCCATCCCGATCGTCCCCTGTCCGGCGATGACGTCCGGGTCGTCAAAGGGGTGGACGAAGACGTAGCCGTGCTGCCGCTCCAGTTCGAGGGCGTGGGCGTAGGCGTCCGAGTAGGACTCGCCCGCCAGGACGACTTCGCCGCCGAGGGTGCGGACTGCGTCGGACTTGAGGAGGGGGGTCGTGACCGGCATGACGATGACCGCCCGGCAGCCGAGGCGGCGGGCGCTGAGGGCGACCCCCTGGGCGTGGTTCCCGGCGGAGGCGCAGACGACGCCGCGTTCCCGCTGTTCGGGGGTGAGGCGGACCATCTTGTTGTAGGCGCCGCGGAGCTTGAAGCTGAAGACGGGCTGGGTGTCTTCCCGTTTGAGCCAGATCGAGTTTCCGAGCCGGTGCGAGAGTTTGGCGGCGAGGTCGAGGGGGGATTCGACGGCGACGTCGTAGACGCGGGCGTTGAGGATGCGTTGGAGGTAGTCGAGCACGAGTGGTCATTCCCTGGGGGCTCGAAGGTCGGGACATTCCCGGTCGAGCGAGGGGACATGTTAGTGAGTCTCGTGCATCGGGGGGGGGAGTCATGCCAACGAAAGAACCGGGTCCAGGGGGACCCTGGTCAGGGGGTGCAGGGGGCAGAATGCCCTTGCCCGCCGGAGGCCTGTCTCGTCGAGAGATGCCTGAAGGAGTGAGTGTCCAAGCGCGGACGCGGTGCCGGATGCCCCCTAGTCAACCCGCGGGGATTCCAAAGCGAGCGGTGTGGGGTGAGGGAGTTCTCATGCCCGGCCCAACAAAGCGGACATCGGTTCTGTTCCACGGTTCGGAGCGAAGGGCCTCCGGCGGGACAACAACGCCTTCGACGAACCGGACCGGTACACTGTGTGTCAACCGCGAGAAGGAGTTGGGCGGCACGCGGCCGTTCTGTTCCGTGTCGCTCAGTCTCCGGCGGACGTTGGGAAGTGAGTTCGCGACATCTGGCCGGGCCGGGCCCGTCGGATTCCCGTTATCGGACGAGAGAGGACGAGGCAGAAGCCATGGAGAAGGGCCCCGAGCTTGGCCAACTGATTGTCGATGGAGACCGGCGGCGGGATGCCATCCACATCGCCGTTGCCCCGGTCATGGCGGTGGACCGGCTGACTCCGGGACAGCATGTCGGGCTGGTCGAAGAAGGGGATCTGGAGCGCGTCGGCCCCTGCGATCGGAATATCGGCATCGTCGATCCGTTCCTTGGAGCGGCGGTCGAGCCGGGGCAGCGGTTCTGGCTGTTCCTCTACCCGGGGACGGTCACGGGATTGCGGCACATCTGGACGCATCCGGCGTTCACGAGCGCCGCCGCAGTCGCCAGGGAGGCTCGGCGATGAGCGAGTACGACGAATTCCTGCAGGCCCTGGCAAAGAACGAAGACGACACGACCCTCCGTCTGGTCTTCGCCGACTGGCTGGACGAACGGGGAGAGCACGAGGAGGCAGATCGTCAGCGGAGGTGGCCCGCGGCGAAGGCATGGTTCCAGCGGTTCTGCCACGAACACAATCCGCCACTCCCGTCCGACACGGACGTGCGACGCATTTCGCCTGAGGAACTGGTCGAGCTGGGGCGCGATGCCATTCGGGGGATTCTCTCGAGCGGGCAGTACATTCACCCGGAAGAGAGTCTCCGGCAGATGCTGGTCTGCGGATGGGACGCGCTGGAGCGGTCCAGGCTGGTCAAACCCTCCGAGGAGTGGGAGTTCGATCTCCTTTTCGGAAATCACGAGGCGATGCGACACGCGATTGCGGAGAACGTCTACGACTTCTGGAAGAACTGGTCTATTGTCACCGGCGTCCCGCTTCCCCCGCGCGTTGCAGAGAAAAGCCGGTTCTACTGCAGTTGTTGAGCGGACACGACGAATGTGAGCGGCCCTCCGAAAGTGCGACTTGGCGACCTGGACCATGTCGTCTCTTGGGGAACGGATGCGATCGGGAGAACGGGATGATCCCTCGTGATATTCACCAGCTGATTCGTGAATACTCGGCCGAGGTCGCGGAAGCGTTTCGGGAACTTCGCGCAACCTACCCGTCCGTCGAGATCCGGCCGTTGAATCGGACGATCCCCGCCGGGGAACTCTGCCATCCGGGCGCACTTACTCGTTCCATGGAATCGGATGCCTCTTCGAATTGCAGGATGTGGTGGTCGACATGGACTTTGGTCCCGACGGTCGCATCGATGGATTTGACGCCTGGCGGCTGAACCTGTTTGCGGAGAGTCGCGATCAGCCCGAGTGGACCCTGGAGGCCCTTGGAAACGCCCTCGCAGAGCTTCTTCGCGATGGCAAAGTCGTGAGGCTGACCTCGGCCCTGGCGAGCCATCTCTACTTTCCCGCCAACGAGGAGTCCCCGTCTGTGTGATGCGCGGCCCCCGAAAACTGACAGCGAGCCTCGAGTTCTCCCTACAGAGCAACTCCACATGCTCCTCTTTGATCCAGCGCAGGAGGCCGCCGACTTAGCAGACCGCGTCGTGCCCCTGCTGGACGGAGAAGAACGAGTTTGTCACGAGTGCGGGTGCGTTCCGCAGAACCTCAACGCCCTCGACAAGACGTTCGGTGGCGGGAGATTATGAATCCGGAGACGGTCCAAGGCCTGGGAGACGCTCGCAGTGCGGTTCACGGCATCCTGCATCACCTGGCAGAACGAGGACGGCGTGGCCGTGATGGGCTTCGCCGATGACGAGTTCGACCCGACGCAGTACCTGCTGCTGCAGCGGACACTTGAGCCGGACCCGCAGGATTGCGGCCTCGGTCACGACCGCGTCTACATCGAACTGAACGACCAGTCGCGGTCGGCCTATGGCGACGTCGAGGAAGCCCGGCTTCGAATGCAGGGAGTGACGTTCCGGTTTGACCCGACGACCGCGGCGGCGGTGTCCAGCGGCCAGAGCGTCGAGATTGCGTTCGATGTGACTGTGCGGAGACTCGAAGAGATGGCCGAACAACTTCGCCTGCTGATCGGACAGGACCGGGTCCACGCCACGCTGAACGACTGAACGCCCGCCTTCGCGCGGCGCAGTCTTTCCGTTCGTCCTCCGCTCGGGGAATTCATCAGGAGTTGCCGCTCACCCCCGTTCCGGGGAACATGCCCGCACCAGATTGCGGCCCCCCGGGGCGCTGGCCCGTCTCCGAGCGGGACGGCTCCGGACCGGCCTGACTCCGTCTGCGTTATTCCCCCTCTTGAGACCTCCGCCCCATGAACACTCCGGGTTTTGTCGACGCCAGCGGTCATCCTCTGCTGCGGTCGTCGATTGTCGGTTTCCTTGATCTCATGGGCTTCTCCCAGGCGATCCAGAGCGCCGTTGTGCCCGCGGAGGCGCAGCGGCTCGTGGATCGCATCGTCGGGGCCCTGAACGATGCCCGCGAGTACGTCCGGCGGAGCCTGGCCGGGGACTTCGCGACCCTGCCGGGCGGCTGGGCGGTCAAGTTCTTCAGCGACAACCTCGTCGTCGGCTATCCGTTCGAGGGACCGGACGCGGCGATGATGGCGGCCCGGTTCATCATCGCCTGCTCCCAGCGGTACCAGCTGCGGATGGCGGTGAACGGGTTCTTCGTCCGCGGGGCCCTGACCGAGGGACCGCTGTGCCTGACGGACGACATCATCTTCGGCTCGGGGCTGCTGGAGTGCTATCACCTGGAATCGCGGACCTCGATCGTTCCGCGGGTGATCCTGGCGGAGCCGCTCCGGCGGCTGGTCGCCGGCGCGATGGAGCGGACGGAGGGCCCGCCGCACGGGTTCGGCACGTCGGTCTGCCGCGATATCGACGGGTGGTGGTTCGTGAACTACCTCGAGGCGGCCCGTGAAGAGGGGCGCGTCGACTGGTCGCTCATCGCCGCCCACAAGCAGGCGATCCTGGACTCCCTCGCCGGCGTCAAGCGGCACGACGTGCTGCCGAAGTATGGCTGGGCGTGCCGCTACCACAACATGTTCTGCCACTGGCATCGCGATGCGGCCGGCTACTCCGACCAGTACCGGATCGAACGGGCGGACGAGTCCTCCGTGATCGACCGCATCGGCGAAGTCGCCGACCTGCGGGAGACCGTTTGACCGCCTCCGCGCCGCGCTCGATCAGTCCCAGTCCCGACAGCCGAGCCTGACGAAATCGAGCAGGGTCGGGAACGCCGTTTCCAGCTCGCCCAGCTCGTGATCGAGCTTGACCACCTCGCCCGTCCGGAAGCCGGCGACGTCCTCCGCACACACGCCGTACAGATCGGCGAAGCCGTTCTCCTGGTAGAAGAAGACGACCTTCCGCAGGTCCGACTCGGGGGGAAGCGGGTTGCCGCACGTGCGGAAGTAGCGGGGGACGTGAACGGCCATGTGCTCCACGTCGAGGTAGGCGATGTCGGGATCGCTGGCGACGTCCGGATCATCGGCGTGACTGCGGCTCTCCTCGCTGCTGACCCAGACCCCGTTGAACTCGGACAGCAGCTCCCGGACCTCCCGCGGCAGCCGGAGACCGAGTTCCGCTTCGGCGCGGTCGAGCTGCTCCTCGCTCGCCGGAGGGCCGAATGAGTACTCAAAGCCGAACTCGACGTCCAAAGGGGATGGCCGGCCGTGCTGGAACGCCTCTCGCCACTTTCCCATGTTTTGACCCCGTCTCGCCCCAGAAGCCCACCATCGATCAAAGGCATTTTCGATCACGGGACCGCTTGCCTGCAATGCTGCTGACGGCCGCGATCGTTCCTCGCCGAAGCGCCCCGGGCGGCCAGGGGGTTGTCTGGTTTTCCGGGCCGCGGGACCTCCGATTGACGAAGCGGATTCGCGGGCATCGATTGTGCATCGGGCCGCCGGGGAAGCTGCCGCCGCGCAGTGCTCGCGATGAAACTGCCCCTGGAGTCTCCGATGGCCAAACGGTCTGCTCGTGGTGATTCGAGTTCCAAGTCCCGGAAGTCAGCCAAGATCGAGGACCTGGAGCGGGACGTCGAAGTGGGAACGGGGGAGCGTCTCACGAGCAACCAGGGGGTCCCGATCAATGACGATCACAACTCCCTGAAGGCGGGCGACCGCGGACCGACCCTGCTGGAAGATTTCCTGCTCCGGGAGAAGATCACCCACTTCGACCACGAGCGGATTCCCGAACGGGTGGTCCACGCCCGCGGCAGCGGAGCCCACGGCTACTTCGAGCTCAGCGAGTCGCTGTCGGACTACAGCCGGGCCGCCTTCCTCCAGGAGCCCGGGAAACGGACGCCGGTCTTCGTGCGGTTCTCGACGGTGGCCGGGTCCCGCGGATCGAGCGACCTGGCGCGGGACGTCCGGGGCTTCGCGATCAAGTTCTATACGGAGGAGGGGAATTTCGACCTCGTCGGGAACAACATGCCGGTGTTCTTCATCCAGGACGCGATGAAGTTCCCCGACCTGATCCACGCGGTGAAGCCCGAGCCGCACAACGAGATCCCGCAGGCGGCGAGCGCTCACGACACGTTCTGGGACTTCATCTCCCTGACCCCGGAGTCGGCCCACATGATCATGTGGGTCATGTCGGACCGGGCCATCCCCCGCAGCCTGCGGATGATGGAGGGCTTCGGCGTCCATACGTTCCGGCTGGTGAACGCCGAAGGGACGTCGCACTTCGTCAAGTGGCACCTGAAGCCCGCCCTCGGGCTCAAGTCGGTCCTGTGGGACGAGGCCCTGCGGATCTCCGGGGCCGACCCCGACTTCCACCGCCGCGACCTGTGGGAAGCGATCGAGACCGGGAACTTTCCCGAGTGGGAGGTGGGGGTCCAGATCGTCCCCGAGGAAGACGAGCGGAAGTTCGACTTCGACCTCCTCGACCCGACGAAGATCATCCCCGAGGAACTCGTCCCGGTGACGCCGATCGGGAAGCTCGTCCTGGACCGGAACCCGGACAACTTCTTTGCCGAGGTGGAACAGGTCGCGTTCCACATCGGGCACGTCGTGCCGGGGATCGACTTCACCAACGACCCGCTCCTGCAGGGGCGGCTGTTCTCCTACACGGACACGCAGCTCATCCGGCTCGGCGGCCCCAACTTCCACGAGATCCCGATCAACCGCCCGATCGCCCCGCTGCACAACAACCAGCGGGACGGCTTCATGCGGCAGATGATCAACCGCGGCCGGACCGCCTACGACCCCAACACGCTGGCCGACGGAGCCCCGAGGCAGGCGACCGCGGCGGAGGGGGGCTTCACCTCTTACCCCGAGCGGATCGCCGCGGCGAAGGTCCGGGCCCGCAGCCCGAGCTTCACCGACCACTTCACACAGGCGGCGATGTTCTTCCACAGCCAGTCGGAGATCGAGCAGCGGCATATCGTCAGCGCCCTGCGGTTCGAACTCGGCAAGTGCGAGAGCGAGGCGGTCCGGACGCGGATGGTCTACGTCCTGTCGCAGATCGACGACGGCCTGGCGAACGACGTCGCGACCGGCCTGGGGCTCAAGGTCCCGAAGAAGATCGACGGCCCGCTGAACGCCAACGTCGGGGCCGACACCGACCCCCCGCGGCTCCAGCCGAAGAAGTTCACCGGCACCCCGCACGACTCGCCACCGCTCAGCATCGTTCGCTCGGCCAGGCCGGGAATGGAGACCGCCAAGGTCGCGATCCTCGTCGCCGACGGTTTCGAAGCGGCGGACGTTCAGGCGCTCCGCCAGGCGATCGAGTCCGCGGGGGGGATGGCCAAGATCGTGGCGCCGCACGGTGGAACGGTGGCGAGCGCCGAGGGGGACGCGCTTCCGGTCGACTTCAGTCTGCCGACGGTCGCCTCGGTCCTGTTCGACGCGGTCTGCGTCGCGGGAGGAGAGAACACGGTGGCCGTCCTGGGGGCGGATAACCGCGCGGTCGAGTTCGTCGAGGAAGCGTTCAAGCACTGCAAGGCAATCGCGGCCGTGGGGACCGGCGTGGAGTTCCTGAACGGGACGCGAGTGCAGAAGGGGATCGAGGGGGGTGACCCGGCGGTCGTGACCGGTTCCGAGGGAGCGGCGAAGAAGGTGGCGAAGGGGTTCGTCGAACAGGCGAGCCAGCACCGGAACTGGGACCGGGAACTCCAGACCCTGCCGAACGGGTGACCGGCCAGCCATGCCATCCCTCGACTGGATCCAGTGGCCGGCGATGTTGAGCACCGCCTCGGGAGCGTATCTGACGGCGTCGACCTCAGGTCGCCGGCGGGCGATCGGCTTCTGGATCTTCCTCTTGAGCAATGTCCTGTGGGCTGTCTGGGGCTGGGCCATGTCGGCCCCGGCCACGGTCTGCCTGCAGGTCATCCTGGCGGTGCTCAACGTCCGCGGGGCGGGAAAGAGCGAGGACGAGGAGGTCGAGGGGAAGTCGTGACGCACGGCCTCCGCGGGCGGCCGCGCGGGGAACGGTACATGCTGCGGTCCGGGAACCGGTGCCGCGGAGAGGACGGTCCGGCGGTCACCGGTTTCCAGGAGCGCTCGAATGAAAGCTTTGTGCTGGCACGGAAAGAATGACGTTCGAATCGACACGGTTCCCGACCCCCGGATCGAGAACCCTCGCGACGCGATCATCCGCGTGACGGCGACCGCCATCTGCGGAAGCGATCTGCACCTGCTGGACGGCTACATGCCGACGATGGAATCGGGCGACATCCTGGGCCACGAGTTCATGGGGGAGGTCGTCGAAGTGGGCCCCGGCGTGCCGAATCTCCGTACGGGAGACCGGGTCGTGGTCCCCTTCACGATGGCCTGCGGAAGCTGCTTCTTCTGCCAGCGAGAGCTCTATTCCTGCTGCGACAACTCCAATCCGAACTCCAAGCTGGCCGAGAAGGCGATGGGGCACTCGCCCAGCGGCCTCTTCGGATACTCGCACATGCTCGGAGGTTTCGCCGGCGGCCAGGCGGAATACGTCCGCGTCCCGTTTGCCGACGTCGGCCCCTGGAAGGTCCCGCCAGGAATCCCCGATGAGAAGGTGCTGTTCCTGAGCGATATCTTTCCGACCGGCTACATGGCGGCCGAGAACGCCGAGATCGAACCGGGCGACACGGTCGCCGTCTGGGGATGCGGCCCGGTCGGCCAGTTCTGCATCCGCAGCGCCTGGATGCTGGGCGCTCAGCGCGTCATCGCCATCGATCGCCTCCCGGAGCGGCTGCGCCTGGCCGAAACCTTCGGCCGGGCGGAGACGATCGATTTCTCCAAGGTGAGCGTCTACGACACGCTGCAGGAGCTGACCGGGGGCCGCGGGCCGGATCGCTGCATCGACGCGGTCGGAGCCGAGGCGCACGCCTGGGGGACCTTCGACTCCGTCGTCGACGCGGCGAAGGCCAAAGTCGGCCTGGGGACCGACCGGCCGCATGTCGTTCGAGAGGCGATGATGTGCTGCCGGAAGGGGGGGACGATCTCGATGCCGGGAGTCTATCTCGGCTTCCTGGACAAGATCCCGTTCGGCGCCTTCGTGAACAAGGGGCTGACGCTGAAGACCGGACAGACGCACGTGCACCGCTACTTCAAGCCCCTCATGGAGCGGATCGAGAGCGGCGAGATCGATCCGTCCGAGATCATCACGCACCGCGCCCGGCTCGCCGAGGCGCCGGAGCTCTATCGCAAGTTCCGCGACAAGGCGGACGGCTGCATCAAGGTCGTCATGACGCCGTGATCGCGGAAAGCGACCGCCCTCGATAGGGAGAAATGCATTGTCCCAGGACTCTCTCTCGAACGCTTTGGCGGGGGCCGCGGCCGGAGTGGCCGCCACCCTTCCGATGACCGCCGCCATCGCGGTGTGCCAGAGCCGCTTGCCTCTGTCGGACCAGTTCGCCGCCCCGCCGCCGCACCAGGTCGCGATGGACATGGCCCGGGCGGTGGGCCTCCACTCCCGGCTGGACCTCGACGACCGGGTTCTGCTCACGATCGCCTCCCACTTCGGATACGGGGCCGCGGCCGGGATGCTGTACGGGGCTCTGGCTGAGGAGGAGGAGTCCTCGCCCGTCCTGCGAGGGATCGGCTTCGGCTGTGCGGTCTGGGGAGGAAGCTACCTGGGCTGGCTTCCCGCCGCGGGTTTCCGCGCCGCGGCACACCGCATGTCACTGCGACGCAACCTGATGATGTTCGCGGCGCACGTCGTCTGGGGAGCGACCCTGGGAGCCTTATTCTCCCGCCGTCCCCGGAGGAATCGCCGGGACTCGCCGACGGTCGCGTCGGACTCGCGGCCATGGGACGCCCCGCCGGAAGCGAGCGCCGCCGGCGGGGCGTCCC
>Ga0247822_10002733_pt1 | contig 11356 bp, 7 predicted proteins | sample 13C_Cellulose_Da_FD_192423 | JGI IMG/M metagenome (GOLD analysis project Ga0247822, IMG submission 192423) | Soil microbial communities from agricultural site in Penn Yan, New York, United States - 13C_Cellulose_Day30 | ecosystem: Environmental > Terrestrial > Soil > Agricultural land | place... | reverse complement strand
GCGCGCGCAGGTGGAGTCCGTATCCGCTGCGCCCCAGACCGAGCACGCCCACCCGCACCGCCGCCCCCGCTTCCCGCTGCTGCTCCGCCATGCCCATTAGCCTCCTTCACGCGGGCTCACCTTGACAGAGCGGCCTCGCGTGTTATACACTCTTTCTCAACAGAAACTATATAGCATATAGTAGTTTCTGGCGTTACCACCGTCCACGCTGCTCACTTAATTTGTCCCGACGGACGGAGTTCCCTGCTGCATGTCCCACGACACTTCCCGGCGACAGTTCCTGCGCGAGATGCTTTCGGCGGCGGCGCTGACCGCCGCGGGTTCCGTCGTCTCCGCCGGGTGCTCCCCGCGCCGTCAGGACCCGTCCGGCGTCGTCACGCTGGAGTTCTATAACTACGCAACCCCGGAGTTCCTGACCCTCTACAACGAGAAGCTGATCCCGGCCTTCGAGAAGACGCACCCGAACATCCGGGTCCGGATGAATTCCAGCCTCGGCGACGCCGGTTACGACGCCAAGCTGCTCACCCTGATCGCGGGGAAGATGGCACCGGACCTGTTCCACGTCACGCAGCAGAACTTCCCGTTCTACGCCGCCAAGGACATACTCCTCCCGGTGGACGGGTTCCTGAAGGACGACCCGGACCTTTCCGAGGACGCCTTCTTCCCGCAGGTGACGAACGGCATGCGCTTCCAGGGCCAGCTGCTGGGCCTGCCGAGCGACTTCTCGACCATCGTCATGCTCTACAACCAGGACCTCTTCGACCGGTACCGCGTGGCGTACCCGGAGGACGGCTGGACGTGGGACGACTACCTGGCGTCGGCGAAGGCGCTCACCCACGACACCGACCGCGACGGCTACACCGACCTCTTCGGCACGATGAACCCCGGCGCGTACAACCGCTGGCCCGCCTGGGTCTGGATGAACGGCGGCGACCTGTTCACGCCCGACGTTAAGAAGTGCCTGATGGACACGCCGGAGTCCATCGCGGGACTCCAGTTCTACGTGGACCTCGCCCGGAAGCACAAGGTCGCGCCGCTCGCGGGGCAGACGATGGGCCAGGACTTCCAGGACTTCTTCACCTCGCAGATGACCGCGATGATCGCCGACAGCCGCTTCGCCTACAAGCGGTTCCTGCGCAAGCGCAAGCTCAAGTTCCGCTGGGACCTCGCGCCCATGCCGCGCGGCCGGGAGCAGGCGACCACCTTCATATGGGGCGGCAACTGCATCCTGAAGACGACCCCGCACCCGCAGGAGGCTTGGGAGTTCCTCAAGTTTCTCTCCGGCGCGGAGGGCGCGGCGATCAACCTGGAGGCGGGTAACGCCTTGCCCGCGTACCGCCCCGCCGCCGAGCAGGAGATACGCAGCCCGCTCGACCCGAGCGTCCCGAAGAACGACCGCTGCTTCCTGGAGGCGGTCGCCTACGGGCGCACCGCGCCGACCCCGCCGCAGTTCGCGGAGTACAACCAGGCGATGACGGTGCTCCAGGACGCGTTCCTCGGGATCAAGCCCGTGGAGACCGCCTGCCGCGAGTTCGCCGCCGAGGTGAACGCCGTGCTGGCGTCGGAGGTGTTCTAACATGTCGGCCCGAGCCTCGTTCCGCACCGAGCCGATGACCGACCGGGAGAAGAAGGAGGCGCGCGACGCCCTGCTCTTCCTCTCGCCGTGGCTCGCGGGCTTCGTCCTGTTCACGGCGGGACCCATCCTGTTCTCGCTGTACCTCTCGTTCTGCCGCTGGGACGTCATCCGCCCGATCCAGTGGATCGGGCTGGCGAACTACCAGCAGATGTTCTCGGACCGCCTGCTGCTGGTCTCGCTCAAGAACACGATCTTCTACGCCGCGCTCTACATCCCGCTGTCGCTGGTGGTGGCGCTGTCGCTGGCGATGCTGCTGAACCAGAAGGTGAAGGGCATCGGCCTGTTCCGGACGCTGTTCTACCTGCCGACGCTGACGCAGGGCGTGGCGACGTTCACCCTGTGGAGCCTGATCTTCGACCCGGAGACGGGCCTGCTGAACCGGGGACTGCGCACGGTCATCCCGAACCCGCCGGGCTGGCTGCTCGACCCGGCCTGGTCCAAGCCCGCGCTCGTGCTGATGGCGCTCTGGTCGGTCGGCGGCACGATGCTGATCTTCCTGGCGGGCCTGAAGAACATCCCGGCAGACCTGTACGAGGCGGCGAACATCGACGGGGCGAAGCCGTGGACGCAGTTCTGGCGCGTGACGTTGCCGATGCTCTCGCCGACGATCTTTTTCAACGTCATCATGGGCACGATCGGGGCGTTCCAGGTCTTCGCCGCGGCGTTCGTTCTGACGAGCGGCGGCCCGTCGAACTCCACGCTGTTCTACGTCTACTACCTGTTCAACCGCGCGTTCGTGTACTTCAACATGGGCTACGCGTCGGCCATGGCCTGGCTGCTGTTCGCCATCGTCCTCGTACTGACCGTCATCCAGATGCGTATCAGCCAGAAGTGGGTGCATTATGGGTAGAGCAACAGAAGCCGTGCCCGCCGCCGCCCTGCGGCCACGCCCGGAGGGTGTGGCCGGGCGGACTGTGTCACGACGCCGGAAACCCTTCCTGCGCTCACTGCTGCCCTATGTCGCGCTGATCACGCTCTCCGTTCTCTTCGCGCTGCCGTTCATCTGGATGCTGGGGACCTCGCTGACGCCCGCGGACCTGGTGCTGGACCGCAGCCGCCCGCTGTTCCCGTCCCGGCTCGCGTGGGGAAACTACGTCGAGGCGATGACGGTGCTGCCGTTCGGGACGTTCCTGAAGAACACGCTGCTCGTCGCCGTACTGTGCATGATCGGGCAGAGCCTTTCGGCGGCGAGCGTCGCCTTCGCCTTCGCGCGGCTGAAGTTCCCCCACCGGGACAAGCTGTTCCTGCTGGTGCTGGCGACCATGATGCTGCCCCCGCAGGTGACGATGATCCCGACGTTCGTCCTGTGGACCCTCCCCGGCTGGGTGGACAGCCTCAAGCCGCTGATCATCCCGTCGTTCTTCGGCGGCGGCGCGTTCTTCATCTTCCTGCTGCGGCAGTTCTTCCTGACGATCCCGACCGAGCTGGAGGACGCCGCGCGCCTCGACGGCTGCACGAGCTGGGGCATCTTCCGCCACGTCGCGCTGCCGCTCTCGAAGCCCGCGGTGACGACGGTGGCGCTGTTCTCGTTCATCGGGCACTGGAACGACTTCCTCGGCCCGCTGATCTACACGCAGAGCATGGAGAAGAAGACCCTGGCGGTGGGCCTGACGGCGTTCAAGAGCCTGCACGGGACGGAGTATCACCTCCTGATGGCGGCGAGCGTCGTGGTGCTGCTGCCGATCCTGGTGATCTTCTTCTGCGCCCAGCGCTACTTCGTCGAGGGCGTGGTGACGTCGGGCGTGAAGGGGTAGAGAACCGGGCTTTGGAAGGAGGCTGTATGCAGAAGCGACGACACTTCCTGCGGGGCGCGGCGCTCGGGGCCGCGTACCTCGCCCTGGGCGAAGATGCGAAAGCAGCAGAGGCGGGAGAAGCGATGGAAGCAGCAGCGAAGGTGCGGCATCTGGGACAGCCCTGCCGGGCGCGCAACGTCCACATCGGCACGACGGTGCAGGACGCCGGGCGCGAGTGGTTCGTCATCACCAACACGAACGAGAACGCCAACGTCGAGTTGATCTTCATCGACGCGAAGGGCGACACCGGGCACGTCTACCGCGCGCCCGCCGGGGCCGGGGCCTGGGCGCTGCACAAGCTGCCCGGGAACCGCATCGCCATCGCCACCTACTACGACGGCACGTTCATGGTCTTCGACGTGACGAAGCGCGAGTGGGTACGGACGATCAAGTTCCCCGGCGAGGATTACGTCTGGACGCTGGCGCAGGGCAAGGACGGCCGCCTCTACGGCGGCAGCTACCCCGGCGGCAAGCTCGGCGCGTTCGACGCCGACAAGGGCACCGTGGAGGACCTGGGCGCGCCCACCAAGGCGGACGGCAACCTCTACCTGCGCTGGACCTCCGCCCTGCCCGACGGGCGCATCTTCTGCCAGTTCGGCTTCACGAAGCCGGAGACGATGATCTTCGACCCGGACACGAAGCAGTTCGCCCGCGCCCCGGAGCACATGCAGTCGCTCTCGTCGGGCGTCGTCTGGAACGGCTACTTCCTCGCCGGGGACAAGGCGTACCGGTCGCCCGACCTGTCCGTCGCCGACCCGCTCCCCTTCCCCGCGCCGCCCGCCGACAAGGGCGCGTGGGCGATCGACGTCCGCCTGACCGACGAGAAGACGCTGGTGCTTCGCCAGGGCACGGACGTGTACCAGTACGGCGTCGGCGACGCCGCGCTGACGAAGGTCCTTTACCTGCGCGCGCGCGGGAGCGGCGCGCTGATGGCCCGCGGAGAGGCGGGCGACTACTACGGCATCCGCGGCCAGGACTACTTCGCCATGCGCAAGGGGGACGCGAAGCAGAACCTCCGCATCATCCCGGGCGAGGCCGCGGCGCGCGGGACCCACTTCCTCACGATCGACGACTCGGGGACGCTCTGGGGCGGCCCGACGTTCGGACAGACCCTCTTCTACCAGGACACGAAGACGGGCAAGTACACGAACACGGGCGTCGTGTCCGACTACGGCGGCGAGGTCTACGACGTCGAGGTGATCGACGGGGTCTGCTACGCCGTGGCCTACGCGGGCGGCGAGTTGATCCGCTTCGACCCGCGCGCGAAGTGGGACCAGGTCAGCCACGTCAACCCGAAGACCATCGTGCGGGTCGGCGGGAGCTACATCCGCCCCAGTGCGGGCGTCACGACCGGCCCGGACGGACGCCTTTACTCGGGCTGGCTGGCGCAGTACGGCCAGTACGGCGGCCTGCTGCTCGTAGCAGACCCGAAGACGGGCAAGAATGAACAGCACAAGAACCCACTCGGCCCCCACGGCCTGAGCGCGGTCGCCCCGGTCGGCGGCGACCTGGTCGTGATCGGCACGACGATCTACGGCAACGGCCTGGGCAACCAGAAGGACACCCCCGCGAAGCTGGGCGTCTTCGACCTGAAGGCCAAGAAGACCGTCTGGCAGCGCGACTTCCCCGGCGTGGCAAGTATCGGCGGCATGGTCTACGACCCGAAGTCGCGGCGGGTCGCCTTCCTGGCCAGCGGCCTCCTGCACCTGTTCGACCCGGCGGCGCGGGAGATCGTGGGCGGCAAGCCCGCCCTGGCCGAGAAGGTCACCAGCCACGGCCTCGCGGCGCACGGGGGCGAGGTATTTTACGCCGTGGAGAAGCGCGTCTTCGCGCTCGACGCGGCGACCGGCAAGGCGCGGACCGTAGCCGACGTCCCGGGGAAGGTGGACTCGCTCGCCGTCGGCGGACCGGCGGGGCGCGTTTATGTGGCGTGCGGAATCGACGTTTACGAGATCGCGGAGGCGTAAGTATTTCCATGACGATGACACTCACGGCGGAGAAGCTGGCATTGCAGGGCGGCGCGCCCATCAGGACGAAACCGTTCCCGGCCTGGCCGGTCTGGGGCTCGGAAGAGGAAGAAGCCGTCCTGCGCGCGCTCAACAGCGGCAAGTGGGGGCGCATCGACGGCTCCGAGGTGGCGGCGTTCGAGCAGGAGTTCGCGCGCTACCACGACGCCGAGTACGGCGTCGCGATGACGAACGGCTCGGTGTCCCTCCGGCTCGCGCTCGTGGGAGCGGGAATCCGGGCGGGCGACGAGGTGATCGTCCCCCCTTACACGTTCCTGGCGACCGCGACCACGGTCGTGGAGGCGAACGCCGTCCCGGTCTTCGTCGACATAGACCCGGACTCCTACTGCCTGGACCCGGTCCGCGTCGAGGAGGCGATCACGCCGCGCACCCGCGCCATCGTCGTCGTGCACCTGGGCGGACAGGCGGCGGACATGGACGCCCTGACCGACATCGCCCGGCGGCACAACCTCACCCTGATCGAGGACGCCGCGCACGCCCACGGGGGCGAGTACAAGGGCCGCAAGCTCGGCTCGATCGGCGACGTGGGCTCGTTCTCGTTCCAGGCGTCCAAGAACATGACGGCGGGCGAGGGCGGCATCCTCATCACCAATAACGAGGAGCACGAGCGGATGGCGCGCTCGCTCCACAACTGCGGGCGCGTCGCCAACGGCACGTGGTACGCCCACGAATACCTCGGCGGCAACAACCGCATGACGGAGATCCAGGCGGCCATCCTGCGCTGCCAGCTCGCCCGTCTGGAGGAGCAGACCGCACGACGCGACGCGAACGGACGCTACCTGAACGAACAGCTCGCGAAGATCCCCGGCATCCGCCCGCTGCCGCGCGGGCTGGGCGAGACGCTGCACCCCTACCACCTGTACGTATTCCGCTACGACGCGGCCGCGTGGGACGGGCTCCCGCGCGGGACGTTCGTCAAGGCGCTGACCGCCGAGGGCGTGGCTTCGTCGGAGGGATACCCCATCGCCCTGTACCGGCAGCCGGTCTTCGCCAGGAAGCAGTTCGGCCCTTACTCGGGCGCCGCGGACGGCTACCTCGCCGACCCGGAGGCGAACGCCGCCCGGTGCCCGGTCGCGGAGCGGGTCTGCTCCGCCGAGGGATGCTGGCTGTTCCAGAACCAGATGCTCGGCACCCGCGAGGACATGGACGACATCGCCCGCGCCGTCGCCCGCGTCTACGAGAAGCGGCGCGACCTGCTGGAGGCCTGAACCCGCCCATGGAAACCGCTGACACCGCCGACGTCGACGCGCTGCGGGCGGGCGTCGCGACCGAGGACATCACCCCGCCGCCGGGCGTCCGCCTGAGCGGCTTCGCCGGGCGCGACTGGCGCAACGCGGGCAGCCGCGACCCGCTGCGCGCCTCCGCGCTCTACCTGGAGCAGGGGAACCGCGCCGCGGCCGTCCTGGTCACGCTCGACGTGATCGGGCTCAGCCCCCGTGACGACGCCCGCCTGCGCCGCGCGATCGCCGCGCCGCTCGGCATCGGCGCGGACGCGGTCCTGGTGGCGTGCAGCCACACCCACTCCGGCCCCGCCACCATGAACATCCGCGCCACGGGCGGGAAGGAGGCGGCCTGGACCCGCGAGGTGCTGGCGCGGGCGACCCGCGCGGCGGAACGGGCGAAGGAGACCGCGGGGGCGGTCGGCCGGGTCGAGGCGGGAAGCGCGCCCTGCGGCGCGTCGGTTAACCGGCGGGTGCGACTCCCCTCTGGGGAGATCGTGATGGGCGAGGGCGAGGGGTTCCGCGACCCGCAATGCCGCGTCCTGACTCTGCGCTCCGAAGCGGGCACGCCGCTCGCGACCCTCTTCCACTACGCGATGCACCCAGTGTCGCTGGACCGGGACAACCGGTTCACCTCCGGGGACTGGGTAGCCGTCGCCCGGGAGCGGATCGAGGCAGAGGCGGGGTGCCCAGCCCTGTTCGTCCAGGGCTGCTGCGGCGACATCAACCCGCGCGTCCGCGGCAGCGGCGCCTGCGCCGACCTGCTCGGCGCGCAGGTCGCGGACGCCGCGCTCGCTGCGCTTGGTGGCATGAGGCCGCTCGCGGACGTCCGCCTCGGGACCGGCGCGGCGGCGGCGCGGCTCCCCCTCCAGCCGCTCCCCGATCCCGGCGCGCTCGCGCGGGTCGAGGCGGACGCCGTTGAGACGCTGGCCCGCCGGGACGCTCCGCTGGCAATCCGCCAAATAGCGCAGGCGGATCGGGAGTGGGTGCGCGCCTGCCGCCGCCGCGGCGGCAGCCCGCCCCGGGAGACGATTCCGGCGCGGCTCCAGGCGCTGACGCTCGGCGAGGTGACGCTGGTTAGCCTGCCGGGCGAGCCGTTCGCCAGGACCGGCCAGATGGTCCGCGATCAGGTCCCGGGTGCGTGGCCCGTCGGCTACGCGGGCAGCAACCTCGGCTACCTCTGCCCGGACGACGTGCTCGAAGCGGGCGGGTACGAGGCGGACGTGGCCTACCGCCTCTACGGCGAGCAGAACTTCGGCCCCGGCACAGAGGCGGCGCTCGTGCGCGCCGCCGCCCGCGCCGCCCGGCTCGCCGCCCGCGCCGCGGCTACCGGCTCCCGGGCCGATCGATCCGCGCCGACCCGGGAGCTTCGGTGAGGACCTCGTTCGCGTCCCCGGCGAGACGGTAGCGGTCGGAGCCGGTCCGCTCCAGCGTCACCAGAGTCAGCACCTCGAAGCGGTCCCCCTCGCCGACGTCCCAGTAGCGGACGACGTCGCCGGGGCGGAAGCCCTCGGAGTCTTCCACGGTCAGGGCTACCGGGACGCCCTGCTTGACGCTCACCAGACGCGTCGATGCAGCGGCCGTGCGCAGGCGCTTTCCCTGGAGGAACCCGGTGTCGGCGGAACGCTTGTTGGGTCGGGTGTACTCGTGGGGGACGTGCGTGGTCAGCGTCCGCGCGTCCGGTACGTCGTTCACGACGGCGCGCCCGAGGTCGAGCGGGGCGTCGAGGAAGAGGCGCGCGGCTCCCCCGCCTCCGCCCGCCTTCTCGACGCGGGCGATGCGGTAGGCGGTATTGCGCGAGTACGCCGGGTTCGAGAAGGTCACGACGCGTCCCGTGAGAGCCGCCGTCGCGGGCAGCTCCCGCCCGTCGTCCGCGCGGAGCAGCAGCACCCCCTTCTCGCCGTCCTCGACCGCGGAGATGGTCCCGCGCCAGGCGTCGCGCGCCATCGCCACCGACCACCCTTCGGCGGCATACGTCCCCCCGCCCACCATTTCCAGGGAGAGGAGCGTCCCGTCCGCGTCGCGGCGGGCGTGGACGAACCGTCCGGCGAGGCGCTCCCCCGACGCGGTCCGCGCCCGGGCGTCGCCGCTGGAGTAGATCAGGTGCCGCGAGCCGTCCGCCCGGACGATGCGGAGTGCCACGGGGGCAATCTCTCCGGCGTCATCGCCCTCTACCGCAAGGCGCTCGACGCCCGTCACGGCGGGGCCGTCCGGGGCCGCGTACGGCTCGGCGACCGCGGCGTACGCGCTGGCGAGGTTCTCCCCCCGGCGGCGGACGACGAGGTAGGCCGCCTTCGGCTGCGCGGGCACGATACCGGGGGCCTCGGCGGTCAGTACGGCGTCTTCGGGCGACTCCGGCGCGACCGTCAGGCGCAGGCGCGTCCGCCCGTCGATCTCCCACTCGGCCCGGAACGGGGCGTTGAGGGCGCTCTCCGCGCGGCGCACGCGGGTCAGGAAGCCGTACCCGTTACCCGGCGGCGGGTTCCACGCGGGCTTATTGGGGTGGCCCGCGATGTCGCCGTCGTTGATCTGGAGGTTGCCCCATTCGACGTCGGCCCCGGCGAGCGATCCCTTCTCCTCGGGGCCGAGCGGGACGCCCGAAACGCTGAGTCGGTTTCCCTCGCCGTGGAAGAGGTAGTCATGCTGCTTCCCGCCGCGCACCCGGAAGATGTCCACCAGGAACCCGTCGATCAGGGCGACGGTGCGCCGGTAGAGTGCGACGCCGAGCGCGCCGTATGACGCCTCGGACGATGCTTCCATGACCTGCGTCGCGCCCGCGCCGGGAAGGTCGGCGAGCAGGTGCAGACTTCCGCCCGTGCCCGGTCCCATCTGGCTCTTCTCGTCCACCACGACCAGGTTGTGCGCGACGGTCTGGCGGGCAAAGCCGACCTGGGTGTGCGTGGTCCCCAGCCCGTAGCCGAGGTCGTAGGTCAGCTCGTAGCCGTGCGAGAAGAAGTTGACGTTCAGGTCGTCCAGGTGGCCGTGGTTCAGCGTCGGGCCGAAGCGCATCAGCAGCGCCTGCGCCCGGTCGCCCGCGCCGCGCCGCAGGACGCCGACGCCCTTCTGGCCGAACAGGTCGGTTCGGGAGAGTCGCCCCGCCAGCGCCTTTCGGGCGGCATCCGGGCTGCCCCCGGGCGCACGCCCCGCGTGGAAGAGCAGCCAGGCGCGGTCGCCGGTGAAGCCGCCGCCGACCACGGTGTTCAGCGACGCCGCCCGCATCCGGTGTCCTTCGACGTCCCCGCCCGTCACGGCGAGCAGGAGGTCGCCGACGAGCCTGCGCTCGCGCGGGTCCCGGGTGCGTGCGTACAGCCGCTCGATCGAGCGCAGGTCGCGCGCGTCGAAGAGGGCGTCCTCTTTCGGCTCGATCTTCCCCGGGGCGGGCGTCGAGTCGCCGTAGCGCGGCGTCCGGCCGCAGCACTTCTGGCTCAGGTTGTGCAGCAGGAGGAAGCGGCGCAGGCGCGGGTGGGCGTACAGGTCCAGGCCGTCCGGGTAGTCGGCGTTGCCCCGGAAGTTGGCCAGCGGCTCCGCGAACGTCAGGTACAGCTCGCGGCTGTGGTCCGCGTACAGCGTGGAGGTCTCGAAGTACTTGCCGTCGCGGTCCAGGTTGTTGTCGAGCAGCGCCCGCGCGCCGCACGCGCTGTCGACGGCGTAGCGGACGTACTCCGGGATGTCGAGGCAGAGGCCCACCGCCATCGCGCCGCGCATGTAGTCGGCGTTGCCGTTGTTGAGGAGGTTGTACTTGCGGCTCTGCTCGTAGCAGTACGCCGCCCCGTTCCGGAGCATGTTCTCTTCGATGTTCCGGCGGCGGGTGAGGCCGCCCACCACCGAGGGCGCGTCCAGGGCCGCGGTCTCCGGGGCGATCTGGTCGTACTGGTCGGTCAGGTGTACCAGGACGCGGGCGACCTGGTACCAGGGCCGGTCCAGCCGTCCGCTCGGCGGGTTCGAGGGGTAGTCCCAGCTTCCCTTGTCGCAGGCGGGGTAGATGGCCGCTATCCGGTCCAGGACGCGCGCCGCCTTCTCCGCGTACCGCGCGTCGCCCGTGACCGAGTAGGCGTAGGCGAGGTGGTTCGCCGCGCCGAAGATCAGCTTCTCGATGGCCCAGGCGTTGTACGAACCGACGAAGTAGTGCGTGCGCCCGTCCTTGCCGACGTACCCGGTGCCGGGGTCCGGGTGGTCGGCGTCCGGCAGGACGTGCCCGCCGGAGCAGCGGACGGTGCCGGGCCGCTCGAACGAGCAGTCGGCGGCCGACCACCACCCCCAGTCGCCGCCGCAGATCGGGCAGCCGGTGAAGCCGTAGGCGAAACACGCGCCGGGCTTCGGCAGGTTGTCGCGGTACCAGTCGTCTGATTTCGCCAGCCAGGAGTCCGCCTCGGAGACGATGGCGTCGCGCTCGGCCTTCGCCCAGGCGTGCCGCTTGACGTTCTCGCGCGCCCGGCGCACGGCGGCGGGGGTCAGGTAGACGCGGGGGTGGACGCCGGGGGCGGGACGCTCGTCGTCCTCGTCCGGCGCGGCAAGAGCGGCGGGTGTGGCCGCGCCGAGAGCCATGAGGGTGATAAACTCCGTTCGCGAGATCTTCATAGGGGACCGGTCGGGAGGACCGTGACCGTCACTTCCCGGCGGGGGCTTTCGGCGCTCAGCGGAAGGCTCAGGACGATGCGCCCCTGAGTGATCTTCGCGCGG
>Ga0247822_10002732_pt1 | contig 11357 bp, 2 predicted proteins | sample 13C_Cellulose_Da_FD_192423 | JGI IMG/M metagenome (GOLD analysis project Ga0247822, IMG submission 192423) | Soil microbial communities from agricultural site in Penn Yan, New York, United States - 13C_Cellulose_Day30 | ecosystem: Environmental > Terrestrial > Soil > Agricultural land | place... | reverse complement strand
CCCCCAACCCCTCTCCCCCAAGGGGAGAGGGGAGAAAAGAAAGAAATCAGTCCATGCCGGTATGATCCAAACCCGGACGACGTTTACCCGATTGCCGGCCCGTCGGTCCCGGCCCCCGCCGTCCGGGCGGCCCGGGACCGACGCCACAGGGCGATCAGCCCGGAAGCCGCCCCACACGCCAGCAGGATGCCACCCGGCTCGGGGACTGGAACCAGTTCCACCGAGTGGTTGGTGTAGACCAGGTTGAAGTCGCCCGGCACGAACCCGCTCACCGAACCGAACGTCCCCGTCAGCCCGCCCGGCGTAACGGAGATCAGCGTGTAAGTGGTGGTCGGGTTGAAGGTGTTGAAGCTCGTCAGGTCCAGGACGCTGCTCGCGCCGAGCGTCAGGTTCCCGTTCACGACCAGCCGGTCCGATGCAGCCGGGAATGCCGACACCTCCGGCTTGAACGACCCGAGGAGCACGACGTCCCCGTTGACCGTCAGGGTGCCGATGCTCGCTCCGGGGGCCAGGACCGAGCCTTCCTCGAGCGTCGCCGCACCGGCCACCGTTCCGACGCCCATGAGGGTTGCCCCGCGGCGGACCGTCAGCCCGGTCCCGGCGGCCGTCAGCGTGCCGTCCGCACGCAGCGTCCCGGCGTTCACCGCGACCGGGCCGCCCGGGTTGGCGGTCCCGCCCAGGACCAGCGTCCCAGGGCCAGCCAGCGTCAGCCCGTTCGACCCGGTCAGCCCGCCGCTGACGGTCAGCGTGGCCGAACCCGGGATGCCGAACGAACTCTCGCCGACGTGGAACACCGCCTCGGCCCCGCCGAACGCCAGCGGGGCGGACACGCTCGCCGTCCCCGTGGACACCACCGCGCCCTGCGACACAGTCAGTGTCCCGGTCCCGCCCACCGAAACGGGCGAGATCGACGAAACCAGCGTCAGCGACTGGACCGTGGTGTTGCTCGCGACCGTCGTCGGGGACGTGACCAGCGCGTTGTTCTGCGTCGTCTGCCCGCTCACCAGCGGGGCGTACTCGCTGGCGGTCAGCGGCCGCAGCCCGACCCCGGCCTCGTATGTCACCAGGGACGAACCCGTTGTCGAGATCCCGCCGAGGAACGGCGGCGGGAAGATGGTCTGGGTGGCGATGTGCGGCACGACGCCGACGCTGGGCGTGCCGACCGGCCCGTTCCCGGCGAGGGTCGGCGGGGTCGTCAGCACGAGCGAGGAGCCGGACCCGAAGGCCGGCTGGCCGAACTCGCCGGTCACCCGCAAGGTCCCCCGGTCGGACCGGGCCAGGCCGGCAGCGGTCACAGCGGCCGGCGGGTTCAGTTGAAGCGTGTTCGACCCGGCCCCAACGGTCAGCGTCCCGAAGTTCTCGGCACCGCCGTCCACGACGAGCGTGCCGCCGGTCAGCGTCACTGCCGCCGTGCCGAGGCTGTTCGCCCGGCGGGTCGAGTCCAGGTTCACCGTCCCGGACACGTTGAGCGCGCTCGTCCCGGCCAGGGCGCCTCCGTTTCGCAAGGTGATGCTGGCGTTTCGGGCAACGGTGGTCGGGCCGGTGTAGGTGCTGACCCCCGTCAGGTCCAGGGTCGAGCCGGTGACGGTCAGCCCGCCGCCGGCTCCCTCGATGACGCCGCCGAACGTGTTGCCGAAAAAGAAGCCGCCCCCGGTAAGGGTCAGCGTGCCGCTGCCGAGGCGGACCGTGCCGTTCCCTTCAATCGTGGTGAACGACTTGCTGTTGCCGGCCAGGTCCAGGGTGGCACCGCTTTTGATGGACGCGGTCGCCGTTGGGAAGGTCGGGGCTGCGCCCAACTGGAGCGTTCCGCCGGTCACGTCCAGCCGGGAGAACGACGAGACCGGGTCCGGGGCGCCGTTGAGGATCACCGTCCCGGCCCCGAACTTGGCCAGATTGCCGAACCCGAAGCCCCCGCCGAGTTGGCTATCGACCGTCAGCGTCACCCCGGGCGTGGCCGCGAACGAGAACGAGCCAGGCTCGCTGACCAGCGACCCGACGCTGACCGTCGGGGAGCCGCCGTCGGCGACCACGACCCCGCTGGCGATCCGCAGTGGCCCGACCCCGGTCACGCTACCGCCGGCCCCCAGCGTTAGGCTGGTGATGCGGGTGTCGATGCCCACGGCGGCCGCCGTGGTCAGCCGGACGTTCTCGGGCGAGGTTGCCCCCGGCGTGATCGAGGAGGCGTACTCGCCGGCGGTGAGCGGCCGGACCCCGACGGCCGCGTCGTGGGTGACCACAGTGCTGCCCAGCCCGGTCGCGCTGGTGTCGCCGACCACGCCCGAGAGCACGCCCACTGCCGGGGTGCCGGCCGACCCGAACCCGCCGACCAGGAACGGCGACTCGATCACCACCCGGCCAACGTCCGCGGTCCCCGCCGACCCGAGGTTGGTCCCGCGGATCAGCATGGGGGACCCGCCAGTGGAACTGACGTTGAGTACCGCCTCCCGCCCGGCCCCCGGGACGACGGTCAGCGTGGGGGCGGCGGACGCCGAGAGCGACCCGATCGCCTCCGACGTCGCCGCCGTCGAACTGCCGAGCAGCCGAACCTCGCCGCCGTGAAGGTTGACGAAGGCGGCCGCGTTGAGCCGCCCGGAGACGTTCCCGCCGGCCGCGGTGTTGTCCAGCAGCAACGTCGCCCCGTCGGCGACGCTCAGGCTGGACACGCCGGTCAGCGTACCGCCTCCGCTCAGCCGCAGGGTGCCCCCGTTCACGGCGACGCCCAGCGTCAGCGGGTTGGCCGCGGTCAGTGTCAGCGTGCCCGCGCCGGCCTTGTTCAGTTGTCCGAACGAGTCCGGCAGGTTGCTGACCGGGCCGGCGAAGACCGTCGGGCCGGTGTTGGTGACCGTCAGGGAAATCCCGTTCCCCACGTGCATCGGGCCGGTCAGTGTCAGGCCGTTGGACCCGTCGATGGTCAGCGACCCGCTGGTGAAGGCGAACGGGTTGGCCAGGGTGCGCGCCCCGCCGACAGCCCGGAGGGTCGTCTCGAAGCTCCGGACCGTCACCGGCCCGGTCCCCAGGGCCGTGTCGTGGCCGACCGCCACCACCACCGTGCTCGACCCGAACAACGAATCGCCCAGGACGGTCCCGCCGGAGTAGGTGTTGGCCCCGTTGAGCGTCGTCAGACCGCGGGCGAGTTCCAGTCCGCCGGCCCCGCTTATGACGCCGTCGAACGTGAACCCGGTGCCGGCCCCGCCCTCTGGCGGGGCCGCGACGACCAGCCCGCGGTTCAGGGTGACGCCCCCGGTGAACAGCGTCCCGGCCGGCGTGTTCGACCCGGTCAGCCGGCCGGTCATCACCCGCGGGTCGGCCCCGGCGGAGACCACCAGCGGCCGCTCGAACCGCGTCACCCCGGACCCCAGGACGAGTTCGGGCTGGGGGATGAAGCCGAACGATGGGGTCAGGGACGTGCCGTTAAAGACGACCGGGGAAGAGCCGGCGCCGAGCGGCCCGGCCTGACCGTTGCGGATGTCCCCGTTCACGACCACTCGGCCGCCGTTGAGAGTCGTCTGGCCGGTGTAGGTGCTGGCTCCGGACAGGGTGACGTCGCTGGTCCCGGTAATCGTCAGCCCACCGGACCCGGAGATCGGGCCGCTGACGATCAGCGGGGAGTAGGCGTGGACGATGCCCTCGGCCCCGCCGAACGCGACCGGCACGCCTAACGTCGCGGCAGTCTCGGCGAGGATCGCCCCGCTGGACACCGTCAGGGTGCCGGTCCCGCTCAGGCTCGTGCCGCCGCCGCCGGACCCGACGACCAGGGACAGGGAGTTCACCTGCGTGGCGGCGTTCATGGTGACGGCCGCGTTGACCGTGGCGTTCGCCGCCGTCGAGGTGCCCGGGGCCAGCGCGGTGTACTCGTTGAACTGCAACGGCCGCAGCAGCCCGGTGCCGGCGTCGTAGGTCACGAAGTTGATTCCGTTCGCGGTGGCGTACGGGAGGATGCCGCCGACCAGGGTCGGCGCGGTGGTGACGGCCACCCGGGGCGTCGAGTTCACGTCAAACCTGTTCAGGTTGAGGTTCAGGGTGGCGGTCGGTTCCCGGGTCAGGGAGGCGAAGGTCAGGGTCGTCGTCCAGCCCCCCTGGGCTTCCACCCCGATGACGTTCCCACCCGGCCCGAGGGTCAGCGGCCCGACTGACTGCGACGTGTTTGCGGACCGGTTGCCGTGCAGGGTCAGTTGGCCGCCGGTCAACTGGAGCGGCGCCGCGGCCCCGATCCGGTCGGACCGGTTGGCGCCGCTGAGGTTGTCCAGGGTGAGCAGACCGTGAACGGTCAGGGCCGAGGTGGCCAGCCGCCCGTCCCCGGTCAGGGTCAGGGAGCCGGTCTCGGTCACGGCGGTCGGCCCGGTGTACGAGTTCGCCGCGCTGAGGTTCAGTCCGACGCCGACCGTCAGGCCGCCGCTACCGGTGACGGCCCCGCCGAACACGTAGCCGCCGGGCGCGGTAACGTCGGTCGGCGACAGGGTGAGCGTCCCGGCCCCGAGTTGAACGGTGCCGGCCCCGCTGAGGCCGGCGAACGTTTTGCTGTTGCCATTCAGGTCGAGGGTGGCGCCGGACCCGACGGCGAGGGTGGCCGCCGGGAAGTTCGCGGCCGCCCCCAGCCGGAGCGTCCCGCCGGCGACCGAGACCGCGGTCACGGGGGCCGGCTGGCCGTCGAACGTCGTCCCGGTGACCGCGCCGTTGAGCGTCACCAGCCCGTCGCCGAACTTTGTCAGCCGCGGGCTGTAACCGGTGATCTCGATCGGGCTGCTGATGGTCAGGTCGGCCCCGGAAGTCGCCCCCAGCAGGACCAGGTCCGCGGTCGAACCGAACCCGTCGCCGAACGCCAGGGCGCCGACGTTCACCGCCGCCCCGGCCCCGGTGGCCAGCACCGTGTTGGCGTTGACGTTCAGGCGGCCGGTCCCGGCCACGCTCCCGCCCGCCGCCAGGGTCAGGGTGTTGATCGCGGTCGGGGCGTTGATCCCGGCGACCGCCCCGGTCAGCCGGACGTTGGCCGGAGTGGTCGCACCGGACGTAACGGTGCCGGCGTACTCATTGGCGGCCAGCGGCCGGACGCCCAGCGTCGCGTCGTAGGTCAGCACCGTGCTGCCGGTCCCGGTCGCGGACGTGTCGCCGATCAGGCCGGCGATCACGCCGACCTCGGGCGTCCCGGCGGCCCCGGACCCGGTCAGGAACGGGGCCGTCGTGAAGAACAGTTGGCTGCTGCCGGCCGTCCCCAGCCCCTGGCCGCGGACCAGCACTGCGTCGAAGAGGGTCAGCCCGGACGCGGTCAGCGCGGCCGACTGCCCGGCCCCGGGCGCGATGGTGACGGTCGCGATGCCTCCGCTGACGGACTGGCCGGAACTGAGGTACCCGAACGTCTCGGTGGCGGCCGCCGCCGATCCGCCCTGGAACAGGAACTCGCCCTCGTTGAGCACGACACCCGCGAAGTCCGCCAGGCGGATCCCGACGTTGGTCCCCGTGTTGTCCAGGGTCAGCCGGGCGCCCGTGCCGAGGGTGAAGCTGGTGGAGGCCAGCGCCCCGTTGCCGGCGAGCCGCAACTCGCCGGCCGCGACCGTGACCGGGAGGGCGAGGCTGCCGGCCGCGGTCAGCGTGAGGGTGCCGGCGCCGGTCTTGATCAGCCCCGTCGAGCCGAACCCGCCGGTCGTGCCGGTGACGGCCCCCGACCAGGTGGCGGCGTGCCCGTTCGTGTCCATCGTCCCCGACCCGATCACGTTGACCGCGCGGGCGGAGGTCCAGTCGCCGGCCAACCGCACCGTGCCGCTGGCCAGCTCAAGCGCGCCGCCGGCCCCCAGGTTGGTGTCCGACGAGATGGTCAGGACGTGGGTGCCATCGAACGACGACCCGGTCCCGACCCGCGTCGGCCCCTGGTAGGTGTTGGCGCCGGACAGGGTCACGTTGTTGCGGATTAGCACGCCGCCGGCGCCGCCGACCGCCCCGGTGACGGTGAGCGACCCGTTGCTGAAGGACGACCCGCCGCTCAGGGTGGCGTACAGCCCGGCGCCGGTGATGGTGATGCCCTGGCTCACGTTGACGGCCGCCCCTAAGTACGACTCCAGCCCCACCGCCGGGCCGGTGGCTGTGCCGCCGGCGATCGTCACGCCGGAGGTCGCCCCGAGTGCAGCACCACTTCCAATGTTCAGCACCCCGGCATTGATGGCGGTCGCACCGGTGTACGAGTTCGTCCCGGTCAGGGAGACCAGCCCCGGCCCGTTCAGCGTCAGGCCGCCGGCCCCGCTGATCGCCGAACCGAACGTCAGGGTGCCGTTCGCCCCGACGTTGGTCGCCAGCGTCGCCGCCAGTTGCACGTCGGGGCCGACGTAGGCCCCGCCGTACCCGGAGACGTTGAGGACCGGTCCGGTGCCGCCGTTGGCGACGAACCGCAGCGGCGTGCCGAACACGCTCGTCGAGGAGCCGAAGAACGATGACGGACTCAGGTTGATAATCATCCCGTTCAGGTCGAACGGGTTACCCAGGTCGTTGTTCGAACTGAGGGACCCGATGAACGGGTTGTTGAACTGGAGGACCGTGGCCGCACCTCCGCCGGCCGCAGGTGCGACTCCCCCGATCCAGTTGGATCCGAGGCTCCAGTTCCCCGAGGTCGCCGAACCCCAGGTGTGGGTCGGTGACTGGGCCGAGACCGGACCGGCCAGGAGCGCCAGACCCACAGCAGCCCAGAGGCTGGAGAGAAGCCATGTCCGCATAAGTACACTCGCGTTCGTGGTTTCTACCCGATGACCAACGGCGGGGTTTACTGCGGTGCAACAGAGCGCGGGGTAGGCCAAATCGGTAGACAATAGGGCTGAACAGTAACTTTCAGATATGCCGGTAGCAATCACAAAACGTGGTCACGTCAAAATATTTTCATCTGATATCAACTTGGTTCTCAATATCGATATTCTGGGTGTTTTGAGATAGTTGGGCGATTTGGGACATGAGTCTGCCGTGATGTGGGTAGACGGCCTGAAGTGCTGGACAGGGCAAGTCTCGACGATTTGGCTTGCCCGATAATCCAGGATGCACGAACTGCGAAGCGGATTCTCCTACGCCGGCGGGGCGTGACCAGCCAGTCGGGCCAGCAAACCTTTGGGGGGCGAATCAGAACAGTGCGGGGATCGGCATGCCGCCGTCGGTGATCGGGACCGGGCGCGGGCCGTCGTGCAGCTCCTTCGCGGGGTCGATGCCGAGGGCGGCGTGGATCGTGGCGTGGAAGTCGGGGATCGACACCGGGTCCGCGGCGATACGCTTGCCCGTCTCGTCGGTGGTGCCGTAGGCCCCGCGGTGCCGCAACCCGCCGCCGGCCAGCACGAGCGTGAACGCCGACCCCTGGTGCCCGCGGCCGCCGCCGGCGTCGAACTCCGGCGGGCGGCCGAACTCCGTGGCGACCACGATCAGCGTCTTGTCGAGCCGCTTGCGGGCTTCGAGTTCGCGGATCAGCGCCGAGAGGGCCGCGTCCATCTCGCGGACGAGCAGGTGCTGGTTGTTGATCCCGTCGTTGTGGACGTCCCAGCCGGTGCCGTTGAGGAAGTTCAGGTTGTGCGACACCTCGACGAACCGCACGCCCGCCTCGGTGAGCCGCCGGGCAAGCAGGCACCGCTGGCCGAACTCGCCGCCGTAGCCCTCGCGGAGTTTCGCCGGTTCGGTCGTCAGGTCGAAGTGCTTCAGGAACGCCGGCCCGGCCAGCCGCAGCGCCTCGGCCTGCGCCGTCTCGTACTCCGCCACCGCGGAGCCGGTCGGGCTGTCGCGGCCGGTTGCATCGAGCAGCCGGCGGCGCGCAGTGGCTCGCTCCTCGCCCACGTCCGCGGGGCGGGTGAAACCGGCGGGACCGGCGGCGGTGTCGGTGAGGTAGACGTAGCCCGCCTTCTGCCCGAGGAACCCCGGCCCGCGGCTGACGTTCGGGTAGCCGATGAGGACATACGCCGGCACGTCCGGGCCGGCCGCGCCGCGTTCCTGGGCGACGACTGAACCTATGGACGGGTAGACGGCGTTTCCGCTGGTGACGCGGCCGGTGTGGACGAGGTTGGTCGCGAAGGCGTGCTCGTCGATGACCTTGTGGTTCACCGTGCGGATCGCGGTGATCCGATCCATCAGGTCGGCGGTCCTCGCCAGATGCTCGCACACTCGCACGCCGGGGACCGCCGTCGGGATCGAGTCGTAGAGCGAGCCGGCCTTCTTCGGCGTGCCCTTGTTGAGCCCCTTGGCCTTCGGGTCGAAAGTGTCGATCTGACCCATGCCGCCGCCGAGCCAGACGAAGATGCACGCCTCGGCCTTGCCCCGCGGCGCGGCGGGTCGGGCGAGGGCGGGGCCGGCGGCGAGCGCGGCAGACGCGGCGAGGAAGTCGCGGCGGTTCATGAGTGCCTCATGGCGTGAACACGAACTCGGACGAGTTTAACACGGCCCACAGGACGTCTTCCAGCCGCGAACGCCAGTCGGGTTCGAGCCGGTCGGTCGGCGGGTCGCCGCGGCGGGCCGCCTCCTCCTGCCGGATCTTGAGCGTGTTCGCATCCGGGTGCAGGTGGTTCGACCACGACACGTACGGCACCGGCACCCGTGGCCCGGCCGGCTTCGCCGCGGGTGTGCGGTGTCGGGTGTCGAAGCCGTATTGCAGGTACTCGGTATACGCCGCACGCTCCTCGGTCGTCGGCTTGCGGGTGAGCAACTTCAGGAACAGCTCGTCCACGAGTACCTCGACCGACTTCGCGTCGAGGGCGAGTCGGGTTACTTCGTGGTCGTCGCTGATGCGCGTCAGCCAGACGCCGACCGCACCGTTCTGGAGGATCGCCGGCTGGAGGACGTTCGGGTTGGTGTCGCGTTCGCTCGTCGGGTCCTGCCGCGAGCCGCGCCAGCCGAACGCCTGGAGTACGTCCGCGACCATCTGAATCCGCGGCAGTGCCAGGCTTGGCCGGTCGCGCTCGTTGGACGTGGACGTGAGCATCCACGCCCGCCGCGGCACCCCCAGCGAGATCGAACTGCCCTGCTCGCGGACCCCGTCCACGTCCAGGCTGACCTCTTCGAGCCGCAGCGGCGCGCCGGTCGCAGCGAACAGCGAATCGACGACCTGCTCCGCGGTCAGCCGCCGCCGGGCCGAGGCGGTGAAGAGGACCGGCGTCTCCTTCAACGCCGGGTCGGCCGCGCGCTGGTAGGCGTGCGAGTTCAGGACCAGCCGCGTGACGTGCTTGAGGTCGTACCCGCCGCGGACGAGTTCGCGGCCGAGCCAGCGCAGCAACTCGGGGTGCGACTGCTTGCCGCGTTCCCAGTCCTCCACCGGCTCGACGATACCGCGGCCCATGAGCCGCGCCCAGATGCGGTTGGCGAGCACCTGCGCGAACCGTTCGTTCCGCGGCGCGGTGACGAGCGCCGCGAGCCGGTCGCGGGGGTCGTCCGGGTACTCGGCCAGTTGCTTGCCCAGTTCCTCCGGTGCGAAGTCGGCGAACGGCCAGCCCGGCTCAACCACCGTGCCGGGCTTGAGCGTCACGCTGATGAGCGGCTTGCGCCCGTCCCCGTGGATCTTGTCCAGCGGCACGCTGCTGGTCGCCGGCACCGCCTGCGGCTTGGTGGCGAGCATCGCGGCGAGCCGGAACAGGTCGCGCTGCGTGGAGGTGTGCGGCGGGGCGTCGTGGCAGCGGGCGCACTTCATCTCGACACCCAGGAACGCGGCCGCGACGACCGTCCCCTTCATCGCCATCGGCACGTCGTTCTGCGACGCGACGCCGAACCCGGCCGGCCCGCCGTACCGCGCGCTGCCGCGCATCCGCAACAGTTCCGTTACGAACAGGTCCGCGGGCTTGTTGTCGCGGAACGACTCGTACAGCCACCAACGGAACGGGCCGGTGTTGTTGAGCGTCGGGTTGATGATGTTGGGGTTCTCGGCCAGCACATCCTGCCAGTAGCCCATCCAGTGGTCGGCCCACCGCGGGTCGGCCAGCAGTCGGTCGATCGCCTTGGCGCGCTTGTTCGGCGACGTGTCCGCGAGGAACGTCCGGATTTCCCCGGGCGTCGGCACCACACCGACCGTGTCCAGCGTGACGCGGCGGAAGAACGCGAGGTCGTCCGCCGACGGTGTCAGTGTGGTGTGGTCGGCGTTCAGGTCCGGCCAGCGGGCACCCTCCTTGATCCACGTTTCAATCATGCGGACCTGATCGGCGGTGAGTTTCTCGCCCTTCGGCGGCATCGCGCTGCCGTCGGTAGCCCGCACGCGGGCCAGGATCGCGCTGTCCACGGGCTTGCCGGGGACGACCGCCGGGCCGTCGGACTCGCCGCCAGTGAACGTGGCGGCGCGGCCGTCAAGCCGCAGCTCGCCCTTCGCCTTCCCGCCGGTGTGGCAGCCGTAACACTTCGCTTCGAGCAGCGGCTGGACCTGCTTGAAATAGTCGATCGAGCCGCCCGCCGCGCCGGCGGACTGCTCCTTCACCCGCACGACCTTCGCTGCGAGGAAGTGGTCGATGGCGTTGTTCGCGGGGAAGCCGTCCGGCAGCGCCGGCACCGGCTCGTCGAGGGTGGCCGCGAGCCAGTCGCGGGCCGCTGAGCGCCGCTTCGCCCAGTACGCGGCGTGCTCCTGTCGCTTCGCCGCACGGGCCGCGACGTTCACCCGGTCGAGGTGCGCGCGGCGCTCGGCCTCGTACGCGGTCCAGCCCGCGTCGGTGTACGGCACCGCGCCCGGGCCGGGCGCCAGGAGGTGCCACGCCTCGCTGTCCGCCAGCGACACCGCGACCACCGTCTCGCCGAGTTCCGGCCGGCGCCGGCCGCTGCCGAGGTGGTTGCCGACGATCGTTTCCAGCACGACGAGGTGTTCGCCGCCGGCCGTCTCGAAGTGTACCCACGCCTCGCGATTGCCCGGCGGGGCGAAGCGAAAGTCCGGCCCGAGGTTCAGGTAGCTCTCCGGCTTTGCGATGGTGCCGTGGCCGCTGGAGTCGGTGGGCGGGAACGGCGTCGAGAGCAACAGCTTGTCGTCGAAGTACAGCCGTGCCGTGCCGCGGCCGCGCAACAGGATGCGGTGCTTGCCGGCGGGGAGTGTGACCACCGCCGCGGCGCGGAAGAGGTACGGGTTGGCCCGGTCGCCGCGGACGCCGGTATCGACGTACCGGTGCGGCACCTCGAAGAAACCGAAGGCAGTCTCGCGGTACGACTCGGTCGCCTTCGGCGGCGTGTCAGGCCAGGCGTTGCGGCTCGGCAGCCCCTCCTCGCAGAGTTGCACCAGCACCTCGCCCTTCGGCAACTCGGCCCGGTTCACCACCGGCGGCGGCGGCACGAACTGGTAGCGGCCCCTCAGCACGTCGTCCGGCAGCGTCGTCCGCCAGATGGTCACGTCGTCGAGCCAGCCGCGCAGCGAGTTGCCCGCCCCACCGCCGTTGCCGGTGGTGAAC
>Ga0247822_10002731_pt1 | contig 11358 bp, 8 predicted proteins | sample 13C_Cellulose_Da_FD_192423 | JGI IMG/M metagenome (GOLD analysis project Ga0247822, IMG submission 192423) | Soil microbial communities from agricultural site in Penn Yan, New York, United States - 13C_Cellulose_Day30 | ecosystem: Environmental > Terrestrial > Soil > Agricultural land | place... | reverse complement strand
GACCTATCACGAGCTGCGGGAAGCGGGGATGCAGTTCGTCACGCTGACGGATCACAACAGCATCGAGGGCTGTCTGGAGATCGCGCACCTGCCGGGGGTGATTTTCGGCGAGGAAGTGACCGCGAGTTTTCCCGAGGATGAATGCCGGGTGCACATCCTGGTCTGGGGACTGACTGAGACGCAGCATCGCGAGATTCAGGCGATCAAGGAAAACATCTACGATCTCCAGAAGTATCTGGCCGAGCAATCGCTCACGCACGCGGTGGCGCATCCCTTTCAGAGCCCGAACGAAAAGCTAACGCCGTTGCATTTCCAAAAGCTGATCCTGCTCTTCCGCCACTTCGAGGGGATTAATGGCCGCTACCTCGCCCGCCTAGACGATGCGGTGCAGTACTCGCTCAAGGCGCTCACGCCGAGGAGCATCGAGATCTTCGCCGCGCGTACCGGCCTACTGCCCACGCATGAAGAATCCTGGCAGAAGTATCTGATCGGTGGATCGGACGACCATGGGGCGATGTCCCTGGCTCGTGCCTACACGCAAACGCCGAACTGCGCGAGCGTGGCGGAATTTCTCACGAACATCCGCGAAGGTCGCTGCGAGCCGAAGGGCGAAGGCGGTACGCCACTGATGATGGCGCACGGGACTTATAATACAGCCTATCAATACGCGAAGGCCAAGTTCGCCTCGAAGCCTGGCACGCCGGGCATCGGCCTGATCGAGAAAGCCTTCTCGCGCTTCATGGAGGGTAAGGACCCAACGGAGTTCACCTTCGCGGAGAAGCTGGGTTTTCTCACTCAGGGGATCGCGACGGGCAAGATTTTCGAACTGGCAATGGTGGGGAACACCTCGCTGTGGAAGGAGCTTTCGGGGTACTTTACCAAGCCCGAAGTGAAGACGGCTCTCGCGCGGGAAACGGCTGGAGTGCAGGAGCCGGAGCGCCGGGCTTTCCTCATGGCCAACCTGATCGTGAACCAGCTCGGATTCCGGTTTTTCACGCAGTTCATCGCGCAGCTGGCGAGTGCGAAATTCATCGAGAGCATCCAGACGATCAGTCCGCTCGTGCCGATCGTGGCTTTGCTAAGCCCTTACCTGCACGCGTTGCGTCAGCCGCGTCGGCAGTGGCTGCAGGACATGACCAAGGCAGCGGCGGGTACACCTCCTGATTTCTTGAGGAATACCAAACGCGCGTGGTTCACTGATACGCTGGAAGATGTGAACGGAGTCGCGACGACGATTCGTAAGATGACATCGGCCGGGGTGGCGTCCGGCTATGATCTCACGGTGATGACGTGCCGGTCGGAAGTGAGCGATCATGGCATCCCGTTGAAGAATTTCGAGCCGGTCGGAGAGTTCGCCCTGCCGGAGTATGAGTTACAGAGACTTAGCTTTCCGCCGGTGCTTTCGGTTTTGGAGTATTTGATCCGTGGGAACTACTCGGAGGTGATCATTAGCACGCCGGGGCCATTAGGGTTGGTCGCGCTGTATGCGGCGAAGACCCTGGGACTACGTGCGGTCGGCATCTATCACACGGACTTCCCACAGTACGTGCGCATCCTGACGGATGATGCCTTCATGGAGACGCTGACGTGGGATTTTATGCACTGGTTCTACAGCCAGCTGGATATTGTCTATGTGAACTCCGAGGACTACCGGAAGTGCTGGGTGGAACGCGGCATCCCGGCGGACAAGATCAAGATCCTGCCGCGCGGGTTGGATACGAAGACCTTTCACGCTTCGCGCCGCAGTGCGGATTTCTGGCGGGCGCGTGGATTGCGCGATGGCGAGGTCGGCATGCTTTTCGTGGGCCGTGTTTCCAAGGAGAAGAACCTGGATACACTCGTCTCCGCTACGCGTCGTCTGGCCGAGTGGCAGACTCCCGTGCGTCCGCTCATCGTGGGCGATGGGCCTTATGCTAATGAACTGAAGAAGCTGCTGCCCGACGCGATCTTTACTGGCGCCCTACATGGCGACGATCTGGCCGTGGCTTATGCCTCCGCTGATTTCTTTGTTTTCCCCAGCACGACGGACACCTTTGGCAATGTCGTGCTCGAAGCCCAGGCCAGCGGCCTGCCGGTCATCGTCTCCGATGTCGGAGGCCCGCGCGATCTCGTGTCGCATGGCAAAGACGGCTTCGTGACAAAGGCGCTCGATGTTAGCGAGCTGGCCGAGTCGATCCGTCGTCTCGCCGAAGACCCCGGCCTCCGCGAACGCATGGGCACCGCCGCCCGCGCCAAAGTGGAAACCCGCGATTGGTCGGAAGCGGTCGGTCGCTTCTGGAACGGCTCGCCGGAGTAGGGCGCTCAGCGCGATGCTTTCGCCGCTCCAGAGAATCCTATGGCTGGGCGCGTCGGTGGTGGGCTGCGTCTATTTCGCGAGAAGCACGTGGGTCTCTCTGCGGACGGGAGATGCGCACCTATCACGCCGTTATCTCCCGCTGAAGGATGTTTCCTGGGAGTCGGAGCCGCAGGCTTACCTACTGGCGGTCATTATCTCGGGTGGGCTTTCGGTGTTTTGCCTCTTCCTTATCTTTTGGATTCTCCGGGCGATGATCGCGAGGCGCGGGGAGTCTTGAAAGATTTCAGATCTTAGGTCCCGATTTAAAACGACAAAGCCGGCGCAACCAGAAGGCGGGCGCCGGCTTTGGGTGAATTTAGCTTACTTCGTCACCAACTGCTCGAGGAGCGAGTTGATCCGCTTGAGCATGGCTTGCGGGTCTTCCAGCAGGCCGGCGGTGATGAGGGCGTTGTCGTAGATCTGCTCGACGACTTGCTTGGAGACTTCGGGACGGGCCTCGCGGGTTCCTTCCAGGCCGACGAGCATCGGATGGTTAGGATTGATCTCGAGGTCGTGCTTGAAGGGCATGTCGGCTCCGCGGTTCATGTTCTTCAACATGCGGCGCATGCTGGAGGTCATGCCCTTGTCGCTCTCCACGAGGACGGCGGGGCTGTCGACGAGACGGGCGGAGGCGCGGACTTCGCCGACCTTTTCGCCCAGGCTTTCCTTGATGAAGTTGCACAGCAGGCGGATGGCGTCTTCGCTGAGTTTTTTCTCGGTGGCGTCGAGGGCGATCTCGGCGCGTTCGCCGGAGGTGAGCTTCTTGCCGTCGAATTCGCGGAGGTGATCCATGACGAATTCATCCCACGGATCGTGGAGGAAGAGCGCCTCGAAGCCTTTAGCCTTCAGGCCTTCATAATAAGGGCTGGAGAGGGCTGCTTCGCGGTTCGGCGCGGTGATGTAGTAGATCTCGGTCTGGCCTTCCTTCATGCGGGACACGTAGTCGGCGATGGAGCCGGGAGTCTCTGTGTCCGAGGTCGGATAGCGGAGAAGCTTCGCGAGGCCATCGCGGTGGGTGTAGTCGCTGACAACGCCTTCCTTGATGAAGTGGCCGAACTCCTTGAAGAATTCGTTGTACTTGTCGGTGTCGGACTTGGACTCGTCGTCGAGGAACTTGAGGAAGCGGCCGCTGATGACTTTGTTCAGCTTCTGCATGAGGGCCGAGTCCTGCATGGTCTCGCGGGAGATATTCAACGGGAGGTCTTCGCTATCGACGACGCCCTTGAGGAAGCGCAGCCACTCAGGGAGGAGGGTCTTGGACTTCGACTGGATGAGGATCTTGCGACAGTAGAGATGGACCTCGGACTCGGTCTTGGGGAAGCCGGGCTTCTCCGGACTGTGTTTCGGTACGAAAAGCAGGGCGTTGATTGCGAGCGGCGCGTCGGCGCTGAAGTGGAAGCGATACTGCGGGCCGTCGACGTCGTGGCCGATGAATTTATAGAACTCCTCGTAGTCCGTGTCGGTGAGTTCGGACTTGCTGCGGGTCCAGATGGCCGAGATCGTATTGACGGCGGTGCCGTTCAGCTCGATCGGGAAGCCGACGAAATTCGAGTAGCGCTTGATGATGGACTCGACGCGGTAGGATTGGGCGAAGTCCTTGTCATCTTCCTTGAGACTGATGACGATCTTCGTGCCGCGGTCGAGGTCAGTGCCGGGCTCGATCTCGTAGGAGTTCGCGCCATCGGAGGACCAGATCCAGCCGGTTTCGTCCGCCTTGTAGGAGCGGGTGTAGACGGTGACCTTCGTGGCGACCATGAAGGCGGAGTAGAAGCCGACGCCGAACTGACCGATGATGTTCGGGTTGGCGGCGTTTTCCTTGATCTGCTGAAGGAAGGCCTTCGAGCCGGAGTGGGCGATGGTGCCGAGGTTCTCGACGAGCTCGTCCCGGGTCATGCCGATACCGGAGTCGGTGATCGTGATGGTGTGGGCGGTGTCGTCCGTGTTGACGGAGATGGTCAGGGGGCGGTCAGACTGAAAAACCTCGGTGCCGGAGGTTTGGAGGAATCGCAGCTTCTCCGTCGCATCGGCGGCGTTGGAGATGAGTTCACGAATGAAAATCTCCTTATCCGTGTAGAGGGAGTGGATGACAATATCGAGAAGCTGTGCGATTTCGGCCTGAAACGCATGTTTTTCACTAGTACTCATGGGGTGTTTTTCACTACCCGAAATGCGCGGAACCGCTAGCCAAAAAAAAGCCCCCGCCTGAAAATAGGCGGGGGCTCGCGAAAACAAATCCGAGATCGACGGGCTAGTAGTAGGTGCCCTTGGCCGTGGCGGCCGGGAAGTCGTCGGTCCGGAAGGGCGAGGCGGGGAGGCCTGCCTTGTTGTAGAGGTTGGTGTTCGGATTGTTCGCCCAGCCGTAGCGGACGGCGACAGGCTTGGCGACCTTGTCCGACCAGACGACGACGGTGTCGCCATCGATCTTCGCGTCAGCCCAGACCCACTGCTTGTCCTCACCGCAGATGGCGAAGCCTTCGAGTTCGCTGTTCGGGCTGTTGCGCACGAGATCGGCGGTTTCTTTTTTGCCGGTGTTGACGTCGTATTTCGCCGGGACGGGGTTGGCCACGAGGCCGCCGCCGATGTGGTCAAAGGTGAGGACGGCTTTGCCATCGGCCACCTTCAGGGACTTGTAGACGGGACCGGAATAGACGATGTCCTGACCGTAGTCCTTCGCGAGGGCGATCTGGGCGAGACGCTCGCCAACGTCCTTCTTGTTGCGAGGGTGGATGTCGGCGGATTCACCGATGTCGATGATGACGGCCTGGCCGGTGTTGGCGAGTTTCAGGGTTTGGGACTGTGCTTCACGCAACTCGGCCCAACCGCTCTCGGTCGGCGTGTTGGTCTTCCCCATGAAGTTTGCCAACTGGACGAAGTAGAAGGGGAAGTCGCCCTGCTCCCACTTGGTGCGCCAATCCGTGATCATCAGCGGGAACGCCGTGCGATACTGGATGGAGCGGCCGGCATTGGTCTCGCCCTGGTACCAGATGGCGCCCTTGATGGCGTAAGGGATGATCGGGTTCAGCATGCCATTGTAAAGGTAGCTGGCGGTGTGGGACTGCGGAGGCAGTGCGGCGGGAGCGGCTGGTGCGGGTTTTGCGCCAGCGGCGAGGTCGGGGAAGGAGGTTTCTCCCTTCGCGAGCCATGGTGCGGACTGCTTGCCGAACTGCGGGAGATCGTTTTTCACCGCTGGAGGGACACTCGGAGCATAGATGCGCACGGCGGCGACGTTCTTGCCCTGCTTGATCTTGGCGGCGGGGATGACGTACTCGCGGCGAGGGCCGGCTCCCGGAGCGGTTTCGTACGTGAACTCGCTGATGAGTTCGCCGTTCCAATAGAAGGCTTCAAAGCCGTCGACGCCATTGAAGGTCGGACGGAATCCGTTCTTCGGGACTTCGGCGACATCGATATCGCGACGCAGCCAGACCGTGCCATTTTTTGGCAAATCTTTGCCAGTGATCACGCCGGGGAGGGTGACCGGCACCCAGCCTTCGGCGGAAACGTCCACACCGGCGAAGGCCGCGGGATCGGCTTTTTGGTCGACGCGGTTGTTGTCCTTCAACCAAGCGCTGAACTTCTCGGCGAAGTCTTTGTTGCGCTCGGCGAAAGAGGCGACGTCCTTGAGCAGGCGCTCGGAAGCGTCTTTCAGTTCGGGAACGGACTGCAGGGCTTCCTGGCTGGTCCAGGCTTCGGACGGCGTACCGCCCCAGCTGGTGTTGATGAGGCCGACAGGGGTCTTGAGTTCCTTGTTCAGGAGCTTGGCAAAGTAGTATCCGACGGCCGTGAAGCCGCCCGTGGTCTCAGGGCTGGCAACGGTCCAAGCTCCTTCCACGAAATCGGTCGGAGCGGGGAGGGCGCTCTTCTTGACGAGGAACTGGCGGATCTGCGGGTTGGCCGACTGGGCGATGGCTTCCTCGGCGTTGGAAGTGTTCTTGACGGTCCACTCCATGTTCGACTGGCCGGAGGCGACCCAGACCTCACCGACGAGAACGTCTGCGATCGGGATCTCGTTCTTACCCTGAACTTTCACGGCGAAAGGACCGGGTCCGGAGTCGGAGAGATCAAGGGAGGTCGTCCACTTGCCGTCGTCGCCTGCGGTGGTCGTGGCGGTTTTCTCGCCGAGGGTGATGGTGACTTTTTCGCCGGGATCAGCCTTGCCCCAGAAGGGAACTTTGGCGGTTTTTTCCAGGACCATGTGGTCGGAAAAGATAGCCGGGAGGGTGACGTCCGCGAAAGCCGATGCCATGGGCAGCAGCAAGGTCGCGGTGGCGACGAGGTGGAGGGTTTTGCGTGTCATAGGTGAGAGGTAAGATGGATTTACTCGCGGATGAGCTTGCGGATCAATGCCTGGTAATTCTCCTTGGCGTTGATCGTGGTGACGACGCCCTGTTTATCGAGGATCCAGACGGTGGGGAGGGCGTTGATGCCGAGCGAGCGAACGACGGGCCCTTCCCAACCGAGGCCGTCGAAATGGACAGGCCAGTTCGGCGCGAGGACGGGGAGTCGGGTGTCGAGCGCCTTGCGGTCGGTGTCGAGGTTGATGGTGACCACGCTTAGCTGGTCCTTGGGCAGGTTTTCGTAAACGGCGCGGAAATCCCGGAGCCAGATGAGGCTGTGCGGGGACGATGCTGCCCAGAAGACGATGATGACCACTTTGCCCCGGAGAGCGGCGAGATCGATCTCCGGGCCGCGGATGGAAGAAATATTCAGCGAGAGTTGCCGACCGAGTTGGTCGAGTCGCTTAAAGTCGTCGCTGATGCGCTGTTTCAAAGGCTCTTCGCGGGTGGAGGCGAGGGCTTGATTCAGCAGGTCGCGCTTGAGCTTGGGGGCGTCGTCGCAAAGGGTGGCGGCTTCGACCAAGAGGCGGGGGCCGCGGCGGTCGCCGGGATACTGCGCGGCGTAGTTGCGCGCGGCCAGCACGATGGAGTCGCGGGCGGATTCGCCTTGGTTGTTCTTGCTTTGCATGAACACCGACACACGGAGGAAGCCGGCGTTGGCGCGTTTTTCAAAGGAGATATTCGGGGTTTTCTCCAGCTCGGTCAGCGTGCGGATGGCCTTCTCGACCTGGGCGGAGTTGCTGTTCATCGCCCCTTCCGTGGCAAGGATCGAGGCGAGACGCACGCGGGCGTCGAAATTCCGGGGATCCTGCGGGTAGCGGCTGAGGAAGCTCTCCAGCGCCTGGCGTTGGCGGGTGAGGTGGGCGACGGCTAGGGCCTTGGCCTCTTCGGCGGAGGTGGGCTTTTTGGCCGGGCCGGAATCGAGTGCGACGATAGCGGTCCAGTCCTCCTCGACGCCCGCCTGGAGAGGGGTGAAGAGAAGGCCGCAAAGGAGTAGGCAAAGGGGGAATATCTTTATCATCTGTCGTTGGGAGAAATCGTGGCGTAGATCGCGCGGTGATCGCTGGCGTCCCTCCAGGAGGGAGAGTCGTTGATCCCGCATTTCTTCCAGATCACTTCCGGGGCCAGGGCCGGGCTGACGAGGATGTAGTCGATCCGGGAGTAAATGTCAGCCGATTTCCAGTAGTGCGTCCAAGTCTCGCCCCGGCTGTCGCGCAGCCAAATGTCGCGGAGCGAGGTGGAGGCGCGGTTTGGCCCCATGATCTGGCGGATGGGGTATTCGTTCTTGGTGTCGTTCAGGTCGCCGAAGAGCAAGAGATTGGTGGAGGGCTCTTTTTGGAGAATGCCGTCCACGTGCTTGCGCAGCATGTCGGCCTCGCGCTCGCGGAGGCGGGCTTGGTCGTAGTTCGGCGTGGTGCGCTTGGACTTGAGGTGCGCGCCGAGGAGGCGCAGACGGTAGCCCGGGGCGACCTGCACGGTGGCGTCGAGAATGCCGCGAGGCATGCGCTGGACGCGGCCATCGAGTTGGAAGGAGACGTCGTTTTGCGAGCGGTCCTGCGTGATGGGGAATCGGCTGAGGAGGGCGAGGTGGCGCTCCTCATCGGCTCCGCGCACCCAGACGCGATGGGGCAGGTCGATGCCGGCGGTACGCAGACGGGCCTGGAGGTCGCTGAGCATGTCCTCGCCGCCGATCTCCATGAGGCCGAGAACGTCGGGCCGGATCTCGCCGATGATCTTCACGATGGCGGCGATTTCGCGTTCGGGTTTGGGGGCGTCCGCCACCGTCTCGCCCTTGGTGTGGCGATCCATCCGGAGATAATTCTCCAGATTATAGGCGGCTACGACGAAATCCGTCCCGAATGAGGCGGAAGCGGTCCAAAGAAAAAGGAAGACGACGCGCAGACTCAGGCTCATGACGGGAGCTGCGCGACAGTGACGGGACTAGGAGGGCTGGTGGGTCTGTTTTTCCTGAGGTTCTTTGACCTCGGGCTCTTTACTCGGCTCGATCTCAGCCGTGGATTTCTTGATCTCACGGTCGAATTCTTCCTTGGCTTTCTTGAACTCGCCGAAGCTTTGGCCCAGGCCGCGGGCTAGTTCTGGCAGTTTTTTCGCACCAAAGAGAAGGATCACGATGGCGATGATGAAAAACCACTCCGGTCCGCCGGGCATGCTAAGGGCAATAAGGGAGTTCATGGTTAGTCAGGGTACAGCCGTTTCGAGTGGGATGCAAACGAAAGTCAGAGCTCCACCGAGGAGCCGATCTCGGGGAGGTGGAGTCGGGCGCCGACCTTGGTGAACTCGGCGGTCGCGGCGGCTTTGTCGATCTTGATCCAAGGGAAGGTGTCGTAATGCACACCGACGATGTCCTGGCACTTGAGAAGCTGCGAGGCGCGGGCGGCGTCGCGGGCACCCATGGTGAAGTTATCCCCGATGGGCAGGACGGCGAAGCGGAGGTCGAACTCCTCGGCGATCAGCTGGAAGTCGAGCGTGAGGGCCGTGTCTCCGGCGAAGTAGAAGGCGCCTTCCTCGCTGGAAACGACGAATCCGCCGGGGCTGCCTCCGTAGGTGCCGTCCGGCAGGGCGCTGGAGTGCAGGGCGGAGACGAGCTTCACCCGGCCGAAGTCGAAGGAATAGCCGCCGCCGATATTCATCGGATGGATCTTCTCGATGCCCTTCTTCCCGAGCCAGGTGACGATCTCAAAGTTTGCGATCACCGTGGCTCCGGTCTGCTTCGCGAGAGCCTCGGCATCGTTGACGTGATCGAAGTGGCCGTGCGAGAGCAGGATGTAGTCTGCCGTGATGTCCTCCAGACGGATCTTTTTGGCGAGTTCGTTCGGGGTGATAAACGGATCGAAAAGCAGCGTCTTTCCCGAGACTTTAACCGAGATGGTGGAGTGGCCGTAGTTGGTGAGGTGCATGGTCGGAAAGGGTTATCCAACCAATGAAACCTTTTCCGGAAAATGTCGCAAGCGAGGGATTGCGGGACCCTTGCTTCCCACGAGGGCTCTCTCTATAGTAGCCGCTCCTGTAGGGAGGGAATGAAAATACATTTAGTCTTTGGTCTTATCACGGTGGTGCTTCTGATGGTCGTCATCAGCTCTCGCCGGCAAGAGGATTTCTCCTTCCGCAAAGTGGCTGATCGGGCTGAGTTGATGGCGCGTGAAGGGTATCTTTCCGCCGTGCCCGCTTTGCCGAAAAAGCTCCGGCAACTTGACGAGGAGCAGTACAAGAGCATCAAGTGGCGCGATGAGCGCACGCTCTGGCGTCGTGAGGGGCTGCCCTTTCAGGTCCGCTTCATTCATCCCGGCTATACCTTCGACCGGAAGGTGGATATCGAGGACCTGAGCGAGCAGCGGCCGCTGCGTTACTCCCCGGCGTTTTTCGATTTTGGCAAAAGCGGGCTCGTCGCGGAGGAGCTTCCTGATTGGGTAGGCTATGCTGGCTTTCGCCTGCTGCATCCTTTTAACAAGCCTGACCAACTCGATGAGCTAATGTCGTTCGTCGGAGGCTCGGACTTCCGCGCGGTGGCTCGCGATCTGGTGTTCGGCACCATCGCCCGCGCGATCGTGATCGACCCGACGGAGAACACGGGAGAGACGCCAGTGTTCACGAGATTCTGGCTGAAGCGGCCGGATACGTTTTCCAGCACCTTCACCGTGTACGCGCTGCTGGAGAGCGGCAGCGTGACGGGAGCTTATCAATTCGACATCGAGGGCGGAGCGGAGACGCGCATCCATGTGCGGGCGACGCTGTATTTCCGCCGCGTGGTGCAGCAGGTCGGCTACGCGCCGCTGATCAGCATGTTTTGGTTCGGGGAGAACACGAGTAACACGTTCGGCGACTTCCGTCCGGAGGTGCATCGGGCGGATGGCCTCCTTATGCAGAGGAGCAATGACGAGTGGGTCTGGCACCCGCTGGCCTGGTCCACCGCGCAGCAGGTGAATGTCTTTACAGACACGACCTTCAAAGGCTACGGCCTCTTCCAGCGCGACCGGGACTTTAATCACTACCAGGATCTCAACTCGCTTTTCCACAAAATGCCGAGCGTGTGGGTGGAGCCGATCAAGGGCTTTGAAGACGGCACGGTTTGCCTCGTTCAGCAGCCGGCGAAGGACGATACCGTGAACAACGTCGCGGCCTTCTGGTCGCCGAAAGTCGCTCCGAGTCCGCTCAAGCCGGTCGAGATCGAGTATGTGCTGCGCTGGATGACGGACGCGGGCAATCTGCCTCCGCTCGGTCGCTGCCTGTCCACGCGGGTGGATTTCCAGGAAGAGGAGAGTCGTAGGCAATTCTTCCTCGATTTCGGCGGGGGACCGTTGGATCGCTTGAAGGCGGGCGAAGTGCCGACGGCTGACATTACCGCATCGCCCGGTGCGACCATTTCCGACGTGAAGATCGAACGTAATGATTTTAACCGCTCCTGGCGCGTGGGTTTTGTGGTGAACAACGAGGATAAGACCAAACCAACCGAGATCCAATCCCGGTTAACCGCCAACGGAGCCCCGCTGACGGAAACCTGGAGTTACACATGGACCCGCTAGCCACCGCTGCGGCTTGGGATGAGGCGATGTCGCGGCTGCTGTCTTTCCTCGCGGCCATGCATATCGGCGGAGTGGAACATCGCACCCGCGTAGCCCTCACGATCATCGACGAAGCACGGAAACAGCATGCGCTGAAGCCGGAAAAGGC
>Ga0247822_10002730_pt1 | contig 11360 bp, 8 predicted proteins | sample 13C_Cellulose_Da_FD_192423 | JGI IMG/M metagenome (GOLD analysis project Ga0247822, IMG submission 192423) | Soil microbial communities from agricultural site in Penn Yan, New York, United States - 13C_Cellulose_Day30 | ecosystem: Environmental > Terrestrial > Soil > Agricultural land | place... | reverse complement strand
GCTCGCGGCGACCACGCCGGCGCAGCTCGCTTCGTGTCAGCCGACGCGCAGCAGCTCGACCTCGAACAGCAGCGTCGCGCCCGGCGGGATGACGCCCGCGGCGCCACGCTCGCCGTAGCCGAGCGCGGGCGGGATCAGCAGCGTGCGCTTGCCGCCGATCTTCATCGTGGCGACGCCCTCATCCCAGCCCTTGATGACGTGGCCGAGCCCGAGCGGGAACTCGAACGGCTCACCGCGGTCGAGCGAGCTGTCGAACTTCGCGCCCTTCGCGCCGTTCACCCACAGCCACCCCGTGTAGTGCATCACGCACGTCTGGCCCTTGCTCGGGCTCGCGCCGGCACCGACGACGGTGTCCTCGTATTGAAGTCCGCTGGGAGTCTGGTTCATCGCGGCAGCTTACGCCGATCGGCGTCCTTTCGTCGTGGCCGCGCGCGGTGTTACGCTGCGCGCAGCGCGAGCTGGGGGGATGCTCGGCCGCGCCTGGAGCCTCGATGTCGACGCGTTCGCTTGGTCTTGTGACCTTCTTCTTGGTGCTGGCGTGGACCGGGGTGGTCTCGGCTCAATACACGACGAACCCGTCACCGATCGTCGCGACCGATGAGGTCGGAGGTGGCGGCACCGGCGCGATGGGCATGCTCTCCGAGCCTGGCAACCCGACGGTCGACCTCCAGCTCGACGCAGCGTGCACGGGCTTCACCGTGACGCCGAACGACAACGTCACGCTGCCGGCCAGCATCACGGTGACCTACACCGCGACCGCGCGCACGCCGTCGAACGTCAACTGCACGATCCACATCAAGGCGCAAAACGGCATGGGCGCCGACCTCGGCACGTTCGTCGTGCAGGGCAAGGGCATCGCCGCCGAGCTCTCGATCACGACGACGCCCAAGCCGATCGACTTCGGCGCGCCCCGCGCGTTCGACATGGCCGCGACGCCAACCTCCACGAAGTCGATCCGCGTCGAGAACACCGGCGACAACCTCCCGCTCACGGTCAGCGCCATCGACATCGGCGGTACCCACGCGGGGGACTACACGCCCACGCTGCCGACGTTGCCGCTGGTGCTCATGCAGGGGCAGTTCGCCGACATCGACGTCGTGTTCAACCCCGGCGGCGCGGGGACGCGCACGGCGACGTTCGACGTCACCAGCGACGATCCGGTCACCCCGACCGAGAACGCCTCGCTCACCGGCGTCGGCACGTCCGCGACGATCCGCGCGAACGATCTCGACTTCAACACCGTGGCGGTCGGCACGACCACGATCTCCCAGATCCGGATCGACAACACGGCCGCGTCGAACCCCGGGCCGCTGACGATCACCGGCGCGATGATCACGCAGAGCAGCACGTGGTTCTCGTTCGACGGTGCGAACGGCTGCACCGCCGGCTCGACGATGTGCACTCTCACCGGCGTGGTCGCCAACAACGCGACCACGATGCCCGCGCTGGTCAACCTGCGCTGCCATCCGCCCGCCGGCGCCATGGGCTTCCAGGTCGCGACCGTGTCGTTCACCAGCGACACCGACGCAGGCGGCACGGACAACGTCGCCGGCATCACGTGCACGGCCGGCCGCGCCGACGTCACGGTGGACCCGGCCTCGTTCGCGTTCGGCGATCAGCTGGTCAACGGGACCAGCACGGCGAAGGTGTTCACCCTCAACAACCCGGGCAGCACGACGCTCACGTACTCGCTCGCGTTCAACAGCGGCGACACGGGCCAGTTCCAGTTCTCCGGCTCGCCGTGCACGTCGAGCTGTACGCTGGGCGCGGGCGCGGACACGACGGTCTCGGTCGTCTTCGCGCCGACCTCGACGGGCAGCAAGGCGACCAACCTCCGCATCACCAGCAACGATCCCGACAATCCGACGGTCGACGTCGCGCTGAGCGGCAACGGCGTCGCACCGCACGCGATGGCGGACAAGAACACGCTCGCGTTCGGGATGGTGGAGGTCGGCGACACCAGCACCGCGATCGAGCTGAGCGTCACCAACACTGGCACCGCGCCGCTGCAGATCAACAGCGCAGGTGTCGTGGTCAACGCGGGCGACTACACGGTCCCCATGGGCACGCTCGGGGCGCAGACCGTCGGCGTCGGGATGACGGCGAAGTGGATGATCGCGTGCCGCCCCACGACGTTCGGCAGCCGCGATGGCACGTTCCGCATCGTCAGCAACTCCGACGGCGTCGCGAACAATCCGCTCAACGTCGCGCTCGCCTGCAGCGGGCAGCGCGGCGTCCTCGTCGCCGATCCCACCTCGCTCGCGTTCGGCACGGTGCCGATCGGCGAGATGGTGGAGCGGACATTCACGCTTACCAACCCCGGCAACCAGCAGGTCACGAACATCGACGCGACGTTCTCGAATCCGAACGCCGGCTACTCCATCGTCGATCCGCCCGCGCTGCCGATCTCGATGATCGCCGGCAACAACGGCACGGTCACCGTGCGTGTGCGCTACGCGCCCGTCGACACGAGCACCGCGAACGTGACGCTCACGTTGACCGGCTCGTGGGGCACCAACAAGACGGCGACGGCGACCGTCTCGCTCACCGGCCAGGGCCAGAGCGTCGCGTTCGCGGTGGCGCCGGGCACCGTCGATTTCGGATCGTTCCGTTGGGACACCAGCGTCACGCGCACGGTGTGCGTGCAGAACAACGCCGCCGCGGCGTTCGACATCACCGGCATCACGCTCGCGAACGTCGTGATGCCGGGCGACATCACGGTCGTCTCGATCAAGCGCACGTCCAGCTCCGATTGCTCGGTGGCGTCGGCAAATCCGAACATCACGACCTGGCCGCAGACGCTGACCAACGGCCAGCGGCTCGAGGTGATCGTGCGCGCCGATCCGGCGACCGACCGCACGGGTGCGCTGAGCGCGACGCTGCAGGTCACCAGCAGCCTGATGGGGACGCCGATGCGCATGGCGGCGCTGTCGGGCACCGCGACGTCACCTGCGCTGACGATCGATCCGGCGAACGCGGTGATCGACTTCGGCCTCGTCGATCGCGATCAGGGCGCGCCGCAGCCTCGCGAGCTCCTGATCACGAACACGGGCGACGGTCCGATGAACCTCGGCACGTTCGTGAGTGACACCGCGGGCACCCCGTTCACGATCTCCGCGACGGCGTCGACGCTGCTGCTGCCGGGGCAGAGCCGCACGTTCACCGTGACCTACGACCCGGCGACCGCGACCGAGAGCGTCGATCACGTCGCGACGATCACCCAGCCGCTCACCGGCATCCTCAATGGCCCGACGAGCACGATGGTGATGATCAAGGCGCGCACGATCGATCGCCACATCGCGATCGCGGCCGCGCCGGCCTTCCCGATGACGTTCCGCAATCCGGGGAGCCTGGCGCCGATGGCGCCGGTGATGGTGACCAACACGGGCGAGGCGACGCTGAAGATCACCGCGGTGATGCTGATGGGCGGGCCGGTGTGGGAGGTCGTCGACGGGAACCCGGTCGACATCCCCGGCGGCGCGAGCCACGAGTTCCAGGTGCGGTTCCTGCCGACCGAAGAGGGCCCGGCCCCGCAGGGTCAGCTCGCGCTGATGAACGACGATAACGACCAGCCGATGGCCGTGCTCAACCTCTACGGCATCGGTCGCCTACGCGACGTGGTGCTCGGCGAGCAGCCCGTGATCGATCTCGGTGAGACCGCGGTCGGCCTGCCGGTGACGCTGCCCGACGGCCTGCCGGTGATCAACCGCGACACCGAGAACGGCTTCACGATCAAGCGCATCGAGCTCGCGGATGGGTCGGCGCTGCGGGTCGAGGACGCCCCCGACGGCGACGTGCTCGACGCAGCCGCGACGCTTCGCTACGGGCTGACGTTCACGCCCGAGCTCGAGGGCGAGTTCGAGACGACGGCGACGCTGTACCTCGACGAGGATCCGGTGCCCACGACCACGGTCACGATCCGCGGGCGCGCGGTGTTCGTCGACCTCGGCGGCGGTGGTGGTTGCTCGACGGGCGGCGGCACCGGTGGTGCGATGGTGCTCGTGCTCGGTGCGCTGCTGCTCGCGCGGCGCCGCCGCACGGGGATTCCCGCCGCGCTCGCGGTGTGCGTGCTCGTGCCGGCCGCGGCGCGCGCACAGGAGGCGCGCTTCGATCTCGACCTCTCGCTGTTCGATCCCACGCCATCGACGACGGGGTATCGCTTCCAGATCGAGCCGGCGACCGTCGGCAAGAACGGCGACTGGGTCGTGGCGGCGACTGCTTCGTATGCGGCCAACCCGCTGGTCATGCGCACGACCGGCAGCGAGCACCTGACGATCAGCCAGATCACCTCCCTCGAGCTCGGCGCGGCGTACGCGTTCCTCGACCGCTTCGAGGCCGGGCTGCGCATGCCGCTGTACAGCCAGGACGGCGACGGCTCGATGCTCGGCGTGCCGTCACCGTCGGGGACGGCACGCGGTGACCTCGTCGCCCACGTGCGCGCACAGCTCCTGAAGGCCGCGCTCGGCGAGGGCTCCTTCGCGGCAGGCGCGAGCGCCGCGCTCACCTTGCCGACGGCGACGGACGCGCAGTTCGCGGGCGTCGACAAGCCGAGTGGCCGCGTGCTCGGGCTCGTGACGCTCGCCCCGGGCGTCGCGCGCAAGCGGCTGACGTTCACCGGCAACCTCGGCGCGATCCTGCGCAGCAAGACGCAGGTCGCGAACATCGAGCAAGGCAGCGGCGTCGCCTGGGGCGCCGGCATGTCGGTGCGCCTCCTCGACAAGCTGTGGACGACGGGAGAGGTGTACGGCGACTACCTGTTCAGCGCGCGCAAGCCGGCGCCGATGGCGACGGCGGAGAACATGTTGACCGCCGAGTGGCTGCTCGGTCTCAGCTACCGGCCGGATCCGCGGGTCGCGGTCGGTGTCGCGCTCGGCCGGGGGCTCACGACCGGACTCGGCGCGCCCGAGCTGCGCGGCGTGTTCGCGCTGACCTACGCGCCGGGTAGCGAGAAGCTCGCGCCGATCTATCCGCCGCCGCCGCCGAAGATCGACGGTGACGAGGACGCGGATGGGATCAAGGACAGCAAGGACAAGTGCCCCGAGGACGCCGAGGACAAGGACGGCTTCCAGGACGACGACGGCTGCCCGGATCTCGACAACGACAACGACGCGTACACCGACAGCAACGACAAGTGCCCGCTCGAGCCGGAGGACGTCGACGGCTTCCAGGACGACGATGGCTGTCCGGATCTCGACAACGACAACGATGGCATCCCCGACGCGAAGGATCGGTGCCCGAACAAGAGCGAGGACAAGGATGGCTTCCGCGACGACGACGGCTGCCCCGAGGTCGACAACGACGAGGACGGCATCATCGACGAAGAGGACAAGTGCCCGAAGGAGCCGGAGACGATCAACGGCAACGCGGACGACGACGGCTGCCCGGATCGCGGCGACGCCCTCATCATCGTGACGCCGAGCGCGCTCGACATGCTCGACACGATCCAGTGGAACGGCGCGCGGCTCGCGCCCGCGAGCAAGAACCTCCTCGCGCAGGTCGGCGCGACCCTGCGCGCGCACCCCGAGATCCTGCGGCTCAAGATCGTCTCGCACGTCAACCCGTCGGGGAATGACAAGCGCGACCGCGAGCTCACCGAGAAGCGCGCGATCGCGATCCGCGAGTGGCTGATCACGTGGGGCATCGTGCCGACCCGGCTGTCGGGCCAGGGCATGGGTGGCAGCAAGCCGCTCGTCCCGGCGACGCAGAAGGGCGCCGCTCAGCTCAACGATCGCATCGAGCTGATCATCCTGGAAAAGAAGTAGAGGACGCGGCGCGCGCGAGACTGACGCCGATCACCGTCGACGCACCCGCGCGCTGCAGCGCCTCGGCCGCGGCGGCGAGCGTCGACCCGGTCGTGACCACGTCGTCGACGAGCGCGACCGCGCGCCCGGCGAGTCCATCGTGGGTGCGCACGGCGAAGGCGTTCAAGAGATTCTCGCGGCGCGCGGCGGCGGGCAGCGTCGATTGCGGCGGCGTCGAGCGTACGCGGCGCAGCACGGCGCGCGGCGGTGGCAGACGGGCGCTCTTGCAGGCATGCAGCGCGAGCAGCCAGGTGTGGTCGTAGCCGCGCACGAACCGGCGGCGCCAGTGCAGCGGCACCGGGACGACGAGCGCATCGTGCACGGTCACGACGGCGGCGAGCAGCGGTGCCCACAGCGGGGCCACGTCACGTGCGACATGGGGCCGGTGACCGAACTTGAGCCGGCGAATCGCCGAGGCGAGCTGGCCGCCGAACCGCCACGGCGACACGACGCGATCGAGCGGCAACGGGGTCGCCCGACAACGGGGGCACGGGCTCGCTCCCGGCTCGGCGCACAGGGCGCAGGCCTCGCCGAGCTCGAGCAACGTGCGTGCGCAGGGCTCGCAGAGCGTGGAAGCGGGGATCCCGCACGCGATGCACTGAGGCGTGAACAGCCAGTCCAGCATGGGACGCGTTTCGGAGCGACGCGCCGACGGTTGCCCGCCTCCGACGGGCCCATGGTAGGAACCCTCGGTGATCGACCGCTGCTACGTCTACGACCCGACGTTCGTCGACGAGGCGACGCGCGCGGAGCTCGTGGATTGGCTGGCGACCCTGCGGCCGCTGTGGGAGATGCGCTACTCGACGCGGCGCCCTCCCCCGCCCGGCAAGCAGCAGAAGCCGCTGCTGCGCCCGGTGTACTGGCTCGGCAACTGGCAGTTCGCGTGCCTCGGCTACTACGAGCCTCCGAAGCGGACGCACGGCGTCGCGGTCGAGGCCGAGCCGTTTCCGGCGGTGCTCGCGCGCCTGGTGCGCACGATCGAGCGGCGCGTGCGCGGCGGGTTCCCGCCGTCGGCGGTGCCGCGGGCCTGGCACCTCAACACGTGCCTCGTGAACTTCTACGGCGACCGCGAGGAGGCCGGCAAGTCGATCGATGTCGCGCGCGTCGGCGAGCACCGCGACTTCGAGCCCGGACCAGTCGCGAGCGTGTCGCTCGGCGAACGCGCGCGGTTCCAGTTCGTGCGGCGCGGGGCGCGCGAGGCACCTCCCGTACGCACGCAGTGGCTCGACGACCGCTCGCTGCAGATCTTCGGCGGACCGCGCTGGAAGGACGACCTGCTCCATCGCGTGCAGCGCGTCGAGGACAAGCACGCGACGGAGCTGCCGCCGCGCATCGAAGGCTTTCGCACGCGGCGCGTGAACCTCACGTTCCGCTACGTCCCCGACGAGCACGTGGTCCCGTTCGCGCGGTTGCCGCAGGTCGCGCGTGACGATGTCCGCGACTACGTCACGGCGCTGGCGGCGACGGTGCCGCACTTCGCGGCGGCGCTGGCGAGCGAGGGCCCAGCCCGAACAGCGGCGCCGCGGTAGCGCGCGCGGGCGGCGCCACACCGAGCAGCGCCGCCACCGTCGGTGCGACCTGCAGGAGCGACGCGCGCTCGATCTGCTGCGGCTTCACTCCGGGGGCCATCACGAGGATCGGCACGAACCGATTGTCGTCGGTCGGCGAGTCGTGGTGGGTGCCGGCGGTGTAGTTGGTCAAGAGCGAGCCGCGCACGGGCGACAGGTACAGCTCGCCCGAGATGCCGGGGACGACGGCGGCGCACACGAGCTGATCGAGCCCGTGCTTGCCCGCGCAGCTCCCCGCGATGACGTCGGTGCGATGCGCGCCCGCGATCCCGGCGATGTGGGCGAGCTTGGTGCGCGCGGCCTCGAGGGCGGCGCTGCGGCGATCCGGCGGCAGCCGCAGCACGCGATCGGTGAAGTAGACCTGGTTCGACGACACGCGCGCGACGCGCGAGCCGGAGTCGGGCAGCGCATCCACGCCCGCGTTGTCGATCGCGTCGATGATCTCCCTCGACGGGATCCTGCGCGCGCCGCGATGCGGAGACCGCTCGACGACGGGCGTCGCACCATGATCGCTGGTGAGCACGACGGCCCAGCCATCCTTGCCGTACGTGCGATCGAGCGTGTCGAACAGCCGGCCGAGCGCCGCGTCGAGGCGCAGCGTCAGGTCGAGGCTCTCCCACGAGTCCGGGCCCCAGTTGTGGCCGCAGTAGTCGTGGGAGTTAAGGCTGATCGCGAGCAGATCGGGCACCTCGTCGGTGCCGAGGTGCATGGGCGCGAGCGCGGCGAGCGCCGTGTCGAGCACGAGGTCGTCCCCGAGCGGCGTGTTGGCGATCGCGTTGGCGTCGCGGATCGTGTGCGGGAATGCGGTGCCGAGGCCGTGGATCTCGCCTTCACCGGGTGCCTGATCGGGCAGCCCGGTGTGCCGCGCGAGGAGCGCCGGATCGCGAGGCAGCCACGTCTGGCCGACGAGCGCATGCACCGGGTGTGCGCGCGCGTGGTCGACCAGCCAGGCCGGGGGGGCCGCGGCGTAGGCGCTGCTCGTCGTCATGCCACCGGCAGCGGCCTCGTAGAACACGGCGAGGTCAGGGTGCTGCCCGGCGACGAACACGGCCGCGCGCGCCTTGAGCGCGATCGCGACCGAGCGCGCCTTCCCTAGAGAGCCGCGGCGCAGCGCCTCGGCGAGACCCTCGACGCGCAGCGCCTTCGAGGACGCGGTGTCCCGGAGCGGCTCGTCGACCGCGGGCGGGCCGACCGCCAGGATCGGCGAGGCCGGATCATCCTCGGCGGCGAGCTCCTTGTTCGCGTCGCGCCGGAACCACTGATTGCCGATCACGCCGTGCTCGCTGGGCGTGGTGCCGGTGCCGATGGTCGCGTGACCGGGCGCGGTGAACGTGTTGGCGTACGGGAGCTCGCCGCCGCGGACGTACGCCCCGTCGCGCAGGAGCCGCGCGAACCCTCCGGTGAACAGGGCGCGGTCGCGCTCGAACGCCCACGTCGGCAGCTGGTCGATGACGAGCAGGACGACCAGGCGCGGCCGCGCCGGAGCCGCCGAAGCCGTCGGCTCGGTCGGCGGGGGCGTCTGCGGGCACCCGGCGAGGACGGCGGAGATCACGACGGCGGTCGCGCAGCGCACGGAGGAATCCTACTCGCGGAGCGGTGATCGCAGGCCGCCGACAGCGTATGTTCGTCTCATGTCGCTCTCCGATCGGATCTCTCCGCTCTGTGACCTGCTGCTCGGCGCCGCGTTCGCCGATCAAGAGTTCAAGGACCGGGAGCGCGAAGAGGTCCAGGGGATGCTCGAGGATCTGTCGGGTGCGAAGCTGACCTCCGAGCTGCAGGATCAGATCGCCAAGTTCGATCCGAAGGGGTTCGACCTCGCGGCGACGGCGAAGCACTTCGTCGACGACAGCGAGGAGGATCGCAAGCGCCTGCTGTTCCTGGTCGCCGCGATCAACGACGCCGACGAGGAGGTCGACTTCGCCGAGGACGAGTACCTCCGCGACCTCGCCTCGGCGCTCAAGCTCCCGAACGAGGCGCTCGACGGCATGACCATCGATGTCGAGGTCGAGGAGCTGCGCGAGGAGTTCCAGAAGGTGCGCAAGGGTCCGCCCCCGCCGCCTCCCGGCGCCAAGAAGGGCTCGTCGGTCGACATCGACATCGACTGAGATCGCTGTCCCTCATCGGGGCCGGAAGCGCAGATTGCTTCGCGCGGCCTGCGGCCGGTAGCCTGGAGCGATGGGGAGCACTCGAGCGCGCGTTCATCACGGGGACGCCGTGGTGGCTCGCGCTCGGCGCACTGTTCGTCGCGATCGGAGCGCTGCGCCTCGCGCGCCGCGGACCGTTCGGAGAGCGCCCCTGACGGGAATCGAACCCGCCTACCACTGATCGACAATCAGGCGACGTCACCAGACGTCTCCAGGGGCACGAAGAGCGATGACGATGTGAGGGTCACGCGATCTCCGTGCCCTCGTCGTGGTCGATCTCGCCGACCCAGTACACGTAGTCGCGCCACGCGTCCGGGACCGACCTCGTGCTCACGCGGATCTGCACCGCCGGGATCCACGCGGGACGCACCGGCGTCGAGCGCAGGACCATCTTGGCCTCCGCCGGCGTGCGGTTCGCCTTGCGGCGATTGCACGCGTAGCAGCAGGACACGATGTTGTCCCACGACGTGCGGCCACCGCGCGAACGCGGGACCACGTGGTCGTACGTGAGCTGATCGGTCGCGCACTTCGCCGCGCAGTACTGGCAGCGGTAGCCATCACGCGCGTAGATGTTCACGCGCGAGAACTTCACCGGCTTGGCGAACCGGCGGAACGCCTTGCGCAGGCGCACGACCGCCGGGATGCGCACGACGAGCGACGTCGCGCGGACCTCCGCGTCGTACTCCTCGACGACGTCGACCTTCTGCAAGGTCAGGAGGATCATCGCGCGCTGCCACGGGATGATTTTGATCGGCTCGTAGCCCTGTGACAGCAGGAGCGTGCGGGTGGAATCGACGTGCATCACGACACGCCTCCTTTGCGAGTTCCGGAACTTGTCGTGACTGCGAGCGCCGGATCGCTTCGCATCACCCGGCCCGCACCACGCGGGCAAACTTCGTGCAGACGGTCGGATTCGAACCGACGACCCCGTCCGTATTGAGGATAACCATCGCTCGTCGGCCCGACTTCGGACGAGTGGTGAACGACGGCATGCGTGCTCTCCCGCTGAGCTACGTCTGCATGGGATGTGTTGGTCGCAGTGGAGGGAGTCGAACCCAACGTTCGTTCGGCCTACGAACGGACACCTCGCTGGTCCAGGGCGAGGTGTCATCGCTTCACCGGAAGCACTGCGAGGATGGTCGAGATCGTGCGCTGACGAAAGCTGCGGACGAGGTGCCGACGTCGAGTCGCCTTGCTCGGTAATCGACGTCGATCGGCCCGCATGAAAGCCTCAAATGCCGGTGGTTGCCCACCGGCAGCGGTCGAAGGCGCCGCGCCTTCACTCGAGCAACGTAGAGGTGATCAAGTCTCTACGCGCGAGCGAAGTCGGCAATGACCGGCGGTGTCGACGTGTCAAAACCGACCACGTCGAGCATGCCGGCGTCGTTCGGATCAGCCACGCTGAACCCGTTCGACGTCATTCCGACCACGACCAGCTTGGCCGGAATTCCCCGTGCGTTTCGGTACGCCCGCAGAGCCTGCGCAGGATGCACGTCACCTGCCCAGGTCTCGTTGTCGGTGTAGACACAGAACGTGTCGACATCGACGCGGTGCTTCCGCGCCCACACCATCGGGAGAGCGCAGTCGGTTCCACCCATCGAGAGCTTCTCCACCTTCGCGACGACGTCGTCCAGCCGCTGGCGCGGCGAGATCGACAGCGTCGAGAGCTGGGTGGTGAACGCCACGAACGCGTGCTCGCGCTCCGTCGCTGCGGTCACGAGCGCCATGGCGGCACTCGCGATCCGCGGCGTCAGGCCGGGGACACCCGCGACGCTCCCCAGGCCCATCGAGCCCGAGATGTCGAGGGCGAGCAGCATGCGCTTCCCCGCGGGCTCGATGGGCCTGGG
>Ga0247822_10002729_pt1 | contig 11362 bp, 11 predicted proteins | sample 13C_Cellulose_Da_FD_192423 | JGI IMG/M metagenome (GOLD analysis project Ga0247822, IMG submission 192423) | Soil microbial communities from agricultural site in Penn Yan, New York, United States - 13C_Cellulose_Day30 | ecosystem: Environmental > Terrestrial > Soil > Agricultural land | place... | reverse complement strand
GATTAGCCGCCGCGTCTATAAAGCGCCTATGCCGCATGAAAAAGCCGTTGAAATTATTAAACAGGGTAAAGGCACACATTTTGACCCTGACATGGCCGATGCATTTCTAGAGCTTCAAGATGAATTCAAAAAAATTGCAGCCACCTACGCCGATAGCGATGCGGACCTCAACAAAAAAGTTGAGTACATGGAACAAGCAATGTCAGAAAAACCATAATCGTGATTGGACGCTGTGGACGAGGGAGCTTATGACAATAACCAAACACACCAAAATATTGGTCGTTGATGACTTTGAGGTGATGCGAAAAGTCACTACGGCACAATTGCGATCTTTGGGGGCTGCGCAAATTTTTCAGGCTAAAGATGGCGCAGAAGCTTTGCGTCTGCTAAACCAACAACCCTTCGATCTGGTGTTGTCGGATTGGAATATGCCCATCATGACGGGGTTGGAGTTATTAATCGCGGTAAGGGCGAGCGAAAAGCTTTCTCACATTCCGTTTATAATGATTACCGCCGAAGCAGAGCGAGAGCGAGTGGTAGAAGCTATTGCACAAGGCGTGAATGCATTATTAGTCAAACCATATACGAGGGGAGGCTTGGCTGAGCGAATTTCAATGGCAATCACCTCCAGGCCGAGAAAGGTCGTTGCATCATCTCCAAGACAAACTCATTTCGATATAGAAGCACCACAACCAACAATAAAATCCGATGGCTTGAAAGTTGAATCAAAACGTTCAACGATTTTAGTGGTAGACGATACTTCTGATAATGTGGAATTAATGTTCCAATTATTCAAAGATACCTATCGCGTGCGCATTTCACTCAACGGTCAACGTGCTTTGGATATTTGCACATCGGACGACCCGCCTGATCTAGTTTTACTTGACATCATGATGCCTGGCCTCGACGGCTTCGAGGTGGCGCAGCTTATGCGTGAGCATCCCAACTCCGAACACATCCCTATTATTTTTGTTACTGGAATGGAAACTGATGAAGCGCATTTAAAAGGAATGGCACTCGGTGCAGTCGATTTCGTAACCAAGCCTATCAATCCGGATTTTTTGGTGCCGCGTATACGCAATTTCCTGCGTTATGTTGAACTGCGTAAACAACTGCAAGCGGAATACGATACCTTATTGGAAAATGCACGCTTACGTGAAGATGTTGAAAATATCACTCGCCACGATGTGAAAGGTCCTCTCGCAGGCATCATTAGCATTATTCAAACTCTCGGCGAAGATGTAGGACTTAGCAGGAAGCAGATAGAACAACTGCGTATGGCGGAAGATGCTGCACTGCAAGCACTGAATATGATCAATCTTTCCGCTGAACTTTATAAAATTGAAACCGGACGCTTTAAATTGAATGCGGAACCGGTAAAAATTGGTGAAATTTTACGGCGCATAGTGGATTTTTCTCGTCACACATTTTCCGAAAAGCATTTGATTATTTCTGTGGATACGGATGTCGCAGCCGTAAATGAAGACCTACCACAGAGTATTGGCGAAGCAATGCTCTGTTACTCACTATTTCAAAACCTTATTAAGAATGCATGCGAAGCTGCCCCTGAAAAAACGCAGGTTGAGGTTGTTCTGCATAATGAAAATCCGTTGCGAATTACCATTACAAATACAGGTGTTGTCCCCCTGGCTATTCGCAATCAATTTTTTGAAAAATTTGTTACTTACGGTAAATCAGGCGGTACTGGTTTAGGCACATACTCGGCAAAGCTGCTAGCTGAGGCACAAAAAGGATCTATTTCTCTAGATGTCTCAGGTGAAACTACTAAAACACTGATTACAGTGAGTTTGCCTCGCTATTTAGCATAGATATTTTTTGTTTTAAAGATTATGAAAGCTTAGGCAGGACTAGATTTATATTGGGTTTAATGCTGTTCAGTAATGTCCGCAGTTGGCCGGTAGCTGTCGTTAATGATTTACTTAAAGGTAATTTCTCAGTTGAAAAAGAGAAAGTTACGAATATTAAGATGAGAGTCTTTAACTTTGCAATTATCAACGGAGTTTAACTAACAGGTTGGTAAAATGCTTTCTTTGATCCGTTAGGAGTCGATCAAAGCAATCCAACTCAGACATTTTTTAACTCGAAAATTGGGCGCGTGGAAACTTTCCTAAAGAACATTAATGCTACTTCCTAATTAACCATCGCAACTGGCTAGGTACGTATTTTTCCTCAAGCAATAGCTCAGCACTGAACTCATTCATCATGCCCAGGACTATTGGGTCCTCCATCACCTCAGATATTGATTTAGCTACTTCCGGGAATGAAATTTTCAAATGCTGCCAGAGCAATTTTTTTTGATCTGGTAGTAGTGCCGAGATTGAGATGTTTGGGCTATATGAACGAACCTCACAAGCCTCTGGCCAATCTTCGAGTGCCCCCGAATGCATAGACATCTCCAAATAGTTCGTACGTGTAAACCCGGTAAGCCATACTCTGTTACAGAAAGATAATAAGCCTTTGATTAAGTGCTGGTATTTTCGTAGTCCGCTATGACTCCAAAAACTTGGCTTCACCACATATCACCCAAATATCGCGAGCTTCGGCCTCTGTGGCAAAGGCTAGAAATGCAGGTCTTTTTTCTCCGTCAAATTGAGTGAGCAGTTTAATAACTTGGGGCGCTTGTGCCTCACTCGCAATAATTTTGGCTTGCTCAAGTGTTGTAGCGATCACAGTGCCACCCGCTAGAGCACGCTTAACAAAATCTCTGTAAGAAAATGAAATATTTTTCTGCATATGCTTTGTTCAATGAGCATTTTGGCGAGTATTTAAAATTTAATTGTTGAAATCCTCGAAGTTCCCACGTTGTCCTTCCAACCATCCTTCCTCCCAATCGTCCGCTTCTTTAGTCCCGCTGACGTGTGGGTTTGCGCTACAGTGGAGACCTCTTGTAGCATCCGCTAAGCCTTCATCGTAAGCACTCGCAGGTGCGTCAATTTCCAAAGAATGTTCTGAAATTAGAAATGGAGTCGCCCATGTTCCTGAGCGGACTGATTCTTGAATGTATGCGGATAGCTCATCTAGAGTTACTGAGTGCTCAAATGGAGAAACGGTTTCTGCATTCAAAGCGATCTCACGTAATTGTTCCTGCGATGGAATAGTTTCGTCTGGATTAATTAGCCCTACGACATAAACAGTTTTTTCTTCTATTTGCAGCGGCTCAATGAAAATATTGAGTAACACTTTTGCATTCTCACTATCAAACGTGAAGCTATCGACAATCATTTTTATCTCCACATAATCGATCAGGAAGTCATTGTCCATTCATCTGCTGGAACTAATGTTGGTTCGCCCTTGGGCACTGCATCCTTGTATGTTTTAACCGGTGTAACAGTTAGGTCGGTGAAGATTTTGGGATGCGTCAACAGCTGCGTAATTGCTGGGTGGTGTTGCGATTCATCTGAAAGCCATAGCTCTAAAAAACGTGGATCGTAAGGAAGCATGAGTGGAAAAGCGTCGTCGTGATAATCCATAAACCTAGGATGTGCATTGCGCGTAATGACTGCGCAGCTGTAACGACCATTCGCAAATTTCTGGTATACACAGCCAAGTAGCAACGGTGCATCCCCCTGTACAAAGAATTGGGTCTTCTTGCCATTGCGATCAATGGCCTCTCCCAATGCAGTACCTAGCGCAATTCCGCGACGGTAGTGAATGGCTTCTTGCCAATACTCATGATCCAGATTACGTGCATTAAGCGTGGTTACTTTGTTGTTAACCCAAAGGGTATCTCCTTGCTGCTTACACTCATACCACCAGGTCGCGTTGACTGTTTTCAGCTTGCCGCCCTCACGAATAATGAGATCTCTGATTTGGTGCTCGGGCGTATTGCCATGCGCCGGGCGAAAGTGTTGTTTTTGGCCATCCTCCGGAAAGTGAAACTCCAGTTGGGGCATGCCAATCAGATTCATGAATTCTTTCAGGCTCTTAGGGCCGATATGCCGCTGTACATAACCGCACATGCCTTAACTCCGAAGTTGTCTGCTCAAAAATGTTCTAACGCTGTCAGTTGACTGTCCAGTGACTCGTCGAGCTATACTGTATATCGATACAGCAAAGTGATCAACATGAATGATACCCCACCCGACAATCCAGCCCCTGTCTCCCTTCACCAGCTTCTGCAACGGGACGATATGTGGCTTGGGCACTCCCAGCGCTTCACGACCCGTGCGGCACTGGAGACGGGCTATGAGCAGCTGAATGAGGGGCTGCTGAACCGTGGGTGGCCTCTTGGAAGCTTAGTTGAGGTATGCCAACAGGGTATGCAGGGCGAATGGCAGTTGTTCACTCCGTCATTGGTACAAATGCCAGGTCTAGTGGTGTTGCTGAACCCTCCAGCTGCCCCATTCAGTCAAGCCTTCATCCAGGCTGGGATTGATCTTGAACGCCTGATTGTTGTGACCGCCGCTGAGAAAAATCATTTCATCTCGTGCTTTATCGAGTGCGCCCGAGCCTCTGTTGGAGTAGTGCTCGCATGGCAACCCAATGAATCAATGACCTATACCGAGCTTCGTAAGTGCCAGTTGGCTGCCGCAGATGGGACTGGCATGTCGGTAATGTTCCGGCCTGCCTCCGCCCAGCAGCAAAGCTCACCGGCGACCCTGCGGGTTTATGCGCAGATGGTTCCAACTGGTTTGGAAATCACTGTCTTCAAACAAAAAGGCCATCTACAAACAAAGCAGGCAAAACCAATCATTCTGGATCTACCGGAGAAGTGGAAACCCGCGCTTCCATATCATGCGCTTAACCAGAAAGCCGCAGGTATTAAGCAAGATGCAAAACCCAAGCGTCTCGCCAGCGTCACGCCATTGCGAGGTAAACCGTGAGTGCTCCCAGCTCACGACTCTGGCTAGCCATCCGATTTTCTGACCTTCCGTTAACTGCTCTGAAACTTGATGACTCTACTGAAAAGCCAATTGTCGTTGTCCAAAAAAAACGGGTCATCTTTGCCAATCCATTGGCTGAAGAGGCAGGCGCACATGTGGATATGGATATCACCACCGCACAAGTGGTGAGTGGCTGTGAAGTGGTAGAGCGCAAGGAAACAAAAGAGCAGCAAGCGCTATATGAGGTGTCTGAACAGTTTTATCACTTTAGTCCTTACATTGATCGATACCGTAGTGAAGAGCTTGCTCAATCTGGATTGCTTCTGGAAGTTTCAAGTTGCCTGCGATTGTTCGGTGGAGTTAAAGCGCTATCTGAAAAGGTATTCGCATGTCTTGCCCAAACCCCTTACGGCTTTGAGTGCGGGTTGGGTCATTCTGCAAAAGCCGCTTGGTATCTTTCATTCGCTGGTTACGACATTACTGGTGATGAAACCAAATCGTTGTTTATCGAAAGATTGAACAAACTATCGATTGATTTGCTGTTCGATTATCCCAAAGCAGTAGAGGCGCTTTCAAAAACCGGTTTTAAAACCTTTGGGGATCTTGCTAAACAAATTGAAGGCAAATCGATAAGCAGTTTTAAAAAGCGCTTAGGTGCGACATTCACTGACGCACTTTGCGAAATCTATGACATCGACCAAAACTTTCAGCAGAACTCTTTATTTGAAAAACCGCGTGAGATATATCGGCCCGCAGAGTGGTTTGAGCAAGAGCATCAATTTGAATATCCCGTCACCATCGTTGAGCAATTGGAACCGGCTATTGAAAGTTTGTTGCAGAAACTGACTACCTATCTGCGTAAGCGCCAGCAGCAGTGTCAGTACATCGAATGGCTTATCTCCGATATATACCGAAAGAAAGAATCCATTAAGGTAAATAGCGATGAGCCTCAGAGTCATTGGCAATTGCTGTATGACTTGTCACTGATTCAGTTTGATAACAAAGAGCTTCCCTTTGAAGTTGATACCATCAAACTCATCTGTCATCACGTAATGCCGCTTCAACACAAAAGCCAGGTGCTGGATTTCGATCAAAGTCGTCGTCGCAAAAGCTCGGTGCAAGACTTTACTGTCACCATTGCCAAAATTAAAGCACGGCTTGGCGATAGTGCTGTTTACAAACTGAACTATTGTGATAGCCGGGTTCCGGAACTTTCCAATGTAATTATCGCGCTTGCTGAAAAATGCAATCAACAATTGCCAGAGATTCATCAGAAGGGATTACGCCCAACCTGGCTTTTAACAGAACCTGAGTTGATTGAGTCTCGTAACGACCACCTGTATTGGCATGGGTATCTTTCAACGATAGTTGGCCCCGAACGAATTATTGGTGATTGGTGGCATAAGCCAGTTGCACGGGATTATTACCTTGCTCGCCGCCACGATAATCAGCCTCTATGGATCTACTTTGATTTGTACAAAAAACAATGGTTCGTGCATGGAGTATTTGCGTAATGCGCTATGCACAATTATTCACCACAACAAATTTCACGTTTCTCAAGGGCGCTTCTCATCCTGCTGAGTATATCTATCGCGCTGCTGAGCTCGGTTATGACGCTTTAGCGATAACTGATGAGTGCTCGCTTGCTGGCGTTGTAAAAGCGTATGTAGCCTCTGACGAAGTAGGCCTCAAATTAATTATCGGTAGCCGTTTCAGTTTATCTAACGGAATGGATTTGATCGCGATTGCGCCTTCACGCGCTGCTTACGCAGAGCTTTCAGGTTTTATCACGCTCGCAAGAAGACGCGCAGAAAAAGGCTCATACGAAGCGCATTTTGAAGACCTGCGTTTTCGCTTGCGCAGCTGTTTAATTATTTGGGTGGCAAAGCTCAGTGAGGCAATTTCCAATGATATCGCGAATGAATTAAATAATGCGTTCAAAGGACGCCTATGGATCGGAATCAATCATCAGTTGCATGGCGGGGAGCAGCAGGATTTTGAACGCTGGCAAGCATTAGGCGTTGAGAAAGATATTCCGTTAATGGCATGTGGCGAGGCACTGATGCACAGCGCTGATCGCAAACCACTACAGGACGTAGTTACAGCAATTCGCCATAACACCGCCATACAAGAGATGGGCACCCAGCTTGAATTAAATGGTGAGGCTTATTTGAAATCCCTTCATCAATTAGCTCGTCTCTATCCTCAGGAATTACTTGGTGAAACTTGTGTGGTTGCAGATCTTTGCCACTTCTCAATGATGGAACTCCGCTACCAGTATCCCCGCGAGCTGGTGCCCGAATCTCTAACACCGATTACCCATCTTCGAAATTTAGTGAATGTCGGGAAGCAGCAGCGTTGGCCTGAAGGCGTTCCTCAATGGATTGAGGGCTTGCTTGAAAAAGAACTTGAGCTGATTGAAGAGCTGGAATACGAATACTATTTTTTAACCGTACATGACATTGTTCGATTCGCTCGTGAACAACGAATTCTTTGCCAAGGCCGTGGTTCCGCTGCGAACTCAGTTGTTTGTTATTGCCTGTTCATCACAGAAATTGCACCAGGTCAAATTGGTGTGCTATTCGAACGCTTCATTTCTCGTGAACGAGATGAGCCGCCAGATATCGATGTAGATTTTGAGCATCAGCGCCGCGAAGAAGTTATTCAGTACATCTACCGGAAGTATGGCCGCGAGCGTGCGGCGATTGCAGCGGTCGTTACTACCTATCGCAGCAAGAGTGCTGTGCGTGATGTTGGTAAAGCGCTAGGCATGGACGAATCACTTGTAAACCACTTAACCAAAAAAATTGCTTGGTGGGATCATAGTGAGGACTTGCAGAAAAATATTGAGTCTCAAGGTGTAGATATCGGAAGTGAATTACTCACGCATTTTTTTAATCTGGTGCAACTGATATATGGCTTTCCTCGCCACTTAAGTCAGCACACAGGAGGCTTTGTCATTTCAGAAACAAGGATCAGTGATTTAGTTCCTCTCGAAAATGCGAGCATGCCTGATCGCACTATCATCCAGTGGGATAAAGAAGATTTGGAGTCAATGCGGCTATTGAAAGTGGATGTGCTTGCATTAGGGATGCTGTCTGCATTGCGCAGAGCAATCGAAATGATTGGTACCTACGATCCGATCATACGATCAATGCAAGATATTCCGCGTGAAGATCCTGAGACTTACAATATGCTCTGTCGCGGTGAAAGCGTTGGTGTGTTCCAGATCGAATCGCGTGCACAGATGGCAATGCTTCCACGACTACAGCCAAAATGTTTTTATGATTTGGTTATAGAGATTGCGATTGTAAGACCAGGGCCGATCCAAGGTGACATGGTTCACCCGTATCTTCGCCGCAGATCTGGCGAAGAGGAAATTACATTTCCGAGTGAAGCAATCAGAGAAGTTTTAATGCCCACTCTTGGCGTTCCCATTTTTCAAGAGCAGGTTATGAAACTGAGCATGGTGGCCGCTGGATTCACTGGAGGTGAAGCAGATGAACTTAGGCGGGCAATTACTAATTGGGGTAAAAACTCAAAGCTACTTACCTTTGAGAGCAAGTTTAAAAATGGATTGCTTTCTAATGGGTACACGCAAGAGTTTGCGGACAACCTATTTGAACAAGTAAAAGGTTTCGGTGGCTATGGTTTCCCGGAAAGTCACTCCGCTAGCTTTGCAATTTTGTGTTATGTATCCAGCTGGATAAAGAGGCATCATCCTGCTGCATTTTATTGTGCGTTACTTAATAGTCAGCCGATGGGATTCTACAGTCCTTCCCAGCTGATCCAGGATGCGCGTCGGCATGGCATTACGGTAAATCCTGTCGATATTAACCGCAGCTATTATGAGTATTCATTGGAAATTGATGCGAAAGGTAAACGCGGAATTCGAATAGGCTTTTTATCTGTAGCCAGCCTTAAAAAAGAAGACGCACAGGCAATTGAATTTGCGCGAGGAGATGCCCCATTTAAATCTTTAAGTGAGGTGGCAAAACGTACATCATTAAGTGAGTCTGGGTTAGAGTGTCTTTCATCCGCTGATGCATTCCGCGAGATTACAGGGAATCGTTTCAAGGCACGCTGGCAAGCGTCTGCTTTAATGCCTCCTTCTGAATTACTGGATGCAATTGATACGGACGAAGATGAGCTGCTGATGTTGGGGCCAAGTCTTGAAGAAAATGTGATGGAGGATTATGCATCCATCGGATTAACCCTGCGCACGCACCCTATGGCAATTCTCAGGAATGAATTTCCATTCAATAAATGTAAGCGCTTCACCGACCTCGTCGATATGAGGCACAAAGGCTTTGTCCGAATAGCGGGAATAGTTACGGGTAAGCAGCGCCCTGGTACGGCGAGCGGCGTTATGTTTATGTCGCTTGAGGATGAAACGGGCACGAGTAACGTAGTTATTTGGAATTCAACACAGGAGCGATTTAGAACTGAAATCCTCACTGGGAAATTACTCATCATTAAAGGCACTGTTGAAATTGTCACTGATGGTGTTGCTGTTCCCGTTGTTCATGTCATAGCGGGCAATATTCAAAATGTGACTGATCGCCTGCAAAACTTAGCGCTCAAGTCACGCGATTTTCATTAGGGAAATATATGTTAAGAGTTTTAGTATTCGTCGTGTTTATGGGGTTCGCTTTATTCGCTCAAGCCGGACAGCAAACATATGGCGATGTTAAAGTTAGCAGAGTTACTACGATATATGACGGCGATACTTTTACGGCAACTATAGATAGTTGGCCAGGCATCGCCGGTAAGAACATAGGGATTCGCATCTACGGAATAGACACACCTGAAATGCGAGGCAAGTGCAAAAGGGAGATCGAACTAGCAAGGTTGGCTAAGAAAAAAACTGTTGCAATGATTCGATCAGCAAAAATAATTGAACTGAAACAGATGCGTCGAGACAAGTACTTCCGAATAGACGCAGAGGTTTTTGCGGACGGAAGGAGTATTGGGCTAGCGTTAATATCTGCTGGTCTTGCTATGCAGTATTACGGGGACAAAAAGGCGACATGGTGTTAGATCGAATCACGCAATGGAACATATCTCTGTGATGAGGTCGCTCTCAAACGTGCCGACTGAGCACCTCTCGCGGAATAGGCGTGTAAGACATATCTCACACGAAACTTATCCTTAATCTGCTAGTGACCTTGGCCTACAATCAAATAAGATGGCAGGGCTTATCAATGTGAGCTGAGCTATGGATCGGAAATGATATGACTCCGGGAGGAGATATGGGATTTTTAGTGCTTGCCTTGATATTAATACTCGTTATCTGGCGGTTGTCGTCGGTAGTTTCAGACAAGTAAGTATTGCTACACAATAGCGTTTAACTAAACCAATAATAAATGCGTATCCTGAAAGTAGATAAATCGGGAGACTCCAAAATCAAAGGGATTTCGATTTGAGAATTACATGTATCGCCGAGACCTTCACTCACGAAATAAGATATTTCGAATTCATCAGGCCAGATGGCAGGTTAATAACTGCATTTTTCCAAGCGGTGCAAAAGCCAGATATTGGTATTGGCTGCTTTGATGCCTGGAAGAGGCAATCCAGCTGATAAATAGCCCAGCCATTCTTGAAGTCAACGAACATGCCGCGCCGTTCCTTCGAATAAATATACCGGCATGGCGACTCCATCAGGATTACTAAACCCTTCGTGAATAATTCCAACTCAGCACGACGATTGGAAAGCATCCAAAACAAACTTTCATGTATCGAAATGAACGGAGCTCTGCGACCAACTGCTATACGAAAAAACGTGCGATATGTGTGGGCAATTCCAAGCTGTAAGATGCGGTAATTGACGCCATCATTTGTCGCATGATAAGACTGCTTCGTGCCCATAGCGGACAGTCAGCCAAATGAAAGGCGGCAACTAATTAAGCTGCTTTTCCTGTGTAATGGCAGTATCTAGCGACGGTGATGGATCGGTGTTCTCGCCGAATTATTGGTTGGTCGTTAGCAGCTAGGCGGAACATGAGTCTTACAGTAAACGCATTAAAATATGTATTACGAGCGCGAGGCTATCCTTCAGAAGTCATTATTCATTCAGACAGGGGGGTGGAATTTGTTGGGCTGGAATTCCAGGCCGTGCTTAAGAGGTATGGATTGGAGCACAGTGCGAATTGGGTCGGTTGCTGTACTGACAACGCACACATGGAATCGTTTTACCACACTTTAAAAATAGAATTAATTCGTGGGAGTGCGTTTGGAAGCCTGAAGGAATTGCGTTCTACTATAGGGCAGTATATAAACCATTTTTACAATACGGTCCGGTTGCATTCTGGTATTAACTACCAAAGTCCCGTTGAATATGAAGAACGTTTAGCGTGTAACTAAGTGTGTCTATTTTATCGGGGGAAGATCATGGTTTTTAAGTTGCATTTTTGCCATTCCGCTTCGCTCCATTTTATGGCAAAAGTGCAACTTAAAAACCACCGTTTATCACGGCGTTAGAGCAAATGAGGCGTGAAAAATGACTTCTGAGTTAATTG
>Ga0247822_10002728_pt1 | contig 11362 bp, 9 predicted proteins | sample 13C_Cellulose_Da_FD_192423 | JGI IMG/M metagenome (GOLD analysis project Ga0247822, IMG submission 192423) | Soil microbial communities from agricultural site in Penn Yan, New York, United States - 13C_Cellulose_Day30 | ecosystem: Environmental > Terrestrial > Soil > Agricultural land | place... | reverse complement strand
GTCCCGTCCGGGGCCGTTCACGGGCCTCGGCGAGATCTGGGGGATCGACGTCGACGACGCCGGCACCGTGTCCGTCGTCGACGCCACCGCGAAGGACGTGGTCCAGCGCACCGCGGCCGGGGTGCAGACCGACGTGGGCGTCGCCGACCTGATCAGCCCCTACGGCCTGGACATCACCGATGGCCGGATGCTCATCAGCGACGGCGGGACCGGCCGGGTGCTCGTCCGGGAGGCCGACGGCACCACCACCGACGTCCTGACCGACCTGGCCAGCCCCCGTGAGGTGGCGCTGCTCGCCGACGGGACCGCGTACGTCGCCGTCGACGGCACCACGGGGTGCCGGTGCCCCGACGGGCCCGGGAACATCACGCGGCTTCCCGCCGGCGGCACCGCAAGCACCCTCGACCTCGGCGACCTGCGCACCGTCCGCACCGTCGCCGCGGCGGAGCCCGGCACCGTGTTCCTCACGTCGACCGACGGCCCGCCGGGGTACAGCCCGGACAACCCGCTGCGCCGGGTCGTGGGCGACGGCCCGGTCGAGGACGTCACCGTCCCGGGACCGGACCCGGCGGGGGTCGATGCCGCGCCCGACGGGACGGCCTACCTCCTGCGCTACGAGGACGCCGGAACCCGCGTCGTCCGCCGGGCGCCGGACGGGACCCTGTCCGACGTCGACCTCCCGGCCGAGCCCGGCCTGGACGACCCCTACGCGCTGGCCGTCGACGAGGACGGGCGCCTGTTCGTGGCCCTCGGGAGCGGCTACGGCACCGGCGGCTTCGTGGTGGTCGAGCCCTACGCCCAAGGCGGGCCGAAGGAGCGGTTCCGCAGCTCGCCGAGCCAGAACAGCGGACCGATCGCCGCCTCCGGCGGCCAGCTGCACGTCGTCGTGTCCGAGGCGAGCGACATCCGGCTGCTGCGGATCGACCTGGCCACCGGGGCGACGGACGACCGCGGCCCGCTCGAGGCGCCGCCGTACGCGTTCGACGCCGACGCCGCCGGCTCCCTCTACGTCATCGGCGACGTCCAGTCCGCGAGCGGGCTGATCCACGTGATCGCACCGGACGGCACGACGTCGGAGGTCCGGTACGCCGGCGAGCGGGCCCCGAACCAGCTCTCCGTCGGTACGGACGGCACCCTCTACGTCAGCGACAACGAGATCGGGCTCCTCGCCCTCGACGGCGTGGCCGAGCCGGCCGCACCCACCCAGCCGGGCGGCGCCGTACCCGCGACGCCCGTCCCCGGATCGTCCAGCTACACGGGCTGAGGGTTCAGCCCTCGAGCTCCTCGCCCAGGGCGAGCCAGCGCTCCTCGACCTCGGCCAGCGAGGCATCGGCCGCGGCGAGCGCCTGGCCCACCTCGGCCAGGCGCACGTGGTCGGCGCCGTCCACCTCGGCCAGCTGGCCAGCCAGCTTCGCCCGCTGCTTCTCCAGCTTCCGCATCTCCTTCTCGGCGTCGCGCATGAGGCGGTTGAGGGTGGAGGGCGTGCGGGTCTTGGGGGCGGGCGCCGCACCCGTGGCCGGCTTCGGCTTCGTGGTCTTCGGCGCCGACGCGGCCCGGGGCTGGTGTCGGCGGCTCTGCTCCCAGGTGGCGTAGCCGCCTGGGAGGCGCTCGACGTCGTGGGTCTCGTCGATGACCACGACGTCGGCGACCGTCCGCTCCAGGAAGGCCCGGTCGTGGCTGACCACCACGAGCGCGCCCGGCCAGTCGTCGAGGAAGTCCTCCAGGGCGCGGAGCGATTCGAGGTCGAGGTCGTTGGTGGGCTCGTCGAGCAGCAGGACGTTGGGCCGCTTGGCCAGCGTGAGGAGGAGCTGCAGGCGGCGGCGCTCGCCGCCCGAGAGGGTGCCGATGGGCGCCCACTGGGCATCGCCGTCGAACCAGAACCGCTCCATGAGCGAGGCATCGGACCAGTCGGCCTTGCGGGCCGGACCCGCCACCGCGTCGCGCACCCGCATGGCTGGGTCGAGGTCGGCGCCGCGCTGGTCCCACACCGCCAGCTCCACCGTGGAGCCGGTCACGACCCGCCCCTCCGCCGGCGCGATGCGGCCGGCCATGACGTGCAGCAGGGTCGACTTGCCGGCGCCGTTGGGACCGACGACGCCCAGCCGCTCGCGGGGGTCGAGCATCAGGTCGACGCCGCGGAACAGCCACGGGGCGTCCGGCCCGAAGCGGTGGCCGATCCCGTGGAGCTCGATGACCTGGTCGCCGAGGCGGGGCGTCTCGGTGTGGAGGGGCAGCTCGCCGCGCCGGGCGGGGGCCTCGGCCCGGGCGTTCACGATGGCGGTGGCGGACCGGATGTGGGCCTTGGGCTTCGAGGTCCGGGCGGGCGCGCCCCGGCGCAGCCAGGCCAGCTCCTTCTTCGCCAGGTTCTTGCGGACCTGCTCGGCCGTCGCCGCCTGCGCCTCGCGCTCGAACCGGGCCTCGAGGTAGGACGAGTAGCCGCCGTCGTGGACGAACGGCTTGCCCCGGTCGAGCTCGAGGATGCGCGTCGTCAACCGGTCGAGCACGTGGCGGTCGTGCGTCACGAGGATCAGTCCGCCGCGGTGGCCGGCGAGGCGGTCCTCGAGCCAGGCGATGGCGTCGATGTCGAGGTGGTTGGTGGGCTCGTCGAGGATGAGCAGCACGGCGTCGTCGTCGGGGCCGCCTCCGGGGCCGACCTCGACCAGCGCCCGGGCGAGGGCGACGCGCTTGGCCTGGCCGCCGGAGAGGCGGTCGGTGGCCACGTCGGCGAGGTCGCCGATCCCCAGGCGGCTGAGGATGGCGTCCACCTCCCACTCCCGCTCCGGGTGGCTCCCCGGCGCTACGGCCTGGCGCACGGTCCCCGCGGGGAGGTCGTCGGCCTGGTCGAGCATGACGACGCGGGCACCGCGACCGGGGCGGAGGGTGCCGGACTCGGGGTCGGCCTTGCCCGCCAGCACCCGCAGCAGGGTCGACTTGCCGGTGCCGTTGATCCCGACGAGGCCGAGCCGGTCCCCGGTCGACAGGGTCAGGGACACGCCCGAGAACAGCTGCCGGCCCGGGCGGGAGGCGGCGAGGTCGGTGGCGTCGAGCAGGATCATGGCCCGCTCACGCTACGAGGCCGCACCCCCGCTCCTCCCAACCGGAGGCGTCCGCCGCCGCTCCTGCGAGCGGCACCCACCCGATGTCGCTAGCGTTCCCACCTCGGGAGGTGACGCTTGTGGTGGGCGTGCGTTGTACCGAGGTGCTGGAAGGCTGCGTCACGTGTGGGGCCGGGTTGCGGCCGTTCGACGCGCCCATCGCCAAGGGGGTGCCCTTGCGCTACGAGGGCTGCCCCAGCTGCGGGCTCGTCCAGATGAACCCGCGCCCCGACGCCGGGGAGCTCGACCGCTTCTACGCGTCGGAGTACCGGGTCGCCCAGCACGACGAGGACGGGCAGACGAGCGCCGGCCACCAAGAGGCCCGGGCGGACAACATCCGCGCCATCGCCGGGCTCCAGCCGCGCCGGCACCTCGACGTGGGCTGCTCGACGGGCATCCTGCTCGCCGCCTTCGGCGCACCGGAGCAGGTCGGGATCGAGCCGGGCGAGCAGCACCGGGCCCTCGCCCTCGATGCCGGCATCGAGGTCCACGAGACGCTGGAAGCGCTGGCGGCGACCGAGCCCGAGCCGTTCGACCTGATCACCATCAGCCACGTCCTCGAGCACGTGCCCGACCCGATCGCGTTCCTCACGACCGCCAGCAGCGTGCTCGCCGACGAAGGCCGGATCGTCATCGAGGTGCCGAACCTCTACGGGAGCCGCTCCTACGAGGTCGCCCACCTGCTCTGCTTCACGCTGGCGTCGCTGACCACGACGCTCGGTGCCGCCGGCCTCGACGTCGAGCGGTCGAAGCTCCACAGCATCCCCAAGGGCGGGCGCGGGGCGCCGAAGGCCGTGACCGTGGTGGCGGTGGCCGCCGAGGCCCGGCCCGCCGGGGACGGGACCGTCGACCTGCGCACGATGCACCGCCACCGCACCTGGGGCCGCGCGCCCGAGACCGTTCCCCGCTGGGCCGGGCGCCAGCGCCGCCGCATCGCCCGGCGGGCACGGGGCATCGTCGGCCACCGCGGCTGACCCGATCGCACCCGTTCGCACGGGAGCGGCCGAGCGCTCGCGAGGTCAGCGCTCGACGATGGTGATGGGGAGGCCGAGCTCGGCGAACTGCTGCAGCGGGCGGTGGTAGCCGCGCTCGAGGTGGTGCGTGCCGCTGATCTCGGAGGTGCCGTCGGCGATGGCCGCGGCGATCACCGACGAGAACCCGGCGCGGACGTCGGGCACCTCGACCTTGGCGCCGCGGAGCCGCGACACGCCCTTCACGATGGCGGAGTGGACCGCGTTGGTGTCGTGGAAGCGGCACGACTCGCCGCCGAGGCAGGTCGAGAACAGCTCGATCTCGGCGCCCATCTGCTTCAGCGCCGGCACGTACACGAGGCGGTCCTCGTAGACCGTCTCGTGCAGCACGGACATGCCGTCGGCCTGGGTGAACAGCACGACGAGCGGCGTCTGCCAGTCCGTCATGAACCCGGGGTGCGTGTCGGTCTGGACGGCCGCCGGGCGCAGGCCGTGGGGCGCGGTGGCGAGGATGTAGTCGTCGGTGATCTCGAACTGGGCGCCCATGCGGTTGAGCGTGGTGATCGCGGTGACCAGCCGGTCCTGGTGGCACCCGTGCACCCGCACCTCGCCCTTGGTGACGAGGCCGGCGACCAGGTAGCTGAACGCCTCGTTGCGGTCGCCCGCGAGCGTGGTCTCGGCGCCGCGCAGGGCGTCGACGCCGTCGATCGTGAACTTGCGGCCCGGGGACAGCTCGATGCGGGCGCCCATCCGCTGGAGGAACAGGGCGAGCTCGATGACCTCGGGCTCGGTGGCGGCGTTGCGCAAGACGGTGCGCCCCTCGGCGAGGACCGCGGTGAGCAGCACGGTCTCGGTGGCGCCCACCGACGGGTAGGGCAGCTCGATCTTGGCGCCGCGCAGCTGGGCGGCCTTGGCGTGGAGCCCCTCGTCGGTGACCTCGATCTCGGCGCCGAGCGCGGTGAGGGCCTCGATGTGGAAGTCGACCGGACGGCGGCCGATGGGGTCGCCGCCGACGAGCGGGACGAACGCCTCCCCCGTGCGGTGCAGGAGGGGCCCGAGCAGGAGGATCGGGATGCGGTTCAGGCCCGAGAACGAGGTGGGCACGCGGGTCGTGACGCCCTCGTGCGCCGCCACCGAGATGACGCCGGCGGCCTCGTCGTGGTCGACGGCGACGCCGAGGGACCGGAGGATGTCGGCGGTGATGGCGACGTCGCCGACCTCGGGGACCTGCCGGATGGTGCTGACGCCGTTGCCCAAGATGGCGGCGACCATGTGCTTGGTGACGGCGTTCTTCGACCCGCGGATGAAGACGTCGCCCCGCAGGGGACCCGAGGGGGTGACCGACCAGGCACGCGTGCTCATGGCGGACAAGGCTACGCACCTCCCGGCCCGAGCCCCGCACGAGCCGGCGCCTTCCGCCGTGACCAGGGTGGACGATCGGTCCTCAGCCCACGCGTACCCTCGCGTGATGGCCGCTCCCCCGCCTCGGCGCCGCAACGACGGCATCCTCTCGGATCCCATCGACCTCGACGGTCCCCGCAACCCGCGCACCCAGTACCCGTCCGTCCCCGCCCGGGCCGGGCTGGTGGTCAAGCAGCGGGGCACGCCCATCACCGGCGTGGTCGTCGGCGTGGTGAACGGGTACCTGCACGTGAAGGACCGCCAGGGGTTCGAGCACCGGATGACGATGCTGAAGGGCGGCTTCGAGGTCGACGGCGCGATCGTGACGCTCGTCGAGCCCCGGGGCGCCGCCCCGGGCACCCCCGCCGCCGCGCCGCAGCGCACGGCGTCGGGGTCGGTCGCCGTGCCCAACGCGCCGGCCCAGGTCGCCAAGGCCAGCCGGATCCTGGTCGAGGGCCTCCACGACGCCGAGCTGGTGGAGAAGGTCTGGGGCGACGACCTGCGCGTCGAGGGCGTCGTCGTCGAGCAGCTCGAGGGCGCCGACCACCTGGACCAGGTCGTGCGCAGCTTCGCCCCCAAGCCCGGCCGCCGCCTCGGGATCCTGCTCGACCACCTCGTCGACGGGTCGAAGGAGACGCGCATCGCGGCGTCGGTGGCGCATCCGCACGTGCTCGTGCGCGGCCACCCCTACGTCGACATCTGGCAAGCCGTGAAGCCCAGCGTCCTCGGGATCTCGGCGTGGCCCGAGGTCCCGCGCGGCGAGCCGTGGAAGGAGGGCGTGATGCGCCGCCTCGGCGTCGAGGGCGAGACCTGGCAGTTCTGGAAGCACCTCCTCGGCAAGGTCACCACCTGGACCGACCTCGAACCGCCGCTCATCGGCGCCGTCGAGGAGCTCATCGACTTCGTCACCGAGCCCGCCGGCGCCTGACCTCCGCTCGCTGCTCGTTGCGCCGGGGAATGCCCCGTCGCGCTGCACCGTTGAACCATCGGCACCCCACACACCGGAGCACCTGACCCATGGCCACCATCGACCTGACCGAAGCCACCTTCCCCGAGACCATCGCCGCCGAGGGCACCGTCCTCGTCGACTGGTGGGCCTCGTGGTGCGGCCCGTGCCGGGCGTTCGCCCCCACCTACGAGGCCGTGTCCGAGCAGCACCCCGACATCACGTTCGCCAAGATCGACACCGAGGCCGAGCAGGGCCTGGCCGGCGCCGCCGACATCCAGTCGATCCCCACGCTGATGGTGTTCCGCGACGGCATCTTGCTGTTCCGCCAGTCCGGTGCCCTCCCGGCCGCCGCGCTCGACGACCTGGTCAGCCAGGTGCAGGCCCTCGACATGGACGAGGTCCGCGCCCAGGTGGCGGCCAACCAGGCCGACGCCTCCTCAGCCGGCTGAGCCCGCCTCGTCGCCCGAGCCCGCCGGGCTCCCGCCCGCACCAGACCGGCGGGCCAGCAGCGTCGTGAGCCGGGCACCGAGCTCGGCATCGGCTCGGGCCTGGAGCGCCCGGGCCAGCTCGGCCTCCACCACGATGGTGGCGAGGGGCCGGATCCGGGCCATCTTGTCGGCCAGCTCCGGGACCTTCTCCGGGTCGGGCATGCCGTCGTCGAGGTGCGGCTCGAACACGTGGGCGACCACGAGGCGGACGAAGCGCTCGGCCATGGCTTCGACATCGGCGCGGATCCGGCGCAGCTCGGCGAAGAGGTCGGGCAGCGGGATGCCGGCGTCGTGCAGCTCGAGTCCGGCGCGCAGCAGCCGCGGGCTCGGGACCCGGAGCTGGTCGCCGTCGATCTCGACCAGCCCGAGGAGCAGCGCGTCGGACGCGGCCTCGGCGTCGTCGACCTCGAGGCCGTAGCGGCGTGCGATCTCCTGGGGCGAGCCGCGGTCGGGGACCTCGTCGCTGAACGGCCCGGCGATGCCCTTGCTCAAGCCCAGCAGGTCGCCGAGGTTCCGGCCCTCGGCCCACCCGTCGACGATCTCGGCGATGTTGGCGAGGGTGAAGCCCCGTTCGAGCATCGAGCCGATGAGCCGCAACCGGACGAGGTGGCCCTCGTCGTACCAGGCCACCCGGCCCTCTCGGCGGGGCGGGGCGAGCAGGCCGCGGTCCTGGTAGGCACGGACGTTGCGCACCGTGGTGCCGGCCTCCCGGGCCAGGTCGTCGATGCGCAGTTCGCGCCCGCCGTCGGGCCCGACCGAGCGGAGCGGCGCGGCGTCGCCGTCGTGCGTCCCGGTCATGCCACCTCCCGGGCGGCGAGCGCCGCCGGCGACGTGGCCAGGTACGCGTGGGCGAGGGCGGTGTCGCCGTGGGCCGCAGGGTGGTACGACCGCTTCAGGTAGTCGGGGATCGTCTCGTAGACCTGCCGCAGCGACGGCGCCCGGCCCTCGCGGACCGTGCGGCGGAACGCCCGCCACGTGGCCTTGCCGGTCACGGTCGGGTCGGCTCGGAGGAAGAACCGGGTGCCTTCGATCCAGAGGAAGGCGAGGGCGAGGGCGGACACGACCATCGTCTCGACCCGGCGGACGTACGAGCCCGACACGTGCTGGAACAGGTCGAAGGCCACGCTCCGGTGCTCGACCTCCTCGGCGCCGTGCCACCGCAGCAGGTCGAGCATGGTCGGGTCGGCGCCCGCCTCGTCGAGGCCCGGCGAGTCGAGCACCCACATGCCCAGCACCGCGGTGAAGTGCTCGACCGCGGCGATGATCGCCAGTCGCTGCTTGAGCCAGGCCCGGGCGAGCCACGGGGGCGGGGTGCGCCCGAAGAGCTCGTCGCCGAGGAGCACCTCGAACATCCAGTCGACGTGGCGGGTGTACGGGGTGGCGTCGAGCCCCTGGTCGGCCAGGTGGTCGAGGACCCCGGCGTGCGCCCGAGCGTGCACCGCCTCCTGGCCCATGAAGCCCTTCACGTCGGCGCGCAGGTTCTCGTCGGTGACGAGCGGGAGGGCCTGGCGGTAGACCCGGACGAACCACCGCTCGCCCGCCGGCAGCAGCAGGTGCAGCACGTTGATCGTGTGGGTGGCCTGCGGATCGCCGGGGATCCAGTGCAGCGGCGTGTCGGCCCAGTCGAAGCGGACCCGGCGCGCGGCGATGGCGGTCACGACGGGCTCCCCTCGGCCGGCCTCGGGCGGGTCGGCGGCGTGAGGTCGATGCGGGCGATGGCCCGGCGGAGGTGCGGGGCGAAGCGCTGGGCGAGCAGCCCGAGGCGCGCCTCGGCGGCGACGGGCACGATGGGCCGGTCCCGGTCGACGGCCCGCAGCACGGCGTCGGCCACCGCATCGGGGGTGACCCGCCGGCGCTTGTACATGCGGTCGGCGGCGCGGCGGCGCTCGTCTTGTTCGTCCGCCGTGGCGCCGACGTAGCGGGTGGCGGTGGCGATGCCGGTGTCGACGAAGCCGGGGCAGATGGCGCTCACGCCGATGGCGTCGTCGGCCAGCTCGGCGCGCAGGCACTCGGTGAGCATGAGCACCGCGGCCTTCGAGGTGGCGTAGGCCGGCAACGTGCGCGACGGGGTGAAGGCGGCAGCCGAGGCCACGTTCACGATGTGCCCGACGCGGCCCTCGTCGACCATCAGGCGGCCGAAGGCCCGCGCCCCGCGGATCACGCCGCGGAGGTTCACGTCGAGGAGCAGGTCCCAGTCCTCGTCGGTGGTGTCGAGGAACCGGCCGGCCATGCCGAGCCCGGCGTTGTTGACCACGATCGACGGCGCGCCGTGCTCGGCCGCGACCGCTGCCGCCAGCGCGTCGAACGCGGCCCCGTCGGTGACGTCGAGCGCGTGCGACTGGGCCGTGCCGCCGAGCAGCCGGCACAGCTCGGCCGTGCGCTCGGCGGTCTCGGCGCGGAGGTCGGTGGCGATGACGTGGGATCCCCGCTCGGCGAAGGCCAGGCACACCGACCGCCCGATGCCCGATCCGGCGCCGGTGACCACCACGACGTCGCGGTCTGGGGCCGGCTCCGGCGCTCGATCGGCCTCGACCGCAGCCACGTGCTCGGCCACGAGGCGGGCCACCAGGTCCGGCTTGGACCGCGGGATCCAGTGGCCCCCGCCGACCTCGCGGCGGACCAGGTTCGGTGCCACCCGCTCCATGCCGTCGAGCAGCGCGGGCGTCACGTAGCGGTCGCCGACCGGGACGACCAGCTGCACCGGGATGCCCGTGGTCGGCGGCACCTTCGGCGCGGTGCGGCCGTGCATGTTGGCCCGATAGAGCTCGACGCCGTTGGCGCCGTTGGCCACCAGGTCGGGGCCGGGCCACCGGGCGTCGACCTCGGCCCCCTCGGCCCGGCTCACGACGAGCGGCCAGCTCCGGGCCAGCCGCCCGCGGCGCCAGACCTTCGGTGCGAACGGGGTGCGGAAGGCGGCGATGTACCAGGAGCGCACGGCTTGGCGCCGCGCCGCGCGCCAGCGACCCGCGCCGGGGATGCGGTGGGCACGGATCCAGGCCGCCACGTGGTCGAGCCCGGGCCCGGACATCGACGTGAAGCTGGCGAAGCGCCGGCCCACGACGGGATCGGTGACCGCCGACCAGGACTGGATCGAGCCCCAGTCGTGGGCGACGAGGTGCACCGGCTGGTCGGGTGACACGGCGTCGACCACCGCACCGAGGTCGGCCACCAGGGCCTCGAGCCGGTAGCCGGCCCGGTCGTCGGGCACGCCCGAGGCGCCGGCGCCGCGGACGTCGTAGGTGACGACGTGGTGGTCGGCTGCCAGCCGGTCCGCGACCAGGTCCCAGACCGCGTGGTCGTCGGGGTAGCCGTGGACGAGCACGAGCGTGGGCGCGGCGGCGTCGCCCCGCTCCTGGACCGCGAGCGGGAGCCCGCCGAAGCCGGCGACGCGGCGTTCGCGCACCGCGGCCGCGCTCACCGGGCCCCCGTGGCGGTGATGCCGCGCTCGGTCCAGCGGCGGACGTGGGGCAGGTCGTCGTCGAGCCAGGCGGCGTCGTCGTCGGTGATGACCAGGATCTCCTCGAACTTGGCGCCCACGCCGCGGAGGCCGAGGTGGGGCTCCATGGCCCAGAGGCCCGCCACCGGCGGGTGGTCGCTGCGCCGGTCGCCGGACCACAGGGGCGACCACCGCTCCCGCCGGCCGACCGCGATCGTGCGGGCGAGCGACCGGAGGTGGCGGCGCCCGAACCGCGCCGGCGTGATGCCGATGCCCGGGCCGGGGTCGAGCGGCTCGATGGCGTGGCCGATCACGTGGCCCGGGTAGGCGTGGTGGCGGTTGGCGTAGCCCTGGGCGGCGGCGAGGCGGTCCACCGCCTCGTAGACCTCGCGGAAGGTGCGCCCGGCCCGCACCTCCTCGACGATGAGGGCCCGGTGCGCGGCCAGGTCGTCCATCACCCGGTCGACCGCGGGGTTGGGGCCGAGCGAGGAGGTGAAGCCGATGTCCGCGGTGGCGCCGCGCACGACGGGGGCGGCGTCGAGGATGAACCCCATGCCCTCCTCCAGGCGGCGGTTCGTCGGGAGGAACTGGAGCGGCAGCCGGAAGTGCCGGAAGGCGGCCCGGTCGCCGAACCAGGCGAACGGGAGGTGGAACCAGTCGTCGACGCCGTCGGCCTCGAGCCGGCGGCGCAGGGCCGCCGCGGCCTGGCGCTCGGTGATGCCGGGCTCGAGCGTGGCTGCGACGTCGGCCGCGGCGCGGTAGGTCAGCTGCTGGACGGCGCGGAAGGCGTCGAGCTGGTCGGCGGAGGGCACCTGGCCTCGGCGGGCCGGTGCGGGGCGGTCAGCGGTCATCGTCACCATCAACCACTGTTACATCGAATGATGTCACGGTCAACCGGTCGAGGGATCCGCAGGTCAGGCACCATGTCGACCTCGATCTCTTGACAACCTCCCAGAGTGTGTTAGGCATTCCTAACATCAAGCCCCGAGGAACCCAGGACCCGATGTCGACCGATCCGCACA